>SXGQ01699654.1_pt1 | contig 11975 bp, 7 predicted proteins | sample 3178371 | NCBI WGS metagenome assembly SXGQ01 (sample SAMN11356859, study PRJNA531348) | freshwater metagenome | isolation source: freshwater sample F1-20 | place: China: Fuxian Lake, Yuxi | collected 2017-12-25 | reverse complement strand
GGAGGTATCCTCGTGCCGCGGTGCGGCGCTCGACGCCGATGACGGCGGCGCGCGACGTCATCGCCGCGTCGCGAGCGTGGCACGCCCAAGGAGCGTCCGATGGCCTGGATCGTCGTGATCGTGATCGCGTGCTGCCTCGTGCCGGCGGCGGCCGCGGCGGAGCCGCTCACCGAGGGGCAGGCCGTGGCCTTCGCCCGCCTCGCCCTGGCCGGCATCGCCAAGGAATACCCGAGCAAGCCCGCGGACGTGCTCAACGGCGACGCCGATGTCCGCCCACCGCGTGAGATCCATCCCGCGTTCTACGGGTGCTACGACTGGCATTCGGCCGTCCACGGCCACTGGATGCTCGTGCGGCTGCTGCGGCGCTGTCCCGGACTGCCGATCGAGCGCGACATCCGCGCGGCACTCGCGGGCAACCTCACCGCTGCCAACCTCGCGACCGAGGCGGCATTCTTCCAGCGGCCCGGCGCGAAGTCGTATGAGCGGCCGTACGGCTGGGCGTGGCTCCTCAAGCTGGCCGAGGAGCTCCATGATTGGGACGATCCCCAGGGGCGGGAGTGGTCGGCCAACCTCCGCCCCCTCGTCGACGTGATCGTCGGGGGCTATCTCGACTACTTCCCGAAGCAGACCTACCCGACACGCAGCGGCGTCCATTCGAGCACCGCGTTCGGGCTCGCCTTCGCCCTCGACTACGCCCGCGCGGTGCGGCACGCGGAACTCGAGGCGTTGGTCATCGAACGGAGCCGTGCCTACTACGGCCGCGACGAGCGGCTCCCCGCCGCGTGGGAGCCGGACGGCGTCGATTTCTTCTCGCCGAGCCTGATGGAGGCGTTTCTCATGCGCCGTGTGTTGCCGGCAGAGCAGTTCCGCGCCTGGTTCGCCCGGGCGCTGCCCAAGGTCGCCGCCGGGGCGCCGCGCAGCATCATGGAGCCGGCGATCGTCACCGACCGCAGCGACCCGCAGCTGGTGCACCTCGACGGGCTCAACATCAGCCGCGCCTGGTGCATGCGGAGCATCGCCGGGGCATTCCCCGCGGGCGATCCGCTGCACCGGGCGCTTGTCGCCGCGGCCGACACCCATGCCGCCGCGGCGCTCCCCCATGTCACCAGTGGCGACTACGCCGGTGAGCACTGGCTGGCGTCATTCGCCACCTATCTCCTCACGGGCACGTGGTGAGCCGCGGGGGCCGCCCGGCCGGATCGATGCACGCCCGTCAGACCGCCGCGAGCGCGGCGGCGAGGGCGGTGAGAAATGTCTCCACGTCGTCGGCGGTGGTGTAGCCGTGGATCGCCACCCTGAGCCGTCCGGCGCTGTGCATGACGTGGATCGCCTGCCCGTGGAGGAGACGGTGGATCGCCTCGGCGTGCGGATGGCGGAAGGCGAGGATTCCCGCGAGTGACGCTGCGTCGGTCGGCGAGAGGATGTCGACATCGAGCGCGCGCAGCCCGGCGAGGCACCGGGCCACGAGCGGCGCCGCGTGGTGGTCGATCGCCGCCACGCCGACTCCGGCGATGTAGTCGAGCGCCGCGCGGATCGCGTAGAGCGCGGGATAGTTGGGCATGCCGACGGCGAAACTGGCGGCTCCGGTCTGGCTCTCGGCACGCTCGAAGCGCTCCGTCCCGAAGGCGTCACGGATCTGGAACCAGCCCCCCGCCGGCACGGTCCAGGCAGCGGCACGGTGCGGCGGCACCCCGACGATCCCGCCGCCATGGGGACCGAGGAGCCACTTGTGCGTGCTCGACACGATCAGGTCAGCGCCGTCGAGAGCGCCGGTGCCGCGGTCGAGGGGGATGCGCGCGAGCCCCTGGGTGATGTCGACCGCGAGCAGGGCGGGGGAGTGGTGGTGGACGATGCCGGCCACGGCGGGCACGTCGGCCCGGAAGCCGTTGTAGAAGCTGACCAGGGGCAGCGAGACCAGTCGCGTGGCGGGCGCGAGCAGGGGGACGAGGTCGGCGGTGTCGAGGCGTCCTTCCCGAGCGCGCCAGACGCACACGCGCGCCGGGCAGGCCTCTTGGAGGAACGGCGTCACACTCGCCGGGAAGTCGAGGTCGCTGACCACCACCTCGTCGCCGTCGTGCAGGCCGAGCGCGAGGGCCGCGAGGTTGTAGGCCTCCGACGAGCAGGAACAGATCGCGACGTCGTCGGGATCGAGGCCGATCAGCGCGGCGGCGAGCCGCCGGGCCTCGGCGTGGACGAGCGTATGCGGAATCCGGCCGTCCATGCCCAGTTGCTTGTCGCGCGCGTAGGCGGCCAGCGCCTCGGCCACGGCCGGCGGCGGTATCCCCTCGGCTGCGGTGTTGAGATAGACCATGCCCTCGAGGGCAGGAAAATCGCGGCGTCGCGACAGGGTGTCGAGCATGGCGGCAGTCCTCGGGGCGGCATCGTCGATTCGCCGGGGAAGCGACCCGTTCCCGGCGGCAGCGGTCAGCACGACCGGTCAGCGGCGCGGTGTCGGCTTGCCATGGTATGGGAACCGGTCCCAGGCGTCGTAGGTCGGATCGACGCGCGGGTCGTGGGTCTCGCGCATCCAGGCATCGACCCGGGCGCGGAGGCGGGCGAGGGTGACCGCGTTGGCGGGGTCGCCGGCGACGTTGGTGAGCTGCTGCGGGTCGCGGCGGAGATCGTAAAGCTCCTCCGCCGGCCGCTTGCCGAAGATCCGCGCCACGTGCGCCGCCTGCGCCGGATCGTCGCGGTGGTCGAGGAGGAAATCCTTGACCCGCGTGGTATCGACATCGCCGAAGGGCCGACCGTGGATGAAGAACACGTCGGGGTCGCCGGCCGGCCAGCGTTCGGGGCGGAGGTTGCGCACGTAGAGGAAGTCGCGGGTGCGCACCGCACGCATCGGATAGCCGACGTCACCGTGGCGGACATTGGCGTGCCGCTCGCGTTCCATGAAGACGGCGTCACGCGGCGCGGGGTCGGGCCGTCTCTCGAGCAGTGCCCGGATGCCGTGCATCGTCATCGCGGCAGGCGGCGTGAGCCCGGCGAGCTCGAGGAACGTCGGCCCGAGGTCGCCGATGTTGACGAACGCGTCGACCGTGTGGCCCGCGGCGACGCGGTCGCCCCAGCGGATCGCCAACGGCACGCGGGAGCCGGAGTCGTAGCAGTTGGCCAGGCCACGCGGCATCTGCCAGCCGTTGTCGCTGGTGTAGATCACGACCGTGTCGCCGAGTTGCCCAGCCTGCTCGAGCAGCGCGATGGCCCGGCCGGCCTCGGTGTCGAGGGCCATCACGCCGCCATAGTAGTTGAGGAGATCGTCGCGCACCTCCGGGCAATCGGGGAGGTCGGGCGGCACGACGAGGTCCGCGGGGTCGAGCACTTCCCGTCCGGCAGCGAGATGGGGGAGGGTGCCGCCGCGGGTGGCGGTGGCCGTGTCGCCGAGCCAGAAGAAGAACGGCCGGGTAGTGTCGCGAGCGGCATGAAAGGCGGCGAAGTCGGCGTATCGCGGACCGACGGGATTCTCGGTCCAGCCCGATCCGGCGAAGTCGCCCGGGCCCCAGCCCTTTCCCGCGAAGCCGATCTCGTAGCCCGCGTCATGGAGGAGACGGGTGACCACGGGGGTGTCGCGGGGGAAGCCGCTGTGGAGGTTCGCCCGCTCACCAAGCTCGTGCGCCTGCCGTCCGGTGAGGAGGCAGGCACGCGTCGGCGAGCACGATGGCACCGGATTGAACGCGTGGGGGAAGAGGACCCCTTCACGGACGATCCGGTCGAAGGTCGGGGTGCGGGCCAGCGGGTCGCCCAGTGCGCCGGCGGTGGGCCAGCGCCAGTTGTCGGCAAGGACGAGAAGGATGTTGGGCCGTGCGGGCGCCGCGGCCGCGGGCGACGCAACCAGGCACGCCGCGGCGAGCAGGAGCGGCAGATGTCTCAGGGCGATCCTCCAGCGGGCGACGCCCGGAACAGGGTCGGTAGCCGGGGTGCGACCGGCCGTGGAAGGTGGAGCCGGGGGGTGCGTCGCGGGCCGGGGTAACGGCACCGTCACCCCAGGATCGGCAGCACGCTGCCGCCGTCGAGCAGGTCGTAGGGCCGGCCGAGGGAGTCGGTGGCGTGCAGATCGTCGATGCCCATCGCGGCGTAAACCGTCCGCGCCACGTCGGCCGGCCGCACCGGGCTGCCGGCCGGGTACTCGCCGCGCGGATCGGTGCGACCGTGCACCGTGCCGCCGCGCACCCCGCCGCCGGCGAAGACCACGCTCATGCAGGCGGTCCAGTGGTCGCGGCCCGCTCCCTTCACCCCGCCCGAGCGCGGATCGCCGATCCGCGGCTTGCGCCCCATCTCGCTCGTCACCAGCAGCAGGGTGGTGTCGAGCAGACCGCGGTCGGCCAGGTCGGCGACGAGCGCCGCGAAGGCGCGGTCGAACTCCGGCAGGAGGTTCTCGCGCAGGCAGGCGAAGTTGGCGGCGTGGGTATCCCAGCCCCCTCCGCTGGCGCACTTCTTCGACACCACCTCGTCCTCCTCCGACCAGAAGACGGTGATGAAGGGCACGCCCGCCTCGACGAGGCGCCGGGCCATCAGCAGGCTCGTGCCGTTGATCGTGGCGCCGTAGCGCTCGCGGAGGGGGATCGGCTCACGCTCGATGTCGAATGCACCGGCGGTGTCGGCGGCGGCGAGGAGTTCGAAGGTGCGCTGCTGCTGGCGCGTGTAGTTGCCCACCGCGGCCTCGTGGTCGAGCGCACGGCGCACCCCGTCGAGCGACTCGAGCAGGGCCCGTCTGTCGGCGAGGCGCCGTGCCCCCTCCGGCCCGACGACGAGGTCGGGCACGGTGAATGCCAGGGGGCTGGTGAAATCCCCCTTGAGGAAGAAGGGATCGTGGTCGCGGCCGAGGCGGCCGGCGAACTGGCCCGGCCGGGTGTAGGGCGGCTTGCTCGGGCGGTAGGGGAGCGTGAAGGTCTGCGGCAGCGACGGGTGGCGTGGCCGGCGGGCGCCGACCACGCAGCCGATCGACGGCCAATCGTCGGGCTGCGGCCGACGGTCGTTGCCCTGGGTGCGGAAGGTGAGGTCGGGGGCATGGCCGGTGAGGTTGAAGTAGTAGCCGGCATGATGGTCGCCGGTGGCCTGGCCGCCGTCGGTGAGGCCATGGACGAGGGCGAGGTGGTGGGCCTGCCGCGCGAGGAGCGGCATGTGTTCGCAGATCGCGACACCGTCGGCACTGGTGGCGATCGGGCTGAAATCCCCGCGGAACTCCGCCGGGGCCCCGGGCTTCATGTCCCACATGTCGACGTGGGACGAGCCGCCACAGAGGAAGAAGAGGATCGTCGATTTCGCCTGGCCGTCGCCCGCCGCTCGGGCGGGGGGTGCGCCGAAGCCCAAACCCGAAAGCGCCGTGCCCGACGCCTGGAGCACGGTGCGCCGCGACGGCCTTCCCGGAAAGAGCCGTCGGCTGTCGGGCCTTGCCGGCATCGGTTCACCCTTTTCGCATCCCCTCGATGGCCAGGGAGTGGAGGATACCAGCAGCCGGCGCGGCGCAGGGACGGCACGTCCACCGGCAGGCGATTGGCCGTCCTCATCGACGCGAACCGCCCTGGCTGCCATGGCGATCGGCGTGGCGGCGCTCTCCATCCCTGGTGGCACGCGCTGTCGGCCGTGCCGCAAGTCGTTGTCATCAGGCAGCTTGCAGGGGCGGACTCGCGGCGCAGTCGGAGCCATCCGCTTCCAGTAAACTCGCCGGAGGACTGCCGCCGATCCCCGTTGAGTGGGGCTCGGCAGGGTGCGACCGCCGACGGCGGGCACCGGTTCCGTCCCCATGCCCCCCGGGAGACCCCGCGATGCTCACGATCCACGGCCAGTCCCTGGGGTCGGCCGGCTTCTGCGACCGTCTCGCGCGGCGGCGCTTCATCGAGATCGGCAGCCTCGGTGCCTTCGGGCTCGGCCTGCCGGCCCTGCTCCGCGCCGAGCACGCCGGAGCGGTGGCGCCGGCTGCGAAAGGCAAGCGGTCGGTGATCCTCGTGTGGATGCACGGCGGGCCGTCGCAGCTCGACACGTTCGACATGAAGCCCGACGCGCCGGCGGAGATCCGCGGGCCATTCGCGCCGATCGGCACCAACCTGCCGGGGCTCGACATCTGCGAACTGCTGCCGCAGCACGCCAAAGTGATGGACAAGTGCACGGTGATCCGCAGCTTCTCGCACGGCAACGCCGACCACTGGGCCGCGGCCCACTGGATGCTCACCGGCCGCCTCGGGGCCACCGGCGGTGATCGCAAGCCGCGCTACCCGTCGATGGGGTCGGTCGCCTCGACCCTCCTCGGGCCGCGCCTGCCGGGGTCGCTCGCCGCCGTGAACATGAACGACGGTGGCTTCGGCTTCCACGGTGCCGCGTGGCTGGGGGTGAACCACAACCCGCTCCAGTGCGGGTCGTTCAGCTATGGCAACGAGGCGGGCAGTCTGCCGTCGAGCGATGCGAAGAGCTTCGCGCTGGCCGACGGGCTCTCCGAGAAGCGGCTCATCGACCGGGTGGCCCTCCGCGGCCAGCTCGACGGGCTCAAGCAGCGCATCGACGCCGAGCGCGTCTTCGACCAGATGGACTCCGTCGAGCAGCAGGCGATGGATCTCGTCCTCGCCGGTCGCGTGCGCAAGGCGTTCGACGTCGGCGAGGAGCCGCAGGAGGTGCGTGACCGCTTCGGACCGGGCTGGGGGGAGCAGGCATTGCTCGCCCGGCGCCTGATCGAGGCGGGCGTGCGCTACGTCTCGCTCAACACCGGCTACTTCGACGATCACGGCAACATCGGCCCGGCGCTCAAGGACAAGCTGCCGCGCCACGACCGCGCCGTCGGCACGCTGATCGCCGACCTCGCGGAGCGCGGCCTCCTCGACGACACGCTCGTGGTGGTCGCCGGCGAGTTCGGCCACACGCCGACGATGAACAAGGACGCCGGTCGCGACCACTGGCCGCAGGCGCAGAGCATCCTCCTCTCCGGCGGCGGCTACCGTCACGGCCAGGTGATCGGCAGCACCAACGCCAAGGCCGAACATCCGACATCGCGGGCGGTCGGCGTCGAGGATTTCTGCGCCATCGTCTACCACGCGATGGGCCTGCAGGTGACCGACACGGTGACCGACCTCACCGGCCGCCCCACGCAGCTGGTGCCCGGCGGCACCGTGCCGGCGGAATTGCTCTGACGCCGCCCGCCGGCGGCTGAACGACCCGCCCGGCGGTCAGCGGCGCTGTCACGGGGTGGTGGGGGCGGAGGGCCGGAGCCGGGCCACGGCAGCTTCATCGAGGGCGCGGTCGAAAACCGTCACCTCGTCGATCCGTCCTTCCCAGTTCGAGTCGTTGTCGCTGCGGCCGCCGATGAAGAGCGGCGGATGGGCAGCACGGCCCGTCGGGCAGGCGACGTCGATGTCGAGCCGGCCATCGAGCCAGACACGCACGCGGTCGCCGCTGCGCACGAGCACGACGTGGGCCCAGGTCCAGCGCGGGATCGTGCCGCTGCCCACCGCCGTCGGTTCGGGGCCGGCGCCGTGGAGGAACACGAGCCGACCGGCATGGACGCCGTCGCCGGAGAGACCGAGGTGGTCGCCATCGGGGCCGAGCCCGTGGTCGGGCCCGCGCGAGATCGCCCAGCCGGCCAGCGGCCGTGCCCCGTCGGGCATACCGTTCCAGATCCACGCCGACACGCTCCATTCATGGCCGATCCCGCCGAGCCGGGCACGGATCCGGCCGCCGGCGGTGCAGGCTGCGCGGGGCGTGGCCTGTGGTCCGCAGAAAGCGGGGCCGAGGGGGCCGGCGAGTGCGTGGGTGATGCCTGCCTCGTAGACCGCGTCGCGCCCGTGCCCGCTCGCATCGGCGGCGTGTGGCCCGGTGAATTCGTCGAGCCGCCAGCAGGCCCACGGGCCGAGACCGAGCGTGGCCTCGAGGAGCGGGCCGGCAGGTAGCCCGTCGGGCCGGCGCGGCTGCCCGCAGACCTGCTCGAGAAGTTCGAGTGCCGCGGCGGCGATCTTCGGCTCGGCCGTGGTCTCGAGCCCGGCGGAGCGTGCGGCCCAGGTGTTGTAGCCGCCGAGGGGATGCTGCTCCGGTGGCGGGATGTAGCCGTCGCCGCCGGTGGCCAGTTCGATCACCATCGTGTCGGGCAGCGGGCTCGCGGCCTCGAGGCGCAGGCCGGTGAGGGCGTAGGTCTCGCAGGGGGTGGTGGCGATCGCGATCGGCCCCACCCGCAGCGCCTGCACCACCACCTCGGTGGATCGCAGGCGGTCGAGGAGGATCTGCTCGCGCGCGTAGACCTCGGTGGTGTCGCGCGGGGGGCGGTCCCCCATCGCCGTCACGATGCGCTCTGCCCACTCGAGCCGTTGCCGGTCGGGCAGCCGGTAGGCGAGCGCGAGGCGCCGTTCCGCCATCGCGATGCCGACGTCACTGCGGTGGGGAATCCCGGCCACCGCCCGGGCGGCGAGATCGGCCAGCCGGTTCGAGTAGTCGTCGATCGTGGGATCGGGGCGGTCGGCCTTGGGCACGGCATAGTCGACGCGCCAGATGTCGCCACTGCAGCCGTGCGCCAGGGCCGCGACACCGCCGCCGAGGCGCTGCTCGAGCGCGGTGCAGAAGAGGCCGAAGTAGTCGGCGCTGATCTCCTGGTCGCCGAAGTAGTGCATCGAAAACGTGGCCAGCGCCGCCAGCGGCCGCCCGTCGCGGTGCTGGAGCGAGATCACCGCCAATTCGGGATCCTCCGGGCCCGCCTCCCCGGTGACGTCGTCGGGATTGGTGGCGGCATGCATGTTGGCCCGCACGGTCCGGTTGCCGAACGGGTCTTCGCCGAGCCGGTCGGGACGGCGGATCCACTGCCGCAGCGCCGTGAACCCGGCGGCATCGATCCGGCCGAAGCCGATCCGGGCGGGCACGAGCGTGGCCGAAGCCTGAGCCACCGCCTCGACGAGGCGCTCACGGAGGAAGGAGACGTACGCCGGATCGGCCTCCGTGCCCAGGCAGCCCATCGCTGCCGGCGCGGAGTGGGTGTGGGTGGCGGCGATCACGATCCGTGCGGCGGGGATCCCGCAGCGCGTGGCAGCGGCGGCCTTCACCTCGTCGCACAGCTCGCGGGGGAGCATGCAGCTGTCGACGATCACGAGCGCCAGTCGCGCGGTGCCCGAGGCGAGGGCGATCGCGCGCGCGTGGAGCGGCGACTTCACCCGGTCGATCGAGCGGGTCAGCATCCCGCCGTTGACGAGGACCGGCAGTGTGCGCGGGGTGATCTCCACCCGCGCCGCCCCCGCCCGCAGACCCGCTTCCTCCGCCACGGGAGCGGACGGTGGTTCGGCCGCGGGAAGCATCGCGGCCCCCCAGGTGACCGTGCCGACGGCGGTGACGGCGAGCCAGGCGTGGCGGCGTCTCAGGGGGTGGGGCCTCGGGTTGGGGGGGCGACAGGCGCTGCGGGCAGGATACCGCGGTCGGTCATCGTGCTGCCGGGGCCGGGCTGCCGGGGAGCGCCCCGCGGGCCCAGACCCGGCACGATCCTCACAGCCGTTCGTGGCGACACCGACTCCGCCTCCCGCCCAGAGCCGCGTCCCTGCAGGAACAGGGCTGCCGGAATAGAATCGTGGCGACGCGGCACCTGAGGTCGCGGCATCGCGGCGGACTCCGAGCATGATCTCCACCCAGCCTCCGGCACCCGGCAATCCGCCCCACGGCGGGGCAGTGGCCGGTACCGTTGTGGCACCGCCCCGCCGGGGGTGGTTCGGCATGGTGCTCGGGGGTCTGCTGCTGGCAGCCACCGCGGCGGTGCTCGTCGAACCCTCCCTGATCGACGAGGCGCGGACCCGGCTCATGCCGGCTGCAGCCGCCCCCAAGGCCCCCCCGCCGCGGGTCGTGCCCGTGGGTACGGTCGCCGCGTGCCGGGCCGACGTCGATGTCTCGATCGACAGCCTCGGTTCGGTGATGCCGCTGGCGAGCGTCACGATCCGCACCCGGGTGGATGGCGAACTGGTGACCGTCGCCTTCACCGAGGGTCAGGACGTGGCCGAGGGGGACCTGCTCGCCGAGATCGACCAGCGCCCCCTCAAGGTGCGGCTGCGGCAGGCCGAGGGGCAGCTGGCGCGCGACGAGGCGGCCCTCGATGCGGCCCGGCTCGACCTCGAACGCTATGAATCGCTCCACGCCCTGCGGCAGGTGACCGGGCAGCAGATCGACGCCCAGAAGGCGCTTGTCCGCCAGTGCGAGGCGGCGTTGGAGATCGACCGCGGCCTGATCGACGACGTGCGCCTGCAGCTCGATTACTGCCGGATCACCGCGCCGATCTCGGGGCGGATCGGCCTGCGTCTCGTCGATCCGGGCAACATCGTCAGGGCCAACGACCCGGCCGGACTGGCGGTGGTCTCGCAGCTCCGGCCGATCACCGTGGTGTTCACCGTGCCGCAGGACGACGTCGTCCGGGTGCAGCGCGCCCTGGCAGCGGCCGCCGACGTGCCGGTCGAGGCCTACAACCGCGATTTCCGCACCCGTCTCGGTGCGGGCACGCTGCTGGCGATCGACAACCAGGTCGACACCGCCACCGGCACGGTGCGCCTCAAGGCGGTCTTCCCCAACGACGATGGCACCCTCTTTCCCAGCCAGTTCGTCAACGCCCGGCTCCTCGTGGAGACGGTCCGCGACACGGTGGTCGTGCCCGCCGCGGCGGTGCAGCGCGGGCCCGAGTCGTCGTTCGTCTATGTCGTGCAGCCCGATTCGACCGTCTCGCTGCGCACGGTCCGGCCCGGAGCGGCCGCCGGTGACCTGGTGGCGATCGACGACGGGCTCGCCGCCGACGAGATCGTGGTCACCGCCGGCATCGACCGCCTCACCGACAAGGCGAAGGTGAGCGTGAAGGGGAGCGGTCCTCCAGGAGCCGGCTCGCCGCCGGCGGCCGTGGCGGGCAAACCGGCGGCGGCCCCGGGGCCCTGATCCATGAGCCTCTCCCGGCCCGTCATCCTCCGGCCGGTGGCCACCTGGCACTTGATGGTGGCCCTGCTGCTGGCGGGCCTGCTTGCCTGGCGCGCGCTGCCGATTTCGGCGCTGCCCCAGGTCGACTAGCCGACGATCCAGGTCGTCACCTTCCATCCCGGCGCCAGCCCCGAAGTAATCACCGCCACGGTCACCGCGCCGCTCGAGCGGCAATTCGCCCAGGGGCCCGGCCTGGCGCAGATGACCTCGACCAGCTCGGCCGGCTGTTCGACGATCACGCTCCGCTTCGCCCTCGACCTCGACATCGATGTCGCCACCCAGCAGGTGCAGGCGGCGATCAGCGCTGCCGCGGCCTACCTCCCCCGTGACCTGCCCAATCCGCCGGTCTACACGAAGACCAACCCGGCCGACGCCCCCGTCCTGACCCTCGCCCTGACCAGCGACACGCTGCCCCTGACGCGGGTCCAGGATCTGGCCGACTCGCGGCTGGCACAGAAGATCTCGCAGCTCTCCGGCGTGGGGTTGGTGACACTCTCCGGCGGGCAGAAGCCCGCGATCCGCATCCAGGCCAACCCCGTGGCGCTGGCGTCGATGGGGTTGGGCATGGAGGACCTGCGCGGGGCGCTCGTGCAGGCGAGCGTCAACATGGCCAAGGGGAGCCTCGACGGCAGCCGTCAGGCGTTCACCATCGCGGCCGACGACCAGCTCCTCACCAGCGCCGAGTTCCGCGACCTGGTGATCGGCTGGCGCAACGGGGCGGCGATCCGCCTCACCGACGTGGCGGAGGTGGTCGACGGTCCGGAAAACGTCCATCAGGCCGCCTGGATGAACGACCGCCCGGCCGTGATCGTCAACATCCAGCGGCAGCCGGGGGCCAACATCATCGCGGTCGTCGACGCCATCCAGGCGCTGCTGCCGCAGCTGCAGGCGGCGCTCCCGGCGGCCGTCGACGTGCACATCCTCACCGACCGGACGACCACGATCCGCGCCGGAATCGCCGGCGTCCAGCACGAGCTGCTCCTGACCATCGTCCTGGTGGTGTTCATCATCTTCGTGTTCCTCCGCGACCTGACCGCGACGGTGATCCCCGGCGTGGCGGTGCCGCTGTCGCT
>SXGQ01318503.1_pt1 | contig 11975 bp, 8 predicted proteins | sample 3178371 | NCBI WGS metagenome assembly SXGQ01 (sample SAMN11356859, study PRJNA531348) | freshwater metagenome | isolation source: freshwater sample F1-20 | place: China: Fuxian Lake, Yuxi | collected 2017-12-25 | reverse complement strand
TGCGGCATGGACGGGCGAGTTCCTCGAGTTCGGCAACACGCTGACCAAGATCGAGTGGCCGCCGCCGCCGTCCATCAAGGGAACCCTGGCCTTCACCACGGCCAATGAGCCGGGGTGGTCGGGTCCCAAGGAGGCCTTGTCCGATCCCCGTCCGAATCCCCAGGGACCGGTGCCGAAGGATTGGGCCCACTACTCGGGACTCTACGTGAACGGCGATCAGGTGGCCCTGAGCTACACGGTCGGGGGTATCCCGGTCCTCGAGACCCCGAATGTCACCGAGGGGGCGACCCCGGTGTTCACCCGGACCCTGGAGTTCGGAAGCCCGGCGAAGTCCGTGTCGGTCCTGCTGGCGAGCGGCATCAACCAGGCGGTTCCTGCCATCAAGCTTCCCGAGGGCAGGGGGCTGTTCACCCAGAAGGACGGGACTCCGCTGTCCGTGGGGTGGGCCGGGGGCTCCAAGACCTCCGGGAGCCTGAAGCTCCTCCCGAATGGTGACCTTGTGCTCCATCTGGACCGGGTGGCGGCGAACCAGCCCCTCACGGTCGCCCTGTCGGCCTCGGGGACCATGCCCGGCTTGGCCAACGCAGGTTCGCCGAAGACGCTGACCCGCGGCGGGGCCGCGCGTTGGACGGAAACCCTCGTGACGGAGGGCAAGCTGGGTTCCGAGTCGGGCCCCTACGCGGTCGACACGATCATGGAGCCGTTCCCGAATCCGTTCCAGGTCAGCATGTTCTTCGGGGGCTTTGATTTCCTGCCGGGAGGACGTGCCGCGATCTGCACCTTCCACGGGGACGTCTGGATCGTCTCGGGCATCGACGCGACGCTGAAGAAGCTCACCTGGAAGCGATACGCCTCCGGGCTCTTCCAGCCGCTGGGGTTGAAGGTCGTGAAGGGGGACATCTACGTGGCGGGTCGTGACCAGATCACGCGGCTGAAGGATCTCAATGGAGACGGCGAGGCCGACTTCTATGAGAACTTCAACAACGACACCGTGGTGACCCCCAACTACCACGAGTTCGTCCTGGACCTGCACACGGATTCGAAGGGGAACTTCTACTATGCCAAGGGGGCTCCCTGGGAACCGAGTGTCACATCACCCCACCAGGGAACCATTCTCAAGGTCTCACCCGACGGGAAGAAGCTCGAGGTCTTCGCGACGGGGCTCCGGGCGCCGAACGGAATGACGGTCGGGCCGGACGACACGGTGCTGGTGGGGGACAATCAGGGTCACTGGATGCCGTCCTCGAAGCTCAACCTGGTGCGGCCGGGGTCCTTCCTTGGGATGGTTCCTGCGGCGCAGCGCGAATTGACCCTGAAATATCCGGACGGCCGGGAGATCCGGGTCAACCCCAGCGACCCGGCCGCCCGGGCTGCGAACAAGCTCAGGGGCTGGGACGGCGAGATGCCGATCCCGACCTCCTATGACGAGCCGATCTGCTGGCTGCCGATGCGCTGGGACAACTCCAGCGGTGGCCAGGTCTTTGTCACGAGCGACCGCTGGGGTCCCTGGAAGGGCGCGCCGCTCTTCATGAGCTATGGCAAGTGCCTGCTCTACGCGGTGCTGATGGACCAGGTAGGCGACACGGTCCAGGCCAGCATGGTTCCGTTCGGGCTCAAGTTCTCGAGCGGCATCATGAGAGGTCGGTTCAGCGATCAGGATGGCCAGTTGTACCTGTGCGGCCTCAAAGGCTGGCAGAATGCCGCGACCCGGGATGGCGGATTCTTTCGGGTCCGCTACACGGGCAAGCCGGTCCAGATGCCGACCCAATCCCACGTCGCCAAGAACGGCATCCGGATCAAGTTCAGTGCCGATCTGGATGCCGCCACCGCACAGGATCCGTCCAGCTATGCCGTCGAGGTTTGGAACTACCGGTATAGCGGTGGCTATGGATCGCCGGAGTTGTCCGTGAAGGATCCCAGCAAGCAGGCCCACGATCGTCTCGAGGTGAAGTCGGCCCGACTGGCGGCGGACAAACGGACTCTGTTCCTGGAAATCCCGGGTCTGACCGAGGCTGACCAGTACAGCGTCCGCTATTCAATCTCGGCTGCCGATGGCGCGGAGCTCAGATCCGAGATCGTTGGAACGATCCATAAGGTGGGTCCTGAGGAACCCTTGGCATCCCGCTGAGGGTGGCCACCGAGTGGGGGCTGGCCAGGACGGTGCGGCCCCCACCGGTTGGACCGTTGATCGTTCCGGAAATGTCTGGAGGGTTCTTCTGGCTGTCTCCTGTGGCAGACGGTATTGAACCGTCAGTGAAAGAATCGAGCCGCGGCAGCTTTCTTCGGCAGAGTGCCTGGTTGTCCTTCGCCACCGTGTTTGGTGGGGCCTTCATGACCGCGGTGCACACCGTCGCGGGGCAGATGGCGACCTCGCAGTACGAGATCTTTTTCGCGATGCTGCGGTTGTTCCTCCTCCTGGGCATTCCGAGTGCTGGACTCCAGAATGCCTTTGCGCGTCAGACCGCTGCGGCCCTGGACGACACCCGTCTTCGGGAACTGGCCTCGACACTCCGGCAGGTGCTCGGGGCCATCTTCGTGCTCTGGCTTGCGATGGTGGCCTTGGCTGCTCTGGCGTTTGATTCGATCAACACGCATCTCAAGCTTGGAGATGGACAGGTCATCTGGCCCACCCTTGGGGTTGCGCTGTTGTGGCTGGTCATCCCGGTACTCCGAGGATCGCTTCAGGGGTTGGAGGATTTCGGCACCCTGGGCTGGGTCAGCATCCTGGATGGGTTGCTGCGATTTGCTGGCATGTGTCTGGCGGTTCTGGCCCTGCACTCGGGGGCCGTTGGGGCGATGACTGCGGCTTTCCTGGCCATGGCTTCGTCCATGGTCCTGGCCGCCTGGGGGAGTCGCAGGCTGTGGCTGCACCCTGGATCTGGTTTCCGATGGGGGCCTTGGCTGGGGCGTATCCTTCCGTTCACCGTGGGTGCTGGAGCGATGCTGGCTCTGGTCAATTTCGACAGCGTCTTCCTCAAGGCCATCATCCCTGCGGATCGCGCCCAGGAATTCCTTCTTGGGGAGCGGTACCTGCCGGCGGCCATGATTGGTTTTGCCATGACCCAGATCACGGTGCCGTTGGCGATGGTCATGTTCCCGAAGATTGTCCGGAGTTCCGAGAGCGGTTCTCAGAGCAATGCGCTCGCCATGGCCATGATTGGGACACTTGGGGTCGGTGCGGTCTGTGTGGGATTCTTTACGCTCTTCCCCAAGCTCCCGCTGCAGATCCTCTTCTTCAGGTCGCCGGAGCGGTGGGCTGCTGCAGACCTGGTACCCTGGTGCGCCTGGGCCATGTTGGCGTATGCCGTGGCGAACGTGCTGGTGAGCAACCTCCTGGCGCAGGAACGATTCGGCATCGTTCCCTGGGCGCTCGGAGTCTCTCTCATGTTTGTGGGCCTTCTGGTCGGGCTGCGTGGCCACTTCCTGTCCTCTCCTCCCCTGGTGGCTTTCCGCGAAGTCGCCCAGATCATGGCCGCCTGCAACGTGGTTCTTCTGTTGGTGGCCATCCAGATCACCCGTCAGCCTCCCAAGGCCAGGTGAGGTGGCGTCCGGTGTCCCGAAGGGCGGACCGACAGATCCCTGCCGACCCCTCCGTTCAGGGCATTGCCTCGGACCGGTATTTTCGGAATCGCGTGGTGACGGAGCCCACGTACGCCTGGGTCGAAGGGAAACCGATCGACTGCGTGAACGCCTGACCATTCGTCTTTGCCGGTCCAGTCATCCACCTCAGTACATTTCCACGACCTGCATTGTAATCGGCCAGCGCGAAGGGAAGAGGGTTGTCGGTCTGGGTGTAGCGACGGACCATCTTCCCGAGGTAGTAGGTCCCCGCCAGTGTGTTGGTGCGCGGATCGAGGAGATGGTCTTTGTGGAATCCCTGGATCCTCTCGGAGGTGACCCATTCCAGGGCGGCATCCTCCGTGACCTGCATGAGTCCGAGCTCACCCACGGTCCCGCGGGCCTCGGGATCGAAACGACTTTCCCTCCAGACGACAGCCTTCACCAGCGACGGGTCAACGCCATAGCGGCGACCGGCGGCACTGATGAGGTCGTCGAACCGGTGTTCCAGACGATGCTGGCAGACGACGAGGAGGAGCACGTCGACAACGAGGACAGCGGCAAGGAGGATCCAGCGGCCGGGATTCAATGGACCAGTCCTTCTCGCGATGGCCTTCAGATGGCAAGCCCCAAGCTGTGCGACGAGCGACTTGCGTCCAAGGGGTTCGTTTTTATCCTCGTGCGTCCATGATTCCTCCCGTCCGCCTCGCCCTGTCCGGGATCGCCTGCCTCGCCTCCGCTGTCTCCCTGGTCGCCCAGCATCGTCTGGGGCCGCAGAGCTCCTTCGAGGCGCCCAAGCTCGCGGCCGCCTCCGATGATGGGGAGAAGGCCATCAAGCGGTTCCAGCTGCCATCAGGGTGGAAGGCAGAGCTCTGGGCGGCGGAGCCTGATGTGGCCCACGGCGTTTCGTTCGACATTGCCGACGATGGCCGGGTGTTCGTGGTGGAGTCGTTCCGGGCGTGGCGAGGGGTCCCCGACATCCGGGGCATCATGGACTGGCTCGACGAGGATCTGGCCTGCCGCTCCGTCGAGGATCGGCTTGCGATGATGGAGCGTCATCTGGGTCGTGACGGGATGAAGGACTACCACAAGAATTCGGAGCGGATCCGCCTCCTCACGGATCCCGACCGCAAAGGAAGGGCAACCCGGTCCGTGATCTTTGCCGACAATTTTGCGACGCCGCTCGATGGTGTTGCCGCGGGTGTTCTTGCCCGGGGCAAGGATGTCTATTTTGCCAACATCCCCAATGTCTGGCTCCTGCGGGATGAGAATCTGGATGGCACCGCGGACAGCCGTCGAAGCCTTAGCTATGGGCACGGCGTCCGGGTCGGCTTTCTGGGGCATGATCTCCACGGGCTCGTCTGGGGTCCGGACGCGAAGCTGTATTTCAGCATTGGCGACCGGGCCTCGATGATTCGACAGGGTGACAAGACGATTGGGACACCTGATTCCGGTGCCGTCTTCCGTTGCAACGCCGACGGCTCCGAGTTGGAAATGATCTACCAGGGCCTTCGCAATCCCCAGGAGCTGGTCTTCGACGAGTGGGGCAACTTGTTCACAGGGGACAACAACTCCGACGGTGGGGACCAGGCCCGGTGGACCCATCTGATCGAGGGAGGGGATTCAGGATGGCGCATTGGATGGCAGTTCCTCGAGCAGCCGAATCCTCGGGGACCTTGGAACTCGGAGAAGATGTGGCATCCGCAGAACGACTCCCAACCCGCCTACCTGACGCCTCCGATCAAGAATATCACGGCGGGCCCGAGCGGTGTCGCCTACTATCCGGGGACCGGTCTTGGACCAGAGTGGAATGGGACCTTCACGGTCTGCGATTTTCGTGGAAGCGGGACAGGTTCTGGCATCTGGGGATTCAAGCTGCGTCCCAAGGGCGCAAGCTTCGAAATCGTCGAGGACCGGAAGATGATCTGGTCCATTGCCGCGACCGATGCGGCCTGGGGGCCTGATGGTTCGTTCTGGATGTTGGATTGGGTCGACGGCTGGGAGCCGGTCGGCAAGGGACGCATCTATCGGGCGTACAACCCGCAGACCCAGCAGGAGCAGATCGTGGAGGAGACACGGAAGCTCCTGGCGACAGGGTTCTCGAATCGTTCCGACAAGGAGCTGATTTCCCTGCTGGGGCATCCCAATCAGAGGGTTCGGCAGAATGCCCAGTTCGAGCTGGCGGGCCGTGGGGAAAAAGTTGCAGACGCGCTCGCGAAGGTGGCGAAGGGAGGTAGGTCGGTTCACGCGCGGCTCCACGCCATCTGGGCGTTGGGCAATATCCAGGCCCAGGCGCACAAAGCCGGACGTGATCTGCAGGCCGAGGAGTTGGATGCGGTCGTGGCGGTGATTGGGGATGCCGATCCGCATATCCGCTCCGCGGCGGCAAAGGTCCTGGGGGATGCCGCCTACCCGGCGGCCCACGACGCCCTGGTCCTGAGGACTCAGGACAAGGATTCCCAGGTGGTCGCGACTGCGACCATCGCCCTTGGGAAGCTCAAGCGCCGGGAGTCCATTCCCGCCGTGCTTACGGTTCTCGAGGCAAATGCGGACCGGGATCCGTTCCTCCGTCATGCGGCCGTCCAGGCCCTGTTCAGCGTCGGCGATTTAGATGCGCTCCTTGCCTCGGCGAAACATCCGAACGCGTCGGTCCGGATGGGTGTCCTGCTGGCGATGCGTCGCCTTGAGCGCAATGAGATCGCAGTCTTCCTTCGCGATTCCGATCCGCGGCTCGTTCTCGAGGCGGCCCGAGCGATCAATGACCTGCCAATCTCGGGCGCAATGGTCGACCTTGCTGAGATGATTGGGTCCCTTGGGCCGGAGTCCAACCCGGCCTTGGCTCGTCGTGTGATCAACGCCAACCAGCGCTTTGGAACGGCAAAGACGGCCCAGGCCCTGGCCAAGTTCTCGGCCGAGGGCCGTGGGGCTGATGCGATCCGTGCCGAGGCGCTCGACTGCCTGTCGGTCTGGCCGAAGGGCCCGGGACGCGACCGTGTGACTGGTCTGTGGCGTCCCACAGCTTTTGCGAGGGACGTGGCGGTTCCCCGGGAGGCCTTGAAGCCCTTCATGGATGAATTGCTTTCCACGGCTCCGAATCCCGTACGTTCTGCCGCTGCGGCCTCGGCTGGCTCCTTGGTAATCAAGGAAGCCGCTCCATTGTTGGCCTCGATTGTCCGGGAACGTCAGGGGGATGCGCCTCTCCGTGTGGCCGCCATCCAGGCCCTGGCCCGGATCCAGACCGGCCAGTATGGCCTCGCCCTTGAGGCGGCCCAGAAGGATCCCGAGGAGTCTGTCCGCAAGGCGGCACTCAGGATGAGCGTCGAGTTTCCGCCCCAGGCGCAGTCGGAGGGAGGGGGTCCCGCTGTGGATCCGACCGCACAGCTGATCGAGGTGATTATGAAGGGCACGCTGGCCGAGAAGCAGGGCGCGATGGCTTCGCTCGGAAAGCTGAAGAGCCAGCCGGCTGTGGAACAGCTTCGTACCTGGCTCAACAATCTGCTGGTGGGGAAGGTGCAGCCGGAGCTCCAGCTGGATGTTCTTGATGCTGCATCTCAGCATCCGGCTCTCCAGCCTCTAGTGGATCGATGGAAGGTGGATCACGCCGCCAGCAAACCCTACGGCGTCGAGCCCTGGAAGGTCTGTCTCATGGGTGGCAACGCCGAGGAAGGCAGGAAGGTGTTCGTGGAGCGTGCCGAGGTCGCTTGCGTCCGCTGTCACAAGGTGGATGGCGAGGGAGGTGAGGTTGGCCCCGAACTCACGGGCCTCGTTGAGAAGAAAGGGCGGGACTATGTCCTCCAGTCCATCGTCCATCCGAACGCGGCCGTGGCCACCGGCTTTGAAAGCGTGCTCGTCACCCTCAAAAACGGCAGTGCCTACGCTGGCATCATCAAGTCGGAGACACCAGATGCCTTGGAGATCAACTCTCCCGAGGAAGGTCTTGTCACCGTTCGGACGGCGGACATCCAATCCCGTGAGAAGGGCCTCAGTGGAATGCCGGAAGGCCTCGGAGATCTTCTCTCACGTCAGGACCTCCGGAATCTCATCGAGTATCTTGCGACGGCCAAGTGAGGTCCTGGTAGGCGGGACACAGGAATGACGTTCCACTGGGGCACTGGGACCCCCGACCCTGCGGTCTCGTGAAACTGTGCGGCATCGCCACCCGCACCAGGGCGATGCCGACATGGTGGACACCGCGAGGGAAACACCTTGTTTCCAAGGTTGTCACCCTTACTTTGCAACTGGTTTGCAGAGAGACCGAGTCAACCATTCCAGCTGCTTCTCCACGGGGCTGCGTTGGGTCGTGGTATCGCTGGTGGTTTTGATGATCCTCGCGGTCGGCATCCTGGCAGCCCACCCCGGATGGCATGCAGCGCTCCATGGGCATATGGAGGTGTCGGTCTCGCAGGAGCAACATCCTGACGATGAGGGGGCAGGAGACTCCGATGGGTGTGTGGTTTGCGGTTGGATTCAGCAGCAGATTGTGACGGGCTCACCTTCTGTCCCGATGGAGGGTGTTCTTGTGTTGGTGAAGGTGGTGCCTGTCGAGTGTGGTGTGGGCCCAGGCGCCAGGGTGGTTGAGGCTCCGGGTGACCCGCGGGGACCGCCAGACCGGGCCTAGTCCTGCTTCGTTCCGATTCGCTCCACGATCCCCTCTGGATCGTGATCCAAGGACGCACTTGTCCACGAATCACCCCGCCACTTCGTCGCCCATGAACCAACGTTTTTTGCCCAGTTCCCGCCGGGCCTTCACCCTGATTGAACTCCTGGTTGTGATCGCCATCATCGCAATTCTGGCGGGTCTACTCCTGCCAGGCCTGGCCTCGGCCAGGTCTTCGTCGCGACGTACCGCCTGCGCCTCCAACCTGCGCCAATTGGGCGCAGCCATACAGATGTATGCGGACGACAACCGCGGTTTCTTCCCGGAAACGACCCATGAGACGGGGCAGACGAATCGGTCCTGGATCTACAGCATGGCCTCGTATCTTGGGAACTCGGACAGAATAAGGATCTGCCCAACGGATCCCAGGAGGCAGGAGCGCCTTACCAACCACGCCAGCAGCTATATCCCGAATGAATACGTCGCCGTCGACCTTCGGTCGGGCTTCGGCCAGGTGCTGGAATCATTTCGGAACCTGAATTCCCTCAAGAATCCCGCGGAGACGATCACAACGTTCGAGGTGACGGATTCCCCGGACAGTGTCAGTGGTTTCAATGACCATACCCACTCGCGCAATTGGTCCAAGGGCTGGGCCGCAGTCATCGACGACATCCAGCCCGACCGCCACCGAACCGGTCAGGCCTCCCCTGACCGCTCACGTGGCGTGGCCAACTACCTCTACGCCTGCGGCCATGTGCTCTCGCTACAGGCGAAGGGGCTGAAGGAGCGGGTGGATCGTGGGGAGAACATTGCTCGCCCACCCGAATGATCCTCCAAGAGTCGGTAATGCACAGGCCGGGGAAGTCTGTGAGCATGGAGAGTCGAACGGCATCCTGAACCACCCGATCGACACCCAGAAGGCCATCCATGAGAACCAACGCCTGCCGTCTGCTCACCGAGACCGTCATCTCATTCCTCTGGATTCTGTCCTCATGTGGGGCGGCAGGATTGGAGCGCGTCTGGTTGTCCAGGGAGCATGTGGATCTCCGGATCCAGTACCACCCTGGTGAGACGAACGAGCTTGAACTGGTGGTGCGCGACCGGGATCGGGGCACCAACTATGCCTCCACGAATGTGGTGCTGGTTGTCCGCGAGGTCGCCCAGACACCGATCCCGTCTGGGTTTGAACAGTTTGGCGCGCCTGGTTCGCCGTTGTGGATCCTGCCTGGCTCTCAGGACCCCGAACTTCTTTTTCTGGGGATCTCCGGGGAAGGGCTGCCCCTGGGGTTGTTTGTCGAACCTCCTGCAATCCGCCTTCGGGAGGTCCGGGCTCCCGGCTGGTTCTTTCTGTGGCAATTCGACCCCTCCGGAGGATTGAACCTCTTCATGGATACCCGGACAGGAATCACCCCGGATTCTTTGGTCCGTCCGGCGCTGGGAGGTCATGGGCATTACAACTGGGGATTCTCCAGCAATGGATGGTACGAAGTGACGTTCCAGGTCGAAGGACGCGTCACAGGGTCCACCACCAATCTTGTCGCTTCCCCCAACACCTTCCTCTTCGCCGTCGAGCCACTCCCTTCACAACCGCCAACACCTGCGCTCCTGTCGCTGGTCGATGTCCAAGACGGAATGTTCCGGTGCCAGCTCATCGGAGCTCCGGGTCTGACCTATGGGGTTGAGCACTCCGAGGACCTGATCCTTTGGAAACAAGGTCCGGTGGTTGTGGCGCAGGCAGGCCCTGTACCGGTTTCGATGCCAATCCCAGCCCCAGGTGCGCTGATCTTCGTCAGGGCTGTCAACCGCTAGTCCCGGACCTTCGAGGCCTTCCAGGTCCCGGGGGATGCAGTTCGAAGACATTCTTGAGGTGTTGAATCCGTGAGACCTTCCCCTCCTTGAGGAAGACCTCGACAACATCGAATCTCCAGACAGCCCTCGCGGCATCGATCCGACGCAGATAGGTCTCCGCAGCCCTCGAAATCCGCCGCCGCTTCCGGATGTCCACAGCAAGTGCCGGCCGGGTCCTGGCGCCTTCAGACCGGGCCTTCACCTCGACGAAGACAAGGCAGTCCCGGTCTCGGAAAACCAGGTCGATTTCGCCACGAGAAGTCCTGTAGTTCCTGGCAAGCAGTCGCATCCCTGTCGCGGAGAGGTGCTGGCGGGCTGCATCCTCCCCGAGGCTGCCCAGCCTGATGTTTGTGTGCTCGTCGGAGTCAGCCCTCCACCAGCGTCGGAGCCTGGCCCAGAGGGTCTTCATTGTGAGAACAGGTCGGGTTGCTTGGGGCGCAGCGGCGCGAAGCTGAGTCGGTGGATCGGACAGGGACCGTGTTGACGCAGGGCCTCGAGGTGCCCCGAGGTTGGATAGCCTTTGTGCTCGGCAAATCCGTATTGCGGCCACTGACGGTCTGCCTCGTCCATCCAACGATCCCGGGTGACCTTTGCGAGGATACTGGCTGCCGCGATCGAATAGCTCCTCGAGTCGCCTTTCACCAAGGCGGTCTGAGGAATGATCAGGGAGGGTACCCTGTTTCCATCCACGAGGGCATGCTCGGGAAGCGGCGCCAGTTGGAGCAGGGACTCGTTCATGGCCCGGTGGGTCGCATTCAGGATGTTGATGGCGTCGATGGTCATGGCGTCGATCATGGTGATTCCGTGCCCGAATCCGGGTGTTTCCAATAGCCGCTGGAAGAAGTCCTCCCGCTGCCTGCGGCTCAACTTTTTCGAGTCGTTCAGCGATTGGAACGGGCTGGGCATGCCATCCCGGATCCATTCGATGGGAAGCACAGCAGCTGCAGCGACTACCGGGCCCGCCAAGGGCCCGCGTCCAGCCTCGTCGACCCCTGCGAATCTCAAGCATCCGGCAGACACGAGTTCCAGTTCGTGCAGGAGGCGGTCGCCTTCTCGCTGACGTGGGTCTGTTCGGGGAATCATGGGATCGATGAGGGAGTGATCATCCGGCCACGGCTGCTACCGGTCCACAACTGGCTCAATGCCCTCCACCGGTCCATGCCCTGCTGGGGTTTTTACCTAGGTGCTGTTCCTAGCGGCTGAGGACGTTGTTCTGGGTCATCCGTAGCCCTTGGACCAATTCACTGCGGCCGGTCTCAGAAATAAGAATTTCTCAAGGATGCGAGCGAAAACCTCGCGATTCCGAGGAGGCCTGCCATGAGCATATTTATTTCTGGATTTGGACGGTTCCTGATCGCGGTGGCTTTTGCGGCCGTGGCGACCGCGGGCTCGATCAAGTTGAGTTGGGACCATTCCACTGGAGGAGAACGGGCCTTCTATAGGGTCTATCTCGGGGAGCAACCAGGCGTCTACAAAGCCATCAGCCAGACTCCGTGGAATAGGGCCAGAATCACCGGGCTCCGAGGTGGGCAGGCCTATTACGTCACCGTTCGTTCGGTCAATGAACTTGGGATCGAAGGCGAGAATTCCTCGGAGGTTCGGGTCGAGCTGCCGCTCGAAGCGCTTGCCCTCACCGTGTCCGCCTCCTCCGCTGAGAGGATGTCGTGGGGTGACCTCATTGCTCCCGCCACATTGTCATTCAACGCCATCGTCGGGGTGCCCTTGGATCAGGTCGCCAAGGTCGAGGTGTGGATGGGGTACAGGAACTGGGATGGGTCGAATGGGGGATTGTATCAGGAGCTCAAGGCACCCTCTTTTTCCGCTGAGGTGCCTGGAATTGGTGGGGCCTCGCAATTCGTCGTCATACCCTATCTGGTGCTGAAGTCGGGTGAGAAGATCCAGGGCTCGGTCAATGATGGAGACGGGCTTCCGGTCCGAATCCAGCCTCGGGAGCCGCGCCACCTTCTCAGGG
>SXGQ01309340.1_pt1 | contig 11975 bp, 12 predicted proteins | sample 3178371 | NCBI WGS metagenome assembly SXGQ01 (sample SAMN11356859, study PRJNA531348) | freshwater metagenome | isolation source: freshwater sample F1-20 | place: China: Fuxian Lake, Yuxi | collected 2017-12-25 | reverse complement strand
CGCTCTTCAACGTGATCTGCGGCGTGCGTCCTCCCACGTCAGGCTCCGTGCGTTTCGAAGGAGTCGAGATCAACTCTGCGGGCGTGCATGAGCGCAGTGCCATGGGAATCTCCCGCACGTTTCAACGCCTCGAGCTTTTCTGGACATTGTCCGTGTTCGAAAACGTCCTCGTCGCTGCGGAATTGGCAGCGCTGCCGAATGCCAACGAGGTCGCGCGTCACAATCTTGAATTGCTGGGAATCGACCATCTGGCCGACATCACCGCGGGCGAGCTCTCCACAGGTTCGGCTCGTCTCCTCGAAGTCGCGCGTGCGCTCGCCACCTCTCCCAAGCTGCTGTTGCTCGACGAACCCGCCTCCGGCCTCGACGAGCGTGAGAGCGAGCAGCTCGGTCACCTTCTGCGGCAACTTCGCGATCGAGGTATCACCGTGCTCGTCGTCGAACATGACATGACCCTCGTGATGGGAGTCTGTGACGAGGTCTACGTGTTGGACCTCGGAGTGAACATCGCATCAGGCAAGCCAGATGCCGTACGAGCTCATCCGGACGTCATTCGCGCATATCTCGGCGCTCAGGTCGGTGAGTCGTGATCACAGAGTCGATTCTCGAACTGCGAAACGTGTCTGCTTCCTATGGTGCGATCGAAGTACTGCACGACGTGACCATCAATGTGCGCAAAGGTGAAGTCGTCGCACTCCTCGGCCCCAATGGTGCCGGCAAGACGACCACCATCAAAGTCGCCTGCGGACTCATGCGACCCATCAGCGGTTCATTGCATATCGCAGCGCAGGACGTGACAGGCGTTCCGGCCAACGCCCTCGCTCGTGTCGGTGTCTGCACCATTCCTGAAGGACGCGGAATCTTCCCGAACTTGTATGTTCGCGACAACATCATCATGGCTGCTCGCGATCGTGCAGGTATTGGCATCATTGAAGAGCGTTCATACGCGCGTTTCCCCATCCTCAAAGAACGCCGAGACCAGCTCGCCGGCACGTTGTCGGGTGGTCAACAGCAGATGTTGTCACTCGCGCGCGGCCTCGCGACCGACCCGGTGGTTCTCATGCTCGATGAGATGTCGATGGGGCTCGCGCCACTGGTCGTAGCTGAGCTCTACGAGCAAGTCACTGCCATCGCAGAGTCTGGTGTGAGCGTGCTCGTGGTCGAACAATTCGCCCGCACCGTTCTTGGCGTCGCTGACTCTGCGGTCGTTCTGTCGCACGGCCACGTCCGCTATGTCGGACCTGCCGATGCTCTCGACGACGAGACATTGTCGCGCGCCTATCTCGGTTCGTGATAGAGAATCAACCTAAGGGGGGCCACATGAACGAAGGACGAGTCGAAGAGTTCACACGTGAGATCGCTGCGTTGAAGACGAGCGGAGCGAAAGGTGACACCGAGAAGCGGCTTCTTGCGCTGGGCAGCCTGTTGATGATCGCAGGAGTCGTGCTTGCCGTCATCGGAGGAGTCCAAGTTGCGGGCACCACCAATGCAGCCGACCAGATGGCCGCAATTGCGACCGGCGGGTTGTTGGGCTTAGTGCTCGCCGTCGTCGGTGCGGCGCTCTTCCTGCGTTACTCCATTGGTCGATTCATGCGCTTCTGGGCGATCCGTCTCATCCACGAGCACCGCAGCGAGACCGACCGCGTCATCGCCGGCAAGTAATACGGTCAGCCGAGCACAAGTTCGGCCATCGTCCGCAGTGTGTCGACGCTGCCACCCAAGACGATCGTGGTGACGCGCGAGTCTTTCCACGCTTCGAGGTCGTGTTTGATCTTCGCTTTCGAACCGACGAGACAAATCTCATCGATCATCTTGTCTGGCACGCTCGCGATGGCTTCGTTCTGCTTGCCGTTCAGGAACAGATCCTGGATCGTGTCCACGTCCTTCTCGTGTCCGAGACGCCGGAACACGTCGGCATGGAAGTTCATCTCTTGTGCGCCCATACCACCGACATACAGTGCAAGGACCGGACGCAACGCGTCGTAGGCCTTGTCGACGTCTTCGTTGATTGACACGTTCACCGTCGGAAGAATTTCGAAATCAGTTTCCTGACGCCGTGCCGTGGGACGAGCCCAGCCTTCCTTCAGATGAGGTAGGTACAACTCTTCATGTCGTGGCGCATAGAAGATCGGGAACCAACCGTCTCCGATCTCTGCGGCGAGTGCCACGTTCTTCGGGCCCTCTGCCCCAAGGAAGATCGGCACGTCGGCACGCAAAGGATGCGTCATCACGTTCAACGCTTTTCCGAGACCAAGCCCGCCTTGTGCAGGAATCGGGTATTCGGGCCCTTCATTCGTCAACCGATCTTCGCGAGCGAGGATCTTGCGGATGATGCCGACGTATTCCCGGGTGCGAGCAAGCGGACGATTGAAGCGTTGTCCGTACCAACCTTCGACGACCTGGGGTCCACTGACACCGAGACCAAGGACGAAGCGACCACCAGAGAGATGGTCGAGCGTGATCGTCGCCATGGCAGCGGCGGTAGGCGTACGAGCCGAGATCTGCATGATGTTCGTACCGAGTCGGATCTTGGATGTCATCGATCCCCACCACGCGAGTGGTGACACCGCGTCGCTACCCCAGCTCTCGGCCGTGAACACCGAGTCGAATCCGAGTGCCTCAACCATCTTGATGGTCTCGGGCACGTTGGGTGGCATCGACCTTCCCCAATAACCGATGTGCCAACCGAGTTTCATTGGCGAATCGTACCCTTCACCTTCTCGCCGCAGCACACCCCGAACTACCCTCACATTGGAACATCGTGGACCAATATGTGGGGGTAGTCAGTGGACATCGGTTACACCGTCGAACAAGAAACGCTGCGTAAGGAACTTCGCACGTACTACGAACACTTGCTCACTCCTGAGGTCGTCGCAGAACTCGGCAAGAGCCACGGCATCGGCAAGGAGCCCCGCCGAATCTGGAAACAGATGTGCTCAGACGGTTGGGCTGCCATCGGGTGGCCGAAGGAGTACGGCGGTCAAGGACGCTCGGCAATTGAGCAATTCATTTTCTTCGATGAGTCGATGCGCGCAGGCGCACCGGTGCCTATGCTCTCCATCAACACGGTCGGCCCGACAATCATGAACTTCGGGTCACAAGAGCAGAAAGACTTCTTCCTGCCGAAAATCCTCGCTGGTGATCTCCACTTCTGCATCGGCTACAGCGAACCAGGAGCCGGCACAGACCTTGCATCACTGCAGACGCGTGCTGTGCGCGACGGTGATGAGTACATCATCAATGGCCAAAAGATGTGGACATCGCTCTCCAGCGATGCCGACTATTGCTGGCTCGCAGTGCGCACCGGCCCACTCGAGTCCGAGACGCCCGCTGGCGAGACCTGGAAGAAGCACAAAGGCATCAGCATCATCATCGTGCCGATGGACACTCCAGGCATTTCCATCCAGCCACTTCGGCTCATTGGCGAACACGACATCAACGCTGTCTACTTCGACAACGTCCGTGTTCCGGTCGACAATTGTGTGGGTGGTGAGAACCAAGGCTGGACGTTGATCACCAACCAACTGAACCACGAGCGCGTGACGCTCTGCAGCACCGGCGTCATCGAGCGTGCGTTCCAAGAGACAAAGGCCTGGGCCGAAGAGACGAAACTGCCTGACGGTCGTCGTGTCGCCGACCAAGAGTGGGTGCAACTGAACCTTGCTCGCGTGTACTCCACGATTGACGTGTTGCGTCTCATGAACTGGCAAAGCGCATGGGAAGCCACGCAGGGCGTGCTCGACATCGGTCACTGCAGTGCCATCAAGGTGTTCGGCACCGAGGGCTACCTAGATTCGTTCCGCTTGCTCTTTGAGATCTTCGGACCTGTCGGTTACCTGCGTGACGGTACTGCTGGAGCACAGATTCGCGCCCGTCTCGAGTCGCTGTATCGAGGCATGCTCATTCTCACCTTCGGTGGAGGAACCAACGAGAGCCAGAGAGACCTCATCTCCATGTTCTCGCTCGGATTCCCAAGGACGGCACGCTGATGGACTTTTCACTCACCGCAGAACAAAAAGAACTACAGGGCCTGGCCCAGCGCATTCTGCGCGACGGTACTGACACCGAACGGTACACAGCGGCACTTGCCTCTTCGGTCGGTTTCGATCTCGAGTTGTGGAAGACACTCGCAGCCTCCGGCTGCGTGGGAATCGCTCTTCCCGAGTCGGTCGGTGGTGGCGGTCTGTCGTTTCTCGAAGCTGCCGTCGTGTTGCAAGAGGTCGGACGGACCGCGGCGCCAGTGCCTGCGTTTGCCGTTATGGCACTTGGTGCACCTGCGCTGATGGCTGCCGGGCGCGAGGATCTTCTCGCCGGGGTCGCTGACGGCGACGTGATCGTCACTGCGGCTATTCACGAGCCTGTCGGAGATGCATACGCTCCGACCACGTCGGTGACCGGTGGAAAGATCTCCGGAACAAAAGTGTGCGTTCCTGCCGGAACCATTGCCACACGTTTCGTGGTCACCGCATCAGACGGCCTCTATGTCGTCGAAGCCAATGCCCCTGGTGTGACCGTGACTCGACAAGACACCACAACCGGCATTCCTGACGCGCTGGTGACCTTCGACGGCGCATCGGCGGAGAAGCTGGGTGGCGAAGTTGCGGTACGTATGTTGTTGCGCTCCGGTACGGCTGGTGCGTGCCTCGTTAACTCTGGTGCGTGCCAAGAAGCACTGGCACTCATCTCGTCCTACACGACGACACGGAGCCAATTCGGCAAACCGATCGCCAGCTTCCAGGCGGTCAGCCAGCGTGCCGCCGACGCGTACATCGACACTGAAGCGGTGCGCCTGACAGCATGGCAATGTGCATGGCGACTCGCTGAGGGCGTGCCCGTCGACGAGCAGCTGTATTCGGCCAAGTTCTGGGCGGCAGAAGGTGCCGGACGCGTCGTCCGCGCAGCGCACCACTTGCACGGTGGAATGGGCGTCGATCGGGACTATCCATTGCATCGCTACTACCTGCTCGTCAAAGAGATGGAGCTTCAAATCGGCTCGGCGACTCCGTCGTTGCGACGACTTGGCGCCTCTCTCGTCGGTGCCAAGTGAAGGATCTCTTCCCGCCCGACCCGGACGGCCTTCTCGAGTTGCACAACCGAAAGTACGAAGTGCGCGCGTGGCGCATGTCGAACGACAAGTTGCTCTTGCGTGGTGCGGTGCGTGACGACAAGCCGAGCGGTCTGTACCTCGAACAAGATGCGGAGCCACTGACCATCCATCACATGATTGTCGATCTTGAAGTCGGCTTTCCATCGATGGACATCAAGCGCGTCGAAGTGGTGTTCGAATCACATCCACACCAACAGTGCACCGGCATCACCAATACGTACCAGTCGTTGGTCGGAGTTTCGATTGCCCGCGGCTTCACGAACAAGGTGAAAGAGTTGTTCGGTGGACCGCGCGGCTGCACTCACATCGGAGCATTGCTGAACGCGATGGCCCCGGTGGCCATCCAGTGCGCGTGGTCTATGCGTGTCGCGGCTATGCGCGAAACCGGCGACACGAGCGAGATTCGCCCTCGGACGCCCGAGGAATTCGACAAAGCGTTGAAGTTCAACATCAACACCTGCCACGTGTGGGAAGAAGATGGCGAAACCGTCAATTTCGTGCGCAACGGCGGGGATCTCGGACCACCGTTACCTGTTCAGAAGCGTCTCGATGAATTGGGCCTTGGCGAAGAGGCTTGGACGAAGATGCGCGGCTAGGAGCCTTGCAGCCCTGTCTAGGCGCCGACGAGCGACGCCGCTTCAGCCACGGCCCACTTGTAGTCGACTTTGCCGACCGGCGTGCGCTTGATCTCGTCCACCACGAACACTTGCTTTGGCACCTTGTAATCGGCGATGTGCTCTCGACAATGGGCTCGCACTTCTTCCTCGGTCGCCGAGGTGCCCGGCCGCAATTGCACCATGGCAGTGACCTGCTGACCCCAACGCTCGCTCGGTGTACCGGCGACGGCCGCGTCGAAAATTGCGGGATGTTGTTTGAGGGCAGCTTCAACCTCTTCAGGGAAGATCTTCTCGCCACCAGAGTTGACGCATTGGCTTCCGCGCCCGAGCAGCGTGATGACGTTGCCTTCAATCATCGCGAAGTCACCCGGAATGACGTAGCGGACACCGTTGTATGTGGGGAAGGTCTCGGCCGTCTTCTTGTCATCCTTGTGGTAGCGAAGCGGAATAGGACCGGTGCGCGCCAACTTGCCGACGACTCCGGGCGGACAGACATTGCCCTCCTCATCGAGCACGGTGCAGTCATCACGAACTTCGAACTTCAGGTCACGCGACTGTTCTCCTTGATCCATACGGGCCGCGGCGGAACCTGTCTCAGATGCTCCGAAGCTGTCCAAGATGAGGATGTTCGGCATGGCCTCGCGAAGCTGGTTCTTCACCGCAAGTGTGAGTGGTGCACCGCCGTTGCCGATGCTGAAGACACTGGAGAGGTCGTACTTCGGAGTGTTCGGGTTCAACAAGTCTTCGGCAAGAGGGCGACCCATAGCATCGCCAATTGTGCTCACGCTGTTTGCTTTCGCCTTCGACGCCAGCTTCCACACTTCGTTCGCATCGAACCTCGGCAAGGTGTACAACACAAATGCCTGACCAGACACGTACGCGTTACCCATCACCCACTGGCCACCACCATGCATCATCGGTCCGAGCGCCATCAGTCGCAACTGCATCGTTGACGCGAGTGCCTCTTCGGCGACGATCTCTGGATGCGTCAACGGCTTGAACAATCGACTGGCGTTCATAGCACCGAGCACGGCGTCCTCGTTGCGCCACACGACACCTTTCGGCATGCCCGTGGTTCCGCCGGTGTAGATGACGTAGGGATCACTGGGGTCACGTTCACCGAAGTCACGCACAGGGGACGCTGCAACGACAGCCGCCTCGTATTCATCACCCATGACCAAGATGCTCTTCAGCTTCGGGAGATCCTTCTGGATCTTTCGCACGACATCGACATAGTCCGTCGAGACGATTGCTGCGACACAGTCAGCGTTCTCGTACACATATCGGAGCTCAGCCTCGACGTAGCGGAAATTGATGTTGACTGGTGCTGCACCCAACTTGACACACGCGTAGAAACTTTCGACCCATTCGTATCGATTTGCTGAGTGAATCGCCACCCAGTCTCCGCGCTTGATGCCCATCGAACGAAGATGATTCGCGAGCCGTGTGACCCGCTCGTCGAGCTGAGCAAAGGTGTAGTCAACTTCATTGGTGAACAGGGCCGGCCTGTCCGGAATGGCATCGGCGAGAATCTCAAAGAGGTCCGCCATGTGGATGTGTCGCTTTGCTGTCATTGTCAACTCCCGTATCCGTCAAGCATGTCCTTGAAACCGTATTGGTGATGCGGCCCGATCGCCATCGTCTCAAAGAGACCGTATCCGACGTGGGTTCCACGCTCATCTTGATAGGTGAAGCGCGCGCCCGCATCGCAGATGCCGAAGAGTCGAGCTTTGCCTTCGGGCGTCGTTGTGTCGAGATGGAAACCCTCGACTTTGAGCGGACCTTGCCACATGCCATGTCGCCAATCGGCGTCATAGCCATATCCCGTGCCGATGCCCACATAGACAGGCACGAGTGGCTCAATAGTCATGTCGATACCGCCACCACGATGGTCGCGCGTAGACACCACACCGCCATCTGGGTATCGGGTACCGGGAACGTAGTTCAACCGGTGTGACGGCACCCCGAGAAGTTCGTGCCGACCGTCGTGCCAGACCCGCTCAGCAGACTCCATGACTCGCGAACCATCTGAGCGCTCTTGCACGATGACGAGAATTGAGTGGTCGTCGAATCGCACAGGTGTGTAAATCCAAAACCAACTGAACGGGTCACTCGCGCGAATGCCGGGTGGTTCACTCTCGCCCACCGGTCGCACTCCCCAACTACGGTCGCGCGTGCCCCAACACACATCGTCAGAGAGGTTGAACGTCTGATCATCGACCGTGACCGTGCCTGTCCAGCCGCCGGTCTGGGCAAAACGCGATGAGTCGAAGGTGACACGACCATGTTCGCGAATGAAGTGGCGGGGTTCGAGGATTGCTGGCATCGCACCGGTCCACGTGGCGTCCATCGTGATGCCATGGTCATTCGGTGCACAACTGACCCGAATCTTGCTCAGTGGCTCAATGACGTCAAGTGAGATCGGCCCGATGTTCGGGTGCAAGCGGTCGGCACCCTCGAGAGTTCGCGATGCACGCACGACACGGTGTTGGCCTTTGTGCATCACCAAGACGAATGCGTCCATCACGCCGAGGTTCACGTAACAACCGAGCCCGACGATGAACATGTAGTCACCAGACTTGGAGAATCCGTTGAAGTAATACCGGTCGTAGAAATTGCGGTCGCTAGTGACCACGTGAGCCATCGTCTCTGAGGACTGATGGATCGGATATTCGTCTAAGTGACTGAGCACGGTTCCCCCAAACTGCTCGACCGCTACCGCGGCCTAGATCGTCGTCAGTAATGGTGCTACATCACGAGCGAACGCAGCCAACTGGTCGCATTGCTCGGCACATGATCGGCTCTTGAACCTCACCTGAAGCTGATTCGCGCCCTTGGCAGTGCCGGCGAGAACCTTGTCCGCGATCTCGTCGGCCCCTCCTGTGACGACGCCCTCTCCTACGTCCCAACCAGGGGTCCCGACGTAGATGAAGGGAGTGATGTGTCCGACCATGACGTCACCGTCACGTCCGGCAGCCTCGCGTTGGGTGAGCAATGAGTCCACCATGTCTTGGTTCGACGGACCCTGAGGTAACCAGCCGTCGCCGAGTCGAGCAGCGCGAGCAATCGCCGACGGCGACGAACCTGCGATCCAGATTGGCGGACGTGGGTTCTGCACCGGCCGCGGCTTCGCCCCGAGTCCGTCGACCCACTCACTTTCGAGCGCACGCGCGAGAAGCGGTACGCCATCGTTCATTGCTCTTCCCCGACTGTGGAAGTCGACGCCGAGGGCTTCGAATTCGCGTTGCACGTGCCCTGCGCCGACACCGCAGATGGCACGGCCCTTCGACACATAGTCGAGCGTGGCGAATTGTTTCGCCGCGACCAACGGATGACGGTACGGCAACACATACACATGGGTCAGTAGACCGACACGCGACGTGATTCCTGCGAGCCACCCAAGTGTCGACATGGGGTCGACCCATTGGGTTCCCATCGTTGCAGCTGATTGCTCGGGCAACGCCACGTGGTCACACACCCCGACGTAGGCGTAACCGTTGTCGTCACATGTCGTGGCCATGGCGGCGATGTCGTCCACGCCTGCCGATTGCTCCCAATCGGCTGCGTAACTCTTGCTTTGAGATTGGACTGGAAGCTGTATTCCGTAGATGCGTCGACCGGCGGGAACCGTGATCACACAGGTCTCCGCACGTTCAGTGAAGACACGTTGTCGAGAAGAATCTTCTTCTGATCGGCCGGTGCGAACTGCTTGTAGTCGTTCACCCCATCCAACGGATTCGGCAGAGCCTCGATGTGTGGCCAGTCACTTCCAAAGAGCACACGGTCTGTTCCCATGAGTCCGGCGACTTCCTCGACGTCGTCTTCCCAGAATGGGTTGATCCACCAGTGACGCTTCAATGTCTCGACCGGATGCTCGGCGAAGTAACCGGGCATCTTGTGATGAGTGCTCGCCAACTTGTTCTGAAGATCGCGCAAGAACTCGCTGCCATTTTCGACAGATGCCATGCGGATGTTCGGGAACCGATCGAAGAGTTTTTCGAACACGGATGTGATGATGAAGTCCGACGCCGCACGTTCGATGGCAAACCCACGGATCGACGGCTTGAACCCGCCGGTGAACGTGGAGCTGAACTTGTCGTTCGCGTACCCCTGCGACGAATAACCACTGTCACCGGCATGGATGACCACCGTGATTCCGGCTTCATTGACTCTCGACCAGAACGGATCGAAGCACTCGTCGAACGGCGAGAACTGTCCGAGTTCAGTCGTCGGTGCAGCCGCACGCATGACGACTGTGCGAGCGTCATTGTCGAGTGCCCACTCGAGTTCGCGGCACGCCCAGTCGACATCGGCAAGAGAGATGTATGGTGCGGCGAAAATGCGGTTCTTGTAGTTGAAACCCCAGTCATCGAGCACCCAACGATTGAACGCAGTGAACGTCAGCGCGACCGCACCGGGATCTGCCTTCAACACCTCCTCATCGAGCATTCCGAGCGTCGGGAACATCCAGACTGCGGACAATCCGAACTCATCGAGGGTCTTGATGCGCTCGTCGCGGTCGCGATAGCACGGGCGAATGCGCTCGCGCTCGGTCAGGAATTCCCACGGCTGACGGCCGTCCGGGTTGCCTCGGAAATAGTCGTACATTGCGCCCGGTTTGGCGATGGGATCGAACGTCGGGTTGACAACGGCGCGACTCAACCTGCCGCCGACGACGTGGTACTTGCGGCCGTCGACTTCGGCCCACTGCACGCAGCGCGGACCGTTGATCGGGTTCAGATGGCGCGTGAATGCATCGAGCGCCTCGTAGTAGTGGTTGTCGCAGTCGAAAGGCTGAAAATCAAGAGAGGCCACTGTCGGCTCCTTTGCGCGATCGGATGTCTTCGGGGCGGCCGACCGATGTTTCGGCTGCACCAACTACGGTACCTGCCGTGCTTCGAACGAACCATCACGGAGCGGTCACCCTCCTCACATTTGACCGACCTGAGGCGAGGAACGCCTTCAACCACGCCCTCTATTGCGCGATCTCCGATGAACTTGAACGCGCCAAGGCAGACGACGGCACGAACGTCGTCGTCCTCACCGGCGAAGGTTCGGCCTTCTGCGCGGGGCAAGACCTGATCGAGATGACGGCGATGGCACGCGGTGAATTGGTGTTCGCCGGTGGTCACGGCTTCACTCGGCTGCTCGAGAGTCTCGAGTCGTTCGACAAACCCCTCATCGCTGCAGTGAACGGACCTGCCGCCGGAATCGGACTCACGATGTTGTTGCATTGCGACATCGTTCTCGTCGCCGAATCAGCACGCCTCCGTGTTCCGTTCGCGGAAATGGGGGTGCCCCCGGAAGCGGGATCGAGCGCGTTGCTCCCTGCACAAATCGGCTGGCAGAAGGCGTCTCAACTGTTGTTCACCTCAGACTGGCTGAGTGCCGCCGATGCAGTCGCGAGTGGACTGGCACTGGAGACCGCACCGGACGAATCTCTCATGGACGAGACTCTTGCCCTTGCTGCACGCATTGCTTCCCACGACGGAAAAGCCATGCGCACGACGAAACGACTGATGATGGACGCTCGTGGTTCGATGTCGCAAGATGCTCGTGTGCGGGAAGACGCTGCGTTCGCCGAACTTTTCCGCTCGACTCGCGGAGGTCAGCAATGACTCCTAAAGAAGTGATACCTGAAGATGTGGTGAACGCGTTCTTCGCAGACGTCGAGCGCATCGACATCGATGCGGCGGTCGGTCATCTCGCCGACGAGATCTCATACGAGAACATGCCGGTGCAGCCAGTGAAGGGCAAAGAAGACGTCCGCAATCTGATGAGTGGTTTTCTTGCCGCATCCACCGAAGTCGAATGGAAGGTCCTTCGGCAACACTGTGTCGGCAACGTGGTGTTCAACGAACGCCTCGACCGATTCAAGATGAACGGTGGCTGGCTCGAGCTACCCGTGGCCGGAATCTTCGAAGTGAACGATGACGGCAAGATCACCCTGTGGCGTGACTACTTCGACATGGGCACATACATGGACCAGCTCACCAAACTCATGCAAGGCGACTGACGTCGACCTGTAGCCGGATGTCACGCCGATCAGAGTCGTTCGATGATGGTGACGTTCGCCTGACCGCCACCTTCACACATGGTCTGTAGACCAAAGCGCCCACCAGTGCGCTCAAGTTCATAGAGAAGTGTCGTCATGAGCCGTGCGCCAGTTGCACCAAGTGGGTGTCCGAGGGCGATTGCTCCACCGTTCACATTCACCTTTGCGTGGTCGGCACCGAGTTCCTTCATCCATG
>SXGQ01351202.1_pt1 | contig 11976 bp, 17 predicted proteins | sample 3178371 | NCBI WGS metagenome assembly SXGQ01 (sample SAMN11356859, study PRJNA531348) | freshwater metagenome | isolation source: freshwater sample F1-20 | place: China: Fuxian Lake, Yuxi | collected 2017-12-25 | reverse complement strand
GCCCTCGAAAAACCCGCCGCCCTGCGCGTCTCCGATGGTCACCGCAAAGATCCACAGCTTTGCATCGCCATCATCAATCGCGCACGTTACGAGCAACAAGGCTATTTCCTGCATCCGCGCTTCAAGAGCGTGTTCAGTGACGACTACCATTCGTGGGCAGCCTACCGCGATGGCATCGTCATCGATGCCTCGCACATCGTCATCGAGCACGATCATCCTTTTTTCAAAGGCGGAGCCGGTTGGGACGAAACCTATGCCATCCACAACAGCCGCGAGCGCTACCTCGAAGGCGAAGCCATCTTCAAAGAACTCACAAACCACCATGAGCACACCACGACCCACGCCTGAGACGGACGCTGAAAGCATCAACGGGGCGCACCACACGCAATTTGGTTTGTCCGACTTCGCTCGCAAACTCGAACGCAAGCGAAACGAAGCATGTAAGCACCTCGCCGCCGCCAATAAAGGTGCGGACATTAACGCTCACATCAATCACAGCCTAGCAGCCAAGCTTGCCGAGGCAAAGCGCGAACTCAACGAAGCCTTGGCAAAACTCTCGACCGTCTATCGTTGGATTGAGCGCAACCATTCAGACGGATTTATTGACTCGCAATCGCACCTCGAAAATCTCGACCGCGTTGCCGATGCGTGGCATGACAAGCTAGAGGACATGCAACGCGAGCTTGGCAAGACCCGTGACCAACTCGAAGCCATGCGCGAGGCCATCAGGGAGGTGTTTAACTCGTTTGCTAACGAGCCTGCAAGCGACTCTGCATGGCTGTTGGACGACCGACAAACAGCCGCCCTCACCAAACTCAAACCTTTCATCGCGCTATGAATATGCGGCTAAAACTTGCAGCTATGTTACTGCCTCCGCTGCCGAGGTCATTGGCAATAGCTCCCAGTAAAGAAAGCCATAGTGCATATCGCGTGCGCCATGACCCCAATCGGGAAAAAACACAAGCCGATCTGGACGCCATGGCTGCTGCGGAGGCCAAACGTCAACGTCGCGCTGCAAAACGTGCGGCGAACAATGAAACTCACCCACAAAAAACCACCACCTCCAAATGAAACCACCCCCTCTTCTCTCCATCCTCACACCCGCCTGCTGGGAACGTGTGACCCAGTGCCAAGAGCTCGTGCAGCACATCGCCGCGCAGATCACCCATCCTGCCGCTGTCGAGCACCTCGTGCTCTATGACAACCGGCACCGCAGTGTCGGCCTCAAGCGTCAAGCCTTGCTCAACAGCGCCCGTGGCCAATACATCGCCTTCGTGGACGACGATGACACCGTCGCTGCCGATTACGTGCCTAGCCTTCTGCAGGCCATCCGTGAAGCTCCGCACGCCCACGTCATCACCTTCGAGCAAGATGCCCTTTACAATGGAAAAGCCTTCAAGGTCATCTTTCAGCTCGGCGCGCGTGATGAAAACCTCATCCTCGATGATCCAAGCTATCAAAAGCTCACGCGTGGCCCATGGCACGTCTGTGCCTGGCGGCGTGAGCGCATCGCGCATTGCCAGTTCTTGGATTGCAACTACGGCGAGGATGCCGCCTGGGTGAAACAAGCCAGGCTCCACGTTAGCCAGGATCATCACATCCCGCGCGTGCTTCACACCTACCGCCACGATGCCCGTCATACCTTAGCACCGGAGGCAGCGCCTTTGACAGCTGTTGCCTAGCATCGCACGGTTTCTTCTTCTCCGTTGTGGTTGCTCAACCCGTCGCACCCTTTCTTGGTTGGGGGTGCGGCGGGTTTTTCTTTTGACTCACCCTCTCACTGCATGACCGCCGCCGCCCTTCGATCCGCGCATGAGCGCCACCAGCAGGCCCTCAGCACCGCTTACCCGCAAAGCATCATGCTCAGCGGGAAAAGCTACGATGTGGCCGCCATCGAGCGCACCACCATGATCGAGGATGCCAAAGGCGGTTTCCGCATGGGCCGCACCTTGCTCATCACCGCGCCAAGCACCAGCCTCGCCGAATCCGTTCTGTTTGATGCCACCACTGGTGTTTTAAAACGTCTCAATCTTACCCTCCGCGGCCGCACCTTCCGCCTCAAACGCGCCACACTCGATAGTCACCGCGTCCTCTGGACCCTTGAGGCCACCGAAGCCGTCAGCTGATCTCGGCTGCTTTTGACATGCCATGCGGGTCATGGCCACCAATCGCATCGACGGCAATCTTCAAGTCTCCGGAAACCTCCAAGTGGATGGGCAGATCCTACCCGCGCAGTCTCGCAGCTTCCTCGCCCAGGATAACTTTGCCAATTATGGCATCCCCTTTTCCAATCTCCGCATCTGGGATGCGTTTCAGACGCCCATCAGCACCGCTGCTTCGGACGATTTAGGCCTCAGCACCGGTGGCACGTATGGCACCAATGCCCCTTACATCTCCGCGGGCGATCTCAAAAACGCCGGAGCCACCACGCGCCGTGCGCGTTTCATGTTCACACTGCCGCCCGAATACGTCGCCGCAGAAAGCGTGCGCATCTCCGCCATTGCCGGCATGATCACCAGCGTGGCCTCCACCAGCTGCACCATCGATTTTGAAGCCTTTGAGGTGAACAACGATGGCAATGTCACCGGTGCCGATCTTGTCACCACCGCAGCGGTCACCATGAACAGCCTCACCTTCTCGGAGAAAGCCTTCGATCTCACGGCCACAGGACTGCTCGCGGGTGACACCCTCGATATCCGCGTCAGCATCGCCTGCACGGATAGCGCCACCGCCACCGCTGTGATCCCCGCCATCTCCGCTTTGCGCCTCCAGCTCGATATCAAAGGTTGATTCGCATCCTTACGCCATGACACCCACCGTCCGCATTTCCACGGCGGGTCTCAAAGCCGCCTTTGCACGATTCAGCGCGATCGATCAAAAAGCCATTCTCGATAAAACCGTGCGCACCGATGCCATGGGCTTCGTGCGTGACATCATCGCCATCACGCCGCCTGGGCATCAGGGGAAACCGCTCGTCAGTGGCTCTAAGGGAGAACCCGCCGTGGCCGCAGGTGAAGCCGCCATCAAGCGCGACCTCAAAAAAATGGTCGTGCCCATGACGGATGCCATCATGCAGCGGGCGGCTCTGCGCATGACTCAGCAGGAAAACGTGCTCCTCTGGATCGAAGGAGATGGCACACTCATCGGTGTTCAACGCGCCTTTTTCATGCCTCAGGCCAATCTGGATACCTTGCAGGCTCTGCACCAGTCCCGCTTCATTCGTGGGCGGATGCGAGGCCGGCAGATCAAACGCATCCGCCAAGGCAAATGGGAAATCTGGCAGGCACCCGTTGTGCCACGCTCCGTATTTGATGCCTTTGTAAAACAACAAATCGCCAAAGTCGGAAAACTTGCCGGTGGATGGACTGCTGCCGCTCAAGCCTTGAAAGTGCGCGTGCCCAAAATAGCCAAACGCCACGCGGCTGGCACTTACATACCCATCGAAAACAGCACCTCTCTGAGGCTCCGCCTCACCAATACCCGCGCCTACGCCAGTGACGCCGATGTCGAGCGCCGCGCACGTCACGTCCTGGATTCGGATAAACGCGCCAAGCGTCTCGGCATTCGCATCAAAGAAGAAATCCGCGCCAAGCTCAAGGCCCAGCTTGCTCGCACCTAAACCGTCACCGCCATGCCCAACACCGACCACACACCCCTCAACCTCAAGCTGGAGACCGCGCTTGCCACTTACCTCGACAGCATCCTCGCTTCCGCCAGCCTCACCGGGCTGCAGGTGCTCACCTCTCACACCGAGACAGAGGCCCTCGAATCCCCGCGCTGCGTCATCTCTTGTGATGCCATGTCCGCCGTCAATCCGGATCTCCCAGGCGTCATGGATTGCACCGTCGAGATTGAGTATCTCACCCAGCACACCACCACCACGCTCGCCAATCACAAGCTCAACGCAGGCCGGCTCATGTCCTGGCTCGCCGATCTCAGCGTCGTCAAAGCAGCCCTCACCGCTACCGATGGCCTGCACTGTTACTGGTATCAGTTCATGAGCCAGCGCTTCGAAAAAGAAACGGAAGAAGGCACCTTTTGCACCCGCCTCACCTTCCTCATCCGCGCCCAGGGTAAAGGCATGTAAGCGCCTGATTTGACACCGCTTCACCCACAACCTCATCCCCTTTTCACTTTCCATGGCCGCCACCTTTCTCGGAACCGATGCAGTTCAAGGCTTATCCGCCCAAACCGGCATGATCCTGCAAAATCAAGACGCCAGCTTCTCCACCGAACGCCGCTACGTCGTCGATTCCCAAGGTGAAAAAGTCGGCCTCTGCCTGTGGGGGGATGAGCTCAACGTCACCCTCGAAGCCCTTGTGCCAGCGGCTTCCGCCTTCAGCACACGCATGGCCGTCAAGGTGTCTCTTGCCAACACGCCCACCGATTTCTACCGCGCCGCTCCCAGCGTTGGTTTTGGTGATACCGTGCTCGTCGGGGCTCGCCAGCGTGGTGCCAATGCAGACTTCCACACCTTCAGTCTCGAATTCGTCGCCTCTCCATTCATGGACAGTGACGCTTGATGACTGAGGCAGGCCTTGAGCCTGCGCACCCTCTCCTAGATATGCCCCCATCTGAACGATTCATCTCTGCCGCGCGTCCGCATTCCATCACGGACACGCGGCTTTTTGCTGCCCTCACTGCCCTCGGCATTCAGCCAGTCGAATGGCCCACCATCTACGCCGGAGAAACGCCCGATGGCAAACCGCGCCAGACCTGGTTCATGGCACCCACCAGCCTCTGCGGTCAATACAACACCGCCGAAATGATCACCGCGTGGCATTCCAAAGCCTGGCTGGATGGCCATCCGGAACATCCCCTCGCCTACATCAAAGCCGCCTTCGAAAACATGAGCGTGGCCGTCGATCACTGCAAAGACAGCCAGCATCACATGCACGTCATCCGCGGCCGCGGTGGAAAGATCGGCCTGCTCGGCCCCAATGATCCACGCGCCATCCGTGAAAGCATCCTCAAAACCCTCAAGCGCTAATGTCCTCTGTCTCCCAACTCATCGCCGATGAAAAACGCATGACCGAGGCAGAGGCCGCCGATCTTCTCGCCAGGGGTTTCAAACTGGAAGTGATCCAGTTTTTACAGGCCCGTGGCTTTCGTGAGGCCGGTGAAGTCCGGCATGCGGATCACACCACCTCTCACAGCTTTTTAAGGCAAACCCATTATCCCCACCTGCACATCGTCCTCGATCCGCCCGATGACCTCAATGATCTGCTCACTGCCATCTACGAGATCGGCTGGAACGATGGCAGCGATCGCATTGCCACCCTGTATCATCGCTTTGTCGAAGCTGTCCAGCGCCCGCGCCGCCCCTCCGAAACGGAACGCAGCATCGATCAACGACTCAAAGCCCTCGAAACTCAATGTCAGTCATGCCAGAAGTCTTGACTTACTCTGCCCCGCCGGATCTCGCACGTTTCACACAGCGTGCCGTAGCCGTTTGGAATGACGTCATGAAAGACCTCATCATCCTGCAGCCACACATCAGCGGCGGATGGGGAAACATCCGCGTCATGTGGTCGCCCGATGTTCGCACCACCCAGCATCCCACCCGCGTCGCCGAATGCCAACGCATGCATACCGATCATTGGCAGATCCGCCTGCAATCCACCCTCCGCTGGCGAAAAGATCGTTTCTGGGATCGCCTACTCGGTCGCGGAGAAGACACCTTCACCGCACTCGTGCATGAATTGGGTCACGTCTTCGCCCTGCCTCACAGTGCGGATCCAGCCGATGTCATGCACCCCGAAATCGGTGGCAGCGGAAAACTCACCACCGCCGAAAAAACCGCCTACCGCCGCTTTTTCCTACAACACATCGCCTGATAACATTGACTACCATGCGCCCTCTCTCCGCTGCCAGCTATGCCCTGCTCCTGCGTTTGAACTGCCCCATGATCACCGCCCCTGCCGCGGATCAGGCCCAGCAGCTGCACGCTGCCACCTTGTGGCATTACCTCCACACTGCGGAGATCCAGACCCTCGAAAACGCCAGTGATGAGGAGATCCTCACCGCTGCCAAACGGCATGCATACAGCCTCGATCTCAGCATCTACCCTAGCATCTTCAAAAGCATGACGCGGGATATCGAGCGCATGAAAGCCGCCTTTGTCGAAGCAGAGCCTCCCGCCGGAGCCACCTCCCCTTTGGCCTAGACGATAGCGACGAGCCAGACGTCGCTATCGCCCTCATCTGGCAGGCCGTGCGCTGTGGGCATGATCCCCGTCAAGTCGGCTGGCATTGGCCCCTGTGGCAGCTTCTAGGCTTCATCCATGCCGAGCTCCGCCGTCAAGGCCTGCGCACCTACAAAGCCTACGCCTGGCAAGCCATCGCCACCGATGCACCGCTGCCGGCCGTCGATTTCGATGACCCCTGGGCCAGCGCGGAGCTTTGACATCCACCGCCACACGATATGTCCGCCGTCGTCGTCGAAATTGGAGCAGATGCCACCGCCTTTCAAAAAGCCGTGGATGGCCTACCCGCCCGCATGAATGCCGCCAGCGGTCAAATGGCAGGCGCCATGCAAAAAGTCGCTGGCAGTGGAAACCGCGCCATGGGACAGATGGCCATGCAGGTGCAAGACGTCGTCGTCCAGCTCCAGATGGGCACGAAGTGGACCACCGTCATGGCTCAGCAAGGTTCACAAATGCTTTCCGCTTTTGGCGCAGGCGGTGCCATTGCAGGCGGATTCATCGCCATCGGCGGTGCTGCCTATCAGATGGGATCTCAAGCCATTGAAGCATTCGAAGCCGCACAAAAAGCCAGCGCTCAATTCGAATCCACACTCATGAGCCTCTTAGTGGTTTCCAGCCCAGATCAGCTCGTCGATGAATGGAAAGGCTTCAGCAAAGTCATCGAAGACACCAATCGCCGAATCAATGGTGGCATGACCATGATGGAAGCCGCTAGTGATTTGCTCGCCACCATGTCGCCGGATATATCCGCGCAGGATCTACTCGATCAACGCGCCAAAACCCGTGCCGATGCAGAGCAGGCCATGGCCTCCATCGAAACACGCCTGGTGCAGCTCAGTGAACAGCAGGCCACCTTGGCTGAACTACGCGCCGCAGGACGCAAAGAAGAAGCCGATGAAATGGAGCGCCAGCTCAAGCTCGCTCAAGAAATCGCCAAAGTGCAAAACCTCGGCCTGAGCGCCCAGACCACTCAAAGCCTCGTCAGCAACCTCCAGCGCCAATACGCCCCACCCAGCACCCCTCAAGGCAACCTCCTGGAAAACGTCATCGGCAGTTTCCGCCGCATCATGCCGGACGTGCTAGGCCCCGTCTCCGATGTCATTCAAGCACAGCTCAATGAGCAATCCCGTAAGCTCTCCGCTCAAGCCTCCGCCCTGCAAAGCGTGGCCTTTGGTGGCATGAAAGGAGACGTCGATACCTCCTACGGTCGCGGCACGTCCATCAATCCTCTCAACAATGGAGCCTCACGCATGATCGCGGAGCTCGTCAAACAAAGCGCCGTGCTGCAACAGCAAGCACGCAGCATGGACAAAGGAAATGCTTACCTTTCCGAAATCGAGAAAGCCGTGAAAAAGTTCAACCTCAGCTACCAATAACATGGCCGCCACCCAGCTCGGTCTCATCAATACCGCCAGCCCAGGCCGCACCATCGAAGTCTCAGACACCGGCGGCATCACTCACGTGGTGCCGCGCACCATGGAAGCCTCTGCTGCACTCGATCCGGCGACTCATCCATCCCTCGGTGCCGTGCTGCAGATCCTCGGCAATACCCTCACCTTGCGCGGTTACTCCATCAGTTTGCAAGAGGGTGACATCGCTGAAGTGCAGTATCGCTACGGCAACGCCATCGAGAACTCTAATCCCGGCGCGCCCATCAACAGTCCTGGTTATCCCGGCAATACCGGCACACCCGTCACGGAGTTTTACGAGCTCGAATCCACCCTCGAATCCGTCAGCATCCTTCGGCATCCGCGTTATCAAAATCTGGCTAGCACCGATCTCCAAATCCTCGGCATGATGATCCAGCTCGGCCCACTCGATGCCGATAACACCGCTCGCCGGGACAGTCTCAGCTCTAGCCTTGCCGAAGAATGCGCGGATAAAATTGAGGCTGGCACCATCTCCTATCTCGCACCTAAATATGTTTGGCGCTATCGGCGACTCGGCGGTTCTTGGATCAATCCTTATCCGTTAGGAAAAAAATCCAATCCGCCCGGCCCTGCACCCTCTCTGGCCAATGCCAACTGGCTTTTCATGGGTGCCAGCGCCAATGGCTGGGTCGGTGGTGCTTTCGAATCAACCTACATTTGGGAAAGCTCTCCTGCAGGCGATGTCTGGGACAATGACCTTTATAGCTAATGCGCACCAAGCTCCCCACTCCTTCTCCAGGTGAGCCCATCCTCGCCGATCACATCCGCAAGCTCTCTGCCGCGGTGCGTCGGCTCAGGCCGATGACCAGCTCCACCGTGCGCGTGCAGGAAACTGCCAATGGCGTGGCGTTTCATACGTTTCCCACTGGCGGCGCCAGTGGCAGTTTCAAAGGTGCCTGGGCTCCCACACTCCAAAATGGTGGTAACAAACTCAAGCTCACGCCTGGCAGCATCAACGATGGTATCACCACTTTCACGCCTGTAGTCGAGGATATCAGCCTCAATGCCGGCCTAAACTATGTCTATTTACGCTGTGGCGTGACTCGCACCACGGAGGATGGCTATGTAGTAGGTGGCACCATCACCTCCGCAATCATTGAGGTAACCACCAGTGCTCAGGTCAGTGATACCACGTATGGCCGAGTCCTTCTTTGCACCATCAATCGCGCCACAACTCCCATCACCATCACGCGATATCAATGGTTCAATCTTTCCGCTCAAATCCGCACTTCACCTTATTTTTACTACTGGGTCTCATGACCATCGTCACACCAGCGATGGGGTTGCAATACTTAGAGCCGGGAAATGTCATCGGTTTCGGTGGCTATCTTCCGCAAGGGGATTTTGGCATCTTAACCTCCGATACCAGTGTCAATGGCGCACCACTGACTCTTGGATCCATGAGTTTGAGTTCCGGCACACCGCCAAAGTTTGCGCCAGGTCGCACCGGAAATGTTTGGTCAGGTTATTTGCCATGGACAAATCCACTGGGTGGATCAGGCGATTTAACTTTCACTGTGACTCAAACCGCGTCGAAAATACCCATCAAAATGTATATCACCATCGATGGCGTAGAAACGACTTATGCTTTTGGAGGGGCTAACATCACTCGAAACTTTACTGTAGCCGAAGGTGCAACGCTACAAAGCATTGTTTTGGCGTGTTACTTTTGACATCGCGACTGCTGCGTGAAACCCGGCAGCTCCGATGATTTGAACGAACTCCTCGCCACCGTCCAAAATGACACTTGGACAGGCATCTCCACCATTTCCATCACGCCCGCGCCAGCCAGTGCGCTCGCCAGTGTCATCATGGCTTTCAAGGTCGATCCAAGTGCCACGGATCCTGAGCTCCAGCTCACCTCTGCCGCCTCACAGATCACCATCACCAATGCCGCCACGTGGACCTTTAGCGTGCCACCTCAAGCGCTCGCCCTCACACCTGGCACCTGGTATTGGCAGATCCAAACCACCAGCGCTGCCGGCACAGTGAACACCTACCTCCAAGGCACTCTGGAGGTGCTCAACGATTACACCACCACGCCATGAGTGACGTCTATTTGACTGTTTCTGCCGCACCCACTGTCACCGTCGATGCTCAAGGCGCGGTCACCGTTGATGTCTCCGCGCTAGCCGGTGGGGATGTCACAGGCCCTGCTTCCGCTACGGACAACGCCCTCACCCGTTTTGATGGCACCAGCGGCAAGCTCGTGCAATCTGGACCCATCACACAAAGTGATGCAGGAGATCTCGCCAACCTCAATCGCTTAGCCTTTGATACCACCCCCACCGGCACGCTTGCCACACAAGGGGAAATGATGTGGAACAGCGGCAGTGAAACGCTCGATCTTCAGCTCAATGGCTTCGCCATGCAAATTGGCCAGCACGTGGTTTTTCATGTTCGCAACAGCAGCGGCAGCACCATCGCCAAAGGTGTGCCAGTCATGTTTGCCGGCACCACTGGCAATAGCGGAAAACTTCTCATCCAGCCATGGAATGGCACCGGCCCCAGCACCTACTTCATGGGCCTCACCGCCGAATCTTTAGCCAATGACGAAGAAGGTTTTGTCATCGCCTTCGGCCTCCTGCGCGGCATCGAAACCGATGGCATCGATTACTCTCAAACTTGGGCGGATGGCAATATCCTCTATGCCGGCAGCACCAGTGGCAGCCTCACGAACATCGCCCCCACCACCGGCCAGATCGTGCAAGTGGCCGCCGTTGTGCATGCGCATGGCAGCAATGGTGCCCTCTTCATTCGGGTCGGTTGGGTATATCAAACCGCCAACGCCAATCTCAATGCCATCTCAGGCCTCACCAGCGCGGCTGACAAACTGCCTTATTTCACCGGCACAGGCACGGCAGCGCTCACGGATTTGTCGAGCTTTGGTCGCACGCTCCTTGACGATGCGGATGCGGCCACGGCACGCGGCACCCTCGGCCTCGGAGATCTCGCCAGCCTCACTCCTGGCACCGGCATCGCCACTTTCCTCACCACTCCTTCATCGGCCAATCTCGCCAGCGCCGTCACCGATGAAACCGGCAGCGGCTCTCTCGTCTTCGGCACCAGCCCCACGATCACCACGCCCACCATCACCTTCAGCACCACCGCTTCTTTAGCGGCTGGCACCAATGCTCAAGGTCAAGGCACAATCACTTCTGATAACATTGTCATCACGTCCTCCGCCGCTAATCCAGGCGGTGTTACTTTGCCAACAGCCACGGTCGGTCGCATTGTGTATGTTTGCAATTTGTCCGGAAGCACTGTTGCAGTCTATCCCGCCACAGGTGGCACCATTGATGGTTTAGCCGTTAACACAGCTACCACATTAACCACAGGCAATACTTACATTTTTCGTGCTGTTAGCGCCACCGCATGGCGTTCATCGTTAGCTCTGCACACAGATTCATTGGCTGCCACATTTCTCACGACTGGATCAAGCGCCACTTTAGCTAACTTCGTCACCAACGAAACCGGCAGCGGCCCCCTCGTGTTCGGCACCAGCCCCACGATCACCACGCCCACCATCACCTTCAGCACCACCGCCGCTGTCACCGCTGGCACCAATGCCCAAGGTCAAGGAGCCCTCACGACAGACAATCCTCTCATCACCACCGCCGCGGCCAACCCATCCGGTGTCACACTGCCCACCGCCACCGTCGGCCGCCGCATTTTCATCACCAACGCCGCCGCCAACCCCGTCAAGGTCTATCCCGCCACCGGCGCCACCCTCGATGCTCTCGCTGCCAATGCGGCAGTTTCTCTGCCGGTCGGCTTCACGCTTCTATGCCGCGGCATCAGCACCACCGCCTGGCGAACCGTCCTTATTCCTCAAGCAGGCACAGCCTCAGCCAATTTCCTCACAACACCGACGAGTGCGAACCTTGCCACTCTCGTGAGTGACGAAACCGGCAGCGGCTCTCTCGTCTTCGGCACCAGCCCCACGATCACCACGCCCACCATCACCTTTAGCACCACCGCTGCTGTCACGGCTGGCACCAATGCTCAAGGCCAAGGAGCCCTCACGACGGACAACAACCTCGTCACCACCGCCGCCGCCAACCCATCTGGCGTCACGCTGCCCACCGCCACCGTCGGCCGCCTCATCTACATCACCAACGCCGCGGCCAACCCCGTCAACGTCTATCCCGCCACCGGAGCCACGATCGATGCCCTCGCCGCCAATGCAGCGGTTTCTTTGCCTGTCGGTGGCACCATTCTTTTCCGCGCGATCAGCACGACGGCATGGCGTTCGTCATTTGGCGTTGCAAATGTTTTTAGCGGTGATCAAAGCGCTCCCAATTTCATCGTTACCTCTAGCACAGGCACTTTCCAAGGTGT
>SXGQ01137375.1_pt1 | contig 11976 bp, 20 predicted proteins | sample 3178371 | NCBI WGS metagenome assembly SXGQ01 (sample SAMN11356859, study PRJNA531348) | freshwater metagenome | isolation source: freshwater sample F1-20 | place: China: Fuxian Lake, Yuxi | collected 2017-12-25 | reverse complement strand
TATGAGTAAAGAAAAATTAACATTTGTAGTAACTACACTAGTTACAACAACCTTATGTATTGTTGTATTAAGTATGGTTATGACTCTTATGTCTGGTCTATTTGATGAAAAAGTAGACAATGCCGAAATATTTAAATTAATTAGTCCTGCTTTCCAAACTATCGTTGGGGGCTTTATTGGTCTTTTAGCTGGCGTAAAGTTAAAAGCTAGCGATGACGACAAAAACTGTAACTGCAAATAATTGTATTAACAATCTAGCAGTTGGATGCTGCTTATTAAATCACTGTAAATGCTATGATAACAAGGATTACAATAATAAAATATTTGATAGTGGCTCTAGCAGCATTTGTATTAGGTACATTCTTCCCCAATCCAGCCGCCAAGAACAAGGCTCAGGGTGAAGCAATAACCTGGGCCAAGAAACTAGGATTTGGACCTCCTAGGTTTGAGTACTCAAACGATAAAGAATTCATCTCCTCCCTCAAGTCCTGCATATCTTACTTAAATTTTGACATACCAAGAAGACAACGAATAAATCAAGAACTAATCATAGCACAGGCTATTGTTGAAAGTGATTATGGAAAATCAAGGTTCGCGCGCGAGGGGCACAATCTGTTTGGTATAAGGATATGGTCGAAAGAGGGTATGTTACCATTATTACAATCTCCATCAATAGAGTGGCGCGTTAGAGTATTTAAAAACAAATGTGAATCTGTTAAATATTATATTGAAATTTTAAATACAAAAAAAGTGTATGCAGAATTTAGAAGAGTGAGAGAAATAACATTAAATAGAGATCCTATTGCAATGGCTAAAACTTTAGATAACTTTTCTACAAATAAACAATATGAAAAATATGTAATAGAAGTAATACATAGATTAAGAAATGAACCTAAGTAAAAGTTTTACATTAAATGAATTAACTAAGTCTCAAGAATCTTTAAGACTTGGAATAGATAATACACCAAATGAAGAACAAATATTAAATTTAAAAATACTTTGTGAAAAGATACTACAACCCATTAGAGATTTTTATGGAATGCCAGTATCTATAAGTTCAGGATTTAGATCACCAGAATTATGTAATGCTATTGGATCAAGCTCCACGAGCCAGCACACGCGCGGAGAAGCAGCAGACTTTGAAATATTTAATATAGCTAATAAAGATTTAGCTGAGTTTATTGTAGCTAACTTAGATTTTGATCAATGTATACTTGAATTTTGGAGTGAAAATGAGCCTAATAGCGGATGGATTCACTGCAGTTATTCAAGTAAGTATAACAGACGACAATACTTGAAGGCAGATAAGGTAAATGGTAAAATTGTTTATTCACCAATGTTTTAATTATGGCTATAGGAAGATCACAAATACCACAACAGATTGAAGGCAAGATTAGAGGTGCTAAACCCTCACGAGCTATGTTAGCTGCTAAAAGAAAGAAGAAAAAATAATGGGTAAACTTTGTCCAAGAGGAAAAGCAGCTGCAAAAAGAAAATTTAAAGTCTATCCGAGCGCATATGCTAATATGTATGCGTCTGCAGTTTGTTCAGGAAAAATAAAACCAGGTGGTAAAAGTAAATCTCAACAAAGAAAAGAAGTATCAAATTATGATCAAGGTGGAATTGCAAAAGGTTGTGGAGATATAATGACTGATAGAAGAAAAATAACAAAAAAATCTTAATATGGGTTTACGTCAATGGGTTGCAGAAAAATGGGTAGATATTGGGTCTAAACGTCCAGATGGTTCTTTTGCCCCATGTGGAAGATCTAAAGGCGAAAAAAGAAAAGGATACCCTAAATGTGTTCCATTAGCTAAAGCTAGAGCTATGTCAGAAGGTCAAAGAAGATCAGCAGTTCAAAGAAAAAGAGCGGCTGGAAATACTGGCCCAAAACCAACTTTTGTAAAGACATTTACTAAGAAGTACTATGGTGGTATGATAGACGTATGAAAAAAGAACTATCACAAAAACAAATGAAAATAGCAGCTGCGGCTGAACCGAGAGATCAAATTACTGGTGATGATTTTAAAGCATTACAAAGTAGTATGGCTGAAGGTGGTCTTTTTGAACCAAGAGGTCAAAAACCTATTCAAGTAAAAAAACAAATATCAAGGATTAGATAATGAATGTAGCATACAAACAACCTATGGGTGGTGCACATAAGCCTTATAAACTTACAGGAAAAGTTCCTGGCTTAAATAATAAAAAGCCAGTAAAGAAGAAAAAGTAAGGTTATGACTTATGGCTACATCTGGAACAACATCATTTAATTTAGACATCGATGATGTCATCGAGGAGTCTTTTGAAAGATGTGGCATTCGTAATACAAAAGGTTACGATTTAAAATCATCAAGAAGAAGTTTAAATTTATTATTTTCTGAATGGGGAAACAGAGGTATTCATCTTTGGAAAGTAGAATTACAAACTCAAGCATTAACTGCAGGCACAGCTACTTATACAACTCCAAGTGATTGTGGTGATGTATTAGAAGCTTATGTTTCTTCCACAGGAGCAGCTAATACAACTTTAGCCACAGCTTTAACAGCATCTGCAACTTCTGTTGTATTAACAGATGCATCAACATTTAGTTCTACAGGTTCAATTCAAATTGAAGATGAAAGAATATCTTACACAGGTAAAAGTAGTAATACTTTAACAGGAGCTACAAGAGGTGCGTTTGGTTCATCTGCTGTTGCTCACACAAGTGGAACTGTTGTTCAAAATTTATCTGATAGTACAACATCTTCAACAAACGATATATCATTAACTAAAATTGACAGATCTGCATATGCAGGACTTCCTAATAAAGGACAAACTGGTCAACCTTCACAATATTATGTAGATAGACAAACTAGACCAACAATAAGTTTATATCTCACACCTGATGCTATTACTTATACATTTTTAAAATATTATTATATTCAAAGAATACAAGATGCTGGTTCTTATACTAATCAACCAGATTTACCTTATAGGTTTTTACCATGTATGGTATCAGGACTTGCATTTTATTTATCACAAAAATATGCACCAGATAGAATACAACCATTAAAATTATTATACGAAGATGAATTAGAAAGAGCTTTACAAGAAGATGGTCAAAGAACATCTTTATATATTTCACCATTTTCATACTTTGGAGATAGATTCTAATGCCATTTGCAAGAGGTAAAAGATCACTAGCTATATCTGATAGATCAGGACAACAATTTCCTTATTTAGAAATGGTAAAAGAATGGAATGGCTCAATAGTTCATATATCTGAGTTTGAAGCTAAACATCCACAATTAGATCCTCCCTATCATCCTGCAGATCCACAAGCTTTAAAAAGCCCAAGAGCTGATATAAGACCAGGTGGTGGTTGTTTAGTGCAGTTAGATTTATATTATTGGCCAGGTCAATATGAAACAGTATCAAATAGTTTACAGCCTGGAATAAGTGGAGATATTATTAATGTTAGAAGATCAGCTTACACAGGTGTAGGTAATGTAACAATAGACATAACATGACATACACAGAACTAGTACAAAAAATTAGAGATTACACAGAAGTAGGTTCTGAAGTTTTAACATCTACTATTGTTAATGGTTTTATTAGAGATGCTGAACTGAAAATATTTAGAGAAGCAGATGCAGATTACGCGCGCGAGTACGCGACATCTTCTTTTACAGCTAATAATAAATATGTAGCTTTACCAAATGCTTCAGGATCTGCAGGCACAAATACTGAAAGACGTGCTTTAATTGTAAGATCTGTAGTTGTAACAAATAGTTCTTCTACTCAAGTATCTTTAGAACCAAGAGATGATACATTTTTAACAGAATACAATTCAACTGGTGCTACAGGTTTTCCTAAATATTATGCAACTTTTAGAGAAAATGCTATTGAAGTAGCTCCTACACCTGATTCAGCTTATCAAGTTTCTTTAGATTATATTTATACTCCTGATGGGCTAAGTGCTACAAATACTACAACATACATTAGTTCTAATGCACCAGAACTATTATTATATGCGTGTTTGGTAGAAGCTTTTGCATATCTAAAAGGACCTATGGATATGTACAAACTATATCAAGAGAAGTATAATGAAGCCTTACAAGGATTTGCGTTAGAACAAACAGGAAGAAGACGCAGAGACGAGTATCAAGATGGAGCAATGAGATTAAAATTAAATTCTCCATCACCATAATAAATTTATAGGAGAATAATTATGACATTAAATATAGACCAAGCGGTTTGTAATAGTTTTAAATCACAACTGTTAGATGGAGACCACGATTTTTCAGCATCAGGTGGAGACACTTTTAAATTAGCACTTTACACATCAGCTGCAACATTAAATGCAACAACAACTGTTTACACTTCAACAAATGAAGTAACAGGCACTGGCGGAACATATTCTGCAGGTGGCGGAGTATTAACAGGACAAACAGTTTCATTAGATGGTTCAGTGGGAATAGTAGATTTCGCAGATTTATCTTTTACAGGAGTTACACTAAGTGCATTGGGTGCAGTAATTTATAATACTTCATTCGGTAGTAATGCAGCAGTGTGTGTATTAGATTTCGGTGCTGTTAAAACTGCAACATCAGGAACATTTACAATTTTATTTCCAGCATTTACAAGTGCAGCAGCTATTTTAAGAATCGCTTAATTTTAGGAGGGCCAGGTGGCGGATATTACAGTTCAAGTAACGTCAGCTGGTCTAACCGCTTACGGAACAGACGCGTGGAGTTCTAAAACTTTTGGCGGTCAAAACGCAACAGATATTTCTATCGGTTCAGTAGATGCTTTTTATCCTGACGAAGGATGGGGAGGATATTATTGGGGTTATCTAGTTTGGGGCCAACATTTTATCAATGATACGGCTGAGGTTACGACACCGGGCACACCTACAACTTGGGGACAATCTACATACGGAAATTATTCTTGGGGTCAAATCATTGGTGTTCAATCTGAGTTAGGTGAAGAAACAATTGAAAATGAACAAAATGCACTATTTATATTAAGCACAAATCTTTTAACATTATCAGTTACATCAATAACAATTACAGCTGATGCTAATTTAAATTTATCTACAAATTTAATAAGTATTGAAGAAGGTTTTGCTCAAGAAAACGTAGATGCTAATACTATTGTTGAAGTAACAGCTCCTGGTAATTTACCATGGGGAGCAAGTTATTGGGGTAGTGGTTCTTGGGGCAATATTGGAGGAATGGAAGTTTCTCAAGGCGCTGAGGAAGAAGTAACTCCGTCAATAGAAGTATTTGCTTCAACTAATTTATTAACATTAACTTTAACATCAGTAGCTCAGATTACCGCTGATGCTAATATTACAGTTAATACTAATTTACTAACAGTAGGTTTAGGTAATGAAGATGCTGTACCAAATACAATAATTACACTATCTACAAATTTATTGAATGTAAGTGTCGGAGCAGCATCAGGCGAAGTTTTATCTACAGTAAGTCCAACTGGTGTAAGTGCTACAGCTTCTACAGGACGCGTGTTTATAGCCGCTTGGGCCGTGGTTGATATAGGGGTAACTAATACTTGGAGTGTGGTTGACATAGCAGCTTAATGAAACTAAAATTAGATATATTTAAAATTTAAGAGGAATTTTTATGGCATCAACCTTTTCAACGGATTTAAAACTTGAATTAATGGCTACGGGTGAAAACTCGGGTACATGGGGAACAAAAACTAATACAAATTTAGACTTAGTACAACAAGCAATTGTTGGATATCAAGCAATAGCACTTACATCTACTAACACTACGTTGTTAATGACTGATGCTACGATATCACCTGCAAGAAATGCAGTAATTGAATTTACAGGAACTTTATCAGCAAACTCAACAGTGTTTGTTCAAACTGGAATTGAAAAAACTTATATTCTTAAAAACGGAACATCAGGTTCTTTTACACTTGCTTTGAATCAAGTAGGCGGTGCTTCAGTAATATTTGGAGCAACTGATAAAACTTCTAAAATAGCTTACTTAGATGGTACAAATGCAAATGATTTAGGAATTGTAAATTTAACAAACCCTGTAACATTAACTAATAAAACTTTAACAACACCAACTCTTACTTCACCTATTATTGATGTTATTGATGATAGTAATGGAAATGAAGAGATTATATTTACAACAACTGCATCAGCAGTTAATGAATTAACTGTAGCTAACGCTGCAACTGGAAACAATCCAAACGTTACAGCATCAGGTGATGATACAAATGTTGGTATTAATTTAACACCAAAAGGAACAGGCGCAGTAACATTTAATGGCACTGGTAAAATTCAAGCAGTTAAAGAAAAAGTAACTGTAACTGCAGTTGCAACAACTGGAACTGTAAATTATGACTTTTTAACTCAAGCTGTTCTTTACCATACAACAACGGCAACTGGTCAATTTACATTAAATTTAAGAGGTAGTTCATCTACATCTTTAACTAATATGTTATCTGTTGGTGAATCTATAACAGGTGCTTTTTTAAATACTAACTCTACTTTTTATGTTTCAACAATAACAATTGATGGTTCATCAACAAACGTTACACTTGAATATCAAGGTGGCTCTGCTCCAACATCAGGTAATGCAGGTATTGATGCTTATACATTTACTGCAATTAAAACATCAACAACACCAGCATATACAATTTTAGCAGCACAAACTCAATTTAATTAGGAGATTTTGTAATGCCTTTAAACTCGACACGCGGAGCTGGATCAGCAAAAGGATTTGGATTTACAGCTGGGGCTGGAGGAATTGAAATTGAATATTTAGTAGTGGCTGGAGGTGGAGGTGGTGGAAATGGTTATCCAAACTATACTTCTGGTGGTGGTGCTGGTGCTGGTGGTTATAGATCAGGATCAACTAAATTTACAGCGGCAACTGTTTTAACAGTGACAGTTGGAACAGGAGGCACGGGTGCTTCTGGTCAAAACCAAGGACCTACACACGTACCAGCTACAGATGGTACTTTAAGTCAAATTTCAGCAACTGGGTTTACTACATTTACTTCTGCTGGAGGTGGACGTGGAGGAACAACTTTTGTTACTGAACCTAATGCTGGAGGAAGTGGAGGAGGTGGAACTAATTCTTCAGATCAACCTGGTGCAGCAGGAAACACACCATCTACATCCCCTTCCCAAGGAAATTCTGGAGGAAAAGGTTCTACTTATGCTAATTCAGGGGCTTCAAATGGAGCAGGCGGAGGTGGAGGAGCTGGGGCTGTTGGTCAAGGAACTGATGGTGCTAATGGAGGTAATGGAGGTGCTGGTTTATCAAATTCAATTACAGGGTCTTCAGTAGATTATGCTGGAGGTGGTGGAGGCGGATCTGGTAATGGTTCTGGTGGTACGGCGACTTTTGGAGGTGGAAATGGAGGCGGAGTTGCTAATGGAGGTAATGGTACAGCAAATACGGGTGGAGGTGGTGGAGGTTGTGGAACAACTATAGGACCAGTGTATGTTGGAGGAAATGGTGGAAGTGGTGTTGTTATATTAAAAGTACCCGCTTCTAAATATTCAGGAACTACAACAGGTTCTCCAACAGTTACAGATTCAGGAAGTTTTAAAATATTAAAATACACAGGAAGTGGTAGTTATACCGTTTAAAAATTATGCCAAATTTTGCAAAAATAAATAATAATATAGTTACTGAAGTTGTAGTATTAACAAATGAATCTGCTCCTGACGAACAAACAGGAATAAATTTTTTAAATAATCTATATCATACTCAAGATAATTGGAGAGAAACAAAACTTGAAAATACAAAAGGAAGTTCTTTTGCAGGTATTAATTACAACTATGATCCAAATAATAATATTTTTTATCCTCAAAAACCTTTTAATTCTTGGGTATTAAATTTAGACACCTATGAATGGTTAGCCCCAATACCTTATCCCACTGATGGGCAAATGTATAGATGGAATGAAACAAATCAATCATGGGATTTAGTTGGATAATTAAATAAATGAATAAAAAATCTATAAAAGAAACAATAGATTTATTTTCTAATGAAAACGGTTTTTCTTGGGGAACTAATACAGTTATAAAATCTTTAGCACCTGACGCATGTTATGATTTAACTGCGATAAATGGAGAATTTATTATTAATCATTGGGATAGTAATTTACCTCAACCAACATCTAGAGAAATAAGAGATGAATATATTAGGCAGCAAACTATCGCAGAATGTTTAAAATATTTTGAAGAAAATAAAAATTTAAAATATTTTTTTAAAAAATTATTTAATTTTTAATTCTGTTAGTTGTTTATTATTTCCCAATGTTCCTTTTATAAAGACATTAAAAGCTAAACTTATTCTAGTATTAGTTCCTTCTTTAGTTTCTACCATGTGAGTTAATAAAGAAGGAAATAATATTACATCTCCAGTCTTTACTGAGAACCACCAAGATTCTGAGTTCCAAATATTCCATTGTTTTATTTCTGGTTTAATTGTTTGGTATTGATTATTAAAGAATTTAATTTTATCAAATTTATCATCACAGTTAATATAAAATACTCCTGATACTAAAGAATTTGGGTGTTGGTGTTTGTGATGGTATTGATTTGTTTCTGTATAATTTAACCAAGATTGAGTAATGTATGGTGTTATATTGTTAGCTGGACAAATTATTTTATCAAAATAATCTTTAACTCTTAAATTTAAATCTGTTTTTAAATCTTTAAATACTTTTTGATTTAAAATGTAGTTATCATTAGAGGTTGTGTTGCCTTCATTTTTATAAACATCTAATTTAGTCTTATTAATAAAAGATAATTCTTTCGATGTTAGTTCCCTATTTAATTTAGAAATATAAATAGGTGTTGAAAATATACTGTTAATAGTTGATTGAATCATTTAAATTTTATTTTCAAAATCAGCGGTTGTATTAAAACTTAAAGATATTCTTTCAAAAGATTTATTTTTTTCATCATTGGAACCATGTTTTAACCAAGAAGGAAATAATAAAATACTACCTACATCTACATCAAAATAAACATATTCAAAATTTAAAATATTATTTTTACAAAAATGAGAAAACCCTATAAAAGGATTTGGATTATAAAAATAAATTTTATTGCTTAACTTATCTGTCTTTAAATAAAGAACACCAGAAACAGCGCTCATTGCATGAGTATGATTTTTTAATATACAATTTTTTTGTTCAATATTAAACCAAGAATTAGATATAGTTAAATTTTCAAAACCGTATTCATTTGCATATTCTTTTACTTCTTTATTTAAATCACTATAAATACTTTTATCTAATTCATTTAAAATATTATAAATAATATTATGTGAAGAAAAACCTTTATTTTTTGTCAAAGCATTATGATTTTCTATTTTTATTTTTTTTAATTTATCTACAATTTTTACAGTTTGTTCTTCAGTTATAAAATTTTTAATTTGTTTTACAAAAACAGGAAATAAATAGAAATTTTTTTTATTCATTTTAATTTATGTGGTAGTTAAATGCTAAACTAATTCTTTCTTCTTTTTGATTTAAATTTTGTTTGACACCATGTTTAATCCAAGAAGGAAATAAAATCAAATCAAATTCTTCAATTTTTAAATTGTAAATAGATGAATTTAAAGGGTTATATTCTTTTACATTTGAATTAGGTAAAAAATGATTTATTTGAAATTCATTAACAAAAAAAATATCTCCACAATCTTTTGGTGTTTTTATATAAAAAACTCCTGATAATATTGCGGAAGGATGGTCATGTATGTGGTTATAATCTTTATAATTATTAATATTTAACCAAAAAAAACTTTTTAATAAATTGTAATTTATTTTTAAAATATTTTTTAAATAAAAATTTACTTTTTCATCTATTTTAACTTTTAATTCATTTAAATTGCATTTTTCTAAATCTATAATTTCACTTTGATATCCACCTACATTACTAATTACACAAGAATTGTAAATTTTTTTTATCTTTAAAAAATGAGGTAATTTTTTTTTATTTAAATTTATTTTTGAATGAAAAACACATGATTCAAAAATTTGAATTAATTTATCTTGGTTATTCATTTAAATTGTTTACCTGTTACCCAAGTTACCAAAGAATTTCTTTCACCTTTTGTAACTGGTTTAACTTCATGTAGAATAAAAGATGGAAATAGTATTAAAGTTCCTTGTCTTTTATCCATTGTAAAACCTTTTTCTTCTTGATATAAACAAAGTTCACCTCCTTCATATTCTTTTGGATCTGTAAGTTGAATAGACATTGACAATTTTCTAACAGGAAATCCTAAACATCTATCCACATGTTTTCCATATTTTCCAGAAGGAGCTACATAATTAGTAAATTGAAATCCTTCATTTAATCCAAATAAATCAAATTGAAAAAATCTTTCATTAAGATTAATAACAACATCTGTTACTCTTCTATATAACCAATCCATATCATCGGAAGGATATAACCAAGACACTTTACTTTTTCTTTCATTAGAAAGATCTTTTTCCTTAACTTTTCCTTTAGTAAAACCTTTGTTTTTTGCTATATTAATAATTTTTTGGCATTCTTCTTTTGAAAGAAAATCATTCCAAAATGCATAAAAATTAATTTGATCTGTTTCAAAATTCCAAGATGAATTTTGAGATTTTATTTTTTTAACTTTCTCACTTTTCATAATAAAATATATACCTTATTAAAGGTTTATTGTAAATAAAAACTAGTATATTTACAAATATAATTATGTATAATAGCGCGCTATGCCTTTACAGAAAATACAATTTAAGCCAGGATTTAATAAACAACAAACTGCAACCGGAGCCTAGAGGCAAGCAAAGTTTAAACGTAGTTAATTAAGTGTTATAATAGGCATAAATATGCCATTAAAAAAGATACCATTACCTCCAGGTTTTGATAAAAACGATACAGCATCTCAAGCAGAGGGACGCTGGATTGATGGAGATAACGTTCGTTTTCAATACGGATCACCTGAAAAGATAGGTGGTTGGGAGCAGATAAATTCATCTATATTAGTAGGTGCTGCAAGAGACATTCATTCTTGGTTTGATTTAACTGGTAGACGATATGTAGCTATTGGGACAAACAAAGTTTTATATATTCTTTTTGATGAAGTGTTTTATGATATTACACCTTTAGCAGCAGCTTTAACTTCTTGTACATTTAATACAACAACAGGATCTGCAACTGTAACAGTTAACAAGACAGCTCATGGTTTATCAGTTGGAGATTTATTTACATTTACATCAGTTACACCACCTACAGGATTTACAGCAGCTGACTTTACTACAAATACTTTTCAAGTTGTAACAGTTCCAACAGCAAATACATTCACAATAACAATGGCAGTTAACTCTTCAGGCACAGCTTCAAACTCTGGTTCTGCTAGTGTAAACCCTTATGTTGTTGTTGGTCCGCTTACCGCGACACTTGGTTATGGATGGGGAGCAGGAACATGGGGTTTATCTACTTGGGGAACTTCAAGAACAGCTTCTAATACAATTATTGAAGCAGGAAACTGGTCATTAGATAATTTTGGAGAATTATTAATTGCAACTATTAAAGATAATAAAACTTTTTCATGGGATCCTACCGCAGGAACAGGAGTTAGCACACGTGCAACTGTTATATCAGGTAATCCTACAGCGACAGTATTAACACGAGTATCAGACAGAGACAGACATTTAGTTCACTTTGGAACTGAAACAACTATAGGCACACCATCAACTCAAGATCCTATGTTTATTAGATTTTCAGATCAAGAAGATATTGAAGCTTATGTACCCAATTCAACAAACACAGCGGGTACATTTAGATTAGATAATGGAAGTAGAATTATAACGGCAGTTAAAGGTAAAGATTATATGCTTATTCTTACAGATGAAGCTGCTTATACAATGCAGTTTGTAGGACCACCTTTTACATTTAGTATTCGTCAGGTTGGATCTAATTGTGGATGCATTGGACAACATGCAGCAGTCTTC
>SXGQ01188030.1_pt1 | contig 11977 bp, 9 predicted proteins | sample 3178371 | NCBI WGS metagenome assembly SXGQ01 (sample SAMN11356859, study PRJNA531348) | freshwater metagenome | isolation source: freshwater sample F1-20 | place: China: Fuxian Lake, Yuxi | collected 2017-12-25 | reverse complement strand
TCGCCCGGGCCCTGGCCCTGGAGCCCGAGTTCATTGTGGCCGATGAGGCAGTCTCGGCACTCGACGTATCGGTGCAAGCTCAGGTAATCAACCTGCTGCGTGAACTGCAGCGCGACCTCAAACTGACCTACCTGTTCATCTCGCACAACCTGGCCGTGGTGCGGCATGTGGCGGACAACGTGGGCGTCATGTACCTCGGCCGTCTGGTGGAAGTGGCGCCCAAGGCCGAGTTGTTCGCCCGCCCGCGCCACCCGTACACGCGCATGCTGCTGGATGCGATTCCCGACATCCACATGACCGGCCGTGCCCGCACGCCGGTGCAGGGCGAGGTGCCCAATCCGTTGAACCCGCCCAGCGGCTGCAGCTTCCACCCGCGCTGCCCGCTCGCCAACGCGCGCTGCAAGGCCGAGCGGCCCGCGCTGCAAGAAATCGGCGGCGTGCGCGGGGCCTGCCACGCGGTGGAAGAGGGGCGGGCCGGCTGATCAGCGCGCCGGCGCCGACGCGCTGGCGGGCGCCGACGCGGCAGGTGAAGGCTTGGCCAGCGTCAGCGGCCCTTTCTGGCCGCAACCCGCGAGGACGGTAAGGGTGATCGCCAGGGCGCCAAGTCGCCCGCCTACACTGACGGCAGTCTTTTTCATTGGCCCAGTTTATGTCCCTGTCCGACGCCGATTACCACGCCAAGTCTCACGCGCTGCTCGCGCGCGTCGAGGCGCAGGTGGATGCCTGGCTGGACGACGACGTCGTCGACATCGACACCCACCGCACCGGCGGCCTGCTGGAACTCAGCATGCCCGGCGGCAGCAAGATCGTCATCAACACGCAGCCGCCGTTGCAGGAGATCTGGCTGGCGGCGCGCTCGGGCGGCTACCACTTCAAGTGGGACGGCGCGCAGTGGGTGGACCGCGAAGGCCAGGAGTTCCTGGCGCGCCTGTCCCGCAGCGCCAGCGAGCAGGCCGGTCAGGCGCTGACCTTCAGCGCCTGACGGCCGGCGTCAGCGCTTGAAGAGGTCCAGGATCGACTTCTTCTCGTCGTCGGTCGCGGCGCCCGGCACGTTCGGCTCATTGGACAGTTCGCGCACACCGTTGCCCGAGGTGTACTCCTCGTAGAACCACTCGCCGTTGACGTTGATGACACCTTCCGGTGGTGCCACCTCGTCCACCGGCTTGCCCTTCAGCGCGAAGCCCATGTACTCGATCCACACCGGCAGGCTCAGGCCGCCGCCGGTCTCGCGGTCGCCCAGCTTGCGCGGCTGGTCGTAGCCGATCCACACCACGGCCACCAGATCCTTCTGGTACCCGGCGAACCAGGCGTCCATCGAGTCGTTGGTGGTGCCGGTCTTGCCATAGATGTCGGGGCGCTTTAGCGTGGCCTGGGCACGAGCGGCGGTACCGCTGCGCGTGACCTCCTGCAGCAGGCTGCTCATCAGGAAGGCGTTGCGTGGCTCGATGGCACGGGCGTCGTCGGCCAGTGTGACGGGCAGGGCCTCGTACAGCAGCCGGCCCTTGTTGTCGGTGATGCGGCTGATGAGCTGCGGGTTGACGCGGAAGCCGCCGTTGGCGAACACGGCGTAGCCCTGCGCCATCTGCATCGGCGTGACCGAGCCAGCGCCCAGCGCCATCGTCAGGTAGGCCGGGTGCTTGTCAGCCTCGAAGCCGAAGCGCGTCAGCCAGTCCTGCGCGTAGCGCACGCCGATGGAATGCAGCACACGGATGGAGACCATGTTCTTGGACTTGGCCAGCGCGGTGCGCAGCGGCATGGGGCCTTCGAACTTGCCGTCGTAGTTCTTCGGCTCCCAGGGCTGGCTGCCGGTGGTGCCGGCATCGAAGAACAGCGGCGCATCATTGACGACGGTGGCCGGCGTGAAGCCTTTCTCCAGCGCCGCCGAGTAGATGAACGGCTTGAAGCTGGAACCGGGCTGGCGCCATGCCTGCGTGACGTGGTTGAACTTGTTCTTGGCGTAGTCGAAGCCGCCCACCAGCGCGCGCACCTGGCCGTTGCGCGGGTCCATGGCCACGAATGCGCCTTCGACCTCGGGCAACTGCGTGATGGTCCATTCACCGCCGTCCTTCTGCTTCGGGCCCTTGACCACGCGGATCACCGCACCACGGCGGATGCGGGTCTTGGGGTTGCCCTTGTCGGACAGGCCCGACGTGGCAGGCCGCAGGCCTTCGTTGGTGATGGTGATGGCGTCGCCGCTTTGCAACACCGCTGTCACCTTTTTAGGGTCCGCGTCCAGCACGACGGCGGCCAGCAGTTCGTCGTTCGCCGGGTGATCCGCCAGCAACACGGCCACGCGGGAGTCGAGTTCCTTGGGGTCGCCGGGCAGGTCGGCATACGCCTCGGGGCCGCGATAGACCTGGCGCTTCTCGTAATCGAGGATGCCGCGTCGCAGCGCACGGTAGGCGGCGTTCTGCTCGGCGCTGTTCAGCGTGAGGTAGACGTTGAGGCCGCGCGAGTAGGCCTCGTCGCCGTACTGGTTGAAGATCAGCTGGCGCGCGGCCTCGGCCACGAATTCGGCGTGCGAGGCCGATTCCACCACCGGGCGGATGCGCAGTCGCTCGGCCTTGGCTTCATCACGCTGCTCCTCGGTGATGTAGCCCGTCTCGTACATCCGCTCGATGATGTACTGCTGGCGGATGGTGGCGCGCTTGGGGTTGTTGATCGGGTTGTAGGCCGACGGCGCCTTGGGCAGGCCGGCCAGCATGGCGGCCTCGGCCACGCTGATCTTGTCCAGCGGCTTGCCGAAGTAGATCTCGCTGGCCGCCGCGAAGCCATGTGCGCGATGGCCCAGGAAGATCTGGTTCATGTAGATCTCCAGGATCTTTTCCTTGGAGAGTGCCGACTCGATCTTCAGGGCCAGCAGGATCTCGTAGATCTTGCGCGTGAAGGTCTTCTCGGTGGACAGGTAGAAGTTGCGGGCCACCTGCATCGTGATGGTCGAGGCGCCCTGGCTCCGCGACTCGCCCACGTTGGCCAGGCCGGCGCGGATGACGCCGAGGTAGTCCACGCCGCCGTGCTGGTAGAAGCGCGAGTCCTCGATGGCCAGCACCGCCTCCTGCATCACCTTCGGGATCTCGCGGATGGGCAGGTAGTTGCGCCGCTCCTCGCCGAACTCGCCGAGCAGCACCCCGTCGCTGGACAGCACGCGCATCGGCAGCTTGGGCCGGTAGTCGGTCAGCCCGCTGATGTCCGGCAGGTTGGGATAGGCGAGGGCCAGGCCCAGCGCCAGCAGCAAGGTCACCGCCACCACGCCACCAGCCAGCAGGCCGAACACCCACAGGGCCAGATGACCCAGGCGGGCGGGCAGTCGGGAGGCGGTGGCGGAGCCGGCGTTGGCTGCGGAGGAGGTGCGGGGCGCAGCGGATCGGGGCTTGTCGTTCATGAACCGGCGGGGCGCGCCCTCAGGCGCGTGGGGACGAGGCTGTGGATTATAGGAAGTGGGGACGGGTTGCCCCTGTATACGAGACGCAGCTGTAAACCGTGTGTCAAACGACCGCTTCCCATAGGTTTTTCAGGAGCTTGCAAGCGTGTTGATTCGTGTATGTTTAGCAACGTGGCGTTACCAGCTCACGCCGGATTTCCGTTCGGTGTCAAAGGCTTTGCTGCTAGCATTCAAGTAACTTATTAATAGTCCGATACGTAACTAGCGTGTCGGGGACAAAGGGCATGGGAATACTTGACGTACTTTCGGGTCGCAGGCACCCCGCCTTGATTGGCCTGGATATCAGTTCCTCCAGCGTCAAGCTGGTGGAGCTCAGCCAGACGAAAAGCGGCGAATACGTGTTGGAACGATTTGCCAGCGAGCCCTTCGAAAAAGGGTGGATCGTTGACGGCCAGATCGAAAAGTTCGACGAAGTCGCTGATGCCGTGCGCCGCGTGGTCGCCCGCAGCGGCTCGCGCAGCCGTGACGCCGCGCTGGCGATGCCGCAATCGGCCGTCATCACCAAGAAGATCATGCTGCCGGCCGGCCTGCGCGAGGAAGAGCTCGAGTTGCAGGTCGAGGCGGAGGCCAACCAGTACATCCCGTTCTCGCTCGACGAGGTGAGCCTCGACTTCTGCGTCATCGGCCCGAGCCCCACCTCGGTGGGCGACGTGGAAGTGCTGATCGCCGCATCGCGCAAGGACCGCGTGCAGGATCGTCAAGGCCTGGCGGAGGCGGCCGGCCTGCGTCCGGTGGTGCTGGACATCGAGTCGCACGCGTCCCGCATGGCCATGGGCCGGCTGATCGCCGCGCTGCCCAACGAGGGCAAGGACGCGCTCGTGGCCTTGTTCGAGATCGGTGCCGACACGACCAGCCTGAAGGTGCTGCGTGACGACGAGTTGCTGTACGACCGCGACCAGTCCTTCGGCGGCTCGCAGCTCACACAGCTCATCTCGCGCCAGTACGGCTTCTCGTTCGAAGAGGCTGAGCAGAAGAAGCTCGCGAATGAGCTGCCCGAGGACTACGAGATCAGCGTGCTGAACCCGTTCGTCGACAGCCTGTCCCAGGAGATCGGCCGGGCGCTGCAGTACTTCTTCACCAGCACGCCGCACCACAAGGTGCATTACGTGATGCTGGCCGGCGGCACGGCCACGCTGCCGGGCCTCAAGGAGCGCGTGACCGACCTCACCGGTTTCGCCTGCATGGTGGTGAATCCGTTCGAGAACATGGCCCTGGGTTCCTCCGTGCGCGAGTCCAAGCTCCAGCGTGAGGCACCCTCCTATCTGACCGCCTGCGGCCTCGCAATGCGGAGGTTCTTCCAGTGATCCTGATCAACCTCCTGCCGTACCGCGAGGAACGGCGCAAGCGGCGCAAGACCGCGTTCTTCATCGGGCTGGGCTTCGCCGCGGCGGTCGGTGCGGGCATCGTGGTCGCGGCCTACCTGCTGCTTCAGTTCCTGACCTCCGAGCAGCGGTCGCGCAACGAGTACATCCAGACGGAAATCAGCTTGCTGGAAGCGCAGATCAAGGACATCGCCAACCTGAAGTCCGAGATCGAAGCCCTGAAGTCGCGCCAGCGCGCGGTGGAAGACCTGCAGACGGACCGCAACACGCCGGTCCAGCTGCTCAACGATCTCGCCCGGCTGGCGCCTGAAGGCATCTACCTGACGGCCATCCGCCAGGAGAACAAGACGGTCACGATCAGCGGCATCGCGCAGACCAACGAGCGCGTGTCCGAGTTCCTGCGCAACATCTCGCGCGGTTCCGAATGGCTGGAGAACCCTGACCTGATCGAGGTCAAGCTCGCCAATGTCAGCACCAACACCCGGGAGCAACGTCGCCTGCTCGACTTCTCCATGAAGGTCACGATCAAGACGCCGCCGCAAGAGCCGGCACCGGGCGCTTCCGCCCCGCAGAGGAGCTGAGCAACATGGCCACCTCCGCCTCCAAATTCGATCTCAACGCCTGGTTCGCAGATTTCAGCAGCCAGTTCCAAGGCCTCAATCCCAAGGAGCCGGGCCAGTGGCCGATGGCGCCCAAGATGGCCGTGGCGCTGCTGGTGGTGCTGGTCACGATCATCGTCGGCTATGTCGCGGTGCTGTCCGACGAGGAAGCCGCGCTGGATGCCGAACGCGCGCGCGAACCCCAGCTGCGCCAGGACTACACCGCCAAGCTGGCCCAGGCCGTCAATCTTCCTGAGCTGCGCAAGCAGAAGAGCCAGGTCGAGGAGTACGTGACGCAGCTCGAGAAGCAGCTGCCTGGCAAGGCGGAAATCGATTCGTTGTTGTCCGACATCAGCAGTGCGGGTGTGGGTCGCGGGTTGCAGTTCGAGCTGTTCCGGCCCGGCCAGGTGCTCATCAAGGATTACTACGCCGAGCTGCCGATCGCGGTGCGCGTCTCCGGGCGCTACCACGACATCGGCTCCTTCGCCGCCGACGTCTCCAACCTGTCCCGCATCGTGACGTTGCACAACCTCATCGTGCTGGCGCCGACGGCGCAGAACGCCAATGGGGCGCTCAGCATGGAAGCGACGGCACGCACCTACCGCTACCTGGACCCCACCGAGGTGGCGGAACAGAAGAAGGCGGCCGCGGCAGCCAAGGCGGGAGCACGCAAATGAAGCATGTGCTGATGGCCTTGTCGGCCGCGTCGCTCCTGGCCGGTTGCGGCAGTGACCAGGATGAACTGCGCCAGTGGATGGATCAGCAGCGCAAGGATGCCCGGCCGACCGTGACGCCGCTCTTGCCGCCCAAGAAGTTCCTGCCCCAGCCCTACGAGGCGGGGGCGGGTGTCGATCCGTTCAGCGCGCAGAAGCTGAGCGTGGCGATCAAGCAGGAAGCCGCGCAGCCCAACTCGCTGCTCACGGCGGAAATCAACCGCCGCAAGGAGCCGCTGGAGGCCTACCCGCTGGACAACATGTCCATGGTCGGCAGCCTGACGCGCGAGGGCCGGCGTTACGCGCTGCTGCGTGTGGACAGCCTGCTGTATCAGGTCAAGGCCGGGGACTACCTCGGGCAGAACTTTGGCCGCATCACCAGGATCAGCGAGACGGAAATCATGTTGCGAGAAGTCGTCCAGGACGCTGCGGGCGAGTGGATTGAACGCACCAGTACCCTCCAGCTACAGGAGCAGGGACGATGAACAGGACATTGCAGGAGAGCAAGCTGATGGGCCGTGGCTGGTTGCTGGGATTCGCACTGGCGTGCCTGGCCGCGCCAGCCGCATGGGCGCAAACGCAGATACGTGCGATCAACACCAGCCAGCAGGCCGGTGTGGACGTGGTGCGCATCGAGTTGAGCGAGCCGCTGGCGGCCGTGCCGACGGGCTTCACGGTCCAGACCCCGCCGCGCATCGCCATCGACCTGCCAGGCGTGGTCAACGCCACCGGGCGCAACCAGATGGACATCAACCAGGGCAACCTGCGCTCGGCGGCGGTTGCGCAGTCGGGTGAGCGCTCACGGCTGGTGCTGAACTTGCGCCAGGCGTCGAACTACACCGCCAAGCTGGAAGGCAACGCGCTGGTGCTGGTGCTGGGCAATGCTGGCGGCGCGGTGGCGCAGTCCCCCAGCGAGCCGGTGCATTTCGCTCAGAGCATGAACGCCGCGCCGCAATCGCTGCGCGACATCGACTTCCGCCGTGGCGCCGATGGCGCGGGGCGCGTCATCGTCAACCTCCCGAGCAACCAGGTGGGCGTCGACATCCAGCAGCAGGGCCAGAGCCTGATCGTCGAGTTCCTGCGCTCCAGCCTGCCGGAAAACCTGCGTCGCAGGATCGACGTGACCGACTTCGGCACGCCGGTGCAGATGGTCACCACCACGCAGGCGGGCGACAAGGTCCGCATGGTGGTCGAGCCGCGTGGCAATTGGGAGCACAGCGCGTACCAAAGCGACAACCAGTTCGTGCTCGAGGTGCGGCCGCAGAAGGTCGACCCGAACAAGCTGACGCAAGGCCCGGGCTACGCGGGCGACAAGCTGTCGCTGAACTTCCAGAACATCGAAGTGCGTGCGCTGCTGCAGGTCATCGCCGACTTCACCAACTTCAACGTGGTGACCAGCGACACCGTGACCGGCACCGTCACCCTGCGGCTGAAGGACGTGCCCTGGGACCAGGCGCTGGACATCATCATGCAGGACAAGGGCCTGGGCCTGAAGAAGTCGGGCAACGTGCTCTGGATCGCGCCGAAGGACGAACTGGCGACCAAGGAGAAGCTGGACCTGGAGGCCAAGGCGGCGATTGCCCAACTGGAGCCGTTGCGGTCGCAATCCTTCCAGCTCAACTACGTGAAGGCGGAAGACATCGCACGTGGCCTGACCGGCCAGAGCCTGGGCTCCTCCACCGGCGGCAGTGGTAGCAGCGCAAGCAGCAACAACAGCAGCAGCGGACAGGGCAGCGGCACCCGCATCCTGTCTGCGCGTGGCAGCGTCATTTCCGAGTCGCGCACCAATCAGTTGTTCGTGTCGGACATCCCGAGCAAGCTCGAGGAGATCCAGGCCATGATCGCCAAGATCGACGTGCCCGTGCGCCAGGTGCTCATCGAGGCGCGCATCGTCGAGGCCAGCGACCGCTTCGGCCGCGCACTGGGCATCAAGCTGGGGGCCAATGACTTGCGCGGCCAGCAAGGCGGCGTGCCGGGCTGGGGCGTCGGCGGCGGCAACTACGTGACCATCGGCGGCAACTACAACGGCGTGGGGTCGCAGACCAATCAGGGTGTGACGGCGGACTACAACAACACCCAGTTCGTGAACCTGCCGGCCAACGTGTCGTCCGACAGCTTCAGTGGCGGTACGGCGGCACAGGTCGCGTTGTCGCTGTTCAGTGCCACGGCCAATCGCTTCCTCAACCTGGAGCTCTCGGCATTGGAATCCGACGGCAAGGGCAAGATTGTCTCCAGCCCCCGCATCATCACGGCGGATCAGGTCAAGGCGATCATCGAGCAGGGTGAGGAACTGCCCTACCAGGTGGCCACGGCCAGCGGCGCCACCTCCATTGCGTTCCGCAAAGCCAACCTCAAGCTGGAAGTGACGCCGCAGATCACGCCTGAAGGCAGCGTCATCCTGAACGTGGACGTCAACAAGGACAGCCGCGGCACGCTGACGCCCCAGGGCTACGCGATCAACACCAAGCACGCCCAGACGCAGGTGCTCGTCGAGAACGGCGGCACGGTCGTCATCGGCGGCATCTACACGCAGGACGAAGGCGAGACCATCAACAAGGTGCCGCTGCTGGGCGATGTGCCGGTGCTGGGCAACCTATTCAAGAACAAGACCCGCACCACGTCCAAGACGGAGCTGCTCATCTTTCTGACGCCCAAGGTGGTCAGCGAGCGGCAAGCGGTGCGCTGAGGTCGGTATTTGGCAATGTGCGCCTGGCTTTTGTTGGCGCACGGGAGCGAGTAAAGATGATGAAGTTCATGAGTGGCAAGGCCCGCGTCTTGCAAATGTGGTGCGCTGCAGCCCTGGCCGCAGCGCTGGTGGGTTGCGGCGGCGGTGGCGGCAATGCGGGTACACCTGTCATCGGGCCGGGTTCAGGCTCGTCGAGCCCCACCACAGGTACTCCGGTGACGGCGGCTGACCTGGTCGTCGTGCTCAGCAAGAACACGCTCACCAACTCTGGCACCGATTCGATCACCGCCACGGTGACGTCCATCGATGCCAACCGGGTGGCCATCGGCAGCGTGCCGGTCAGCTTCTCGGTCAATGCCAACGCCCTGGTTACGCCGTCCGGCACGACGACCAACGCCACCAGCGGCGTGTTGACCGCGACGGTGACCCAGGGGGCCGACACGACCCCCCGGCCGGTGACGCTGACCGTCACGTCGGGCACGGTCACCCGTGCCGTGACGTTCAACGTGGTCCAGACGTCCACCCCGACCAACCCGCAGGCGAATGACCTGACGCTGACGTTGAGCGCCAGCAGCATCGACAACTCGGGCAGCAAGACGGTCACGGCCACGGCCACGGCGGTCGATGCCAATCGCAACGCGCTGTCGGGCATCCCGGTGCAATTGTCGGTGAACGACACCAGCGCGTTCATCGTCAGCTCCGGTACGCAGACCAATACCAACGGTCAGGTGAGCGGTGTGGTCAGCATCGGCCAGGATCGCCTGGACCGCCAAGTGACGGTCGTAGCCACCAGCGGCACGCTGACGAAAACGGCGGCATTCCAGATCACCGGCACCAAGTTCGCGGCCGCCAGCCCAGTGCCGGCGGTTCCCGTGGCCGGCTCGGCCGCGAAGGTGCTGTACACGTTGGCAGACGTGAACAGCAACCCCCTGACCGGCGCCACGATCACGGTGACCGGCAACGGTGTGATGAGCAGGACCGGGACAACGGACCTCAATGGAGGCTACACCTTCGACTACGTCACGCCGAACACGCCAGGCACGACGTTGACCATCAACGCCGTGGCGGGCAAGGTGACCTCCACGGTGGCCATTCCGATTCCTGGCGGTGGCAGTACCACAGTGCCGGTGGCCACGCCGCCCGTGGCGACGACACTGAACCTGTCCGCAGATGTGGTCACTGTCAATGCGACGGACACCAGCAACCAGATCACCATCAATGCGTTCTTCCGCGATGGCAGCAATGCACCCATCCCGAATGTGCGGGTGTTGTTCGGTGTGTCGGGTGACAACGGGACGGGCACGATTGGTTCTGGCCTGAACACGGTGCTGTCCGACGCATCGGGCAGCGCGTCCACGACATATCGGCCAGGTTCCGTGAGCAGCCCAACCAATGGCGTGACCGTCCGTGCCTGTTGGAAAACCAGCGATTTCGCGGCCACCGACACGGCCGCCAACTGCACTGCTGCTGGCGGTACGCTGCTGACCACCACGCTGACCATCGTCTCAAACCCTGTGGCCATCTCGATCGGTACGGACAACACCATCACCAATGGCCCCTCCGGCCTGACGTACATCAAGAAGTACGTCGTGCTGGTCGTGGACTCGGCAGGCAACCCCAAGGCCGACGTGCAGATCACCCCGTCTCTGGATCTCGGTGGGTACGGCAAGGGTTACTGGGCCTGGAATGCGGCCACCGAAAAGTGGGAGCGCTCACCGGATGCCGGTTCCAACGGCCTGCTGAGTGCCACCTGCGTCAATGAAGACTTGAACCGCAACGGCGTGATCGACGCAGGCGAGGACGTCAACAACAGCAAGCAGTTGGAGCCTCGCAAGTCCGACGTGGCGATCACGCTGGTGGGGGCGACCCGCACCGATGCGAACGGCGTGGCCGTGTTGCAGCTCGAGTACCCGCAAAGCTTGGGCAGTTGGGTCACCTACAAGATCACTGTCACCGCAGCTGGCGTCCTGAGCCCCCCGGCGTACTACCCGATGGGCATGCCTGTGGCGCTGCCGTCACAGGGAGTGTCGGCGCTGCCGACGGAAGCGGCCGTGCGCAATTACCTCTACAACTACACGTGGCTGCCTGTAGCAGGTGGCGCGCTTGCGGCAGAGTCGCCGCCACCGCCGTTCGCTGTGAGCCCGTATGGTGTGGCCGCCTCCTGCACGGATGCCCGGTGAGTTAATCACCCTTGTCGGGATGCCCGGCGGTGGCAAATCCACCGTCGGCCGGCAACTGGCACGCCAGATTGGCGTGCCTTTTGTCGATTCGGATCATGAGGTCGAACGGCGCATCGGTGGCAGCATCAAGCTGTTCTTCGAGCGGGATGGCGAAGAGGCCTTCCGGGACTTCGAGACCCAGGTGATTGCCGAGCTCCTGGCCGGGCAGCACGTCGGCGTGCTGGCCACGGGTGGTGGCGCGGTGCTTCGGGAGCGCAACCGGGACTTGCTGCACGGCGGCTCGACCGTGCTGTACCTGCGCTCGACGCCTGAAGACCTGTACCGTCGGCTCCGGCACGACACCACGCGCCCCCTGCTGCAGGTGCGCGATCCGTTGGCCAAATTGCGCGAGCTCCATCACCAGCGTGACCCGTTGTACCGGCGCTGTGCACATTACGTGCTCGAGAGCGCTCGCCCGTCGGTGCATGCGCTGGTCAACATGGCGTTGATGCAGCTGGAGCTGGCAGGCTTGCTGGACCCGACGCGCGTGGCGGCAACCGTGGGTGCCGAGCCGCAGTGAAGCCCGATTGACGGCACGCGAAGGAGGCGGCTTTTACACTCGGCCGCATGCCCGCCATCGATACCGTCAGCATCCAGCTTCCCGACGACCGCCGCTACGAGATCTGCATCGGCAGCGGCCTGCTGGATGCTTCGTCCAGTTGGCAGGGCCTGCCGAAGGCCGGTGCGGCAGTGATCGTCAGCAACGACACGGTGGCTCCTCTATACGCGGAGCGTCTCCGCGAGCGCCTTCACGCCGTGTACCCGCGCGTGGAGCTGATCGTGCTGCCCGATGGGGAGCAGCACAAGGGCTGGACCAGCCTGAACCGCATCTGTGATCACCTGCTGTCTGAAGCGCTGGACCGCAAGACCGTACTGTTCGCGCTGGGCGGGGGCGTCATTGGCGACATGACCGGTTTTGCCGCCGCCATCTACATGCGCGGCGTGCCTTTCGTGCAGGTGCCCACTACGTTGCTGGCGCAGGTGGATTCGTCGGTG
>SXGQ01268095.1_pt1 | contig 11978 bp, 8 predicted proteins | sample 3178371 | NCBI WGS metagenome assembly SXGQ01 (sample SAMN11356859, study PRJNA531348) | freshwater metagenome | isolation source: freshwater sample F1-20 | place: China: Fuxian Lake, Yuxi | collected 2017-12-25 | reverse complement strand
GACGCTGCGTATGTACACCAATCCAATGTTGCACGTGGACGATGCTCTGCTTGTTGAACGTCTTGAAGAAATCAAACAAGAGAAGTCGGAACTGCTACGCGGGTTGATGGACAAACTGGGTGTTGCTACCGAAGAAGATGTCCGTAAGAAGTTGGCTAGTAATCCGCAGTTCGCTGCCGTGCTGAAAGAACACAACGTTGAGCCGCCCAAGAAGATCAGCCCCACGACAGGCAAGGAGACCTACGCGCTTGCCAAGAACGACGAGGGGTTTATCGCGTTATCGGAACACGACGATCCGTTCATACAACAACTGTGTGCCGTGAGACTAGGCACGAAATCAACTATAGAGGAGTCACGCATTGAACGCTTTATTGGTATTGGTGCTAGGAATCGCGGTCGGCTACCTATTCCGCTCAAGTATTACGGCGCTCACACAGGCCGTTGGTCGGGTATGGATGCCGTCAACCTACAGAACCTTCCATCAAGAGATAAGAAAAAGAAGACACTCAAGAATTCGGTGGTCGCTCCGAAAGGTCATATCGTTATCAACTGCGACTCGTCGCAGATAGAAGCGCGAGTACTTGCGTGGCTTGCGGGGCAGGACGATGTGACGGAGCAGTTCCGTAACGGCGAGGATGTGTATTCGATATTTGCCCGTAGGATCTACAAGCGAGATATTTCAAAAGCCAATCCCGTTGAACGGTTCGTTGGTAAGACCTGCATCCTCGGACTTGGATATGGCACAGGGGCCAAGAAACTACAGCACACATTAAAGACTCAACCCCCCGGAGCTGATATGTCGGAAGAAGAGTGCAAGCAGATTGTGGATCTTTATCGCACCGTTAACGACAAGATCACCGACCTTTGGGTAGAGTGCGACAACGCTCTGCAGGACATGATGTCGTGGTCTCATAAGAAGAACTCTTATGCGATAGGGAAACACAATGTGCTGGAGATCACAGAGTATGGAGTTCGTCTCCCTAATAATTTGTATATCCGATACAACCGTCTCCGCAACGAAGACAACAAAGCCGTCTATGACTCCCGCAAAGGTAAGGTCAACATTTGGGGCGGAGCGATGGTGGAGAACGTCGTTCAGGCACTAGCCAGAATCATCGTTGGCGAGCAGATGCTTGCCATGAAAGATCGCTACCGCCCGGTGCTGACAGTGCATGACGCCGCTGTGATCGTCGTACCAAAACATGAGTTAAATGAAGCACTTGCGTTTATAACTGAAGTCATGTCTACTCCTCCGAGTTGGGCTACAGGCTTACCCGTTGCTTGTGAAGCAAAGTATGGGGAGTCTTACGGGGAGTGTTGATGATTAAGTGGAGTTACAGCAGTCTCAAGCAGTACAAGACCTGCCCGAGACAGTATTACGAATTACGTGTTACCAAAAACTTTCAGCCGCGAGTAGGCGATGACGCTATCTACGGTAAAGAAGTACACCGCGCACTAGAATCGTATGTCAGGGACGGCACACCATTGCCGGAGTTTTATCAGCAGTTTAAGAGGATGGTAGATCCTCTGCTTGAGATCCCCGGTACAAAGTATTGCGAACACGAGATGGCACTGACCATCGACAAGCAGCCATGCGGGTTCCACGCACCGGAGTATTGGGTACGAGGTATCGCTGACCTGCTTATCATCAACGGTGATGTGGCTTTTATCGTGGACTACAAGACAGGTAAGACGGGCTACGCTGATCCGAATCAGTTAAAACTGATGGCGCTGATGACGTTTGCTCACTTCCCTGAAGTACAACGTGCCAAGACGGGGCTGATGTTTGTCTCGTACAACACGTTCATAGATGAAGATTACAAGCGATCCGACAACGACCAGCTATGGAAAGTTTTTGAATCTGATTTACAAAGATTATCTATCGCATTTGACAATGCAATTTGGCCCGCTCAACCAACGGGCCTGTGTCGTAAGCATTGCCCGGTAGAGACTTGCAAACACTACGGAGGTTGACATGCCTTACACAAAATCACCGCGCCCATACAAACACGAGTACAAATTACAGAAGACGCGAGGCGAACATTCAGATCGTATGGAGCGTCAACGCGCTCGACGAACTGTTGATAAGACCGGTGAGGACAAGAACGGCAACGGCAAAGCAGATCGCCGGGAAGGTAAAGACATTGCACACAAGAAAGCATTGTCAAAAGGCGGTTCCAATAAAGACGGATATACGATACAGTCTGCATCGAAGAACAGATCGTTCCGACGCAAATCAAGCGGGGCGATGAAATAGGCACTAGGCGCAAGTGTGCAGAAGTAGTTCCACCCAACTACTGCTTTCTACTTCTATTAACTGCGTCAGCTACAGATGAAATTAAAAAACAATGCGTTTCTCCACTTCATGCTGTAGCCGTCTGGCCCACGTAACGGGCTTTTCAAAGAATTAGGTGCGTTATGGAAATAGTCGAAGATACGGCCATCAAAGTCAGTCTTCCTTGCGATATAGCAGATAACGTCTTCTCTTGTATTGAGAAGTGCGAGATCGTAAATGTGGAAGACGAATCCAAAGAATTGCTTGTGTATTGGGATTACGACGAGGCTTCAACCTTGGCACAGGTGGTTGATGCAGAGCGTCCCAACCTGATGATCCCCGAGATCCCGTCGCCCATGCTGCGCGACTACAACTGGCCGGGACTACATACTCCATTCGCGCATCAACGCGACACCGCATCGTTTTTGTCTATCCGGTCACGTGCGTACTGCTTCAATGAAGCAGGGACAGGTAAGACCTCCGCCGCTATCTGGGCTGCGGATTACTTGATGAATCTTGGTGTCATCGAAAAGGTGCTAGTGATCTGTCCGTTATCGATCATGCACTCGGCATGGCAGGCAGATATCTTTAAGACTGCAATGCACCGTACTTGCGGCATCGCTCACGGCACAGCGGAGAAGCGTAAGAAAATCATAGAAGGGGGTTACGACTTCACGATTATTAACTTTGATGGAACCCACATCGTGCTGCGCGAACTGCAGGACGCTCGGTACGACCTGATCATCGTTGACGAAGCCAACGCCTACAAAGCCGCTAACACGCGACGTTGGAAGACCTTGGCAAAATTAATAACACCATCTACAAAACTATGGATGATGACGGGTACGCCCGCATCTCAGTCGCCCATCGATGCCTTCGGATTAGCAAAGCTTGTATCACCGCAGCGAGTTCCCAAGTTTACGGGAGCGTGGCGCGATAGAGTTATGGTACAACTTTCTCGCTTCAAGTGGGCACCAAAAACAACCGCGCAGCAGGACGTTCATGCAGCCCTGCAGCCAGCGATTAGGTTTGCCAAACGAGAGTGCTTGGATCTACCCGACATCGTGCATCAGACCCGGCTCGTAGCCCTTTCTCCACAGGTTATTAAATATTACAAAGAACTCAAACAGCAGATGTTGATTGAGGCCGCAGGCGAGCAGGTCTCTGCCGTCAACGCTGCAGCCAAGTTGTCCAAGTTACTGCAGATCTCGGGCGGTGCTGTATACACGGACGAGAAGGATGTGATTGAGTTCGACATCTCGCCCCGCCTAAATGCCTTGCAAGAAGTACTAGACGAAACGTCAAATAAAGTTGTAGTATTCGTTCCCTACATTCATACTATCGATGTAGTCGTTGAGTACCTGAATAAGGAGGGCATAACAAACGAAGTCATCAAAGGTTCCGTATCGCCGAAGGCGCGATCAGAAATCATCGACCGGTTTCAGCGAGAGCATGATCCCCGAGTTCTGGTCATTCAGCCGCAGTCGGCGTCACACGGAATCACGTTGACTGCTGCAGACACGATTGTGTTCTGGTCGCCAGTAATGTCGGTGGAGACTTACTTGCAGTGCATCGGACGCATCGACCGTGTTGGGCAGCAGAACAAGATGACGATTGTTCATCTGCAAGGATCAGAAGTTGAGAAGCGCATGTACGACATGCTGCAAGGTAAAGTTGATAGTCACCAACAATTAGTTGACCTGTACCGACAGGAACTTGAAGGAGAAACCGAATGAATGTGAATACTGAAGAACTCGTTGAAGCATACATTGCTATCCGTACGCAGCGTGAACTGCTGCTGCGTAACTATGAAGAGCAGGACAAAGCACTCAAGGCTGACATGGCGCAGATAGAAGCAGTCATGCTTGATGTGTGTAACCAAATCAATGCAGACAGCATCAAGACTTCGCATGGCACAGTCATGCGGAAGTTGAACGAACGTTTCTTCTGTCAGGATTGGGACAACTTCTACAAGTTCGTTATGGATCAAGAGGCTCCGTATTTGTTAGAGCGTCGTATCCATCAGAGCAATTTCAAAGAATTCATGAAAGATCACGAGGATTCTGGGCTACCCCCCGGCGTAAACGTGATGCGTGAATATGGCGTCACAGTACGCAAGTCCAGTTAAATCCAGTTAAATCCAGTAGAGGTTCAGTTATATGGCAAACGATATCATTGCTAGTTTGAAGGAACAGATGGCGCTCGTGCAGACGGGCGTAGACGATGACACTCGTGCCGTTGCCGGTGGCGGCGGTGTTGGTCTCAAGCGTATTTCCATCAAGGGCGGCGTATTCCGCAAGATGGCCGGTGGCAAAGAGATTGCCTCCATCGAAGATCGCCACATGAACGTGATCTTTGTAAAGATGTCGCACAACCCAAGCCGTACTTACTATGAAGGTACGTACAAAGAAGGTGAGAAGAGTGGCCCCGCTTGTTGGTCATCGGACTCCAAGGTTCCTGATCCCGAAGTCAAGAACCCCAAGGCCAGTGCTTGTGAGAAGTGCCCGATGTCGGTCAAGGGTTCCGGTAACGGCGGTGTAGGCACGGCCTGTCGTTTGTCATGGCGTACGGCGGTTGTGTTACCGAGCGATCCGAGCGGCGATGTGATGCAGTTGGTGCTGCCTGCTACGTCTTGCTTCGGTAAGGAAGAGAACGGCAAGTTCCCGTTCCGTCCGTATATCCAGATGCTTGCTAACAACAACATCTCTGCCGGTCGTGTTGTCACTCGTATGCAGTTCGATACCAAGGCCACTGCGCCGAAGTTGTTGTTCTCGCCTGTCTCTGCCGTGTCGGCTGACGATGTGGAAAGCGTGGTAGCGCAGGGCAAATCCAACGCTGCTGAGTTGGCCGTGAAACTCACAGTTTATCAAGCAGACGAAGGTGAGAACGCAGGGCAGAATGTCGCTGCCGAAGCACCCAAACTGCGCGACACTGGCAAGAAGCCGGATGCGGTACCGACTGCAGATGCGTCGGAAGTTGTTAAGAAGTGGTCTCGGAAGTAAGGAGTAGTTATGCCTCGTTCGTATGATTACAAGTTTCTTCTGGAACTACAAAGGGCTGACCCTAGTAGACTGGGAGTCAAACTTGGCAGAGTATGTGTCGAGGCTAACCTCCCCGCCGCATACGTCTCAAAAGTTTTAGATACTTCACGTACCACGATATATGCGTGGTTCCGTGGTCAAGGCATCCGTGAAGATACGCGAGCGAAGGTAGAAACATTCATAGACATCGTGGAGAAAGATATGAGTGTTGGACTGTTACCGGCTCGCACTATGATAGATGCCAAGTTGTATCTTCGAGATTTAAGCGGAGGAAAGGTTTGATTTAGAGTGCTATCTCGTGGTTTGGCGGGGGACTTCCAACCCCGCCTTTTTTATCTGTACGGTTATGCTAAAACAATTCTATGAGAAAGTATTACCGTCGCAGGGTGTTTACTGTGTAGCAGCGATTGGTCAAGACGGAAGAGTTTCTAATCGTTTCGCAGAATCACTTAGCGACTTGTTTGATCTGATTAATGAATTCAAAGAGGGCGGTCAGAATGTATTTGTTGCTCTAAATACGTTTAGCGGATACAGCCGCAGGGCTGAATACGCACAATACTGTCGGTCGTTCTTTATCGATCTCGATGTAGATCCAGAGAACCCGAAGAAGTATTTATCCAAAGAGGCAGCGTTAGCTGATCTCAATGACTTTGTTATTCTGAAAGAACTGCCTCCACCTGTTCGCGTGGATTCGGGCGGTGGTATTCATGCCTATTGGATATTTGATCAGGATATCCCTACTGAAGAGTGGAAGGCGTACGCCAATAAGTTCAAGCAGTTGTGCCTTGATGGAATCAAGATTGACACGGCTGTGACGGCTGACGCTGCGCGTATCCTGCGCTGCCCGGATACTATTAACTACAAACGCGAGTTGCCTGTCGAGACCAAGTTCATCGACACAGACTTTGCAGTATGGAGTTTTGACGAGTTCAAGTCTTACTTGGGTGAAGTTGATGTTCCTTCACCGGCATCTATCCTTGCTGCTATTCCAAAGGGCTTGGACGATGATACCAAGAGCATCGCTCGTTTAGACAACTATCAAACCACGTTCCAAGACATAGCGGAAAAGAGTCTGAGCGAAGAGGGGTGCGCTCAGATCAAGCATATTCTGATCCATGCCGCTACGTTGGAAGAACCGCTGTGGTACGCAGGGCTGTCGATTGCCAGACATTGCACGGACTGGGAGGAAGCCGTCCATCTGATGTCTGAAGATCACTCCGGCTACGACCGCGACAACACAATTAGAAAAGCGAATCAAGCCTATGGCAAACCCTTCTCGTGCGAAAAGTTCAACGAACTCAACCCCGGTAAATGCGACGGATGCCCCCTGCGAGGAAAAATCACAAACCCCCTTGCAATCGGACGACGACTTGTCACCGCCCCAGAAGCCAAGGAAGATGATACGGAGAACGCAATTCGGGTCGAAACGAATTCCAAAGTTGTTCCGTTCTTTCCTCCCTACCTGAAGCCATACACACGAGGCATCAACGGCGGCATCTATTACATGCCTCCTGCCAAGAAGGACGAAGACGGTAACACCGATCAGCCTGATCCGATCTGTATCAGCGTCAACGATTTGGCACCAATCAAGCGTATGTACAGCGCGGCTGACGGCGAATCGCTATTGATGCGACACATCATGAAGCATGATCCCACGAAGGAGTTTGTACTCCCTATGAAATGGGTGTATGCCACGGACAAATTAAAAGAGATTCTGAGCAGTAACAGCGTGACGTTCCTGCCTAACCATGTAAATCACCTAATGAATTATCTGATCAAGTGGGATCAGTATCTTCAAAACAAAGATAGGGCAGAAATTATGCACATGCAGATGGGATGGGCTGAAGACAACAACAGTTTTGTCATCGGCCTACGCGAGTTGAGCCGGGGCGGTGGGGATCGCAAAGCGGCGGCAAGTCCGTTGGTGCGTAACATTTCAAAGCTTTTGATACCGTTTGGCGAATACGATGTTTGGAAGAAAGCCGCCAATGCCCTGAACCAGAAAGGTTTTGAGATGCACATGTTTGCCCTGATGTGTGGCTTTGGTTCTCCGTTGATGCGGTTCACATCGACAAGCGGTGTCGTGATTTCATTTACCAGCGTGGAGTCAGGTAACGCTAAGACAGGTGCAATGTACGCGGGATTGTCGGTCTGGGGTGATCCGAAAGAACTGAGCGTGGTCGATGGCAACGCGACGGACAACGCTTTCATCGGGCGATTGCTGAACCTGAAGAACATCATGTTTGGTATCGACGAGGCATCCAACGCCAAGGCAGAGGATTTGTCTCGCCTGATCCACCGGGTCTCGCAAGGTAAAGCCAAACTGCGTATGCAGTCATCGGTCAACGCCGAGCGTGATCTGGAGATGACGGCTTCTTTGATCACCATGCTGACATCGAATCAACCGATCTACGACAAACTGCAGACCATCAAGGCGAGTCCTGACGGTGAAGTGGCTCGTATTGTTGAGTTCAACATCGAACGCCCAAGCCCCATGACGGCTAACCCTAACCTTGGTCGTGAGATATTTAACGAGTTTAGGTTTCATTTTGGTCACGCAGGGCCAGAGTTTATGAAGCGGGTACTTGAACTTGGCGATGACGCTATCAAATTACGTATGAAAAAGTGGAATGATAAGTTCCGCGCTGACTTTGGCACCGATGACTCATATCGGTTCTACGAAAACTTGATCGCCGCAACCTTTACAGCCGGTGAGATAGTGAACGAGATGGGTATCGTTACGATTGATTTGGACAGAGTTTATGTGAAGGTTGTATCCAAGATGATTGAGATTCGTGACAACACGGTGAAGATCACACCGGACGATTACAAGACGTTGCTTGGTGAGTACAGCAACGCCAACTCGGCTTCCTTCCTCCTTATGGATGGTGACAAGGTGGTGAACACATATGAGCCACGGGTACTCCTTGGGCGTATTGAAGCAGATACAGGGATGTGCTACGTCTCACGCAGCGATTTCAAAAAGTACCTCGCATTGCGTGGCATAAGTAACAGGCAGTTTGAACTCATAATGAAGAAAGAGAACCTGCTTGTGGGAGCGGAAAAGAAACGGCTCGGTGCCGGGTGGAAGGGCGGCTCTGCTTTCCAACCGATCTGGGTCTACGTCTTCAGAACTGACAACGCTGAAGAGATGGTGAATGAATTCAACAAGAATTGAGGAACCAGAATGGGTATTCCCATTTGAGTTCATGCAACCCGGAGACAGTTTCTTTGTGCCTACACTCAAGCCACTAGAGATGCTGTATGTCATCGACACACGCGCCAAGGCGGCAAAGGTGAAAGTGAAAGCCTTCACCTCGTCCAAGGATGGACACCTCGGCGTGAGAGTTTGGCGGATTACTTAGGCTCTATGCCGTAGTAGATCTGGAACGAGTCGATCAGATTCCGCTTAGCAAGGTTCTGCATACGGATGTTTTCTTTCATAAGATCCCGCTTTTGCTGCGTAGATAATTCTGACGTATTACGTATGAAGTTGGCCTGTTCACGTAGTTTCTTCAAGTCGCCCTGAATGGCTCGCTCGTAGTAGTCCACGATTTCTTCGTCGTTCGGATTGGTTTCAAGATACGCAGCGTAATCGTCAGGTCGGAACTTGAGCGTATTAAGTAGCCGCTGCTTCTTCTGCACTTGTTCTTCAACGCTGGCGTACTGCCGAGCGTCGTAGTTCGACTTGGTGCCAATGAAGCTATCGATGAAGGGAACAACTTTATCCAGATCGTCAACACTACGGAACTCGCGTTCGTTAGCGGCGAACATACGCAGGTCATACGCAGAAGTAGCCACGCGACCAAGAGCGTCAGCATAGTTGCTTGTCCAGAAGTAGATCGTGTTGGGGCTGACTTCGTAGCCTGTCATCTCAAAGTAGTCCTTAGCGAGTTTTTTGTAGAATTCGGGGATGTTCGTGCCGCCTGTGTACACATCGCTGTAGCGACTCTGCCGACTGTTGTAGATCTCGTTGCCGAGATTGTCGGTGTTCATGGCGTATTCAACGAACGGACGAAGCGCCGATGGTGTTACCGAGTCCACGAGGAACCCAGTGAAGTTATCGAATACGTTAATGTTTGATTTGGGGATAGGCAGGAACGAGTCAAACCCGATGTTGATTGTGTTGGCTGCAACATCCTTCGCTGCCACGTTGCCACGAGCCAGCGATGCCATCTGAGCGCCGAACGCGCCGAACGCCGAGATACCAAAGCCCCACGGAATTTGCAGGAACGTATCTTCGCCCAACACCGGCAGACGAGCGTAGCGCGTCCATCGCGCCATATCATCCGTGGCTACACGGTTGCGGCCTTGGTCATCATCGTCGGCACCGGCCAACGCCATCTCGTACAGCCAAGCACCGGCTGCAGCCGTGATAAACATCGCCCAACGTGCGCGGTTTTTTCGGGCCTCGTATGTCTGACGGAACTGTTTAGCGACTTCGGGGTTCTTGCGAGTTGACTCTGGGGCCTTAGAGAGCGCAGTTTCGTAGCTGACCAACGCAGGCATGATGGTGTCGATAGCACGCACCGCGCCTGTAGAAGCCGTGCGGAAGAACATAAAGAGAGCGCCAGCCTCACGGCCAGCGTCACCCACAAGCCGGAAGTTAGCAAGGTTCTTAGCAAACGAAGCACCTTCAATCTTGGCGGCTTCTTCAATCTGTTTCATTTCTTGAGCGTTAGGATGACGTTTGTTCTTCTCCACAAACGCCTGCTTCATCTGTACCCGCGCTTTGTCACGAGCCATCGCATAAGCAGCGACGCGGTTGGTGAACTCAAAGGCGTCGTTGTAGACATCCATTGCAGCAACAACTTGCTGCAGACCTCGCTTGGTTGCAGCCACGACGCCCTTTTCATTTAGGCTGTTATCCAACGCCTCTGCCTGAGCGCCGATGGAGTAGGACTGCTGATATGCCGTACGACCACCGTACTGAATCCATTCTAGTGTGTCGTTGATAAACGGATCTTTCTCGGCAAGTTCTTTAACTTTGGCAAGGTCGCCCTTTTCAATCAAGTTTGACACCTTGCCCGACTTGTAGAGGCCACCACGCATGACGTTACGGAGCAACGCATCAACAAAGTATTTGCGGGCGTCGCCCACACCGTACTCACCTGCGATGTTCAACGTATTGGTGATGATGTCACGCGGGAAGTTCAGCGGAGCAAACGACGGGTTGAACCGGGTGTGCATCTGGCCGAAGAAGCCTGTAATGGCATTGCCTGCCTTGGTCGCCCAGTGCGACTCTTGATACGGACGACGAATGGCACGAAGAATGACGTAATCTTGCGGGGCGATTTGATAAACCTCGATGTTGCCATCGTTATCGTAATGGAAGATCTTGTTTTCGCCCTTGTACGGGGCAAAGCTGAAGTCACGGTTCAGATACCGGTCAGCCATCGTGATCTTGCCGACTAACTTGCCCTTGATGTGCCCTTGTTCAATCATGTTCTTGACGGCATCCGTCACGCCTTCGCGGCCTGCACGAGCAGCGGCGTAGTAGGCATCCGAGAACGACTGCAGGATTGAGTTCTCTGCCTCAGACTGGCGACCCTCCATCGCCTGAGCAGCCTCGGCAAACTCACCGCTTACACGGCGGTCATTGATATCAAGTTTGGCAGCCTCGCCCTTTTCGGGACGACCCTTGAGCGGAGCGTAGTTCTGGAAGTTGTAGAACGCAACGATATTATCAACCGGCTGCGACCAATACTTCGCTTTACGGTTTAGATCCTTGGTCTTGTCTTGAACATCGTTCACCGCTTTGAGCGCAGCTTCGGCTGCAGCCTGCGCTTTTGGGCCAAGACGAGCAAAGTCATCTCGCAACTGCTGGATGAACTCAGGCGTATAGCCACCTAACACGTTGTACGTGGCGCTATTGATATCTGTAGATAACGGTTTGTTTGGCTCAGCAATCGGGCTGTCGCCGAGCGGATCAAGGTTGGTTTTGTCCATGACAAGCTGGCGTAACGTATCTCCTAGCGCCTTGGCTGTGCCATTGCTTGCAAGATCCGTCTTCGTAACCAATTGCTTCAGAATCGCCTGCCGAATCTCAGCAGGGCTGATACGCATCTTCTTGCCGTTGGCACCGACAAACTGCCTGCGCTTAGTGCTAAGCGGAGCATTGAGCATGAACATGACTTCGCGGCGTTCCGGTTCATGCAGAATAATTCTGAGACGATCAAGTTCTTCCAAAGCTTTGTTTGTATCAAGTCCACGCATCTGGGCGTAGGCTTCAATTGCTTTGTAGGCAGCATCCATCGGCTGCTTGAGAATCGTCGATGCGTAGAACGCCGCCTTATCTTGGGCAGCGGTAATCAAACTGTAGGCGTTGTTAAAGCCCGGAAGCCCAACAATAAGTGTCTTGGAATTGCGAAGAGCCTCTTCCAATTGTTTTAACGGACGCAGTTCGTTCTGGAAGAACTTAACGGCACGCTCGTACAGATCAACACGGCGCGAGCCAGCATCTTCACCCCACAAATATTTGCGGATGCGCTGGATTAAGCCGTTCTTGTTGAACTTGTTATTGAGTTCACTGACACGACGCTCCTTGAAGTCCTCGGGCGTCTCTTTCAGTTTGACTCTGACAGGCTCTTTCTTCTTTACCTGCTTACCAGCCTTACCAACTCCTCGACCGACTTCGCTTGGTTCGCCGCTTGGAGCAGCGG
>SXGQ01105788.1_pt1 | contig 11978 bp, 10 predicted proteins | sample 3178371 | NCBI WGS metagenome assembly SXGQ01 (sample SAMN11356859, study PRJNA531348) | freshwater metagenome | isolation source: freshwater sample F1-20 | place: China: Fuxian Lake, Yuxi | collected 2017-12-25 | reverse complement strand
CGGGCCGCGCCACCGATCCGGCCCAGCACCTCGGCCAGACCTACGCCTTCCGCATCATCGAGTTCAAGGAAGGCGGCAAGAATCTGGTCGTCTCTCGCCGTGCGCTGCTCGAAGACGAGCAGAAGGCCGGCGCCGCCGTCCTGCGCCAGTCGCTGGCGGTGGGCGACACCGTCACCGGCCGCGTGGCCGCGGTGCGCGAGTTCGGCGCGTTCGTGGACCTGGGCGCGGGCGTGCAGGGATTGCTGCACGTGTCCGAGATGGGCTGGTCGCGCGTCACCGACCCTGGCTCGGTCGCCAAGGTCGGCGACGAGATCACGGTCCGCGTCTTGCGCGTCGACAACGACGGCGAGCGCATCGCGCTGGGCTTGAAGCAGCTGCTGGCCGACCCGTGGGTCGCCGCCGCGTCGAGCTACGAAGTGGGGCAGGTCAAGACCGGCCGCATCACCCGCATCGCCGACTTCGGCGCGTTCGTGGAACTGGAGCCCGGCGTCGAAGCCCTCGCACACTTTTCAACTTTCGCGCCGACCGGTCGGCAGGAGGATTGGAAGCGCGCGGTCACCGTCGGCCTGACGGCGCCGTTCGAGATCGTGGCGATCGATGTCGACAAGAAGCGCATTGGCGTGGCGATGGTCCAGGACGGCGCGGAGATTCGCGACGGTAAGAAGGTCGACGAAGTCCGCGAGTATCGCGATCGCCAAGTTGCCGCGCCCACCGGCGGCATCGGCTCGCTGGCCGACCAACTCCGCGGCGCGCTCAAGAAGTAGCGACGCACTGAGCATCCTCGTGCGGTCAGGCAGCCCTGAAGCGGCGCCACCGATCAGTGCACCAGACCGGCGTCGCCGGCGGAATGCTTGAGCAGTGCCTTCATCTCCAGCAACTCGATCATCGAGCGGCAGCGGGCGAGGGGGCCCAGGCGTTCCAGCAGCGCCTGCTTCTCCAGCGGATCGAAGTCCAGGTACTGCGCCAACGCGTTGATCAGGTCATCGTCCGGCATGTTCTGCGGCAGCCGGCTTTCCATCGTCCCCGCGAACAACGGCTCCAGCAGCCCTTCGAGCTTGCGGCGAGCCTCGCGCAGCGGGCTGCGGTCGGCCTGGGGGATGGTCTCGTCGATGGGGCGGATGAAGGCGCTGCGGTACAGCCGCCCGACCGCCGGGTTTTCCTCACCGAGGACCGTGAACTTCTCCAGCCCACGCAGCACCAGGTTGAACCGGCCATCGTCCAGTCTCTCGGCGTGCGTGATGAGCCCCGTGCAGCCGGTGCCGTAGACCGGCGGCCGGCCCTCGTGGTCGGCGTCGTTACCCGGGCGCAGCAGCACCATGCCGATCAGCCGATCGCCGGCCAGCGCGTCGGCGGTCATTTGCCGGTAGCGCGGCTCGAAGATGTGCAGCGGCAGAAAGACGTTCGGGAACAGAACGACTGTCGGCAGCGGAAAAAGTGGCAACGACGATGGAAACATGCTGCGAGTTGACTCCCGGTTCCCGGTTCCCGACTCCCGGTAAGAATCAGTGAATCGTCTTGGTCTTCTTGTCCATGTAATCCATCAGGACGTATTCGCCGAGCGTGTAGGGCGTCGTGAAGTACGCCTTGCCGCGGCACATCTGGGCAACGCGGCGGACAAACGCCACCAGGTCGTAATCGCGCGCCAGCATGAAGGTGTTGATCATGATGCCGGCCTTGGCGCACGCCGAGACCTCCGACAGCGTCTCGCCGATGACGAACGGATCGAGGCCGAACGGGTTCTTGTAGATGAGGCCGTCGGGCTGCGTCAGCGCCGACGGCTTGCCGTCGGTGATCATGATGATCTGCCGCATGTCCTTGCGCTGGCGCTCGAGGATCCGCCGGGCCACGCGCAGGCCCTCGCGGGTGTTGGTGTAATACGGGCCGACCCGCACGCGGCCCAGTTCCCGCAGCGGGATTTCTTCGGCGCTGTCGTGGAAGAGCACGGCGTGCAGGGTGTCGCCGGGATACTGCGTGCGAATGAGATGCGACAGCGCCATGGCCACGCGCTTGGCCGGCGTGAAGCGATCCTCGCCGTAGCGGATCATGCTGTGGCTGCAGTCGAGCATCAGCACCGTGGCGCAGGAGCTGTGATATTCGCCCTGCGCGACCATCAGGTCCGAGTAGTCGATATCGATGCCAGAAGGACGGAGGGCGGGGGCTGCAGCCCCCGCCACGTCCCCCCCGGCCGCTTCGGCAGCGGCCGCTTCGTCGGCATGGCGCTGGACGGCATTGAGGATGGTCGCCGTGGCGTCGATGTTCATGACGTCGCCAAACTCATACGGCTTCGGCGCACCGCTGGTCTCGATGCCGGTGGCGAGATCCCGCGTGTCGTGGCGGCCCGTGCTGCTGTGGCCGGACGAGCCGAGCAGATCGCGCAGCGCGCGATAGCCGAGAAAATCGAGCGCCTTGTCGGTGACCTCGAACTTCACTTCGCCGGGCTCGCCCTCGCCGGGGCCGCCACCCTGGGCGCGCCGCGCCTTCTCGGGGTCCAGGTCGGGCGGGGTGGTGATGTAGCCCGACTCTTTCATGCGCTCGATGATCTCCTGGATCAGTTGCTCGAGCTGTTCGCGCATCTGCTCCTCGGTGCCCTCGGCCTGGTCGCCGAACAGCTTCTCGAGCGTGTCCTCTGGCAGCACGCCGCCGTTGAACAGCGCCTCGAGAATCGCGTCATGCAGGGCCGGCATGGTGCGATCGCTGTCGTCGCCGGTGTCGCGCGGGTTCCCAAACCCGCTCGACATCAGCAGGTCCGACAACTTCGACATGAGCTCGTCCATGTCGAGGTCGTCGAGCAGGTTGGGAACGTACTTCGTGTATTTGTATTTCATGGTCTGCAGCGACGGCTAAAGACGCCGCTCTCCGAACGCCGGAGGGCGATGGCTTCAGCCATCGCCTAGTTGTAGTACTTCTTCTTCTTCTTCCCCGTCGGGCTGTCATCGTCCAGATCATCCGGCGTCAGCACCGGCGTTCGCGATTGTTGCTGCTGGGGACGCCGGACGGGCTCGGTGGCGAAGTAGCCGCGCTCGTCGCTGCGGCTGATCTTCTTCTGGGAATACATGCCCTCGAGGGCGAAGTCGATGCCGGCGGCCAGCACCGGCGCCGGCGCGTCCGGGGCCGTGCCGACGAGGTGCGCCAGTTCCATCAGGCCCTGCACCTTCTTAGCCTGGGCGACCATGTCGTCGGACGAGGTGGTGTCCGAGAGGCTGAGCGCACCGCCGAGGTCGAACCACTCGATCACGGGCTTGAGGTCGCGGTCGCGGACGTAACCGTCGAACACCTGCGACACGGCCGACCGCACCAGGTCGCGCGCCACCTGGTCGGCGCCTTTCAGTTCGCCCTCGTACTCGAGCTCGAACTTGCCGGTCATCGACGGCAACGCCGCGTAGATGTCGGTGACGCGGGCCACCGTCGGCGTTTCTCCGGTCGCCAGCGCGCGCCGCTCGGCGTTCGACACCGTGGTCTCGAGCACGCTGATCGGCAGGCGCTGGCTGACGCCCGAACGCTTGTCAACCTTGCGCTCGCCGCGGGCCTGGAACGCCACCTCTTCGACCACCTCGCGCACGAAGCGCGGCACCGCGATGGCGCCGCCACGCTCGACCCACGCCTCCTGCGAGGTGATCTCGATCGCGTCGACGCGGTTCTGCATGTAGTGCGTGCGGATCTCGGCGCCAATGCGGTCCTTGAGCGGCGTGATGATCTTGCCGCGCGCCGTGTAGTCCTCGGGGTTGGCGGTAAACGCGATCAGCACGTCGAGCGGCAGGCGAACCGGATAGCCCTTAATCTGGACGTCGCCCTCCTGCAGGATGTTGAACAGGCCCACCTGGATCTTGCCGGCCAGGTCGGGCAGCTCGTTGATGGCGAAAATGCCGCGGTTGGCCCTCGGCAGCAGGCCGAAATGCATCGACAGCTCGCTGCCCAGTTGCAGTCCGCCTTTGGCCGCCTTGATCGGATCGATGTCGCCGATCATGTCGGCAATGGTCACGTCGGGCGTCGCCAGTTTCTCCACGTAGCGCGTGTCGCGGTGCATCCAGCGGATCGGCATCTCGTCGCCCTCGGCCCTGACCTTGGCCTGGCCGTAGGCCGACAGCGGCGCGATCGGGTCGTCGTTGATCTCGCTGCCCGGCACCGCCGGCAGCCACTCGTCGAGCAGTGTCGTCAGGGCGCGCAGGATGCGCGTTTTCGCCTGGCCGCGCAGGCCCAGCAGGATGAAGTGGTGCTTCGCCAGCACCGCGTTGACGAGTTGGGGCACGACCGTGTCGTCGTAGCCGATGATGCCGGGGAAGAGCGTCTCCTTGCGGCGCAGCCGCTCGGCGAGGTTCTCGCGCACTTCGTCGCGAACGGGACGCCGGCGCACCTCTCCCCGGGCGATGGCGGCCTTCAGTTGTCCAAGGGTGTCAATGCGTGGCGCAGACGGCATATGGGCATTATGACTCGTTCGGCGGGGGCAACGGTTCAGCCACCGGGCCGCGCCGCCGCGGCAGGTACGGCCGAAGCGGCGGCATTTCGTAGGGCACGCCCTTTCGCAGCACCTCGAGGGTCTGCAGGACGGTCAACGGATAGATGGTGCGGATGCCGTTCGGCGTGGGCCGGTCAAACGGCTGGCCGAGCGTGAACCAGCCCTCCGCCGTGATGACGAATGTGCCCGAGGTCCAGCCGGCCTTGCGGCGCGCGGCCACGATCACGAAGTCGACATCGGGCAGATCGGCCCAGGCCCCGGGATAGCGGCGGTCTGGCTCGTCTGTGCCTTCGGCTTCGAGTCGCTCCCGCTGCGCCGACCGCGCGGCCGCCGATACCCGGCTGCGATGGTACAGGGCGTCGATGCCCGTCAGGAGCGGATCGCCATGTGGTGACGCGATCCACCACGACACGGCCCGGAACCAGCCGGTGGCGACCAGGTAGACCGCAAACAGGCCGAGCGGCGTGAAGAACGCAAAGGCGACCGGTGCAGCCATCCACAGCGCGGCGGGCACGGAACTGACAGCGGCCGTTTCCGGCAGGCGGCCTTCCACTTGCATCCGCGAGACGTCCAGGATGGAGGCCGCCGAGGCGCCCGACAGGCGCGCGAGATAGGCGAAGAACCCGCGGATGCCCAGTGCGGCGCCGGCCACTGCCGTGAGGACGCCTGAGACGGGCGCCATGACGTGCAAGGGCAAGCTGTCGAACCGGTCCCAATGCCGCCGCGGCAGCACGACCACGACCAGGGCGCCGAGTGTTTCGAGCATGCGCACGCCGTGAGTATACGAGGCCCGGGGTGGCGGCCAGACTTCAGGTTTGCCGACCCTCATGCGAACATACCCCGGTGCACGTGCCGGTCTTCCAGTCGCCCCGTCCCCTGGTGTTTGCGCACCGCGGTGGCGCGCGGCTGGCTCCTGAGAACACCATGGTGGCGCTCGACCACGGCCTGTTGCTCGGCGCCGATGGCCTCGAGCTTGACGTCCAGCTGTCGGCCGACGGCGTGCCGGTGGTTATTCACGACAAGACGCTCGACCGCACGACCGATCGCGTGGGGCCGGTCCGCAACTTCACGGCCGACGAACTGGCGCGCGTCGATGCCGGCTACCGCTTCGAGCGCGAGGGCGCGCACTCGTTCCGGGGCCAGGGTCACGGCGTGCCAACGCTGGCGGCCGTGCTGGCGCGCCACCGCGAGGCCCGCGTGATCATCGAGATGAAGGGGGGCGAGCCGGAGCTGGCCCGCGCGGTCGCGCGCGACGTGCGCGCCGCCGGCGCGGTCGAGCGGGTCTGCGTCGGCTCCTTCCACCAGCGCTCAATCGTGACGCTGCGCGAAGAGGCTCCCGAGATCGTGACCAGCGCGTCGCAGCCCGAGGCCCGTTGGGCGCTTCATCGGTCGTGGGTGCGCTGGCCGTGGATCGGGCCGCGGCCCTATGTCGCGTTCCAGGTGCCCGAGCGCGCCGGCCGCCTGCGCGTGGTGACGCCGGCGTTCATCGACCAGGTGCACGCCGAAGGCCAGGTGATCCAGGTGTGGGTCGTCAACGAGGAGGCCGACATCATCCGCCTGCTCGAGTGGGGCGTCGACGGCGTGATCTCTGATCGGCCCGACATCGCCGTCAAGGTGGTGGCCGCGTGGTATAACCAGCGCCAGCCCGAATGAACATGACGCCGCCGACCCTCAATGACATCTACGCCGCTCGCGAGCGGATTCGGCCGCACATGGGTCCGTCGCCGCTGCTGAAGCATCCGTTACTCGACCAGGCGACTGGCCTGTCGGTCTGGGTGAAACACGAGAACCACAATCCGACCTGCGCCTTCAAGGTGCGCGGCGGCCTCAACCTGGTCGGGTCGCTGAGCAACGAAGAGAAAGCCCTTGGCATCGTGACCGCCAGCACCGGCAACCACGGCCAGTCGATCGGCCTGGCGTCACGGATCCACGGCGTCGCCTGCACGGTCTTTGTGCCGCTCGGCAACAACCCCGAGAAGAACGCCGCGATGCGCGCCTACGGCGCGACCGTCGAAGAGGTCGGCCGCGACTTTGACGAGGCACGTGAGCAGTGCGAGCAGCGCGCGGCCGCCACCGGCGCGCGCTATGTCCACTCGGCCAACGAGCCGCTGCTGCTGGCCGGGGTCGGTACCTATGGCCTCGAGGTGTTTGAACACCTGCCGCACGTGGACGTGGTGCTGGTCGCCATCGGCGGCGGTTCAGGCGCGTGTGGCCTGATCACCGTGCGCAACGCCCTCGGCGCGAAGACGACGATCATCGGCGTGGGGGCGGCGAATGCCGACGCGGTGGAGCGCTCGTGGCGGGGGCCGGAGCGCGTGGTCGGCACCTCCGCCAACACCTTTGCCGAGGGCATGGCCACGCGCGTGACCTTCGACCTGACCTTCGGCATCCTGAAACAACACCTGGACGACTTCGTGTCGCTGACCGAAGAGGAACTGGCCGACGGGGTGCGGCTGGCGCTGCGGACGACGCACAACCTGGCCGAGGGCGCCGGCTCGGCGTCGCTGGCCGCCGCGATGAAGCTAAAAGGCCAGCTTGCGGGCAAGCGCGTGGTCTGCATCATGAGCGGCGGCAACCTGGACCAGGCCAGGCTGAAGTGGGTTCTCGGGTGACCACGCTCGAGCGGCTCGAGGAGTGGAGGGCCGTCGGCACCATCACCCCGGCGCAGCACGACACGCTCGCCGCCCTGGTCCGCCGGGAGCGCATCTCGGTCTATTTCGAGTTGAGCGCGCTGCTGTACATCGGCGTGCTGGCGTTCGTCGGCGGGCTCGGCTGGACGATGCGTGCGTATGTGGCCAATCTCGGTGATGCCGCGATCCTGTCGCTGCTGACCCTGATCGTCGCGGCCGCGTTCTGGTACTGCTTTGCCAAGGCCGCACCGTACGCCCACACCGAGGTCGAGTCGCCCCACCTGTCGCTCGACTACGTCCTCTACCTTGGCTGCCTGGTGTTGTCGGCAGAGATCGCCTACCTCGAGTACCGGTTCCAGATCTTCGCCAACTGGCATCACCACCTGCTGATCGTCAGCGTGCTCTTTGGCGGGCTGGCCTACCGCTTCGACAACCGGTTCGTGTTGTCGTTGGCACTCTCGTCACTGGCCGGCTGGCTGGGCATTCGCGTGTCCGGGCTGGACGTGGTGGCGGCCGACCCGCTGCGTGCCACAGCCCTGATCTATGGCGCGTTCGTGGCGGGCATGGGCACGTGGCTGTATCGGCAGGGCGTCAAGGCGCACTTTCTGGACGTCTACCTGCACCTGGCGGCCAACGTGGTGCTGGCGGCGATGGCGTCGGGCATTGGCGAACCGGGATTTGGCCTGGCGTATCTCGGCGCGTTGCTGGCCCTGTGCTCGGCTGCGATTGTGCTCGGAATTCGTTACCGGAAGTTTGCCTTCGTCACCTACGGCATCCTCTACGGCTACGGCGCGATCAGCTTCAAGCTGCTCGACGTGCTCGGCGGGCCGACGGCGATCTTCTTTTATGGCCTGGTCACCGGCACGCTGGTGTTGATCGCGCTGGTGGCATTGGCCTGCCGCTTTGGACGGGATGAATGAGCGCCTACCACCTGGATGATGAGCGCGCGATTCGCACCGGCCGGTTGGTGGACGACTGGACCAGGTCGGGCCTGCTCAGCCCTGAGCAGCGCGACATCCTGATGCCGCAAATGGCGGTGGACCTGCGGCGCACCAACAAGTTCCTGCGGATCACGCTGTTCGTGTTCGGCGGCATCATCCTGCAGTCGGCCTTGGGCCTCTTCGCCGTGGCCCTGTTCGACGTCTCCAGCGCCGCCGGCGCCGGCGTGCTCTGCCTGATCGTGGGCGCCGGCTGTTTCCGGCTGGCGTCACACCTGGTCAGCCGCTACCACCTGTATCGCTTTGGCGTGGAAGAGGCGGCCGCCCTGAGCGCGGCCGGACTGGTGGCGATCGGGGCGGCACTCCTGATCGCGGAGGCGGCCGCGGGCGACGGGCCGCTGATCCTCGGCCTGGCGACGGGGGCCGCCATGCTGACCGTCCTCTATGTCCACTTCGGCTACGCCTATGCCGCGGTGTTTGCCTTGATCGCCGCCGCCGCACTGCCGTTTCAGTTTGGATCCGCGGAAGCCGTGCAACGCGTGGTCGCCGTCAGTGTCCTGGCCGGCGCCGCTGCTGTCGCGCGAGCGGCCCGCGCCGACCACGGCGACGAGTATCCCGGCGACGGCCTCATGGTGATCGAGGCGGCGGCCTGGCTGGGCATCTACGGGCTGGTCAATCTCGTGCTGTCGAGCGGCTGGTCGGGGGTTGACCGCAGCTCCACCTTCCACTGGATCACCTACGCCGCCATCTGGGTGCTGCCGGTGATCGTGCTGTGGCTCGCCATCCGCGGCCGGGAGCGGCCGCTGCTCTGGAGTGGCATGGCGATGGCGCTCGGGACCTTGCTGTCGAACAAGGAGTATCTCGGCAGCCCGCGTCACGAGTGGGACCCCATGGTGTTCGGCCTGCTGTTGATGGCCACGGCCGTCGGGGTGCGGCGCTGGCTCGCGGCCGGCGAGGACGGGCTGCGTCACGGCTATACGGCCTCGCGCCTGGTGGCCTCGGACCGCGATCTGACCGGCCACCTCGCGATGGTGTCGGCGGCCCACGTCGACGTTCCGGTGTCGGCTTCGGCGCCTGCGGCCGACCCGTCGCTCGGTGGCGGCGGCCGCTCGGGTGGTAGCGGCGTCAGCGGCACGTTCTGATCACAGCTGATTCACGGCACAAGGCTGAGGTGAGCCAGGAACGCCGGCACTAGCCGCCGCGCTACTCGACGCGGACGCGGCCATCTGGTTCGATGAACGCCGTGCGCGCCGCGCCGCGGTCGATGCGGCCGCCGAGTATCTCGTAGATGAAGTACTTGCTCATCGAGGGATGCACGGCAAAGGTGATCCGGATGTCGCGCAACACCGGCGCCTCTGCGGCCAGGCGCCGCGACCCCACCAGCATCGCGCGGTATTCCGGGAACTTGAAGGTGAGCCGCGACTGCTCGACGCGCATCGGTTGCAGCCAGACCACGGCCGCCAGCAGGACGGCGCCCAGGGCCTGGGGTGCTCGCGGCCATGGCAGTGCCGCGATGGCCAGCGCGTAAGCGAGCGCCATCGGCATGGTCAGCGTGAGGAACCAGTAGCTGTCGTACGGGCGCGTCCAGGTCGCAAACAGGGCGACCGCCGTGGCGAGGCAGCCGACTGAGACCGCGAGCAGCGGGAGATCCCGGCGCCAGCGCGCCAGCACGATGGCGAGGATGAAGAGCGTTGGCAGCCGGAACGACCAGGTGTCCATGTGCCGCACCAGGAGGCCGCCGGTGAGCGTCGTGACTACCGAGTAACTCTTCACGACATCAACCGATGAGGCCTGCGTAAAACTCTCGATCACCATTGTCGGCGCAAGCGACGTGTGAGGAGCGCGGACCTGGGCGACGAGGTAAGGCGCTTGCAGGGCCGCGATCACGACGAGGGCCAGCGCCGCGACCTGGCCGGCGCGGCGCCACTGCCGATCGGCGAGCGGCATGGCAACCAGCGCGGCGACAATGGGTACGCCGACGAAGGCGCCGGTTGAGTGCGCCTGCACCGCGAGCCACGCCGTGCCCGCGGTCACGGCGACGCGCCACCATGCGGGCTGGTTGCCGAGCGTGAGGAGCAGGGCCATGGCCATCTTGGCGAGGGCCGCCGCCACCGGCGGATTCCAGATCGTGGCCGACAGCCCGACATCAAACGGCGCAGAGGCGGCCAGCAGCGACATGGCCAGGGCCAGGGCGATGGGCAGCCGGGTCATGAGCACCCACAACAACCCGGTGTCGCCAATCCCCTGCAGCAGCGCGACGATGATGCCGCCGGTGTGCGGCAGGTTGTCGGTGAAGGGCCCGACAAGGTGGCGTCCGCCCCAGAGGATCCAGTAGTAAATGGGTCCCAGCGTGCGGCCGCCGGCGACGCTGGGCGGACCCGTCAGCGGCAGGTCGCGCCAGCTGCCAAGCGCGATGGTCCAGTCGCGGATCTGATCGCCCAGCATCAGGAACGTGCTGGTGATGTCGTAGGTGCGGATCGCGAGGACGTAGATGAAGAATGCAGCCGCGATGACAAGGCGGAGTCGCAGCGGCTTCATGTCGCGGAAAGTCTACCTCTGACTTTGCGGAGTACGGCGTCATACATCGGCGCCGTGACGGTCCCGGTGTTGGTGTTCTGCCGAGACGGGTGATACATGCCGACGAGCGTGAGGCTGCCGTTGGTCCAGGCCGCGCCGTGCGAAAAGACGGGCCTCGGGCGGGGGAGGGTGAGGCCTTGCGACGCCTGCATCTTCAGCCACGCGTCCCAGGCGATCTTGCCGAGGGCCACGACGATCTGCAGGCGGGGCAGGGCGGCCACCTCGTCCAGGAGATGCACGAGGCAGCGATCAACCTCTTCAGGCAGTGGCTTGTTCGCGGGCGGGGCGCAGCGCACGGCGGCGGCAAGATACGCATCCCTCAGTTCGAGCCCATCGTCCGCGCGCTGCGACGTGCCGCGGTTGGCGAAGCCGGCGCGCTTGAGGGCCGCCATCAGGAAGTCGCCGGAGCCCCCGGTGCCGTCGCCGGTGAAGACCCGGCCCGTGCGGTTGGCGCCGTGGGCGGCCGGCGCCAGGCCCAGAAAGAGGACCCGGGCGTCAGGGTCGCCGAATCCCGGCACGGGCCGGGCCCAATAGCGGTCCTGACGGTAGGCGGCCCGTTTCACCCGGGCCACCTCCTGGCAGTAGTCGCGCAGGCGGGGGCAGCGGTGGCAGCTAATGATGGCGGCCTGAACGGCCGACAGAACAAGGGGGCGATTCGTGCGAGAAGGACTCATGTGCAGGCGTTGCAACATGTTACAAGCCGTTCGCCCCGGTGCGCCGCTTTCATTTACCCCCCAAAGCCCGGTAAAATAAGCCGGTTGTCCAAACGACGAGAAGTTTGCTCCTAATCAGGAAGGTAAATAAGTCGGCCATGAGAAACACCGCCCCTACCGATGCCGCTCAGCTCGAAGCCCTCGAAACCAGGGAGTGGCTCGATTCGCTGGACGACGTGATGAAGCACGGGGGGCCCGCGCGCGTGGGCAGCCTGCTTCGCGAACTCGGTGTCCACGCCCAGAAGTCGGGCGTTCGCCTCCCATTCACGGCCAACACGCCGTACATCAACACCATCAACGCCGACGAGCAGGTGCCCTACCCAGGCAGCCGCGAGATCGAGCGCCGCATCAAGAGCCTGGTCCGCTGGAACGCCATGGCCATGGTGGTGCGCGCCAATCGCGTCGAAGACGGCATTGGCGGTCACATCTCGACCTTCGCCTCCTCTGCGACGCTCTACGAGGTGGCCTATAACCACTTCTTCCGCGGCCGCGAAGACGGCAACGAAGGCGACGTGGTGTTCTTCCAGGGCCATGGCTCGCCGGGCATTTATGCCCGCGCCTTCCTCGAAGGCCGCCTGTCGAACGAACAGCTGGTGAACTTCCGCCGCGAGTTTGCAAAGGGCGGCGGCCTGTCGTCGTATCCGCACCCGTGGCTGATGCCCGACGT
>SXGQ01494386.1_pt1 | contig 11979 bp, 12 predicted proteins | sample 3178371 | NCBI WGS metagenome assembly SXGQ01 (sample SAMN11356859, study PRJNA531348) | freshwater metagenome | isolation source: freshwater sample F1-20 | place: China: Fuxian Lake, Yuxi | collected 2017-12-25 | reverse complement strand
TGTGGATGTGTGGATGTGTGTAATCGGAAACTGAAACTAAAAATGCGATGTGTGAAAGATGAAGGCTATAAAATAAATACTATAACTATATATAATGTATAAAATTGAAATAAATATTATATGTTATGGTGTATTATATGTGCAGTACATGAAAATGAGCAAAGAACAGCGTCTTGGGGGTGCGGTGACGGCATCCAAGCCTCTCTTAAAATGGGTAGGAGGCAAAATGCAAATCATGAATGATATTATGTGTGGTTTTCCGAAAGAAATAAGCAATTATCATGAGCCATTTATTGGGGGAGGAAGTGTGCTTGTTTCGTTTCTTACAAAGGTGAGGGATGGGGCGATAAAAATGACGGGGAAAGTGTACGCCTCTGACTTCAATGCGAACCTGATTTCGTTCTATAAAAATATACAGGGTCGTCCCGAGGAGTGTATCGACGAGTTAAGAAAACTGTGCAGCGAATATGGTGCGATTGGTGATGGCGGCGTGGGCGGTGATGGCGGGGGCGGTGGTGTCGTCAATAGGGATGCCAAGAATATAGAAGAGGCGTCGACGTCAAAGGAGTCGTATTATTATTGGACGAGGGCGAGATTTAATGCATTGACTGCGGAAGAGCGGGTACTGCCGAAAGCGGCTGCGATGTTGTTGTTTTTGAACAAGACGTGTTTTCGTGGACTATATAGGGAAGGACCGAATGGTTTCAATGTTCCGTTTGGGAATAACAAGAATGCGGCGATTATAGATGAGAAGAATATACGATTTGTTTCTGGGCTTATAAGGGATGTTATATTTACGCACTGCTCGTTTGAAAGCAATGCGGGATTGGCGGGGGCGGTTCGGGGTGATTTTATATATTTCGACCCGCCATATGCTCCCGAGACGGATACGTCGTTTGTGGGATATAATAAGGGTGGGTTTGGGATAGAGAGTCACCGGGCTTTGTTTCGGATATGCGGCGAGATGACGAAAAAAGGTGTTAGTATATTGATGAGTAATGCGGATGTGAAATTGGTGAAGGATGCATTTCCGTCGCCGGTGTATGCTACGCGAGTCATAAGTTGTCGGCGTGCGATTCATTCGAAGGAGCCGGATTCGCGGACGAACGAGGTGTTGATTACGAATATGTGAGTGGGGGTGAGGGATACCTACCTACCTTGACGTAGGTTGAGTTATCCAAGCGTCGAGGGTTTCGTAATAGTCTGGGTCGTCGCCAAAGAGAACTGCAATTCCGTATTTTTTGTGTCTTGCGCGGAGCAACACCCATTTCTTTTTGTCTGAGACGTAGTCTTTCTTTAAGAAGTCCGAAACACAGAATGCGTAATGAACTGTGAAGTTGGGGTCTTCGATGGAGTCTTCGTATTCTTCGATAAAGTCTCGTGCGGTCATAAGTTTTGTGTCGACGCTGCCGCTTTTGTTTTGGTTCTTCTTTTCGAGGATTTTCAAGGTGTACTGGTCGCCATTACGGAAAAGGTATGCTTCGTCTGGGTGGCGACACAACTCCTTTTTGAAGAAGTGTTCGAAATATTTTTTGAGACCCCCTTGAGTTAGGTAGACCACACTTTCGGTAGGGCTCGTTTCTTTGATTAGGTAGTAAAAGCTGCCTTCTGTGTTTTTTTCGTAACCAGGAATCGGTTTTCTGGAGAAACCGGCTGCAAGTAAGCGTGTTTCATTTTCGGTTTTTTGCTCGAAAGATTTGCCGGTGACGTTTGTATTCGCGCCGCCGGCGCCTGTTCCTTTGTTGATGATGGCGGGTGTGGGTGTGGGTGTGGGTGCCTCCAGGTTGAGTCCGGCGATGTTTATTTTTTGTTTCAGTTTTTTTGGTTTGGGTGTTGGTGCTGTTGTGTTTGGTGTTGATGGGGGTGTGTTTTCGACTTGTTCTTCTACGTTTTCCATGATGATGATGATGCCGATGATTCTTATACGTGATATAGTGTGCTATATCTATTTCAATTTTCTTATTTTATTAATAGAGTAAAAGATTAATAAAATGAAATTAGAAAATAGAAAATGAAAAATAGAAAATGAAAATAGAAAATGAAAAATAGAAAGCCGTAGGCTGGGGGGGGATAACGGGGGGCACAGCCCCCAGTAAAAAAAGTGTTAGTAGAACATATACACATTGGGATTGGTTTATGGTTTATTAGGGTTTATATTTACTTACTTACTTGAATTTCGATGAATCTCACGCACCTGTTGCTTCTCATGTGTTTAGTGTTTTAGTCTAGTCCTGTTTGGCGTCCGTTCAGCCACTGTCCTTCGTACTCGACGGTGCAAGTTCCGTCGCCGCGGTATCTGCGCATGATTCCAAACCCGTTTGCTTCGTCGTTGTTCCATTCGCCCATGTATTCGCGCCAGTTGACGAGAGATGCCGTGTTTTGGGGGTCATACACGCCGAATAGCATGATTGGGGTGCGATACGTTCCGAAGCCTGTGCGGTTGCCTACTCTGTCGATGTGACCTTTGTAGGTGCTTCCGTCGGCGTACGTGATGCGTGTTTGAGTCCAGACCGAATCGTGACCGAACTGTTCCTTGATAAACGAGTTGTGGTTTGCTGCTGCTGCGATTGTTGCCATTGTTTTCGACGTTTGATGTTTTTCTGTTTCACTGCATTCCTCTCTGTGGGGTAAATCCATTTCAATTTTCTTGTGGGATAGTGCGAAATGGGAAGCGGCGCAAAAATCACACAGGGGGCTGTGCCCCCCGTCACAGATATTATGCCGTAGGCTGGGGGGTTAACGGGGGGCAGAGTCCCCCGTATCGTTGTATAGTTATGTATATCTCCTTCTCTATATAAAGGCGAGTTGTGCCTGTGTCAGTGTTCTCGGCGACATCAACCTGAGATGCCATTGTGCCGCCCCATTCAGCGCATTCGCTTCGTTCGTCGTCCAGTATTTCTGCATGCTTGTCTAGAACTGCTTCGCGTGCAGCTTCGTAACTGTAGTAGAGACTTGGGTACAGTTCGCCGTTTTCAAGAACCACATAAAGTGTGATTGTTGCTGATGTTGCTGTTTCCATTTTTGTTTTTCTGTTTCACTGCATCCCTCCATATCGATTAAATCCATTTCAATTTTCTTGTGGGAGATATTATAAAAAAAATAAATATAATATTGAGAATGGATAATGGATAATGAAAATCTGTAGGCTGGATAGATAACGTGGAGCAGAGCCCCCAGTAAAAAAAGTGTTAGTTGAATATATTACACATACATATATAGGTTTAGGGTTTATTAGGGTTTATATTTACTTACTTGAATTTCGATGAATCTCACGCTTCTGTATCATCTCATGTGTACTTATTCTATCAACGATGCTTCTCTCAGAGATAGTGATGTAAACTTTGAATCACATTCGGCAATCTTGCTTTCATCTATGTTAGGTCGAATGATGACAACAAACCGGAGTGTTGCGCTGTTTGTAGTGTCCACATAGCATGGATAGTATGTTCTGTATGTTTTCACGCCATGGTTTGTTCCATAAGCGGTTGGAACTTTCCTAACAGCATTTAAGAGAGATGCTACACCTTTTGTAGTGTTCAGAGAAGTTTCTTTAAAACCGGCGTCATTGTTTTCCGTGGGTACATAGCGGTATCCGAGTATATTACACACATCACGAACCACTGATTCGTTATCGTAAATCCGATACAAACTGATATCAACCTCCTCCTCTTCTTTCACGCTAGTTGTGGTTGTGGTTGTATCCGATTCAATGCATTCGTCGTTCACTGTGGGGTGGACACTTGTTCCTTTTCCTTCGCCTTTTCCGTGCGTGGTGTTGCTATTCCAAGAGACGCATTTGAGTGTTTTGGTGTTGAAGTTGCTTGCAAATAGTTTCTCATATTTCTCAAACGACGCGAGATTCGTATAGCAGATACAGTCGTGCTCTTCATATCCACAAAGACGACCGAGAAGTCCTTGGATTGTGAACGAGTCATTTTGTTCATCTTTATCACCGCTTCGCTTACGCTCCACGACGACGCCGATATTGTGTTTCACTTTATGTGTCGTTGTTTTGCCCGTTTTTTCGTCCAAGACAACATACTCGAGTGTCTGAGCGCACTTCATCTTCTCTTTGATAAACACGATGGTATGTTTTGTAGGAGTTTTGTATAGCAGTTCAGAGATGTCTTCGACGTTGCCTCTCATGTTGTAGTGACGATGTCTATGGTGTTCTTCGAATTTTTCTTGGTCTTGGGTGGGTAGAGACTCGATGGCTTCAAAGAAGTTCTCGTGGTATCTTTGTTCTGGGATACCGCCTCTGATGCGAACAACAAGGTAGCGCGGTCCACTAAACTTCAGTTGGTCATGCAAAATTTCGACGATGTTTTCGAGGCACTCCTCTCTGACTTCGTCATTAATCCACTTACCGTCTTTATCGCGACCATAGATGTCTTTGATTTGTTTGAGCTGTTTGCGTTCATTCATTTGTTTCGCACCAAAGTAGCCGCTTCCTGGTTTCATGGTGGTAATCCTGTAGTGCTCTTCAGGCCACTTGGGACCACTCAGTGCAAAGATGAGACCGTCGGGTGTAGCTGAGAACTGAACAAGTTTGATGTCATTCTCCATCATGTAATCGAGTTTCCAGTTGAGTTCCTTGAAGATACGGCTCATTGTCTGTTTCTTTTTGCTTGCCATGTGAGCTTCATCGACGATGATGAGGATGTTTTGTTTCCCAGCAACAGCAGCTTTGAATTTTTCAAGTTGTCCGTTATGAAATACGCGTTCTCTCATACATTCGGGGATGCGACCTTTGGTTTGTTTCATCCAGTCGCGCGATGAGAGACCCGTGATAATGAAGATGTTCTGGGTACTGATTGAGTTGCACGTGTTTTTTGTCATCTGGTCAATGAGCTCTACCATACAGCCGGTTTTACCCGATTGCGTGTAGCCAATGATCATTTGAATCACGACACTTTTGACGTCGAAGAAGAGATTACAGATGTTGACTGCGACACTGGTTTGGTTTTCGTATGAGGTGTAGCGACTGCTTCTTTTCATTAATCTAAGTTGACTTTTGAAAATGGTGGTTTCATCTTCCATGTTATCCTTTTGTTCTTGGTCGTAGTTCACAAGTTTTCGTTCTTTCAAGCTTGGATTTGAATCTTCGTCAACGTCAATCACTGATTCGTCGTCGCTTGACTCATCATCGTATGCGACATTTCCTCCTCTGGCGGCGTTGCGTGGGGCACGGACAACAGCGGAGCTTCTGGATGGTGATGACGATGACGACGACGACGCCATGACGCATGCCGCTGCTCCGCTATAAACCATATTCATAGTTTCGTCGGGAATGGAGGGAGAGATGCACGCAATGCCCACAGCAAGAGATGCGAGAGCAAGAGAACTCACGTCGATGCGAGGAAGGGGGCTGAGGGATTTTCTTACCTTCTTAAAAATGGGGAACACTTCGGGAGACTTGGGGGCTGACGGTACCTCCGTAACATTAAGAGTCACGTGGTCTTGAGTTTCTTGTTGTTGGGAGTTTTGTTCTTTGTTTTCCATAGTTGTTTCTTTCACAATAAATTTGGCACTTCTTTCAATTTTAGCGGCGAGTTTTATTTCAATTTTATTACAGAATATATTAGTAGGTTTATAAAATGAAAAATAGAAAATGGAAAACGAAAATGAAAATACAAAATGGGAAATGCAAAGCCGTAAATATGGGGTGGTTAATTGGTAGTGAAGTCGCATGTAAATAGAGAGGGAAAGCAAAGTATGTAGGGTTTTGAATTAAGTATTATTAGATAAGAATTTCGATGAATCTCACGCTTCTGTTACATCTCATATGTTTAAAGGTTGCGATATATTATGGTATCTCATAAAGTGTACGCGATGGATTGCCTCCACTTGAGCCGAAGGCTTATATCACAAAGGGATTACATTTAATTGAGCCGAAGGCTGCCTCTACTTGAGAGTAATTGAGCCGGAGGTTGCCTCCACTTGAGAGTAATTGAGCCGGAGGCTTATGGGTACTGTGCGACTGTGCGACTGTGCCACCCTGGACGCCCTTGCAATCTTTCGCGCCAATTTTCGCCCCTTGGGTTTCGCGCCAAAATGCCCCTTATATAGGAATCGAGAAATGAGTGACAAATTGAGAAATGGGTTACATAAATAAATTTTAATTATACGTAAAGAGTAAAAAAAAAATGGAAGTGAATTCCAACCAAAATGAGAGTAACGTTTCAATAGATACTCCTTCAAGTTCAAAGTGTAAACTGTATCTATCTGAAGGTGTTGGTTGGATTGGAAGTGTGTTAGTATTAATTCCGTACGTTATTCCTCTTGATAAAACGGTAGACTTTGTATTGAATACATTAGGAGCGTCTGGTTTATTTATTGTTTGTCTTACGTCTAGACAGTACCAGTCTGTCATTATCAATGCGGCGTGGGTTATAGGCGGGTTTTATAAATATTTTGCATAATGTAGGGATAGAGCCACTTATATAGGAATCGAGAAATGAGTGACAAATTGAGAAATGGGTGATGAAAAATCCATGGGTTTATAGCACCCCCCCTGACGCAAAACTTAAGCCGTAGGCTGGGGGGTTAACGGGGGGCGAAGCCCACTGTAAAAAAAGATGGTTTTGTAGCTACTCTACCACCAAACTGTGCTGTGTGCTGTGTGCTGTGTGTGTGTGTGTACTTACTCTTCGTCGCTCTCTTCAGCGCACTCGATGACTGTCTTCTGCTTGTTGTCCCATTCGCCGAGGTGGTCGCCTGTGGAAGCGTTGAACGCCATGTTGTCGCTGCATCGCACGATGATTTTCGCGCCGTTGTACTGTTCGATCCAGAACTTTTCGCCGTCGATTTCGACCACCTTGCGTTCAGCTTTGGCGGGTTTTGGTTTGGGGGCGGCAAGTTTGGGTTTGGGGGCGACGGCTACTGCGACGGGCTGTACTTCATCTTCGCTGAGTTCTGGGGATGAGGGAGCGGGAGCGACAGGAGTAGCTGCAGCGGCAAGAGGTGTTGAAGATTTCTTTGCGGAAGCGACGAGGTCTGAGATGAGGTCATCGACTGGAGCTGGGGTGGCTTCTTTGGGCTTAGCGGGGCGTCCGCGCTTTTTGGGAGCCGCATCTTCCGCACTGGCAGCACTGGCAGTCTTGGTCACTTTCTTGCGTTGCTGTTGCTGCTTCTTGGCTGCCTGGTGCTCTTCGTCGTCCGTCTCTGTTTCGCTGCCGCTTCCCGTGTCGCTGGTTGCGATTTTGGTTGGGCGGGCACGAGGAGAGGATGATTTGGGGCGACCGCGAGCTTTCACTTCCTTCTCGAGATGTTCAGCTGGGATGGTGATACCGTACTTGGCAGCCTCGGCGATGAACGCGTCAATTCCGCCCTCGACTTCGAACTTGTCGACGACGTTTGCGAGCCTGACGCATTTTTTGCCCTTGGGGTCAGTGTAGTCAAACAGTCCGCACGAAGCGCGCATAGCGCAAGTTCCAAACGCGGCGCCTGTTTTCTCGCAAGAGGGGCAAAACGCGCTGGTTTCGGTGCTGTCGGCGGTACACTGTGCAAAGAGTCCGTGGTAGGAGCGCAGAGCTTCGCAGCGGTCAGGGATGCGAGCACCGCACCATGGGATGGGCAAACGCTGTTCCTTGGTGGATTTTGCGAGCTTGGCGGCTTCTTTTTCGGCTTGTTTTGCAAGCTTGGCGGCTTCCTTTTCGGCTTCTTTGGCGAGTTTGGCGGTTTCTTTTTCGGCTTCTTTGGCGAGTTTGGCGGTTTCTTTTTCGGCTTCCTTTTCAGCCCGACGGGCTTCTTTGGCAGCTTCTCTTTCAACCTTCTTGGCGGCGTCACGAGCTTCGCGCTCTTCGTCGGTGAGAGCGGGTTTCGGGGCTTTGGGGTGCTTTTCTTTGGGTTCTTTGGGGGCTTTCACCTTCTTGCCGGGGTTTCCTTCCGCGTCAAGTTCGACGGTCTTCTGGGTCTTCATGGTCTTGGTCTTCTTTCCAGAGCTGGCGGCACGTTTCTCGAGTTCGAACGTCAGGGGCGTGGTTTCGAGCTCAGCGACGATGAGACGACGGACAAATTCGCCATCGAAATCCTCACATTCGCGCGTGAGCACGGCAATGATGATGTCGATGAGTTTGTCGCGGACTTGGGCAGTCACGTCGTTCGCCATTTTCGCGAGGCAGTTTTCCACGATTGGGTTCGCGGCAAGAGTCATGTGGGTAGCAGTCTGGGTATTTCCGGAGTTCATTGTTTCGTAGTTGTTGTGGTCTTGTAACTGCATTCTACCATACCGCCGAAAAACATTTCAATTTTCTTGCCACATAATGAAAAATCGAAATCGGCGCAAAAAACACAGGGGGCGGAGCCACCCGTTAACCCCCAGCCTACGGCATAACTGTGTCACTGTATAACTGTGTAAGCTTGCATATGCTTTATTGATTTCTGCCGGATAAACTATTACTCCGAACCGCAGGAAACCCCTATATATCGGGAATCAAGAAATGAGTGACAAATTGAGAAATGGGTGATGAAAAAAAAGCGTGTATTTAGAGCGAAGCTCCCCTGACGCAAACCTGAAAGCCCCCTGTAAAAAAAGAGTTAGTATTTAATGAAACACACATATATATAGGTTAATAGGGTTTTTATTTACTTACTTGAATTTCGATTAATCTCACGCACCTGTTACGTCTCATGTCTTGGAGAGTCTTGGGTAGCCGCCAAAGATGGTGACCGTCATCTATTGGTTTAGGCTTTTAGTCCTCGTCGGCGTTGTGCCAGTTCCTGTGCGTGTCGTACCACCTGATGTAGTTGATTTCCTTCCGTGTCAGCGTCATCGTGTCTGTATCATCCCAACCACGTTCAAGTGCGTCTTCCTCGCCGCTCCATTTCCATGTGGGTTTCTTCTTGCTTTGCACTTGTGCTGTTGCTGTTGCAGTTGAACTCGCGAGAGTCTTCTTGGCAGCAACTGCGAAGGCAGTAGAAGTCCAGTAGGCAGTAGAGTTTGCGATTGTCGTCATTGAATGTTCTTGGTCACTGCATTCTACCATACCGCTGAAATATATTTCAATTTTCTCGCCACATAATGTGAAATACAAAACCGCGCTATTTTCATACAGGGGCGAAGCCCCAAGACGCAAAAACCTGAATGCTGTAGGCTGGGGGGATAACGGGGGGGCGGAGCCCCCTGTAAAAAAAGAGTTAGAATTTTATGAAACACACACATATTCATTTTTATTTACTTACTTGAATTTCGATTAATCTCACGCTCCTGTATCTTCTCATGTCTTGGAGAGTCTTGAGTAAGCCGCCAGAGACGGTGACCGTCATCTCTGGTTTAGGCTCCGCCGTGTGTTTCCTTCTCGAGGTACCATGGCTTGTTGAAGTCTTCGTGGCAGTTTGTGCACAACATGTAGAATCCGCCGCCCGGTTGTTGTGTGTTGTTGCAAACAAAGTCTGCGCGGTCGTCCAGTCCTTTCTTGCAAGTGCAGCACAAACCAAACTGGTGGTTGTCGCTGTTTCCGTCGTCTTCGTCTTCGTCCCAACGGCGATGGTCATATGGTGTATCCTCGCCGCTCAATTTCCATGTGGGTGTCTTCTTGCTTTGCACTTGCGTCGTTCCAGCAACGGCGGCGGCAGTAGAAGTCCAGTAGGTAGTAGAGGTTTGAATTGTCGTCATTTGTTCGTTCGTTCCTTAGAATGTACTTGGTCACTGCATTCTACCATACCACCGAAAAACATTTCAATTTCTTTTTCAAATAATGGAAAATCAAAAACGGCGCATTTCCCACACAGGGAGGCACAACTGTGGCACTGAGTAATCTGGAAGAGGATATTTACAGGGCAAACCGCCGGATAATCTATTTCTCCGAACCGCGGGAAACCCCTATATATAGGAAATCGAGAAATGAGTGACAAATCAAGAAACCGGTTATGAAAAAAAATGTGGTTTTGTAGCTACTCTACCACTAAACTATTGTTGTGCTGTGTACTTACTCATCGTCGCTCTCGCAGTGATATTACCACCCGTTGCCCCGTGCGAAAGCGTGGACCCTCGCCACATCTGCCTTGCGCTGTTCTTCAGCCTTCAATTTCATCATCTCTTGTTTGACGGCTTCTGTTTCTTCGAGGAGCTGCTTGAGTGATGCTTCGTATACTTGAAGTGTTTTCAGCTGCTCCGCTTGACGTTGTCTGAAGTCCTGTTCCATTGTTAGCTTCATTGCCTGAACCTCGGCTTGAAGCAGGCGCATCTCGTTCGTGAGTTTTATATTTTCTCCATACAGAGTGGCGACTTCATTGTCTTTGTTTTCAGCCCATCGACGAGCTTCTTCAGTCTGTTCCGTATTTGACTTTCCTTGTGATGCTCCCATGTTTCGTTCGTAATGTAGTAACCGTATGTAACCTGCTTTCTACCATACCACCCAAATCCATTTCAATTTCTTTTTCAAATAATGGAAAATACAAATCCGTGCAATTTTCACACAGGGGACTTCGCCCCCCGTTATCCCCCCAGCCTACGGCATAACCGTTGCATGTATTGAATAAAAAGTGGAAGAGGCTCTTATACTGCTGCCGGATAAACTATTACTCCGCGATGGTATAAAACCCCCTTATATAGGAAATCAAGAAATGAGTGACAAATTGAGAAATGGGTGATGAAAAAAACCACGGATTTAGAGCCAAGCTCCCCCCCTGTAAAAAAAGTGTTAGTTAGAATCATATACACATTTTCATATTTATTTACTTACATGAATTTCGATTAATCTCACGCACCTGTATCGTCTCATCTCTCGCCGGTCCTTAGTCCTTCTGTGTGGTCCAGTGGTCGAACGCTGCACCGCCATTCGCCCATGCTTCGCGAGCTGCTTGGTAAGGCGATCCTGTCACCATTTCAGGCACCGGGTGTGCCAAACGGTATGCTGCGTATGCTGCGTCAGATGCTGCTTTTTGCTCGGCAAGCCACTTCACTTTCTCAGCACTCAACGTCGGGGTTGTTGTCGTTGTCGTCTTTTTTGTTCCTTTTACGGTCATCTTTACGGGGGCACTGTCTTCCATTTTTACATCATATTCCATTTCAATTTTCTTACAATATTATGGAAAATTGAAATCCCCGCTTTTTTTCGATTTAAACAGGTGGGGGTTTCACAGATAGGAGGGGCTATGCCAGTGGGTGGGGTGGTGCTATGCCAGTGAGGGGGGGTCTGTGCAGGGTACCCCCATATAGGTGCTTCAGTAGGGGACCCCAGTAATAGCCCGAGTATAGGGGGTAGGGTGTAGAGGGAGTAGGGGGGGGTACCCCCATATAGGGGCTTCAATAGAGGTCCCCAGTAATAGCCCTAGGAGGAGGGGGGGGTAGGGTATGCCAGTGGGGGTATGCCAGTGAGGGGGGGTGGAGGCTCTAATTACGGCTATACCGCCCCTATACAGCCTTATATGCCTGCTTTAGGGACTTTTCGGGAATTCCCCCAAAAACACCCCCTCGCCATTTCAATTTTTTCCGCCACTTGCCCGCCATTTTCGTCTTTTTCGGGCTATAGAGGGGCTATATAGGGGATAATCATGGAATATAGGGTTTTACCTTATTTAGGGGCTTTTAGGGGCTTTTATAGGCTTTACTATAGGAGGTCAATTAAACCTATACCTTTTTTAGGGGCTATATAGGGAGGCTATTTAGGGAAATAGGCTATTTAAGGGGGTATTTAAGGAGGGATATAGAGATTTAGGGGGTATTTAGGGAGCTATCGAGGGTATATGCGTATAAATAGGGGGTATAGGGAGCTAGGCTATTTAAGGGGAGGGAGGGGGGTATAAGGGGGAGGGAGGGGTATTTAAGGAACAGGGATATAGGAGGGGAGGGGGATATAGGAGGGGAAGGGGATATAGGAGGGGAAGGGCAATCTTATTAGCAATCTTATTAGCAATCTTATTAGCAATCTTATTAGCAATCTTATTAGCAATCTTATTAGCAATCTTATTAGCAATCTTATTAGCAATTTTATTAGCAATCTTATTAGCAATCTTATTAGCAATCTTATTAGCAAT
>SXGQ01205699.1_pt1 | contig 11980 bp, 10 predicted proteins | sample 3178371 | NCBI WGS metagenome assembly SXGQ01 (sample SAMN11356859, study PRJNA531348) | freshwater metagenome | isolation source: freshwater sample F1-20 | place: China: Fuxian Lake, Yuxi | collected 2017-12-25 | reverse complement strand
CGCTGAGGACGCCACCGACCACAACCTCCCGCTGATGTATTGGTATGCCACCGAACCCATCGTCGCCGCCAATCCCGCCCAAGGCGCGCTCCTCCTCGCCAAGTCAAAGATCTCCCTCGTCCGCGAATACATCACCCGCCGCCGGACCGCCCAGTAGCCCGCCACGGTGCGTTCATGCGCCGCGCCCTTCTGGTGGGCGCGCCGGCTTCCAAGCCGGCTTTGCGCGTTCGGAGGAGAAAGGGCCAAGTCAGGCAGGCGGCATTAAGCGGCAGCCAAACGCACGCATTCGCCTTGTCCCGATCCAAGCCGAACTCCGAAGCTGGCGCTCCGAAGGAGCATCACAAACCAGCCCGGGGCAACGCCCCGGGTTACCCGGCAAGGAGATTCCAAGCCCTGAAAGGGCGACACAAATTGTTCCGCCCCTTCAGGGCTACGATCCTTTTATTCCGCTACCCGGGGCGTTGCCCCGGGCTGTCATGTCTGGGGCTTTCAGCCTCGACTTCGGAGTTCGGGCTCAAGCCGGCTTGGAAGCCGGCGCTCCGGCCCAGACTCAGCTTGATTCCGCTTTCGATCGTTCGCGTCCATTGCTAGCTTAAATCAGCATTATGAACGTTCTGCGTCCTTCCTCCGCACTCCTGCTGCTCGCCGCCGTGCTCACGGCGGACGCGGCCACGGCCACCAAACCCTCGCGTTACGCCGACTTGATTCTTGCGGACAAGCCGGTGGCTTACTGGCGCTTGAACGACGCCAGCGGCAGCACGGCGCTGAACCTCGCGCCCGGCGCGAACGCCGCCGCGCTCAACGGCACGGTTGAGGGCAAAGTGCAGCTCGGCCAGCGCGCGCAACTCGCGACGGAGTTCCCCGAGTTCGAGCCGGATAGCACGGCGGCGGGGTTCAGCGGCAAGGGCGAGTTCATCCGCGTGAAGGACCCCGGCGCGAAGAGCGCGCTGGATTTCAGCCAGGGCGATTCGCTCACGCTCGAAGCGTGGGTCTTCGCGCACAGCATCAAGGACGGGCAGCAGGTCTATGTCATCGGCAAGGGGCGCACGGGCAACAAGGGCTTCGCCTCGGACAACCAGAATTACGCGTTGCGCCTGCGCGGGGACGACAGCGCGGCCTGCGTGAGCTTCCTCTTCCGCGACGCGGAGGGCGCGGTCGCTGGCGCGAAGAAGCAGGAATCTGAGAAGCACTGGCATCGCTGGACTTCGACGGACGGCTTCGCGCCCGGCTCCGGCTGGCATCACGTCGCGGTGACTTACACCTTCGGCAAGAGCGCGAGCATCAAGGGCTACATTGACGGCATGGAGGTCAAGGGCACGTGGGACATGGGCGGCAAGTCCGACGCCCCGCCGGTCGTGGACGACGACGAGCTGTGGATTGGCTCCTCGATGGGCGCGCAGGCCGGCAGCTCGTTCAACGGCCTCATCAACGAGGTCGCCATCCATCGCCGCGTGCTGTCGGCGAGCAGCCTCAAGGACCGTTTCAACCACGTCCCGCCCGCGCCGAAGTTCGACCTCGCCAAGCTGCCCAAGGACCGCGTGCAGGTGGAAGTCATCGAGGGCATCTCAAACACGCCGAACTGGAACTTCGCGCCCGGCGCGCCGGCGGAGGTTTACACCGAGACCGCGTTTGGCTTCGTCAACACGGCGACGAAATACTCGTTGCGCGGCGTGCGTGTGGACCGCTCGAACCCGTTTCTGCTCCGCGCCACGGCGAAGGTCACGCTTCCGGCGGGCGAACATCGCGTCCTGCTGCGCTCGCTCCAGAGCGCGCGGCTCTTCGTGGACGGCAAGCAGCTCGGCCAGACGAAGTTCATCATCCCGAACGGCAGCGGGCACGGGAAGGTGGAGGAGCCGCCCGGCGCGGAGTATCCCGCCGGTCTGCGCTTCCCGCACACCGGTCACAACGAGCAATGGCTCACGTTCAAGTCCAAGGGCGGCGAGCATCTCTTCGTGCTCGAAGGCATCATCGGCGGCAAGGGGCTGAAGCCGGAAGTGGGTGAACTCACGGTGAGCCTGGCGCGCGGCAGCGAGCTGTTCCACCTGCTCGCGCCGAAGGAGAAAATCCCGCACACCGACGCCGGTTGGACCGCTTTCACCGACACTCAACTCGCCACGCTTGCCACCGTGGACGCGCAGCGCCGCAAGGATTTCACCGCCGAGGAGCACAAGTATTGGGCGCAACGCCACGAACTCGCGCGCAAGGCCGTTTCCGCCAAGCCCACGCCCGCCGTGCCGTCCGTCTCCGCCGCGACGCCGGTTCAGAACGCGATTGACCGCTTCATCGGCGCGCGGCTCGAAGCGGCGAAGGTGAAGCCCGCGCCGCTCGTGGATGACCTCGCCTTCCTCCGCCGTCTCGCGCTCGACACCGTCGGCCTCCCGCCGACGCCGGAGCAAATCAAGCGCTTCCTCGCCGACGACGCGAAGGCCCGCCGCGCGAACGCGATTGACCGCTTCCTCGCGCAGCCCGGCTGGGCGGACAACTGGGTCGGCTACTGGCAGGACGTGCTCGCGGAAAATCCCGCCATCCTCAAGCCCACCCTCAACAACACCGGCCCTTTCCGCTGGTGGATTCACGAGTCGTTCCTCGACAACCGGCCGATGGACCGCTTCGCCACCGAGCTGATTGCGATGGAGGGCAGCGTCTATCACGGCGGCCCGGCGGGTTTCGGCATCGCGACGCAGAACGACGTGCCGATGGCGGACCGCGCGCAGATTGTTTCCTCGGCCTTCCTCGCGATGAACCTCGCGTGCGCCCGCTGCCACGACGCGCCCTACCACGACTTCAAGCAGAAGGATTTGTTCAGCCTCGCCGCGATGCTCAAGCAAGGCGCGCAGGACGTGCCCAAGAGCAGCTCCATCCCCGCGAACGCCAACATCAAGGTGGGCCGCCGCATCCAGGTCACGCTGCACCCCGGCGAGAAGGTGGAGCCGAACTTCCCGTTCGCCGCGCTGCTGCACGGCGAGTCGGCCGCCAGCCTCGCGCGCGACGCGAAGAATTCCCGCGAGCAGCTTGCCGCGTTCGTCACGTCGCCGGAGAACGAGCGCTTCGCACAAGTCATGGTCAACCGTGTCTGGAAACGCTACCTCGGCTGGGGCTTTGTCGAGCCGGTGGACGACTGGGAAAACCAGAAAGCGTCGCACCCGGAGCTGCTGGCGTGGCTCGCGCGTGAGTTCGTGGTGCATGGCTACGACTTGAAACACCTCGCGCGGCTCGTCTTCAACTCGCACACGTATCAGCGCGTCGCCGGCCTGCACACGCCCGCGTCCGACGAGCCGGCGGACCGCCTGTTCGCCTCGCCTGCGCGGCGGCGGTTGCAGGCCGAGCAGTTGGTGGACTCCATGTTCGCCGTCGTCGGCAAGCGCATGGATTCCGAGCTGCTCACGCTCGACAACGACAGCCGCCGCTCGGCGAAAGACTTCCTCACGCTCGGCGTGCCGCGTCGCGCGTGGGAGTTCACCGGCCTCTCGAACGACCGCGACCGCCCCGCGCTCTCCATGCCCAGGACGCAGGCCATCACGGACGTGCTGCTGATGTTCGGCTGGCGCGAGACGCGGCAAGGCCCGCTCTCCGTGCGCGACCATTCGCCGAACGTCCTCCAGCCCGCCGTGCTCGCCAACGGCGACATGGGCAACGGTCGCGTGACGCGCCTCTCGGACGATTGCGACCTCGTGGACGTGCTCACCCGCGCGCAGCCGCTGCCGGAACTCATCGAGGCGGTGACGCTCCGAGTCCTCTCCCGCCCACCCACGAGCGCGGAGCGAGAGAGCTTTCGCAACCACCTCGAGGCCGGTTACGCCGACCGTGTCGTGTCCGCCGGCAAGTCCGTGCGCAAGGACTACGACCCCAGCCAGCTCCTGAGCTGGTCCAACCACCTCAACGCGAAGGCCACTGAAATCAAGCTCGCCGTCGAGGAGAAAGCCCGCCTCGGCGACACCGCCACGGCGCGTCTGAAGAAGGACTGGCGCGAGCGGATGGAAGACGTGCTGTGGGCGATGGTGAACTCGCCGGAGTTTGTGTTTGTGCCGTGAAGAAGACGCCGCCAGCCAAGCGTGCGAAACGCAGAACGGGCGAAGCCGCCCGCAAAAGTCTGTTGCGGCGTGCTCGGCTGAAACCCGCGCATCGGTGGACGGCCCGGGAAATCTGGCCGCTGGGCAAACCGCCCGGCGTGCTGACTTACGGAACGCCGGAGTTCGGGGCTGAAATGGAGCGGCGGCTGGCAGAAATAGACTCAGGGCAGGCTGCGTGCAATTCGGAAACGCGTGACGACCAAGCGGAGATGAAATCTCTTCTCTCATTAGCACCCGGCTTCAGCCGGGTGTTGGCCGGTGAGGCGAGCGGAAACCGTTTCAACGGTTTTCGCGGACGGGAGCGTTGGTGTGGCAAACCGTTGAAACGGTTCGCCTCTGGCGCGGACGATGACACCCGGCTGAAGCCGGGTGCTAATGAGACTTTGCTGACGTGAACCCGGAAGACAAAGCCGCCGTGATGGACCTCGTGAACCGGATGCCGGAGCACGCGACGCTGCTCGACCTCGCGCGGGAACTGGAGTGCACGGCCCGGCAGCAAGCGCCCGCCCCGCGCTCCGCGAGCGGCTGGTTGATTGGGCAGGGCTGCCGGGAAGAATTGCACCGCCTGTCCCGCGATCGGGCACTGCGTTTGGTGGAGCGGTTGCTTCCGCTGTTAAGCCACGGCAGGAATTGATGACAGTCGAACTTTGAGACAGAGACATGAACATGAACCTTGAAACCACCTCGTCGAACCGCCGCGCCTTCCTCGCCCGCACCGGCGCGGGCGCAGTCGCCCTTGGCCTCGGCGGACTTTCCCCGCTCTTCGCCCAGGAAAAGAAGACCTACCCGCAGGGCAAGGCCGAGCATTGCATCTTCATCTGGCTCGGCGGCGGCTGTGCGCACACGGACACCTGGGATCCCAAGCGCCTCGGCGACCCGCAGAAGAAAATCGCCGGCTCCGCCTACCCGGCCATTGACACCGCCATCCGCGGCGTGCAGCTCTGCGAGCATCTCAAGGGCACCGCGAAGCTGCTCGACCGCTTCGCGCTCCTACGCACGGTGAACCACGACATCATTGACGAGCACGCCGCCGCCACGAACTTCGTCCACACGGGCCGCCGGCCCACGGGCACCATCACCTATCCCAGCATCGGCTCGCTTGTCGCGCACGAGCGCGGCGCGCTGGCGGACGGCATCCCGCCCTACGTCGTCATCGGCTACCCAATGATTATGCGCGGCCCCGGCTTCCTCGGCGCGAAGCACGGCTACGTCTATCTCACCGACACGGAGAAGGGCCCCGCCGGCCTCACGCGTCCGTCCTACGTCAACACCGCGCGCGCCGCCGACCGCGAGCGTTTGCTCGGCGAACTGCGTAAGGGCTACGCCGCCCGCAACCCCGGCGACAAGGTCATCGCCGACTACGACGAGGCCGTCGGCTCTTCCTTCACGCTGGCCAACGGCGACTTTATGAAGGCGTTCAACCTCACCACCGAGGCGTCGTCACTGCGGCAGACCTACGGCGGCGAGTTCGGGCAACGCTGCATGCTCGCGCGGCGGCTTGTGCAGCGTGGCGTGCGGTTCATCGAGGTCTCCTTCAACCTGAACTTCATCAACGGCACCGGCTGGGACACGCACAACGACGGCCAGCTCAACCAGCACATCCTCATCCAACAACTCGACCAAGGCTTGGCCGCGCTCGTGTCCGACTTGGAGAAGAACCGGCTGCTCGACAAGACGCTCATCGTCGTGGCGACGGAGTTCGGCCGTCCGCCGGAGTTCGATGGCGGCGGCGGACGCGGCCATCAAGGCGCTGCGTTCAGCATGGCGCTTGCGGGTGGCGGCTTGAAGACTGGTCAGGTCGTCGGCGAGACCGACGAGCTGGCGAAGAAGCCCGTGAGCCAGCCCCTTTCCGTGCCCGATGCCCACGCGACCATCCACTGCGCGCTCGGCATCAACCCTGCGAAAAACCTCTTCGACGGCCCCCGCCCTGTGCCGATCACGGATCGCGGCGAGCCAGCGCGGCAGTTGTTTGCTTAGTCCGCTGTGGCAAACGGTGCGTTAAACCATCACGCGCTCCTCACCCTGCTGCTGACAGTTTCGGCTTTGTCGCCCGCTGCCAAGGCCGCTGCGCCGACTGCGTCCGCTGAAGGACTCTTCGCCCGCCGCATCCAGCCGCTCTTCAGGGAGAAGTGTCTCGCCTGCCACGGCGATGACCCGAAGAAAATCAAAGGCGGCCTCGATATGCGCACGCTCGGCGGCTTGCTCAAGGGCGGCGAGAGCGAGAAGCCGTCCATCGTCCCCGGCAAAGTTGAGTCCAGCCCGCTCTGGCTCGCCGTCACGCGCGAAGGCGACGCAGAGAACTGGGCTGCCATGCCGCCGAAGGAGAACGACAAGCTCACCAAGAAGCAGCTCGCGTGGGTGAAGGCGTGGATTGCCGGCGGTGCGCCGTGGCCGGATGCAAAGCGTCTGGCAGAGATTGCCAGAACCAACGCCGACAATTGGTCCGCCGAGGATGGCATCATGGTGAAGACCAGCGGCGCCTCGCTGCTGAATGGACCCGCCGCCGCTACCAGCCGGTGAAGAAACCAGCGGTCAGTAATCCCATCGATGCATTCATCGCCGCGAAATTTCCCGCCGGCGTTCAGCCCGCCCCGCTCGCCAAGCTCAACGCCGCGCACCGCGCCGCCCACCCGCAGCACGCCGAACTCGCCGCGCGCATGGGCGCTTACGAACTCGCCTTCCGCATGCAGATGGAAGTGTCCGGCATCCTCGTCCTCGACCAGGAAGACGCCCGGCTCAAGGCCAGCTACGGCATCGGCGCGGAGCCGACGGACGCCTTCGGGCGCAAGTGCCTGCTCGCGCGGCGACTGGTCGAGCGCGGCGTGCGCTTCGTGCAGCTCTACGCCGGCACCTGGGACAGCCACGACTACATCGAGCGCGCCCACGGCAACCTCGCCCGCCAGGTGGACCAGCCCATCGCCGCGCTCATCGCGGACCTGAAACAGCGCGGCTTGCTCGACAGCACGCGCGTCGTCTGGTGCGGCGAGTTCGGCGGCTCGCCGGACAACGGCGTGCGCGGCGGCACCGCCTACGGACGCGACCCCAACCCGCACGCGATGACGATTTGGTTCGCCGGTGGCGGCGTGAAAGTCGGCCACCCCATCGGCGAGGTGCATGTCACGCTTCTGCACCTGCTGGGGCTGGACGACAACAAGCTCACTTACTTCCACGGCGGCCGCTTCAAGCAGCTCTCGCAGTTCGGTGGGCAAGTCATCAAGGAGTTGGTGGCTTAGCTCGTCGCGCGAACAGCATTGAGCCTGCGGTGGGGGCTGGTAGTTTCCGCGCGCACGAGTTTTTTCCGAGGCCTGGCCGTGCTCGCGTTGGCGCTGTGGCTCGCGCTGGCTCCGGCGTCCCTGCGGGCGGCGTTGCCAGCGGGCGTGAGCCAGGGAGAATTCCTCGGCTGAACGAATGCGTTGAGCCTGCGCGACGATCACGGGAAGGTGACCGCGGTCGTGGTGCCGGACATCGGCGGGCGCGTGGTGCAATACAGCCGCGGCGGCGTGAACGCGCTGCTGGAGAATCCCGACAGCAACGGCAAGACGCTCGCGCAATCCCCCGGCGGTTTCTGGGTGGGCGGCTATCAATGCGACTTCGGTCCTGGCCTGCTGGGACGACCGGAGCGACAGGCGGTGTGGCTGGGACCGCATGACTTCGTCGCGCCCCGCGACCAGACGGTCGAGACGGCCAGCCCGCTGGATGCCGTGACCGGACTGCGGCTGCTCAAGAGCTTCACGCTCGACCCGGACACTGGTGCGTTCGGTGTAATGCAGCGCATGGTCAACGCATCGCCCAACGCATCGCGCCACAGCCTGCACGACCGCACGCTGTGCCCGGCCGGCGGCTTCGCTCTGTTCCGGTTGCCGAAGCAGAGCCGGCCTCGCGCTGGCTGGTCGCTGCTGCGCGCGACCGAGGAAGGCTCGGCCTTCCATGGAGAGCAACCGGCTTTGCCCAACGTGCGAGTCTTCGGCGATTTGCTCGTGGCGCAGGCGGCGGGCGCGCCGGGAAAGCTCGGCTCGGACACGGACGGTGGCTGGGTGGCCTACGTGCGCGGGCGGCTGCTGTTCGTGAAGTATTTCCAAACGTGGCGCGGCGCTGCGTATGCGGGCGCGGGGCATACGGTGGAGTTTTCGTGGAGCGACCAGATGGCCGCGCTGGAGTTGTTCAGCCCGATGACCGCGCTGCAACCAGGCCAGGCGTTCGACTTCCCCGAGTTGTGGCAGCTCATCGAGTTGAAGGAGGAAGTGACGAGCTTCGACGAGGCCCGCGCGGCTGCGAAGAAGGTGCCGGCATCGCCGTTCGCGCCGAAGAAGTAGCGGGCGCGAACGCTCAGGCCAGCACGGCCTTGACCACACTCCCATGCACGTCGGTCAGGCGGAAGTCGCGGCCCGCGTGGCGGAAGGTGAGGCGCTCGTGGTCGAAGCCGAGGAGGTGAAGAATCGTGGCCTGCAAGTCATGGACGTGGACGGGATTCACCTCGGCCTTGAAGCCGAACTCGTCCGTTGCGCCATAGACTGTGCCGCCCTTCACCCCACCGCCGGCGAGCCACGTGGTGAAGCCGTGGTGGTTGTGGTCGCGGCCGTTGATTTTGCCCGCGTTCAAGCCGGGCGTGGGTAATTCGACCGTGGGAGTGCGGCCGAACTCACCGCCCCAGATGACGAGTGTGTCGTCCAGCAGGCCGCGTTGCTTCAAGTCCTTCAGCAGCGCGCCGATGGCTTGGTCGCACTGCTTGGCCAGCTTGCGATGCTGCACTTCCAAATCATCGTGGCTGTCCCAGGGCTGGCCTTCGCCGTGCCAGACTTGCACGAAGCGCACGCCGCGCTCGACGAGTCGGCGCGCGGTGAGAATCTGCCGCGCCTGCGTGCCCTCGCCATACATCGCGCGGATGTGCGCGGGCTCCTTGCTGACGTCGAAGGCGTCCGCCGCCTCCATCTGCATCCGGTAGGCCAGCTCGAAGGATTGGATGCGCGCCTCGAGCTGCGCCTCGCGCGCGCGGGCCGCCGCGTGGCGTTGGTTCAACCGCTGGAGCAGGTCGAGCTGCGCGCGCTGCTCGGGCAGGGCCATCTGCTTGTTGGAAATGTGCTCGATGAGCCGCTCGATGCGCGTCTCGGCGGTGTTAATGTAGGTGCCCTGAAAAACGCCGGGGAGGAACGCGCACTGCCAGTTCTGCGATTCTTGAATCGGATAGCCGCCCGGGCACATGGCGATGAAGCCAGGCAAATTCTGGTTCTCCGTGCCGAGGCCGTAGGTCACCCACGAGCCCATGCTCGGGCGCGTCAGGCGCGCGTCGCCGCAGTTGAGCAACATCAGCGACGGCTCGTGGTTCGGCACGTCGGCGTGCATCGAGCGGATGACGCAGATGTCGTCAATGCACTCCGCCGTCTTGGCGAAAATTTCGCTGACTTCGATGCCGCTCTTGCCGTAGTGCTGGAACTTGTAGGGCGAGCGGAACGCGGTGCCAGTGCGGCGTTCGGTGCGCAGCTCGTAGGGCAGGGTCTTGCCGTGGTGTTTGTCGAGCGCGGGCTTGGGATCAAACGTGTCCACGTGCGACGGACCGCCGTTGAGGAAGATGTGGATAACGCGCTTGGCCGTAGCGGCAAAGTGCGGGGCCTTGGGTTGGAGCGGGGAAGCGCTGTTGACCTCGGCCTGCGCGCTCGTCAGGCCCAGCTCGCCAAAAAACGCGCCGAGGCCGAGCACGCCCATGCCCATGCCGCAGCGCGTCAGCAGCTCGCGCCGGGTGAGGCCGAGGTGCTCGGGGCGAAGTCCGTGATGACTCATGCGTTGAAACTGACGGGCCTCGTAGTCGCAGGCTTCAGCCGGCGAGGGGCGTGCTGCGTGCTGCTTGTTGGGGCTTGGCTGCCGAAGTGATTCACGCAACACGCAGCACGCAGCACGTTCAATTCACCAACCGCTCTCGCGCCGCCACGACACGGGCGATGGCGGCTTCCACGCTGCGGCCACAGGCGTTGAGGTGCCCCATCTTGCGGCCTGCGCGCGCCTGCGCCTTGCCGTAGAGGTGGAGCTTCACGTGTGGGTCGGACAGGGCGGCAGCCCAGTTGGGTTCGCCTTTGGCCCAGACGTGGCCGAGCAGATTCGCCATCGCGGCAGGCTGGCGCAACGCGGTGGAGCCGAGCGGCAGGCAGCAGACGGCGCGGACCTGCTGCTCGAACTGGCTCGTGACGCACGCGTCCATCGTGAGGTGGCCGCTGTTGTGCGTGCGCGGGGCGAGTTCGTTGACGACGAGTTGGCCGCGTTTGGTGACGAAGAGTTCCACGGTGAGCAGGCCGATGACGCCGAGTTTTTCCAAGATGCCCGCCGCGAGGTCCACAGCTTCCTTCGCGAGCCTTGGGTCGATCGCTGCGGGGGAGAAGGTCACGTCGAGGATGTGGTTCGCGTGCCGGTTCTCGAAGAGAGGAAACGCGGCGAACTTCCCGTCCGCCGTGCGCGCGGCGACGACGGAGATTTCCTTCTCGAAGTCCACGAAGGCCTCGTAGATGCCGGTTGCGCCTTTCAGGTTGGCGAAGACTTCGGCGGGGTCGGACTGCGCGTAAACCATTTGCTGGCCCTTGCCGTCGTAGCCGAAGCTCGCGGTCTTGAGCACGGCGGGCAGCCCGAGGTCGCGCGCGGCGGCGTGGAGCTCGGCGTAGGTGTTCACCGCGCGAAACGGCGTGGTGGGAAAGCCGTGGTCGCGGAGGAATGTCTTCTCGCGCAGCCGCTCCTGCGTGATGTGGAGCACGCTGCCGGACGGGCGGACGATGGTGTGGCGCGCGGCGACCTCGGACGCGAGCGATGGGACGTTCTCGAACTCAAACGTCAGCACGCTCACGCGCTGCGCGAAGTCGGCGAGGCGCTCCTCATCGAGGTAATCTCCGACTGCCTCGACATCCGCGACTTGGCCGGCGGGCGTGTCCGCGTCCGGCGAATAGACCGCGACGTGGTAGCCAAGCTGCCGTGCGGCGATGGCCAGCATCCGCCCAAGCTGGCCGCTGCCGAGGATGCCGAGGGTCGAGCCGGGGAGGATGGGGAAGTTCACGGGCGTTCAGCGTTCATGCAGCCGAGCGGCGATTGCCGCCGGGTCATGGTGGAGATGCAGGACGGCGTAGATGACGATTTCACCCGGTTCCACACGATAAAACCAACCGTAAGGAAAACTGGGCAGACGAAACTTCCGATAGTCGCCCAGCCAGCGCCGACAAAGTTCCGGGAAAAGTTGCACCCGGCGCAGTCCGCTCTCGACTTCATTCAGGAGTTTTCTGGCGGCCTGCGGGTTCACTTCTAGGTAACTGATGACGGCTTGGTGAAACTCGGCCGAGGCGCGGGACTGATAGCGGAGTTTCACCGCAGGAGAACTCGGGCCTGACGCATGACCTCGTCCGCATCAACAAGCGTGGCACGCCCGGCGAGGTATTCGGCGCGCCGGGAATCCAACAACTCGAGGACCGCTGCTTCCTGCTCCGGCGACATGACGGGATCTAAACTTTCAGAGAGTTGGGAAACCATCCACTCGCGGTCGGTCTCGGGGAGTTCCAGCGCTTGTTGCAGCAATTCAGTAGCGGCAGTGCTCATGGGTGGAAGGTAGGCGCGGTGGCGGTTTGGCTCAAGCGGACTTCACCGGTGGCAGCGTGTGGTTCACCCGCACTTTTGCCGTCTGCTCCACGCGGAACTGCTCGTAAGCCTTGCGGAACTTCGCGTGCTTGTTGCCGAGCATCGCGGTGGCGAGGAGCGCGGCGTTGATGGCGCCGGGCTTGCCGATGGCGAGCGCGCCCACGGGAATTCCGCCGGGCATCTGCACGATGGAGAGGAGTGAGTCGAGGCCGTTGAGCGACTTGGATTGCACCGGGACGCCGAGCACGGGGAGCGAGGTCTTCGCCGCCGTCATGCCGGGCAAGTGCGCCGCGCCGCCCGCACCGGCG
>SXGQ01619730.1_pt1 | contig 11981 bp, 9 predicted proteins | sample 3178371 | NCBI WGS metagenome assembly SXGQ01 (sample SAMN11356859, study PRJNA531348) | freshwater metagenome | isolation source: freshwater sample F1-20 | place: China: Fuxian Lake, Yuxi | collected 2017-12-25 | reverse complement strand
AGTTGGAGCAAGATATAATAATAAATAAATAATTATTTATCATTTTTATTATTTATTATTTAATTATCAATTATCAATTATAAGGTTGTACACTTCTTTTGATATATGTAAACAAATATTCAATAAAAATAACAATGCAATATATTTAGCAAATAACATAGTAACAGCAAAACACATATTAATAAATGCGGTAATATTGTATTTGATCTTCATCATAATAGTGGCACGATAACAGTAATCAATTTCATTATATATTTGTGTATTTACTGTTATTTTTATACGACAAATAGGGCAGCTTTTTGATACATTTACCCAGTCAAATAAGCAATTAGTATGAATTTCGCTATTACAATCACAACCAGAATTGAATAATATTAATTCTTTCATTTTAATTATTTTGTTAGTTGGTTGAGATGTACCCCAGCAAATAAAACATACAGGTTCTGAAACTGTTTCTGAAACCAACTCTTCTGTTTTATTATTTATTTTTTTTTGTTGACAAATTTCCTTGCTTTTACTTCTAGTAGTTGGCATTTAATATATTTATAATAATTGATATTATAAATATTTGTTAGTTATTATGTTAATTTTATGTTTTTGTTAGTATTCTTGTTTTTTTATTAGGGATAGAAGTAGGTCTTCTAGATTTTCGGTTTCTCTTTTTGGTTTTATCAATTTCAATCATTCGCATAAACTCGTCAAAAATATTATCAGGTAACATTTGGTGATCCATACATTTTTTTGAACCTCCATTCATATCATGAACTGGTTTCTGATTATTAAAAAATAAACCAGCAGGTACTGCTAAATTTTCAAAAATACTGCTTCCCATTTTATCATTTACATTATGACCACCGCCCTCCAATGAATTTAATGTTTGTATAGGACTCAAGCCAGCTTTTAACAGATAAGAATCAACGCTATATCCGCCACTCATAATTATGTCATTTCCTCCTTGTTGTTCTTTATAAAATAGTAAATCATTAGCACCTAGTTCAAAATTTGTTGTCATTGTTATACATTAATTTGATATAAATTAATTCGTATATAATCGCTTTATTTCAGGCACATATTTAACTTCCCTCTTATTTTTCACGTAGTCCACTATCTTAGTCACTTGTTCTTCATTCTTGATAATTTCACGTACACAAGTCTCTAAATATTTAAATGTTAGTTGTTGTGTGTCCTTAACCTTAACAAATTTCAATTGACCATCGCTCAACTTAACTGAAGAATCACTTAAATTATTTGTTTCAATATGTGTATTAATATTTTGGCTTAATACATTCTTTTTATCACGTAGTTCTTTCATACGATCATTCAATGTCTTCATCTGATTGTCAATTGCGACCCACTGTTGTAATTGCTGTTCAAAACTCATTCAAAAATATAATATAATAAAACAAAAATAAAGCTTATTTTAAACCTTATTTTTGTTAGTTTGTGTCAATTAAGAGATATGAAAAATGTTTACATATTCTTAACGACGACGTCTAGTTCCTCTACTTCCAGAGTGTTTAGTGCGTCTGCTCTTGCCATATGATTGCTGTAAGCCAAGGAGACCAAAAGGCACAACGGCTTGCTCCAAAAGAGCCCCGATTCCTAAAAATCCTCCCTTCTTGGATTTACCACTTCTTCTCTTTTTTCCACCACTTTGCTTAAGTATTGAAACTCCCGGATCATTCGCATTCGCCTTTCCAATAGGAACAAGATCATTACTTCCAATAGAGCCAGCATTGGCGCCAGGTTGAAGAGTAAGTGCGTTCAAAAATTGTGTCCATCCATTACCATATGTGTTGAATACAGATCCCCAGGCACTAGGAGGAGCCATACCATTACCACCTTGTTGCTTTCTAGTTCTTTTAACCATTATATATTGATACAAGAAAAAATATATATTAAATAACTTTTGGTGTAAAAAAAGATTTATTACGCAATATTGTAATTAGTATAATTAATATTGCTAAAATTAGAATAAAAATCAACAAAACCAAAAAAATAATTATGTAAATATAGGGATATACTTCATACAGGATAAGTTCAGTAACAGGTGAGAAAATGACCTTGATTTCGTTTCTCACATCATTGGTTTTTAATATGTCTAAACATTGCTTTATTAAGGATTCCTTCATATTTATATTTTATTTCTATAGGAACAATATAAAATTATTTTGGATTTTTTGCGTGTTAATATAATTTAATTTTTCTCTTATTCCAATAAGATAAAAATGGAGGACATTATTGAACCAACAATAGATTACGATTTTTCCAAGTTATATTTAGGACCGCCGTCTACTTTAGCAGGAGGCGCATATTTTACACGAATTATGTACAACAGCAATAAATTAATGTATTTACAAACACCCAAGAGCTTAACTAAGCAGGGTTTTGTTAAGAGTGGTAAGAAAATGTTTGTTGATCTAATGTTTGACAATAATGACACAGTATTCATTAATTGGATTGAGAATTTGGAGTCTAAATGTCAGGAGCTAATACATAGCAAGGGTGATGCTTGGTTTCAGTCAAATCTGGAGAAGGATGATATTGAGACCGCGTTTACATCTCCTTTTAAAATATACAAGTCTGGTAAATATTACTTATTAAGGGTAAATGTAAAGCCAAATATTAAGATATATGATGAAACCGACAAGATCATTAATATAGAAGAAATAACACCGGAAAAGAATATTATTTCCATTTTAGAAATCCAGGGTATTAAGTTTACATCTAGGAACTTTCAAATTGAAATTGAACTTAAACAGGCAATGGTTGTTAGTCCAGATCCGTTTTTAGATGAATGTTTTATTAAGAAACCTACTAAAAAAACTTCATCTCCGGTAACAACTGATCTTAACAACGCTACTAGTATTGCTATTGTTAACTCTAACACAATTGATTTAGATATAAATGATAACGAATCTGAAACTGAAGACAATTCTAATGATGTAAAAACGGTTAACAATTTAGAAAAAGTAAGCAATACTCCAGATTTAGAAGAATTTATAAATGAAACAGCAAACGAACTAACAAAAACAAATCAAACAGTTTCAAAAGGTTTAGAAGAAACTGAAAAGGATAGTCTAACTGATAATATAGTTTTAGAAATAGAAGAATTAGATTTTCCAGAAAAAGAAGATCCCAATACTTTAAAAGAAGTAGACCTTAGTTCTAGTTTAGTAAATAGTTTAGAGAGTATTACACTTAAAAAACCAAATCAAGTATATTATGAAATTTATAAAAAAGCAAGAGAAAAGGCCAAAGAATGTAAAAAAGCAGCCATCGCAGCCTATTTAGAAGCCAAGAATATTAAGAATACTTATATGCTAGAAGATAATGATGATAGCGATAGTGAAGTTGAAAGCGATGATTATGAATATGAAAATGAAAATGAGGAGGAAGAATAAATATCTAGGAAACCTGAGATTTCATTTTACAAGTTATACTAACAAATAATTAATTACTAATTAATTACTAATTAATTAATAATTACAAAAATATTTTATCCCTAATTTTATATAATGAGTGTTTCACTAAAAAAACTCTGGAATGATTATGGTATTGGTGGTATTCTAATTGCCATTATAGGTTTGTACGTTCTTTATATGTTGTATAATTATTTTATGTCCAAGGGACAATCTAGAGGGTATGAAGGCAATACCAATAACAACAACAAGGCTTACAAGAAGAACGGAAATACCGGAGGTGCTCAACAGATGGGTCCCGTCCAGGACGCACAGGAGTCTGTTGGAGGCAATGAGGTCTATGCTGCTGTAGGTGGACCTTCCCAACCTATGGCTCCTGCTAGTTCTTGTGCTTCATCCAATCCCGCCGATTTGCTCCCTAAGGACACTAACAGTCAATGGGCTCAATTGAACCCTGTTGGACAAGGTGAGTTGGCCAATCTTAACTTCTTGAAGGCTGGTTACCAAATTGGTATTGACACTGTTGGACAGAGTTTGAGAAACGCTAACTTACAAGAGCGATCTGACCCGGTTATTCCTCAGTTGTCTGTTGGCCCCTGGAATATTTCCACCATCACTCCTGATTACACTAGACCCCCTCTTGAGATCGGCCAAGGTGCTCAGTAAATGTTAAGTTGATTTTATTAACTTAACAAATGTATTATAACATTAATTAGATACCAAAAGTATTTAATTAATAATATTGTAGTTAATATGTATAATCTCAACAATATATAGATTAGATGTTTGGCATAGATAAACAAAATATATTTTTCTGTATAGTTTTAGGATTTGTGTTAGTTATTTGTTTCAAAATTTACAATGAATCGGATGCGTTTAATCTGAAATGTATCATATCTGACGTAGATGGTGAAAAGTATTGCGTTAGAGAGCGTGCTAAGCTACAAATTGCTGCGGATTTGCTAGCTAAAGTCACTCAAAATTGTAAGGATTTAGTCGCATATGTCGGCAAAAAATATCCTGATGATGAGGATGTACAACGTCTCGTACAGAAATTCAACCCGACTAAGATCTCAGAGACTTTACCAACAAGTGAATTTACCGCATACAGTGAAAATAAGGGCGAGAAATTGGCCTTTTGCTTGAATAAAAATAAGAAAGAAAATGAAGGCAAACTGATTGATATTAATACACTCACATTTGTTGCGATTCACGAATTAGCACATATTATGACAAAATCAGAGGGACATAAACAAATTTTTTGGCAAAACTTTAAGTTCTTGTTAGAAGAAGCAAAAGAAGCCAAGATTTATAAGCCGGTTGATTACAAGAATAACCCGCAACCTTATTGTGGAATGAATATTACAGATAAACCATTGTATGACTTGGCTTAAAATAAGCCTTTACCGGAAAAATATATATAAAATAATAACATATTAATATATTAATATGTCATTGTCTAGTCCAATTAAAGTAAACAAAATAATAAGTAAGGACAGAATAGAAAGTATCATCGTCTTTTGGGGGACTAATTTAGAAATACCTAATCCTACTACATTATTTAATGAATTCATAGAATCGGATGTAAACAGTGAAGACGCCAAATTTGCCGCAATAAAGGACATCTTTTCAAAGGATGAACTAACAAATATTTCAACCAATCGCATTCCTGTGACGTTTACCAACCAATCCATCCATATTGACGATAATATTGGCACAATTAAACTTAAGATTTTTGAAGCAATTGGAAAGAACGTTGGATTAGATGAAATATATTTGTTCTGTTTACGTTCCGAAAAGTTAAATCCTGTCACATTTTATCAGAATTTGACACAGAATGATCGTGTGCCTTTAACCAAAGTACGTCTTGATCAAATGCTTTACAATATCTATGGACCTAATGGTAAACCTATTGACTTTGTATTGCCTGAAAAGGAGAAGTATTCATATGACGACATATTGCGACTAAATTTGTTAGATCTTAATTATTTGGTAGCCAGAGCGCTTGGACAGAAATTTGTATTTTCATCCGAATATCCCTTTATTTCTGACCCCTTTTACGTTTCCAAATACGACCATTTATTAGAACGTTCGCGCAAGGAACTGACGTCACTAAATAACAATTTGCTCCTTGAAAATGAAGTGATCTATGATAATACATTGTATTTATGCCTTGCTGAAGACGTATTCAAGGAAATGGAAAAAAATATTGGAACAACTGAATACGCTAGCAAAATATATTTTCCATTTCTATTTAAAGCCGGTATTGATACTGTTGCTAAATTGGAAGCCAAACGCGAGCAATTGGTTCAAAATACAACAGCAATTTTATCAACAAATGTGGAGCGTCTGTTTGAAAATATTGATATGTTTTATGATGTTTACAAATATAAGCAGCCATCAAAAGTATTTTCTCAAGTTGCTAACAAAACCGGAATAAATAGTTTCAAAATTGTTATACATCCGGATTCCAAGATAAAAATACCAATGGATGTAGTTTTCAAAATACTACACGCAACATTTGATTATCCTCTTATTAAATATAACCCGGAAACCAGACAGGAAAATATTTATAGGTTATACACTGACAAAATATCAACTGATGGACGTAAAATCCCTTATTTAAATAAGTCAACTATAATGAAACTATCCAAAACCATTGGTAAACGTCGTTCTGTTGCGGTTTATACCAAGGTATTTTATCAAGTGGACGATACATATGAAACCGAAAAGGATGAAAATGATTATTACATCATTAGTGAATTTGACGAGACTGGATCTATTACAGTCTATTCTTTCAAGTCTTTTGTAAAACCAGTATTGCTTGGCTCAACTCAGGAAACCAAATTTACAAATATTAATAAAATTATTGACCTTTCAGTGAATCAGTTATTAGAACAAATAAAGCCATTCTTTGAGCAGAGCGGACTGTATATTCCCTTATTCAAATCGGTTACTGATGATAATATTGAAATCCGAGACATTACTTATCAAATGGTGTATTCTATTAAGAAACCAATTAATTTGAAACAATATAGCGGCTGCCTGTCTTCCGCTTTTGTTGTGGAAAGTACGAATTTGACTGAGCTTCACGTCAAAAATAAGGATAAGGGTGCTTATTTGCGATTCAAACGTGTTTCAAACTTTACATTGTTAGATAGTCAGACCGCGTTTATTATTGAGAAAATAGACCACGGATTCACACAAACTGATATTATATTTGAATTACAGCAAAATTATGACATTGATGAAGAAAAGGCGCGTGATATTTTACAAAATACATTGCGTGATTTGGAAGCAACACGAGGTGCTAATAAGAAGCGTTCTATTATGATTAAGAAAAATCCTGGTTTTAAAACGGTTATGTCTTTGGACGCTGTTACTAGTGAAATCTCTATTGTAGTAAGTGATCTAAAAGACTTGTATTATTTAGATACATTTCCTGTTTATGTTGATACTTTTATTCGGATCACACAGGATCAAAAGAGTACATCTATCAATAAGAAAACAATTACAGATTTGTGCTCTGGAGGTGAAATAGAAGACTTGAATTTTAATGATGAATTTGTAGCACAATCAGAGCAATCATTAAATGAACATAACCAAGTACCTGATATTTTTGACGAAAGTCCTGTTTATTCTGAAAGTGTTAGTATTGACTCGGGAGATGAGAATGAAAATGAACTTCTAAGAATGTTGGGACTAGAAGGCGAAGACATAGAAGGCGAAGACATAGAAGGCGAAGACTTGGGTGGCGGTGGTCCAGAGGGATCATCTGATGATGAAGTTAAATCAGATACGCCACCACCTTCAGATCCAGTTCCTATTTCATCATCGTCAGAAGAAGAGGTAAAATCTGATACACCACCTCCTTCAGAAGAAGAAGTGAAATCGGATACACCGCCACCATCAACTGCTTCTTCAGAAGAAGAAGTTAGATCTGATACACCTCCACCCCCTGAACCAGTTCCTCAACCAATTTCGTCATCGTCTTCAGAAAAAGAAGTAAAATCCGATACACCACCTCCTGTTGATCCTTTAGAAGAAGTAGAGGTTAAACCACCTATAAAAATTGGAGAAGTAATTAAAAAACCTGAAATAGAATTTGAAAAAGAAGAAGAAGTTATTATACCAGAAGAAGAAGTAGAAGAATTAGAAATTGCTGTTCCCAAACCTAAAAGAAAGGGAAAAGCTGCAAAAATCAATCCAGAAACAAGAATTCCAATTGAAAAATCAGCTTTAGAAAAGGCTAAGCCTTCAATTGCTGACAAAGTAATTGAAAACAAGGTTCTAGATATTACTGGAATGAAGCTCAGATTCCCAAATCCTTTTTCAAAGAAAATAGAAGACAAAATGCCGCAATTGTTTGTCAAATCCAAAGATGACAAGATGGATTTATATACCAGAATGTGTCGTATGAATTTACAAGCAAGGCGACATCCTGTTATTCTAACAAAGACTGAAAAGGATAAGCTTGTTGAAGAACATCCAGATCATTACTTGGACGACAAGGGACAAGTCAAAGAATCCGAATTCATTGAATATGGCGCAAATCCCAAAGATCCATCTAAAAAATACTTCTTCACCTGCCCGCGTTACTGGTGTCTGTTAACAAATACAATGGTCACTAAGCAAGACATTTTAGACGGCAAATGCGGACCCAAAGTTGCTAATGTAGAGGACGCAATTATCCCCCAAAAAGACAGTGTTGTACCCAAAGGCAAATATGTGTATCAATTTTACGGAGATGATGAAGAGGTTTATCCTGGTTTTCATAAAGAGAAATTAACTGATGGCACTTGTATTCCGTGCTGTTATAATAATTGGAATACTCCGGAAATGAAAAATCGCCGAGACACTTGCCAAGGTTCAGCTAATCCTAAGATGGATGTTAGTGCCTCTGAAAAAGCAATTGAGGAGGAGATTGAGAATGACTTGAAAGAAATTGAAGGCTATGTTAAGGGACCTGAAAAATATCCATTAGGTGAGCATAGATGGGGTTATATGCCCATTATTGTTCAGAAATTTTTACACGAGGTAAATGCGGATTGTCAGGTTAGCAAAACAAATATGAATTTGAAACCCGATCACACTTGTCTGCTGCGCCACGGTGTTGAACGAAGCCCTAAACAATCATTTATTGCTTGTATAGCAACAACAATGTTTTTTGGACAGACGTATATGGCACCGGATCCGGATAAACCCGGAAAAAATAAGAGTGTTCCACTGGTTAAGAGATTTATTCCAAATGCTAAATCTGAAGTGCCTACAATAGAACAAATGAAACAACTCATAATAGACGCAACGGATCTTGATAGGTTCATAACATATCAGAATGGTGATTTAATTACATCATTTGCGAATCCGGAATTAAATATGGAAAAACAAGTACCAGACGAACGAGTCCGAAAAGCAAAGGGTGACTTGGATGAAAGTAACAACAATTTTGTAAAGGGCGAACAAGTTGAATGTAATTTCAGAGGTTTGGATAAATGGTATAAGGGTACAATTGTCAATGCGAATCGCAATGGTACATATGATGTGTCTTTTAATAAAATCAAAGCCAATCTAGATGAATATAAGGACTCTGAATTATATAAAAAAATTACTAGTTCAAAGAAGGGCGATAGAAGTGAGTTATACAAAATAAAACCATCAAGAGAAGCGGATGAATCACCATCTAATTCATCTCATTCCAATTCTTCTAACAAAGAAGAATCGTTTGATCTTGCTTTTTTTGAAAAAGCAGTAGAAGCATTTGAAAACTTTAAACGATTTCTAATAGATAAAACCGTTTATATTGATTACACATATTTATGGGATTTATTATGTATTCCAAATCCGAAGCTTTTTGAAGGCAGAGGAATCAATTTGATTGTTTTAGAGATGCCTGAAGACGATACAACTAACAATATTGACCTCGCTTGTCCTTCTAATCATTATTCTAGTCACATTTATGACGTCAGAAAAAGCAGTCTCATTTTGCTTAAGCGCGAAAACTGGTTTGAACCCATATATGCGTTCCATAATAGTAGTAAGCCAAAGGTGATTACCACATTTACTGAATATAATAGGCAATTGCCTAGTTCGCTACGTGCCGTCTTTTCAAAAATTATCAGACCCACCCTTGGTGACAAATGTATGGCTTTACAGTATCCTAGTCAACCGAGAGAGTACCGTTTTGAAACCGCTCCGCTATTGGATGTATTAATTAAAAAATTAAATGACAGAAAATACAATATCAAAGATCAAGTGATGAATTTTCAAGGAAAGGTAATTGGACTAACCGTAACTAGTACTACTAACAAAAATGGATTTGTGCCTTGTTTCCCATCTTCTCTAACACAATTGAAAAAAACAGGTAAAAATACTGAATACGGATATGTATTTATGACGGATGATATATGGCACACGTATGATGATACCTTGGCATTTTTAAAAGAGTATTACAAATATGATGATATAACGAAGGATAAAACGAAGGATAAAACGAAGGATAAAACAAAGGGTAACTCAAGTAATACTGTATTATTCAAAGTAACAGATGATGATATGGACGACACTTTGGTCATTGGGTTTCTAACAAAGACCAACCAGTTTATTCAAATAAGTGATCCAAAGCCAATATCTCAAATCGCCGATGAAATACCAAGTATTAGTGGAAATAATACTTTAACCGCGGATATAAATACACTTGCCTCATCTAAGGTAGATAATAGACGCGTTGATTTCATTAAACGAATTCAACTGGAAACCATTTTTTACAACGTATTCAGAAATACAATCCGCATCTTATTCAACGACTATTCAAATAGTGACAAGCGAAAGGAAATACAGTCAGAATGTAATGAACCAACAACATTATATAATGCCAAACTAACAAAAGTAGTTGAATTGCTAAAGGCGCTTGTCAGCAATAATGTAGAATTCGTAGATCATTTCAATTATAAGAGTATTAATGAAGACGATATACAAAGCTGTATTGCTAATAAATCCGACAATTGCGTTGATAATGCGACGTCTATTTGTAAAATATCAAAGACGGACGACAAGTGTATTGTTGCTTTTCCTGCGCACAATTTGGTCACTAAAATGCCCAATGAAGAGTACTATTATGGTAGAATGGCTGACGAGCTCATTCGTTATAATCGTATCAAATCGTTTATATTTAAACCCCAAGCATATTTATCATTTGGTCAGATAAAATACAATTTGCGTGATAATGAGATTATTGTGCTAGAGGATATGCTCACACAGGAGTTTTTTGACAGTATGATTCCATCTGATATAAATATTTACGCCAAATACAACACGTATGACAATGCGGAACCAATAATAACACAACGATATAGCTCAGAGGTTAAAATAGATGAAATAATTAATCCTCATCAGAACAAGGCTTGTCAAGTTTCTGAACCAGACAAAATTAGTTCAGGATATTGGAAAAAATGTTTTCCAAAAACATATAGAGAGATAACCTATAAAAACAGTCATTTATGTGCGTTATATTTAATTATTGATCTTGTTCAAAAATTTAAAGGAATAAGTATGACAATTGAAGATATTAAATCAGATTTGATTGATGAATATAAGCGTCTTGTTACTAAACCAGATGACGATAATGAAGGTGAACTAATTATTGATGTTGACCGTAATCAAAAAATAATAGATTTTTTAAATGATGAAGGGCAATATGATGTTAAACAATTAGTCTCTAGAGCGATGACATTTGAGCAGATGATCTTTCAAGATGGCTTCACGCCTGTCAATTTTGATTTGTGGATTTTATTAAATAAATACCAAATCCCTTCTATAATGATTTCTAATTCTCCATTGCCTGAGACAAATCGGCAACGCACTGAGTTTGTTTGTTATAATTCTGAGGATGGATTGTACGCATTCATTATTGTACCGGCAATGTATTCTAAGCAGGTTAAAAAAACTCCTGAATATAAGTATTTAGTAAATGAATTAGGCAGTGAAAAAATAGACATATCTCAAATACCAATGACAGATAATCAATGTCTAGTAAGCATTGAAGAAGCAATCAATAATGAGGATTACAATTATACAATTGAAGAATTTTTTGATGAGAATATATTTAAAAAGAAAGCATATAAGAAGCACGTAGATCGTGCCAAAGTTGGAGAAAGCGAAAGTGAAAGTATAAGTAATAAGCCAAATGTTGAAATGGAGGCTATTAAAGCCGCAAGAAAGGAAGGCTTAGCAGCAGTTAGTGCGGTCGCAGATATTTCAACCTTGAAAGAAGAGGCACCAATACAGACACCGAAAAAGGGTGTAACAAAGAAAGTTACGGCTAAAAAAGGTGGCAAAAACACTAGACGTCGCCGTTAAATTAAGTTAAAATTAGTTAAGTTAAATGTATTTAAATTAAATTAACTAATAGAATCATTTTCATCGTAATCATACTCACTTTCTGTGTCGTACTCGGTATAAGCTAGTTCTTCATTTTGTCTATTATTTTCGTCATCGGAATCATCACCTTCATCTTCATCTTCATTTTCGGAATCCTCTAGCGTAGATACTTCTGGATCATTT
>SXGQ01563002.1_pt1 | contig 11984 bp, 13 predicted proteins | sample 3178371 | NCBI WGS metagenome assembly SXGQ01 (sample SAMN11356859, study PRJNA531348) | freshwater metagenome | isolation source: freshwater sample F1-20 | place: China: Fuxian Lake, Yuxi | collected 2017-12-25 | reverse complement strand
GTTTGCTCTTGTATTTCAAGTCTTGTGCTTAGTATTATATTTTCATATTCTGATTTAAGGTTGTAAAGTTTGATTTTCGATTCTCTTTGCCTCTTTCTATATATTGTAATTATAGCAATAGTTATACTTGCTACAGAAAGCAGTATAATTATGTTTAAAAGAAAGAAAATTAAAATTTCTTCGCTTGCTTTCTGCATATAAAAGCCATTAAAATACAACTACAATTAATAATAAATGGGGTATAAAATAGTACTTGATCAAAAACAAATTTTAAGCTTTTTTCTATTATAAAAGCACCTCTTAGATAATAGTAGGGGCTTGATAGGGCACAATAAAAAAGAATCCCGATTGTAATCCAGAATTCTGACTCTTTGTGTAACGGATACTCGTAATCACTATTTAAAATACTTTTCAATTTCAACAACGCGATTGGGAAAATGATTATAAAGACAATCGCTGAAAGAGAGTATGAATCACTGTCTAGTGATATTTCAATGCTTGGCCTCATAATTATTAAATAGGCGATTGTGATAATCACGGCAATTAAAATAATTGATACGAAGCTAATTTTGTATTTTTTCCCCACTAGTTCCAGGGGATTGAGGTATATCGAATAGACAACTAGTTCTGTGGCAGAAACAAAAACATTTATAGCGCCATAAAATTTATCAATATTTTGTTTGTCAAGTAGGTTAAGCGGTTCAATTGGGATTGCAATGCATAAAAGAGAAAAGTCCGAGAGTAGGTACCAAAAAAAAACTTTTAGTTCTTTTCAACTTGAAAAAACTATGATCCCGTAAACTAATGTGATAAATAGCGATATAAATAACAAAGCCCTTGCATAGTCAATAATAAAAAATGCTAATGTGTTCTGCACGGGGACTTTAATTTCTGATTGAATAAAGTTTAGATTAATTGTTCATATCTAAACATTGTTACTAATGTAAAAACACCCTGATCTTCTGTTTTTTCATCCTCTTGCGTAGAACTTGGCATTTCCCTCCTCTGATTTTGAGCAAGTTATATTAAAAAAATCGAGTATTTTTACTTGATGGCATTTGATAGTGGCAAGATCCTTTTAGGCATGGCGGATGATCACAAGATCTTCCGGGACGGGTTACGGGCGGCATTTAGGGATAAGGACTTTCTGCAAGTGGTTTGGGAGGTAGAGGATGGGAAGGATTTGATGCACAAATTGGCCGTCAAAATACCGGATGTATTGTTGATGGATGTTCGGATACCCAACACGGATGGGATCCAGGCGATTGCCCGAGTCCGCAAGGAGTATCCGGATCTACGGATCGTGGTACTCACCATGTACGATGAGCCGCAGCTGGTGAACCGGATGATGGAGATGGGGGCCAATGCCTTTCTCACCAAGATGGCTGATCCGGAGGAGATCTGTCAGGCCATTCTGACCTGTGTTCGGGAGGATTTCTATTTCAACGACCTGGTCAATCAGGCTGTGTTGCTCAAGTTGCAGCGTAAGTGCAAGGTTTCCCGGCCGGCTGTTAACGTCGTCCGTTTTACGGAAAAGGAGTTACGGATCCTGCAGTTGATCGCTGATGACAAAACAACGGAGGAGATCGCGGAGACGGTTTTTTTGAGTCCCCGTACCATCGAAACCATCCGACAGCAAATGAAACAAAAGGCGGGGGTGAAGACCATTGCCGGACTGGTCATGTATGCCACCCGTCACAAGATCCTGGAATGAGTGCCAACCCCAATCATCATTTTTTTGACGGTTTCTATCAGGAGATCTGGCCGCAACTGCTGCCGGAGCAACTGACGCGCCAGGAGGTGGAACATTTGTTTGTGGCCTACGGATTAAACACCCAAACACCGGTACTGGACCTGATGTGCGGACCGGGCCGTCATGCCCTGGCACTGGCCCGTCGGGGTACTCCGGTTACGGCGGTCGATAATCTTACACCCTATATCCAGCAACTGGCGGAATGGGCCACTAAGGAATCCCTTCCGGTTCGTACCATCTGTGAAAACCTGCTCGATTGGGTTCCCCTTGCCGGTCACCACTGGGCCCTTTGTATGGGGAATAGTCTGAACTTTTTTTCACCCGAGGAACTTCCGTTGGTCCTGCAAAAAGTATCGGATAGCTTGGTCGATGGCGGATATTTCTGGATCAACAGCTGGTCGATCGCCGAGATCATTTTGCCTCAGAACTTGGATGGCCGATCTTCCACTGCCACCATCGGACGCTTTCAACATACCAATCGATTTGCCATTCGGCATGATCCGTTGCGGTTGGAGATCGAGAGCCGTATCGAGCAGGCGAGCGGACCGGCTGAAGAAAAAACAGGGATTGATTTTTTATACTCGGTGGACGAATGGCGGGAATACTTAGCGGCAGCCGGACTCCGGTTGATCAAGGTCGAAAGCATTCCCGGAAAGCGAACTTTTCAGCCCGGTGACCCCCGGGTTTACTTATTAAGCCAAAAACAAGTGATAATCTAAAGGTATCCACTTAATATTTTAGAAAAATTTATCATTTGTTAGCATGGTATCGCCTTTTTTATAGTAGTTTTCATAAGTCTGTTCGCAATCAGTCATTTTCCATCCAACGATCATGAAAAACGAAGGCCCCATCAAAGTTGCCATCACCGACGATCACGCACTGTTTCGCACCGGTATCAAGACGGCCCTGCAGGTCCGTAAGGATATCCAAATGGTGGCGGAGGCAGAGAACGGCATGCAATTGCTGAACTTGCTCAAACATCTACAGCCGGATGTGATCCTGCTCGATATCCAAATGCCGGTGATGGACGGTTTGACCGCACTTCCCGAGATCAAGAAGTTATATCCGTCGGTCAAGGTCATCATGCTTTCATTCCTCAACGATCATTCTGTCATCTCCAAGATGATGGAGTTGGGCGCTAACTCATACATCACCAAAGAATCCGGTGCCGACCTGATCTACGATGCCATTCGCGGGGTCTATGAGAATGAATTTCATTTCAATGACATCACGAACAAGGCGTTGCTGAGCGGACTCAAAAACAAACGCACGGCCGAAGCCACGGCACCACCCGATGTTCAGCTCAGTGAAAAAGAGATCACCATCCTCAAGCTCATGTGTGAGGAGAAAAGCACCAAGGAGATCGCCGATCTGGTGGATCTGAGTCCCCGGACCGTCGAAGCCATCCGCGATAAACTCAAGACTAAGACCGGTGCGAAGTCCATGGCCGGGCTGATCATGTATGCCGTCAAGGCCGGTATTGTTGTACAACCGAACTGATCTATTTTCCCAATACCTTCGTAGCACCATTTCCTTTTGGAAATGGCTTTTTTTTAAATCATGCAAGCCCGACTCAACGGAAAATGGATCGACTCTCCCGCCGCCTCGATTTCGGTCGAGGATCGGGGATTTCGCTATGGTGCGGGCATATTTGAGACCGTTCGCTTCGAAAACGATCAGGCGCCGCTTTGGGATCGGCACATGGACCGGCTGTCCCGCACGCTGGCCACCCTCCATTGGTCGCTGCCCGCACTACTCTCCCCGCAACGATTGCAAGCGGAGGTCATCCAAACCATCCAAAAAAATAAGATCCGGGGCTCCGCGCGCGTACGCATCACACTTACCCACGGCGAGGGCGGATTATTCGACGGCGACCGAAAGCTGAGCGTACTGATCGAGACCTGGCCCCTAGACCCTTCCCGAAAAGAATTCAATGCGAATGGCTGGGTGCTGGGCGTTTTTGACGGGGGACGAAAATCGACCGATGCCTTATCTCGTTGTAAGACGACCAGTGCCCTGCTCTATACCCAAGCCGCTCAATTCGCCAAACAACAAAAGTGGAACGATGCCCTGGTGCTCAATACCGACGGTGCGGTGGCGGATAGTTGCCTGGCCAATCTGTTTTTGGTCAAGGCCGGTACGCTCTACACGACCGATCCCGATCAAGGGGCCGTGGAGGGCGTGATGCAGTCGTGGTGGATCGATGAATTGGCCGCTACGATGCCCGTTCGGCGCAGGGCCATATCCCTCCGCGATCTGCTGGAAGCCGAGGAAGTTTTCCTGACCAATGCGCTGTTTGGGATCCGTTGGGTAGGACGCATCGGCGAAACATCCTTCGGGAACACGGTTTCCCAAACCCTTTACCACCACCATCTACGAACCATTTTTCCCTAGGGTTGTTTTCCGGATATGTCTACACCCGTGGTTTTGTTTTGGTTTCGGCGCGACCTGCGGTTGCAGGACAATGCCGGACTTTTTGCAGCGCTGAGCAGTGGCTTGCCGGTTCAGCCCATTTTCATTTTTGATACCGAGATCTTGGAAGAGCTCGAGGATAAAGAAGACAGGAGGGTTCAATTCATCCATCAATCCCTCGAACAGCTCCAAGAGGTACTGACCGAATGCGGGGCCACCCTCGATGTTCGCTACGGCAAACCCCAGGCCATCCTCCAAAAAATTTGTCAACAGTACACGGTCCGTTCGGTTTATACCAATGAGGATTATGAGCCCTATGCCCGCCAGCGCGATGAGCAGGTAGCCAAGTGGCTTGAAAAAAATGGAATTGAATTTCACGCATACAAGGATCAGGTCATTTTCGCCAAACAGGAAGTGGTAAAAGACGATGGTAAGCCTTACACCGTATTCACGCCGTACTCCCGGAAATGGCGGGCGCATTTGTTGCAGCATCCGATCCGTTCCTTCGGGTCTGAAAAAAAACTAAACGCCTTCTATCAGCAAAAACCGCTGGCCATTCCCTCCTTGAAGTCGATGGGATTTCAGGAGGTGAAGCTGCCATTTCCCCCGAACCGTTGGAATAAGAAAGTCATTCAGCAATATAAACAGCAACGCGACCTGCCCGGGGTAGAGGGAACCAGCCGCCTCGGCGTGCATCTCCGGTTTGGCACGATCTCCATTCGGCAATTAGCCAAGGAGACGGCTTTGCTGAGTGAATCCTTCGTGAATGAATTGATCTGGCGGGATTTTTATCACATGATCCTCTGGCATTTTCCGCAGATCGTTCATCGATCCTTCAAACCCGACTACGATCGCATCCAATGGCGAAACAATACCAAGGAGTTCGAGGCCTGGTGTGAAGGCCGGACTGGTTACCCGATCGTGGATGCGGGCATGCGCGAACTCAACACCACGGGCTATATGCACAATCGGGTGCGGATGATCGTGGCCAGTTTTCTGACCAAGCATTTGCTGATCGATTGGCGCTGGGGCGAGGCGTATTTCGCCAAGAAATTATTGGATTTTGATCTGGCGGCGAACAATGGCGGTTGGCAATGGGCGGCCGGAAGTGGCTGTGATGCCGCGCCGTATTTCCGCGTGTTCAATCCCTATCTGCAAACACAGAAATTCGATCCGGAGTTCCGTTACATCCGTCAATGGGTACCCGAGTGGGAGGAGTTTACCTATCCCAAGCCCATTGTGGTGCATGAGGAGGCGCGCAAGCGTTGTTTGGAAACCTATGCCATAGCCTTAAAAAAGTAAGGCCGGGTCGGCGGAGGGCATTTCCATTATTTGACAGTAAACTCGGTACAGGGTTTGGATCGATTCGATGTCGGCTTCGGACAATTCCCGCGTATGTTCATTCACGTAGAGCTCGATGTGTTGTCGCATCACCGACTCCTCCATTTCTTGTGCATGCGTTTTCACATAGTTGGATAGGCTGGGCCATTGTTCCCAAGCCAGTTGGAGGCTGGTTTGTAACGAGCGGGTGACTTGTGTAGCCAAGGCCTCGCCCAGCGATCTTTTGATGGCGATGCAACCGAGGGGTACGGCGCAACCGGTTTGTTTTTCCCAATGGGATCCCAGGTCTTTTACGAGATGCAATCCTCTGCGGGCATAGGTGAATCGGTTTTCATGGATGATCACGCCCAGGTCGGCCTCGCCTTGCAGCACGGCGTCCTCAATCTCGGAGAAAATGCGATACGTTTTCTGGGTTGCCTCGGGGTAAGCGTACGTAAAAAGCAGGTTGGCGGTGGTGCTGCTGCCGGGCAGCACGATGCGTTTCGTGTTGACGGCTTGCGCCAGATCTTCAATGGGTTCTTTGGAGATCAGTAGTGGTCCGACCCCGTTCCCCAAGGCCGATCCGGCCCGGAGCAATCGGTATGTATTCAGATTCCGGAACAGGGCGGGGAAGCTGAGTTTGGTAATGTCCAATCGGCCGGTGGCTGACCATTCGTTGAGGGTTTCGACATCTGCCAGGATCGGCTCGACGGGGGTGGACGCGGTCATTTTATGATTCACCCAGGCATCGAACAGAAAGGTATCGTTGGGGCAGGGTGAGAAGCCAAGGGAATAACTCATAGCGATTCAACGATTCGGAGGAGTGCTTGGTTCAGGTTTTCGATGGACGTGTTCATATTCCATCTTTTTTTATTGCGTTCGGCGATGTAGTTGCTGAAACTGCGGAGTTGGAGAAAGGGGATGTTTTCGCGCAGGGCCACATAGTGCAGGGCGGCGCCTTCCATCGATTCGACCAGGGGTTGAAAATGTTTTTCGTAGAAGGCTTTCTTTTTTTTATCGGTCGTGATCTCGTTGACCGATACGCCGCGTACTTTCTTCAATCGAATGCGCGGGAGCAGGGGCGAGCGGTTGATCAGCCATCCCTTCCGAAAGGGGAATTGATCTTGGGGTACCAGCTGCAGGTCGAACAGGGTCTTTAATTGATCGAGTTCGATCACGCTTTGGTCGGCAATGGCTTCTTGTTTGACGATCACCACCTCGCCCAAGGGAATGTTTTCGTCGAAGCACCCCCCCACACCGGCTTGAATGATCTGATCGGGGTGGCAGAGGTGTATCTGTTTGATCAGTGAGTAGGTGGTGGCCGTGAGTCCGATCCCCGAGATCAATACATCTACCTCCCAATGTTTGGGGGCGATGGGTTCGCGTTTCCATTTTTTCAGAAACGGGGCGATCTCCCGCGGGGTGGCCGCTACGATCAACAGTCTTTTGGTTGGATTTCGGCGCATGCAGTGGGCAAGTTACTCATTTAGAGGGGGATCCAAAATGGGGTAGAATATGCGTACCTTTGCGGTCCTTTGGTTGCGCCCGATGCTGCGGCCGGAGACAAAAAGTAAAGCATGGTTTACTTAACCCGGGTGGAGCATTTCAATGCCGCCCATCGTCTACACAACCCCGATTGGTCTGCCGAGCAGAACGACGCGGTTTTTGGGAAATGTGCGAATGCCAACTGGCATGGGCACAATTTCGAGTTGTTCGTGACCATCAAGGGGCAGCCCGATCCGCAGACCGGTTTCATCTTTGATGCCAAGAAGCTGAGTGCCATCGTGCGGGAGCGGATCGTGGACAAGGTCGATCATCGAAACCTCAACCTCGATGTACCGTTCATGCAAGGCAAGCTTTGTTCGATCGAGAATTTCGTGATCGCGATCTGGAAGGAATTGGAACCGGCTCTCCCGGCGCAGGTATCCTTGCATTGTTTGAAACTGATCGAAACGCCCCGGATCTACGTCGAGTATTACGGCGAATAAAAAAATAGAACATGTCAACCCGTGTAGCTGTTTATCGAAAAGAGCATTTCAATGCTGCCCATCGGTTGTTTCGTTCCGATTGGGATGAGGCCACCAATGCCCGCATCTTTGGCAAATGCGCCTTGCCCAACTACCATGGTCACAATTACGAGTTGATCGTGAAAGTCACCGGCGAGATCGATCCGGAAACGGGGTATGTGATCGACCTCAAGGTGTTGAGCGACCTGATCCAGCAGCAGATCCTGGAGCGCTTCGATCACCGAAACCTGAATCTCGATACCATAGAATTTGCCCAACTGAATCCCACAGCCGAAAACATTGCAGTGGTGATACACGACTTGCTGCGACCGCATCTGTCGGAGCGGCTCGACTTGCAGATCCGTCTCTATGAAACCCCTCGTAATTTTGTCGAATACCCCGCTTAAAATAAATCGTCATGTCCTACAAGAAAATCGAACAATACGACGAGCAGCGTACCGCCCTGCTGGTGAAAAATTATAAGGAGGCCATTGCGCAGTTGGGCGAGGATCCCGAACGAGAGGGGCTGCTCAAAACGCCGGAGCGGGTGGCGAAAGCCATGCAGTACATGACCCAGGGGTATCAGCTTAGTGCTCACGACATCCTGAACTCGGCGAAATTTCACGAAGACGTCAGCGAGATGATCGTCGTGAAGGACATCGAGGTGTACAGCATGTGCGAACATCACTTGCTTCCATTTTTCGGGAAGGCCCACGTGGCCTATATTCCGAACGGGTGGATCACCGGGCTCAGCAAGATCGCTCGCGTGGTGGATGTCTATTCCCGTCGGATGCAGGTACAAGAGCGACTGACCATGCAGATCCGCGATGCCATCAAGGACACACTCAACCCGCTCGGGGTGGCCGTGGTGGTGGAAGCCCAGCACCTTTGCATGATGATGCGAGGCGTGCAAAAGCAGAACTCCGTAACCACCACTTCTGCCTTCGATGGGGAGTTTCAAAAAAATTCAACTCGTAGTGAGTTCTTAAAACTCATCTCCTCCAAACTCAGTTAACCACCGCACGATATACTTTTATGAAGCACGCATTTGTATTTCCGGGGCAAGGCTCACAGTTCCCCGGCATGGCCAAGGATCACTACACCAACAGCGCTTTTGCCAAAAAGATCATCGAACAAGCCAACGAGATCCTGGGTTTTCGGATCTCGGACATCATGTTTGACGGTACGGAAGAGCAACTTCGGCAGACCAACGTTACCCAACCGGCGATCTTTTTACACTCGATCATCGCCTTTCGCTCCATCGACGGGGCGAAGCCGGATATGGTGGCCGGACATTCCCTCGGTGAATTCACAGCCTTGGTTGCCAATGGTGTGTTGAGCTTTGAGGATGGATTGAACTTGGTGGCAGCACGGGCCCGTGCGATGCAAAAGGCCTGTGACCAGCAACCCGGGACCATGGCGGCGGTATTGGGACTGGCCGATGAAAAAGTAGAAGAGGTTTGTGCGACGATCGACGATATCGTCGTAGCCGCAAATTATAATTGCCCCGGTCAGCTCGTGATCAGTGGTTCCCAATCGGGTGTTGAAAAAGCCTGTGTTGCCCTGAAGGAGGCCGGTGCCAAACGTGCCTTGTTGCTGCCGGTGGGCGGAGCCTTCCATTCGCCGCTGATGAAAATTGCAGAAGAGGAGTTGGTCGGTGCAATCGAAAAATCGACTTTCTATTCACCGGTCTGTCCGGTTTATCAAAATATCGTTGCCAAAGCGGTGATCGAGCCTTCCGAGATCAAACAGAATTTGATCCGTCAGTTGACCGGTCCGGTGAAATGGACCCAGTCCGTTCAGGCCATGATCACCGACGGCGCAACCCGGTTTACGGAGGCGGGTCCGGGTAAAGTATTACAAGGGCTCGTTCAAAAGATCAACAAAGAGATGATCGTGGATGGCGTAAGCTGATTCACAGGTCGATCGATCCATTCAGCCACTCCGGATCGAACGCAGCGTTGTATTTTTTATAGAAGTTGATCGCGGGTTCGTTCCATTCCAGCACTTGCCAAAGGATGCGTTTGAATTGTCGGTCCCTGGCCTCCTCGATCAGCCGATCGAACAGTAATTTTCCAATCCCTTTCCCGCGACTTTTTTCCGTGACGATGATGTCTTCCAGATACATGGCCTGTCCTTTCCAGGTAGAATATCGAATATAGTACAGGGCAAATCCGTGGATGAATCCGTTTTCCTCAGCCACAAAGGCCCACCAGATGGGCTTATCACCAAAGCCACTTTCGGTGAAATGTTCCGGGGTCACGGTCACTTCTTGCGGAGCCCGCTCATAGAGGGCCAGTTCGCGGATCAGTTCCAACAAACGAGGACAATCTTCTTTGACAGCGCGTCGGATCAGCATGCGACTCTATTGGGTGGATAGGGCTTGATCGAGGTCGTGTAAAATATCCTGGATGCTTTCCATGCCCACGCTCAGGCGGATCAGTCCGTCGGTGATCCCATATTTCTCTCGCTCTTCCTTGGGTACGCCAAAATGGGTGGTGGAGGCGGGGTGACTAAGCAAGGTATCGCAGGTGCCGAGCGAAACGGCCCGCACGCACATCTGTAAACGGTTCAGAAATTCCATGCCGCCGCTCATGCCTTTTTTCAATTCGAAGCTCATCATGGCGCCGGGGTGTCGCATTTGTTTGTGGGCGATGGCTTGGTCGGGGTGATGGGCCAGTCCGGTATAATTCACTTTTGCCACGGCCGAATGGGTATCCAGAAAATGGGCGACCTCCATGGCGTTGTGGCAATGACGTTCCATGCGCACTTCCAGTGTTTTGATGCCTTGCGTCAGCAAGAAAGCATCGAAGCCATTGGCATTGGCGCCCAGCAACCGGTGTTTTTTGGTGACGATGGTGCTCATGAATTCCACATCGGTACCGACGAGTACGCCGCCGATCGCGGTGCCGTGTCCGTTCAGGAATTTTGTGGTGGAGTGCATGATGAAATCGGCTCCGAAGGCGAAGGGTTGTTGCAGATAAGGGGTAGCGAAGGTGTTGTCGCAGGCCACTTTCTTCCCGTATTTTTTTGCCAGTCCGATCAATCCCTCCAAATCGATGCACTGCAGGGTGGGATTGGCCGGTGTTTCCAGGTAGACCATCCGAATGGACGGGTCGCTTTGAAGGATGGCTTCAGCGTTATTCAGGTCGTGCAGGTCGGTGATCACCGCTTCGATCTGCAGGTCTTTCAGGACGCGGTGGATCAATTCTTCGGTTCCGCCGTAGAGTGAAAAATGCGTGAGAATCTTTTCACCGGCTTTCAGGTTGGAAAGAAACAGTGTCGTGAGCGCCCCCATGCCGGAGGCATGTAAAATGGCTTTGGCCGGGATGTTCAACCCAAAGGTTTCGAGGGCGGCGATCTTGTCGGCCGCTTCGGTGATGGTGGGATTGCCGAAGCGGGCGTAGATGTATCCGGGTTCTTTTCCCGTGAACCGGTTCATCCCTTGTTCCGCCGTATCGAACACGTAGGTGCTGCTGGCGTAAATGGGGGTGAGGTGTGCGTGACGGGGGTCGGCTTGGTGTCCGCCGTGAATGGCCACGGAACTCCAACCCGTAAGCGGAAACTTGGTTTCCATAGGCAAGTTTTAAGAATTATAGGCCCATTTCACCCAGGTGGCTCCCCAGGTGAAGCCGCCTCCGAAGGCAGCCAATACGATGTTTTCTCCTTGGTGCAATTGCTTTTCCCAGTCCCAGAGGCAAAGCGGAATGGTGGCTGCAGTGGTGTTCCCGTATTTCTGGATGTTGATCATGACCTTGTCGCGGGATAGTCCCATCCGATTGGCCGTGGCATCGATGATGCGAAGGTTTGCCTGATGCGGTACCAGCCACGATACATCATCGGCCGATAAATTATTCTTCTCCATCAATTCGGCACTGACGTCGGCCATACCTTTTACGGCGAACTTGAAAACGGATTGTCCCTCCTGATAGATATAGTGCTCCTTGGCCATGACGGTTTCGATGCTGGCCGGGTATTTGGCACCGCCTGCTTTCATCCGCAGATAATTGGCACCGCTTCCATCGGCACGAAGAATACTGTCCATCAATCCAAATCCCTCCGTATTGGGTTCGAGCAATACGGCGGCGGCGGCATCTCCGAACAGGACGCAGGTGGTACGATCGGTGTAGTCGACGATGGAACTCATTTTATCGGCACCGCAAACGACTACTTTTTTATAGCGACCGCTTTCGATCAGGGCGGCCCCTTGGCTCAGTGCGAAGAGAAATCCCGAGCAGGCGGCCGACAGATCGAATCCGTAGGCATTGGTGGCCCCGATCTTTTCACAGGCGATGTTGGCCGTGGCGGGAAAGACCATGTCGGGGGTAACGGTGGCCACGATCAGGCAATCGATCTCTTTGGGATCGATCCCCCGTTTTTCACAGAGTTGCAGGACGGCCGGAGCCACCATTTCAGAGGTACCTCTTCCCACGCCCTTGAGAATGCGGCGCTCGGAGATGCCGGTGCGGGTACGGATCCATTCATCGTTGGTG
>SXGQ01592988.1_pt1 | contig 11985 bp, 2 predicted proteins | sample 3178371 | NCBI WGS metagenome assembly SXGQ01 (sample SAMN11356859, study PRJNA531348) | freshwater metagenome | isolation source: freshwater sample F1-20 | place: China: Fuxian Lake, Yuxi | collected 2017-12-25 | reverse complement strand
TTTGTCATCCAATATGAAAAAAGTTCTTGAAACTTCCGAAAGAATAAAGGGAGCAATAGAAGCAACGCCAATTGGTGGTTTGATGGATGGTATGTCCGGTGCAATAAAATCTTTACCAGGTGGCGATGCTATAAACAAAGCCCTCGGTGTTGATAGTGTAGTTGATAATCTTAAACAAAATTTAGGAAACACTCTAACAAATGTTGTTCAAGGATTTCAGCAAGGTGGTGCAGCTGGTATGCAGGCATTAAGTGCCGGCGCAAAATCATTTGGAGCGGCATTGATGGCCGGTCCACAAATAGTGATAATTGCTATGGTTGCTGCAGTTGCAGGACTTGTTAAATTATTTAATGGTGCAGACCAAGCAGTATCGGATATACAAAAAACGTTAGGTGGAACAAAAGAACAAGCAGTTGGAACTCTTAAAGCTGCTCAAGGTATGTCACAAGAAATGGGTATAGTTGGCGTCAATACCAAAGAAGTTGCACAAGGTATGGCAACAGTAAGTGAACTGATGGGTGGTCTTGATGTTGCTTCACAAATAAAAGCTGGCAATAAAGAATTAGGTCAATTTGTAAAAGATGCAACTGTATTGAGCACAAAGTTTGGAATGAGCACCGAAGAAATTGGTAATATAAAGGCACTTGCAACAATGACCGGTGAGTCCATGGGTTCACTTATGCAAAAAAGTTCTGGATTAGCAAAAGGTCTTATGACTGATAAAGAAGCAATGAAGACACTTGCATCCGTTCCAAAATCAGTTTCAGTTGCGTTTAAGGGCGGAACCGAGTCTCTTATTAAAGCTGCTCAAAAGGCAAAGATGTTGGGTATGAGTTTGCAAAAAGTTCAAGAGATTGGTGACGGTATGTTGGATATTGAAAGTTCACTTGCAAAAGAAATGGAAGCACGTGTTATTACCGGTAAACAATTAAATTTGGATGCAGCAAGACAATTTGCATTAAACGGTGATATTGCTGGATTACAAGATGAATTGTTAAATCAAGCTGGATCCTTGTCAGAATTTCAGGATATGAACAGACTGCAACAGAAGTCTATGGCAGATGCTATGGGTATGTCTGTTGAGGAAATGACTGAAATGCTTACAAAGGCACAAGAATTACGTGACGTTGGTTTAGACTCCAGTAAAATAGAAGATTTACAGAAAAAAAATGCTAAAGAATTGGCAGAAATTGCAGCAAATACAAGTAATGAAGAACAAAAGGCATATATCGAAAAGATGGCAAAAGAGAAAGAGGCATCAACAATGGCTGAAAATCTTTCCGATATTATGACTAAAATACAAGAAAAAATAACTGCATTGATTGCTCCTTTGGTTGAAGTTATACACGGAATGTTTGATGCAGGTGATGCTGCTCAAGGAATTACTGGTGGAATAGATACAATAGCATCGGCATTAACACCGGTATTTGATATACTTTCTGGTGTTGGAAAAATACTTTGGACTGTTATTAAGGCATCATTCGATAATATACTTGCAGTAGTTGGACCAATTTTTAATGCAGTTAAAGAAATATTTTCATCATTAAGTTCTGGTGCAGAAACAACAGGTGGTTTGTCTCAAATATTTGAAAAAATAAGTTCTGTGCTAGGAACTATATTTAGTGTAGTTGGTCAAGTTGCAAGTGTTCTTGTAACTGCACTTATTCAACCTGCTAAAATGCTTTTAATGGGAATAATAACTCCGTTATGGGAAGCATTTAGTGGAATATTTGATGCAATTTCTAAGGCATTTGAACCATTATCCGGTGCACAAGAAACTGGAGAAGAAACTGCGGGAATAATGGACACTATAAAAAAGGTATTTGATGCATTAACACCTGTAATAGCATTTATCGGCGAACTTTTTGCAAAAACAATAATAAGACCAATACAATTTTTTGCTGATTTGATTAGTTTTGTTGTAAAACTTTTCACCGGTGATTTTGAGGGAGCAGTTAGTTCTTTGGGTGATATGTTAATGGAACAGTTTTTGGGTATTCCAAAAATGATAATAGAATCGCTTGCTGGAGTAATTGATGCAATTTTTGGAACAAATTTAACTGCTGGTGTTGGTAAATTTTTTGATTTTGTTAAAGGAATATTTGATGATATTGCCGCTTATGTTTTAAATATAGGTGGTTTGATACTCGATTATCTAATGTCACCATTTGATTTAGTATCAACCGTTATAGATGGTATCGTACAAATGTTTAGTGGCGATTTCATGGGTGGTTTGGAAACAATTGGCGGTGGTATTAAAGATTTCATCATGGCACCTTTTGATTTAGTTAGTGGATTGTTTGACAACTTAATGGGAACTATTGGAAAGATAACCGATAAAGTATCAGGAGCTCTTTCTATATTTGGTATAGGGGGTGATGAAGCTGAAGAAGAAACAGAGAAGAAAGCGGAAGAAACAAAAAAAGCTGGATCTGCTAGTCCACAAAAAGCAGCAAGTGCTGGTGCAGGTGCACCCGCAGCTGAAACAAAATCTGCTGGTGGAGACCAATCTGGAATACCTGCAGGTGAAGCAAAAGAAAAACCTGCAATGGCAATGGGTGCTGTGAAAGGATTAAAACCACCCAGTGTAATATCTGACGCTGAGTTAAAGGATATGGGAAGAACACGTGAACAATATGCAAAAGAGTGGTCTGAACCCATACCCGGAGCCGCTACAGGTGGTATAATCAAAAAAGGTGGAGCAACACTTGTTGGTGAACAAGGTCCGGAAGTTGTGTCACTACCACAAGGTGCAGTTGTTTCAAATGCAACTGCAACACAACAAGTTGGTGCTGCTATGAATGCTATGGGTACCGGTGCAGAAGGAGCGGAGGCAACTGAATCACCAGAACTTTTAGTTTTACAAAGTATGGATTCAAAAATGTCTGCTATATTGGAACCAATTCAAAAAGTAGGCGAGGCAATAAGTGGTGTAGCTGGTATGTTATCTGGTGGAATTGGATCAATGGCCGGTGGTGTTGTGAGTTCAATTGGAGATACAATAAGTGGTTTATTTGGAAGTTCTGAAACAGAAACTGCATCACCAATTGAACAATCTACTATGGGAGCAGGTTCTATGCAATCCGAGTCTGCATCTGCAGGAGGAGGTGGTGGTGCTACTATAAATCTTTCATCATTGGAATCAAAATTGGACACAATAGCTAATATATTAAATTCTGCAGCTAACCAACCAACAATAATAAAGATTGGAGAAAGGGCAGTTGAAGAAATAAGAAATAATTTGAGAGTAAAGGCAACATACACAACTTCAACTGATAATAATTACGGAAGACTATAATAATATGTTATTTACATATTTATAGTAAATAAAAAATGGATGTTACTAAATGGCTTTAATTGACTTAAAATCCGATTTATCTAGATATAGAGCACCTGCTTCTTCTAACGAACCAGGTCCAGCAAATCCTACTCAAAAACCAGTAACGGATCAGATAAGTGCTTACTTAAATAAAACAAAACACGATGATATAAAAAAACCAACTCCTAAAAGTATCACTACTCTATTGACTAGAACCGATCAAGATGATATTGAGCAAATGATACGGACAAACGTTGTTACTAGATTGGCAACAACAAGACTTGATGAAGTTCAAAAAATTGTTACTGCGAGTTTATTTTCAAAATTGGATTCAACTAAACTAGATAATATAGTTAAACTTGATCCAAAAAGACCAAAACTAGTAGATAGATATGCCGCTAGAAAACCAGTTGATGATTCCGCTGCGTTTAGATCAGCTCAACCAACTGCAACAACAAGTGTATTGGTTAATTCTGTTTCAAATTTATCTCCATTAGTAACTGGTGAATCAACTTTTTCTAATCCAATTGCTTTAGAAGATATTACATCGGCACTTTCAAATATAAACACGATAGAAGTTGCCAGTAATCTTGATAGACAATCTAATATAAGAATAAATAAACCAACGCCAGGACAAAACAATACAGAATCAAGTATAGTCATAAATCCTTCTGTCTTGTCTACCGACCTACAAGAAACAAGTCCAGATATACTAAAGGATCCAAGAGAACAATCCAATAATATAATAAATCCAGATGTTGATATACCGATTCCAATTCAATCAACTGATAGACAAGAAGAATCTGTAACAATAAATAAAGATTTATTAAGTCCAATTGGAAACATTACAAATCCATTAATAAAGATTGAACGTAAACCACAATCGATAAACAGAGAATCACAAGGATTTGATTTTAATAAAAGTAGAGTTTTTCCTGATGATGATGTTGTAAATCCTGAAATAGAAATAATAAAACCCCCACAATCTATAGATCGAAGATTACAGTCTCCTGAAATAATTTCTAATGTGCCAATACAAGGTGTGGTAGTTGATCCAAAAACAAAAGTATTAAGAGTTGATCAATCTTCTGTTCATTTGGAAGATGAAAGTAATTTTAATATAGATAAACTACCATTGAGATACACAGCTATTTCTGAACTAGAAAAAATGGCAGATGATTTAATTTTCAATCCAATTCGTTATAGTGGAAATTCTATACAAGAAACTGATAGAAGTCAATTAAATTTAGATGTAAAACCAAAAGTACAACTTTCAGGAAGACATGAGGATCCATCCGAATCAAATTATTCTATACTTGGCTATCAAGAAGTAAATTTCTTTTCAAATAGATTTGCAACAGGATTTAGTTACAAACAACAAATAGGTGATAGTAAATATTTTGGTAATTCTCAATTTTCTTGGGTTGGTCCAACTGAATCTTCTCCGTTTACTAATTTCTTTTCTGATGCGAATGCAAGAGGTTTTAGTACATTCATGGATGGTAGTGAAACTTTGTATTTAACAAATTCTTCACTTTTAGGATTTATCAAACCATCTGGTGTTAATTACTTTGATGGTGGTAGAAAAAATACAACAAGTGGATTTACAGTAAATGCACTCGCATCACAGACAGAATTTAAAACAGAATCTTCAAGATTAGCATGGGCAGGTAATAAAGAAGCTGCTCCGGTTGTTAATTTCTTTGATTTAGGAAATCCAAAAACAAGAGATGGTTTTACAAAGTTTCACGCTTTAGGTGACACAAAATATATTTCAGATGCATCCGATTTGAATTGGGATGGTAATGCTCAGGCAGTACCATCAGTAAATTATTTCGATTTACAATCCCAACATACTACCGTTGGTTTTCACCCGTATGCGGGATTTTTGGATAGTAAATACATAGGTGATTCTTCTCGTTTTGATTGGGATGGTGTTATTGCTTTAGCAAATGCTCCTGCTGTAAATTATTTTGATATGATGAGTTTTCATACAAGTGCTGGATTTACAACATTTGCTCAACAAGGAATAACTAATTACATAAATGAGGCATCCATATTTCAATGGTATGGAACTACGGATAGTGCTCCGGCTGTAAATTTCTTTGACCTTAATTACAAATATACTGACGAGGGATTTCACGTATTTGCTCAAAAAGGTATGAGTAAATATATTGAAGAAGCATCCGATTATACATGGCGAGGTTCTAGAGAAGATATACGTGGTGTAAATTATTTTGATTTAACAAAAAAGAATACAACAGAAGGTTTCCATCCGAGAGCAGTATTTGGTGATACAAAATATATTCACGAATCATCAAATGTTACATGGAAAGGTAATGCACAAAAACCACCAACTGTAAATTATTTCGATTTAACGAATGTAGCAACTACTGCTGGATTTCATGCAAATTCTGCATTTCTTGAAACAAAATATAAAAAAGATGCATCACAATTTGATTGGGATGGTAATAGAGATGCTGTTCCTTCTGTAAATTATTTTGACCAAAATAACACATATACAAAAGCAGGTTTTCATTCGTTTTCAATAATAAATGATTCAAAATATATTCAAGACTCTTCACTTTATGGGTGGAAAGGTGTAAAAGAAGATTCACCAACTGTAAATTATTTTGACCAAAACAATTCATTTACATCAGAAGGTTTCCATAAATTCCCATCTCTTTTAGAATCAAAATATATTCAAGAGTCTTCTGAATTTGATTGGGATGGTGGTAAAACAAGTGCACCTGCTGTAAATTATTTTGACCAAAACTTTAAGTTTACTAATGATGGTTTCCATACACTTGCAACTGAACTCGAAACACAATATGTAGAGGAGTCATCAAGATTTGATTGGAATGGTCCAAAGGAAAAATCACCTGAAACGGATTTCTTCGATAAGAATAAAAAATTTACAACGGTTGGTTTTCATAGACTTGCTGAATTTAAGATTACAAAATATGTAAATGAGTCATCAGAATTTACATTCAAAGGAAAATTTCCACAAACTGGCATAGATTATTTTCCAAATGAAAATCAACCTGGTTTTACTCTTAATATATTCCCAAAAACACAAAGTAAAAATCCAGAAACAGAATACTTACATGAAACATCAAAGTATACATTTACGGGAGAAAGACCATCTGATCCTGCAAATTGGTTTGATACAATAGTATTAAATCAAAAAGGATTTACACAAGATATACTTCCAAAAACACAAAGTAAAAATACAGAAACAGAATACTTACATGAATCTTCAAAATTTGTTTGGATAGGTTCATTGCCAAAAGAGCCGGCAGATTTCTTTGATAAATCAAAATTAAATCAAACTGGTTTTACATTAAGAATAATGCCAAAGGGGCAATCAAAAAATCCAAAAACAGAATATTTTACCGAGTCTTCTGAATATGGGTTTGTTGGTAATAGACCTAAAACGGGAGCAAATTTCTTTCCAGATAGTAATGCATCTGGATTTACCATGGATATATTTCCAAAAACTGTTAGTAAAAATCCTGGAACAGAATATCAATGGGAGTCATCTAGATTTGTTTGGATTGGTAGTATACCAAAAGAACCCGCAGACTTTTTTGATAAAGGTAAAAAACACGTAACCGGTGGTTTTACGATGAATATATTTGCGTTAGGTGGTCAGAGACCATTAACAACGGAATATAAACACACCACATCGCAATATACATTTGCAGCAACATTTCCTTCTGGAGTAAATAACTTTCCAGACAGCGATGCACCCGGCTTTACTATAAATGTAATGCCAAAAGGGCAATCAAAAAACCCAAATACAGAATATATTGAGGCATCAATTGACCGTAGTTCTAGATTTGTTGCAAAAGGAAACAGACCAAAAGATGCTATAAATTTCTTTCCAGATAGTAATGCATCTGGATTTACTATGGATGTATTTCCAAAAGGAGCATCAAAACCAAACGATACAGAATACGTTATGGAGTCATCCATACATGATTTTAATGGAGTAAGACCACCTGTTAAAAATAGAAATTTTTTGTTTAGATTTGCAAATGGCGAAGAAGTTGGTTTCTTACCCGATATGAAATCCGATGAAACAATTTATCCAATAGTAAGTCCACGATTAACTGCATTTTCAAATAATTCACAAAGACTTGCAGTTTCTACTGCACGATTAACGAATTTAAATACAGACGATACATTGTTTGCAACTTATGCTCCGTTATCTTTGGGAGATAGACCGTGGAGAGATGGGGTAAATAATTTATCTGCAACATTATTAAAGCAAGTTCCAATATTAAAAACTGGTCCAAATCAAAAGGCATCATCGTATAAAGAAAAATATGATACACTGGTAAAAAGGGTAGCTGATAATGATAGTAGATTAATTGTTGGTAGTAATTATGACCTTGAATATGAAAAATTAGAAGCACATCCAAAACAATATGTTAAATTTACAATAGGTTCTCAATATAGAAAATATCCAGATGTTTGGACTTTTACTGACTATAACAGAATAACTGCTTGGATTGCAGATAGTGCCGGAACATATGACAATTGGGAAGCAAATTTAAAAAATAGTTTCCATAAAGACAATCCATATCTGGATACCACCGCAGTTGATGGAGCAGAACCAGAAACAAGAAAATTTAAATCAGATTTTTTAAGAATTGCCCTACAAAATGCAGGTAAAGTAAAAGAATTAAAACCAATTCATGGCGATGATGCAACGTATAGATATGAAACAGTTGCATTGAATATGAACCCTGCAAATGAAGAATTTAAGATACCAAGAACATCTGAAAGATCCGTATCCGATGCAACTTCACATGCATACAAAAAAAATCGTCTAATTGCGCTTATAGGTGAAATGTTACCAACAACATTAATACCTATGAATAAAAAAACACAAACGGATAACAAATATATTAAACCGGATGAATACACAAAATTGGAAAAGATATTTAGAATATCAAAGGGAACACCGATACGCCGTGCATCACATCCATATTTGCCAAATAAAAAATATGATACAACAGGTCCTGAATGGAGTGATACTTCTTTTCCAGAAACAGCTAAACGTCAAACATTTTTTGGACATGACTCGAATTTGGGCGGTAGTGCCGGAACAGATAACTTTAAATATTCAAGCAGATTAAAGAACTTAAACAATCAAAGTACAGACGCACTAAAAAAGATTGATGGTCTTCTAACTTCAATTTCTTATTTATTAAAAGACGGATCTGGTAATCAAATAGGTGCAAAATTTAAAGATGATACTGCGGATCTTCCAGCAGACTTTAAAGTTTTGGATATACAACCGGATATTCAAGCGAGGATTGTTGCCGGAGTAAATTCTGTGCAGCCAAAATATCCATCATTCCAAGATAGATTGCGTGCCATAGTTGGAACGGGTGGTCAATCTGGTACTACAAAATTAGAAGAACAACCACCAAGTGAAGAAAAGGCAGATGTTGCTCCTGAAAAACAATATTCAACTGTTTCTTATTCAAAATTAAAAAAGGGTGGAAGTGGAAGCGCTGGTGCATCTGGACGTTCATCTAAATATAATGATTTTAGACATGATATTTTTAATTTAAGTAATACGAATGCAAATACTGGTGTTGTTCCTGGTAAGTTTTCTGCTGATCCAACTGTTATCAATTTTGCAAATAATAATTTAGAAACAAAATACGGTTTTGGTGATCAAGGAAAACTTGGTGCAGATAGAAGTAAACCAAATCAATCAAATGTAGAGTATCAATTAAATGCAGCAATGGGCACAGTTCCAATTATTAAAGCTAATAAGGAATTTAGAGGAGACCGAATAAATTTAATAGATTTCAAGAAAAAAAATGGTGGTGGACTGATAACAGAGGATGAAATTTATGAAACAAATTTAACTGGAAATAACAAAGGAACAAAAGATTTAATTACTTTTTATTTTAGTAGTGCAACAATAAGAGCCGGTGCACCATATAATGCAGAAGCTATTGTATTTCGTGCAACATTTGATAGTATAACGGATAACCACAAACCGTCTTGGTCTCCTGTTAAATATATGGGTAGAGGCGATCCAATTTATACATATGATAGTTATGAACGTGACGTAAGTTTTGGATTTACCGTTCATATAGGATCGCGGGATGAAATGAAAGCATCTTGGCGTAAACTTAATTATTTAGCATCTTGGACTGCACCGGAATACACTGGAGCTGGAATGATGCGCGCGCCGATTTGTAGATTAAATATAGGACATCTTTATAGAAAAGTTCCGGGTTTCATAAATTCATTAACATATACATTTGATAATGTTGGTAGCACATGGGAAACTGCAGCATTGGATAATGACAGAAATTATGGAGATGCAAATTCAAAACCAGGAGTATTGCAATTGCCAAAAACTATTCAAGTTTCTTGTGGGTTTACTGTAATTGGTGTATATCGTCCAGAGAAAAATTCTATATTCTATTCATTGTTTGATGATGCCAACAACGGTATTGCTCCAAATGATGCAACATCGGTAAATTACTTCAGATCGTATGACGATAGACCAACCGATCCACTAAATAGTGATATGGTTGCTGTTCCACTTGGTGCAGAAAATGTAGGTGCTGGGTTTACAACTGCATTAACAGAACAACAAATTAAGGATGAAGGAAGTCGTGCACGTGTAAGATATGATACGGAAATTAATGATATGGTTAGAACTGACGGTATAACATCAGTCACATATACTGGATCAGGAAGCGGTTCCGGTTCAGGAACATCCGATATGCGATTGAAGAAAAATATACGACCAATTGAATATGGTATCCATCAAGTATTGAAATTAAATCCAGTTCAATATGATATGAAATCAACTAATACTGGAGAAGTTGGATTTATTGCTCAAGAATTGCGTAATGTTATACCGGAAGTTGTTCTAGGTGTAGAAGGTGATATAGAAAAAGGTGAATTTTTATCCGTTTCATATGGTCATATGGTTGCCGTATTAACCAAGGCAATACAAGAACAACAAGAAATAATAGAATATCAATCTAATAGAATTGATAATTTAGAGAGTGTAGTTAAAGAGATTATCAAAAAAAATGAATATTGATATTTATATGAGTTATGATGTTAAACTTTTAATCGGAAAAATATATGCCAAGTAGGTATGATAGTTCGGCTCAAATATCTAATGTAAAAAAAACGGGACCAGACGGTATAATTAAAAAAGTAAGAAGATTAGCAACAACAACGTACCCACAATTTACAGAACAAAGAGATGTTTATATTCTTTCACAACAGGGTGATAGATTGGATCATCTTGCAATGGAATATTTCGGAGATGAGTCATATTGGTGGGTTATCGCTAGAGTAAACAATTTAGGAAAAGGAACACTATCTATACCTCCCGGAACAACAATAAAGATACCATATTATGATGAAGCTACTGGCATAGCTGCTCTATTTAATATGATTGATGATCCAGTTTTGATGTCTAATGTTTTTAGTCCAATGAGGTGATGTATGGCATATAGTTTTGGTGCTAATCACAGTCCATTTGTTCAACAAGTTGATGGATCAGCTGCTGGTGAATTAAATACACGTGCAACGCTTTATGGTAGAAAAATACGTACAGCAGGCAGGTATCCATCAGAAGTTGGTCTCGCTTGGTCATATGGTAAAAAACCTTGGGGTAGAGTAACTGGCGGAAGTCTTGTACTTGGTCTATCATCATCCACAACAAATAGTAATTTAGCGGGAGACTTAACACTTTATACTCAAACAAGACATTTGCCAAGATTACCACTATTAATGGGGATTGATGTTAGTAATGAGGGAGCAATGGGTTCTTTGATAAAAGGTAGTTTTTCTTTTACCGTTTATCCAAATGTTAGTCGTGCTTCTATGGCATTAGGTGCAATTGAAAATGCATTCTTTAAACCAGGAAATTTTGCATATGTTTCGTTTGGATGGACTGTTTATGCATCAAGTGCATGTGCGTCTATGTTTGGTTTTTCTGGAGTAATTACGAATTTTAATTGGTCTGTGAATATAGATATGTCTGTAAGTGCAACTATTCAAGTAATAAGTGCGGCCACCATTTCTGTTGGAGCACCTGGTGCAAATACAATAAATACAACAAAAACAAGTACCATACCCCTTCTGGCAGGTGCAGGAACACCCGATTTCATACCAAATGATCCAAAGGGCGCACCGGTAATTGGTTATGATTTGGCTACAATCATTGATGAAGTTATGGCAGTTGCAGAACCACAAAACTTTTCAGGTACAGGTGGTGAAAGTCTGCCTAAGACTGCTCCAGCTGGTTCGGCTCCACACGAACTATATGGAATACAAGCGTGGCAAACAACGGCGGTAAATTCAGGTGGAGTAAACAGAGAAGGTTTAGAATTTTTTGCTATGGGTATTCCTTGGCAACCGGAACCTGCAACTACTGATGAAGTAAAAAATCCTGCAGGAGATACTTCTGCAGCAGCTGCAGGAGCTGGTGCAGGAGCTGGTGCAGGAGCTGGTGCAGGAGCTGGTGCAGGAGCTGGTGCAGGAGCTGGTGCAGGAGCTGGTGCAGGAGCTGCAGCAACTCCACCAATAATGCAAGCAATTGTAAAAAAATATTATTACGTTTCTTTTGGTTCAATAGAAGAATATTTGAATAGAAGATTGGCTGT
>SXGQ01362889.1_pt1 | contig 11986 bp, 16 predicted proteins | sample 3178371 | NCBI WGS metagenome assembly SXGQ01 (sample SAMN11356859, study PRJNA531348) | freshwater metagenome | isolation source: freshwater sample F1-20 | place: China: Fuxian Lake, Yuxi | collected 2017-12-25 | reverse complement strand
GTTGGTGTAGGTGTTGTTGTTGCGGACATTGTTGGTGTAGGAGTTGGTGTTTCAGTAATAGTTGGTGTAGGTGTTGTTGTTGCGGACATTGTTGGTGTAGGAGTTGGTGTTTCAGTAATAGTTGGTGTTATTGATGGTGTAATAGATGGAGTTGGAGTTACACTCTTGGTTGGTGTTATTGATGGTGTAATAGAAGGTGTTACCGAAGTGGTTGGTGTGTTTGTTGGTGTAACTGTTGGTGTTCTTGTTGGTGATGGTGTGACACACGATACTGTACATGCCGAATAAATGGGAAATATACCGGCATTTCCAAAGTTTGGGTTATAACAAACTTGAAGGTTTGGGGTTATACCTGAAACATAATTTCCGCAACAGTCAATATAATACCAGTTGGCCGAATCATCTGTTAATCCATAAGAACAAGACAACGCTACGGGAGTTCTAGTTGGTGTGACCGTTGGTGTTGGTGTTACAGGTATTTGTTGTGGACATGATTGTAATACTGTTGCACGGAATAAATCATTTTCACCCCCACCTGAACTGGTATCACTTTCTTTACAAAAACAAAAGTTAAGAACTTGACCTGGAGTCATTCTAACGGTTTGGTTTCTTAAATTACAGTCAATATATTGGTAATTTGCAGATTCTTGCTCCGCGTTACACTGAACTCTAAAATTTTTACAAGTACAAACTTTTTGTATTTTGGCAAAACTTTTAAATGTTGAGGTTACTGAGTCATTTAATGCCCACACAACTTTACTACCTCTAGGTCTAATTGTCTGTGTCATGGGTTGACCAGTACAAAATCTCCAACTTACAATAATTGGAAATATTGCTGAACTGTTTGTTATGTTATATCTTATACAATGTGACATTTTTTATTATAAATATTTCTTTTTTATAGTTTCTTAAATGGTATTCCACAATTATTTCTTAAGCCGCCAATTACAGGTTGTTTAATAACAACTCTTTTACATCCTTCACATGGAACCGCCTCTTCTATTCTTGATTCGTTAAGAATTCTTGTATTGTCGGTATTTGGATTGTATTGTTCTGTAACAATTGTTGTTATTCTGTTACAATTACTGTCATATGTATAAACATAAAAATCTCTAAACCACTCACAACCTATTGGTATTATATTAGGTATACCGGTACATCCATTTGTGTACTGAATTCTACTACCATAAACTTGTCTTCCTCGAAGTACGGTAGTTTCACCACACTGAAAATCAGTAGTTAATGGACCTACAGTAATTTCATCATAAGAACCTAAACAAGGTGTTATGGTTGGTGTTACCGTAGGTGTTGGTGTTTGTGTTGGTATTTGACTACAACAGTATTCATCTTGTTTACACTCAACCAATGAGGTGGTTTGTGTTGATGTAAAATATTCAGGATTATTGTATGAATTAATAATACTATCATTCATGTTATAGAAGAAGTAGACAAAATCACTGATACATCTTCTATATGATTGTCCGAAAGTAAATTGTATTGGCGCATATCCTGAATCACCACAACTCTTTACCAATGCAAATACCATTCCATTAGACGAATCCGTATTCCCACTTGCAGAAGCAATGTCCGCCTTAGTTATATTGAATGTGGTACAATAACAAGGTGTTGGTGTATTAGTTGGAGTAACCGATGGTGTAATTGAAGGTGTTACAGTTTGTGTTGGAGTTTTAGTTGGTGTTGGTGTTTTTGTTACTGTAGGTGTTGCCGTTTTTGTTGGTGTAATTGTTATAGTTGGTGTTGGTGTTACGGTTGGTGTTGATGTTGGTGTTGCACTTGGACAAACGATTGAGTTAACTGTTGAACATTCACCACAACCGCCATCATAAAAGTTCGTAATCAAAATTGGTGATGTTACCGAAGCCAATGGTAATGCGTTTGAATAACATTTTCCATTATACTCAAATCCTTTACCCAATAAATTGTTATTATTGTAAGTATAAATTGATATTGTATCATTAACGTTACAACAAGCACGTGCCTCAAAATATTGAATATCTAATGTTGGTGTGACACTTGGTGTTGGTGTTATTGTTTCTGTTGGTGTTACCGTTGGGGTTACAGTATTAGTCGGGGTATTTGATGGTGTTGGTGTCGGTGTTGACGTTGGGCAAGGAATTAACGCGCTTGACCCATAGATACAATAAGGTTGACAATTTCCTGAAAAACCTAAAGAGTAATTTGTTGGACAATAAATACCCACAGTATTACCCGAATATTTAATCATTTGTGCCGATTGACCTCTAAGACTACCTGAACTATGTGCAATGTATTGTGATAGTTGTGATGAGGTCGTAAGACCCGTTAAAGTTGATGTTGTAACACCTGTGTAGATTTCAAAAGCTCCAACAGTACTAACACCACCTGTGTCCATAAATTCTGGTTGGAATATGTAGGTGTCCGCTGATAGGGTTAATGGTATTACGATTTGATTAAAGTAGGATATATTCTGATTTCCAGCATTTGTTATACCCGCCTTATCGGTACTAGTATATAAAATATTACTTGATGTGTCATAATAACTTGGTCCGTTCGCATCTTTTTTATAATAAAGGAAGTTACCGTCAAGACTATTAATGGAGTCATATCTCAATCTATAAAGGTCATCTGCGGCAATCATTAAATGTAATTGTGTCGTTGCTGTCAATGTTAAACAAACATAATATCCCCACCATTGATAAGTGTAAAATCCTCCTAAATTTTTAATTCCGATTTGATTTATACGTCCGTAAATAGATGAGTTCTGACTGGCCCAAATTTCTGTATTTGGTGCGTTGGCACTGTTTACAACAATTTGTCTTGGAATGGTAGTTCCCGATTTATTTGAATCGTTATATCCCAATAAACCTGAAGTGAATGAGTTTACAAAAGTTGAAGAATCCCTCAATTCCACAAATACGTTTGCGGATGCTCCTGATGTTTTAATTACTCTTGTATTAGATGAAGAAGTTGTTGCAGAATAGTCTCCATTGTAAAATGTAAATGGTCTGGTGTATCCACTAACTTCATTGTAAAAAATTGTTCCCCAACGAGATTGGTATTGTGCAGAATCACCAGCAATAAAATTAAAAGTTCCGTAATCCGTTGTGGCACTAACTTGTTTTATTTCATTACCAACACAATAAGTTCCATTCCAAGTTGTTCCTGATGGACAGGTTTTACAACCCGGTGTTTCAGTAGGTGTTGATGTGATTGTTGGTGTTACAGTGTTAGTTGGTGTAACCGTGGGTGTTGGTGTTGTAGTTGGTGTTTCAGTAACTGTGGATGTTGGTGTTAAAGTAGGTGTAACCGTAGGTGTTGTTGTGGATGTAGGTGTTGGTGTTTCAGTAGGTGTTGTGGTAACAGTTGATGTTGGCGTTACCGTTGGTGTTTCAGTTGATGTCGGAGTTACTGTTGATGTCGGAGTTACTGTTGATGTTGGAGTTATTGTAGTTGTTGGTGTTATGGTTGGTGTTATTGATGGTGTTAAAGATATTGTTGGTGTAGGGGAATAACTTGGACAAGGAGTTCCTTGTGGTGTATTTGTTGGTGATTGAGTTGGTGTTTGAGTTAGTGTATTTGTTGGTGTTGGTGTTTGGGTTGGTGTTCTTGTCATTGTTGGAGTAACAGTTCTTGTTGGTGTCTGTGTTGGTGTTTTACTTGGAGTTGGTGTGGGTGTAGGTAATCCGTTTGAACCGCAACTTCCTACTACTTTTGTTGTCACATATATGCCGGCAAATCTTGGTAATAAGATACTATCAGGTATATTTGGGTTACCATCACCTGAAGGAGTAACAGACCCTCTACTTACGGTACCTTCACAACCACAAATATTTAATGATGGTTTTGAATCGTTAAGCGTTCTTTTTTGTTTCTTGTCGTTACAATCCGTGAATGTAAAGTCAACTGATAATGAGATGTTAGGTTTTCTAGTAACCAATAAATAACTGCAGGTACATTTTAAAACGGCTTGGAAACCATTATTATTGGTTTGGGATACTGAATCACATATTGCCCAAATTTCTCTTGTTTGACCGGCAGGTATTGATATAGTTTTATTTTGGCCATCACAACTTTTATAAGGAAATGACCTACTTATCCCTAACAATATAGGTAATGTATTTTTTACAGTATATTTACAACAACTCATATCTATTATAAATACAAAGAAACGCAAATAAAAAACCCCCATCTTGAGATGAGGGTTCTAAATATTGTTATTAAATTTTAGAGTTGTTCTAACTCATCATCTTCTATATTAACCATAGCATCTAACTCCTCAGCCTCATCATCAATTCCTACAGTATCTTTTAGTTGTTCTAAACTACAATTTAACGCCGCACACATTTCTTCCATTGTTACAATAACATCTTCAGCGTTGTAAAATTCCCAACCACCATCAATTTCGGTTCCCATGAACTTTTCACCATTTCCTGTTAAATAAACTAACGGACCAAACTTTTCCATAGTTAAGTCAGCCATAGGTTCATCATCAACCATAACATCTAATTCATCCTCTTCGGCTTCATTAAGTTTCCAAGTTGATTGTATTAAATTTTTGTGCATAGAAAGTATTTTTTCTCTTTCCGATTCGCTTATTATCATTCTATTTTTCATATTGTTGACATTTTAACATATTTTTCTAACTCAGGAATATCTTGTTCTGTAAAACCCTCCCAAACTTTTATTATTTTTTGATTTTTCAAATCCAATAATTCTAAACCATCATTAGTATATGAAATCATAATATTTGGGTAAGTGATATTACAATATTCATGCATCAAATCAGGTGCCGATATTGGTTCTTTTTTACAAGCCTGTTTTGTAAAATTCATATTAGATATGGCTTGAAGTATAACAGGGTCATTTCCACCCTGAGGTTGTTCATTTATAACCCTCTCAATAATTTTTCTCAATTGAGATTCGGTCAGTCTAACTACTTTTTTCATGTAATTTCCGCAAACACTTCTCTTGCGTATTTATTCATAGGTTTATAGATATATCTATCAGGATTGTCAGCATCTTTGAATTGACCATCATACATTATTGCAATGTCGTATTCATCGCTGAACAGTGTTAAATAACCATCCTCAACTTTATATTCATAAAAAGACATTTTCTTTGAAGTTAAATCCTCAGTATTAATTCTCATGATACTAATCGGGTCGGCGTCAATACTCATCATGGACATTTCAGAATCTTCCTTGATAATTCTCTTTACCATTCTTATTAAATCTGATTCAGTAAGTTTAATTACTTTCTTTTTCATATTTATATAAATATCATATGTTAACAAATAGTCAAATAAGAGTGATAGAATCGTCTTTAGAGAAACTTAAACCAACTGTTTATGGTATGAAGGCAGACTATGACTGCTCGGCCATTCAAGAAAATATTAAATGGAATTTAAGTCCATCGGACACTCGTTTTAGCGATATTTACAAACCAATTTTAATGATTAAGGTTAAATTGACTGGTTTCCCAAATATATTTTTTGTGAATTCAGGTCTTATTCAAACAGAATTTGAAGGTTTTTTTCAAAAAATATTCACTTATGTATTACCTCCGGACCATTTGTTGGTTAAAAGACCTTGGGCGGTAGTTTACAAATTTGAACATAACGGAAAACAAATTTATTACAATGATGTAATAAAATCATTTCAATACGAACAATTTAAAACAAAATTCCGTAAAGATAATATACCAGGAACATTGATTGTGGCAAAAACAGTGGGTTTTTCAATAAACTACAGTGATTTGGCGGTTTCAGAATATGGTGACCAAAACGACTTGAATGTTTTTATTGAGTGTGAAACAGAAAGTTTCAACTACATAAATGGAAATGGTCTTAATGTGTTGATAACAGATGAGATTTGGAAAAATTTTGCTGAAGAAACAGAAGAAGATATTGATATGGTTAAAAATAGTTTAATCAGTTACTTTAACACAATGTCATCTGACTATGGTTCTCAATTATCTGACGAGTTTGCACTTGAAGTAAATTTAATGGAAAAATTACCAAAGTATGTCATAGATAATTATGGTTGGAAGTACGAAGCCATGTGTAATTCGCTAACTAATACAAATGATTTTCCTTATGATTATACCGAAGAAGATACATCAAGAAAAAACTTATTCTTGAATTATTGTCATCTTAACCTTGAAAAGGATTAAATTTCCTCTTCAAAATCAAAATCCTCTTCTGAAGAATTTTCGGCGTTGTACAAGTAATCTAACTTATCTAAAATTCCACGTCTAACGGTACCTTCTTCAGTGTAACCATACATGATTTTGGCGTCTTCTAAGGCAGTTTCGTCACCATTCATGATATCATCAAGGTGAGCGTCAGTAATACTCGTAGCGTCTTTTAAATCACGAATCATTTGTGGAACTGAATAACCTTCAGAAAGTTCTTCATCCAACTCTTTTTCATGTCCCGTAAATTTTGGTTTTCTATCCAAGAAACCTTTTGAAGCCTTTTTGTCTAGTTTCTCTAATCTTTTTACATCAGCCAATGATGGTGCGTCAAAACCCAAATCAAAATCATATTCATCAAAATCTTTTAAATCCATGTCACTATAACCCGTAGACGGTGCGGTAGTGTTGCTCTTGAAACTATAAATTTCTTCAGTCTCATGTTTAGACTCCGGTAGGTATTGTCTACCTGTTGCATTGATGTGTTTTCTTAAGATTTCTTCTCTTTCTTGTTCTGATATTTCAAAGGGCTTCATATCCCCATAAATATAGGAAAAAATAAAAAAAATTGTTAATATTGCATTATTTTTAGAAGAAAATCTTATAAATCATCATATAGATAATCATCGTCAAAATCAACGGGAAAATCGAAATCCCAATTCGCAGCAATGTAATCCTTAACTTCATTTCTTGCCTCAACAGCTTCTTCAGTATTTTCATCTTCAAATTGTATTTCAACACCACCTTCTTCTTCAAAAAGATATGGTACAAGTATTATAAGAAATCCATCGTATTCTGTAAAGTATTCTTCAGGACTTCCGTAAGGCATTGAGTAAATTTGAATGATGTCGATGTCTAAATCAACTTCGGAATTTTCATTCAAATATCCCTTTTCTAATAACATTTTATAGAATCTCATTGCAGGAGATTCAGGTAGTTCCATTTGTTCTAAAATATTTTTTATAACTTTAACCAATTGGTTTTCAGACAATCTAATTTTCTTCATCATAAAATTCAAATTTTATTTTATCTCTTAATTTTAAAGTGTTGTTTAGAACTTTTCCCAGTATAAAATATAATTCTTCACCTATATTTTTCAAATCAATTGAAACGTCTTTTATTTTTGAAGTGTTAACGTGTACAATTATTTTATAGGTTGGACTTTGATAAAATCCATCAATTGGAAATTCAATAACTTCAACTTCTTTAATATGCGGATTTTTTTTAAGTCCTTTAGTTATGAGGTCAGAATATTTTTCATTTTTTTGGATAGATAACATGTATTTTTTTGCCTCAGGATTGGGTGAATAAATACCTTCTTTCAATATGTCTAATAATTTAATCATTACATTAACCAACTATCGTCTTTTCCTTTTGGAATGAAAAACCAAATAATAAATCCAGGAATTATTGATAAAAGAAAAATGATTATCTTATCTCTCATTTTGATAATCCCTCCAAATATTTTTTTACGCTTTGTTTTGCTTTTGATAATTGAGACCTTGAAGTTCCTTCACTAATTCCCAATTCTTCAGCAATCTCTTTATGAGATTTATTATTGTAATAATATCTTATAAAAACAATTTTATATCCATCAGGTAACGCCTCAATTGAGTTTTTAATGTCTTTTGGAGAAAATTTACCCAAATACTCAATGTTCTCTTCTTTTTCCACAGGAGTATCAATCACATTTACTTTTTCAACATCAACATCTCTATTAACTTCTATTTTTCTTTTTCTCAACAAATTAATAATTTCATTGGTAACAACACGAGAAACCCATTTCATAATACTAGACTCTCCTCTAAACTTATCCAATTGATTGTAAACACGTATATACCCTACTTGACAATATTCTTGAGCCAAATCATAGTCACCTTTTGCATATCTCATACAAACAGTATTGAATATTTTGGGAAACGTTTGTTTATACGCATCCGAAAAAGATATTCCTTCCGTTATTAATTTTAGTTGAGATTCTGTAATTATAATTTTCATCTATTATAAATATCCTAATCTAACGAATTAGGTAAATACAATAAAGTTGGATTCTTTTTCTGAATATCAACGTTAGGAAAAACATTACCAAACATCATAACATCAAATCTACGAGTAATTAAATGATAACCATTTTTAGTTGGAATAGTAGTATAGATTTTATTACCTTCAGGTCTTGCAATTCTGATACAGTTCATAATTCTTAATAGTTCTTCCTCATCTTTGGTATCAACATCAACAATCCATCTTTTTTCCAAAGTTTTTATCTGTCCAACAACAGAATCAAATAGTCCTTGTTGGAAATGGTTACCACTTTGAATTCTTTGAGCGAGTTCAACCATCATGTTTAAAGATACATCGTGATGATTTTGTTTTTGAACGTGAATATAGGCACGAGCCTTAAACATCTCACAGAGTTGTTTAATTTCATCATACCTACGTTCAAGGTAGTCAATACTACTAACACAATATGACTTAATAGTTCTAACCGATTGGTGATTATCTCTTTCACCTTCAGGTTGGTCTTTTTTACGTTTAAAAACGTAAAGCATATAAAAATCCCCTTGATTTTTAAAATCTAAAAGTGGTTTGATTAGGTCAATGTTGTTAATCATACCACAAAGATACAAAAAAAAATTTAATAATTTGTAATCCTTAGATTAGATGAATAACCTAAATCTCTAAAAACATTTGCCACTTGTTGGAAAGTCTCGTCTTTACTACTCCAACTTCTTGAAGTAAATAAAACTTTTATAGTTGGTACGCCGCTTTTCATTTCATATTTTAACCCTCTAAATGCGGGGTTGGTAACCTCTTTTTTTAATTTTGGTTTAATTTCTTTTTTCAACGTTTTATTCAACCAATCTTCTTGCCCTTCAAAGTTGTAGTGTCCTTCGGTTAATTGTAAATCACCATGAAGAGGATTACCAAATTTGACACCACCATATTTCTGCATATATTTTTGAATCTCGGTTAATAACCTCCAAGTTGTTGGGTATGGATTTTTTTCAGGTGACTTAATAAAATCAACAAAATCAACATTGACACGTAATTCAAGGTTTCTTGGTCTTGTTTCCACAACTTCTATTTTCATATAAGGTGGTAATTTAAATTGATTTTCAACCTTTTTCCATAATTTTTGATTTATTGGTTTATCAAACCATGATGAATCTGTTGAAGGGACTTGTTCATATGAATGTAATGACAGTTCAACCAATTCTTTACCGGCTTTAGCCATCATTGAATATTCACCACCCCAAGTTTGTTTTTTTAAATTATAAGTTTCAAAAAATTTATTTTCATATTTCTTTTTCAAATATGAAAAAGGATATTTGATTTCACTCTCTCCGTAATTTTCTTTAACCCAATTTTTAAATACTGTTATGTAAACATCAACAAAATCTTCTTGGGTATAGTCTTTTAAACTAACTTCCTCCATTATCATGGACACAAATTTATTTAAATTTTGTTTCATATCAAACTTTTTGTTTAATAACCTTCTTAGGTGTAATACCAAGTACGGAAGTGATTGTTCTATATATTTTTGAATCGTTTGGAATTCTCTTTAATTTGTAAGAAAACTTTTTACCAGTCATTGGGTCTTTAGTATTTTCAACATCATTTTCAATTGCTGTCAAGTCATCTTTAATGGATTGTGGTAAGTTACTATCCACAAGTGCCATGTAAGTTCTTGGGTGATATAACAACAAACCATCTTCATCATAGTATTGCAATGCATCTGAATCATATAAATCTTGGATAGTGTCTCGGAAGTTTTGTGTTAACTTTTTTAAATTCTTTTTTTGTATTCCAGATTTTTCTAACTCTCTGAAGATTGCGGCTCCCTTTCTTTTAAATGAATTTGGGTCAGATTTTGCAATTTCCCTTTTCATCATTTCAGCATCGGCCTTGGTTAACGGTTCTTTATTTACTTTTTCAACAGAATCAAAAAACTCAGCAATATATTTTGTAAATCCCATTTTACTTTTAACAATATCAGGGTTTTCCAATACTGTTTTAGTGATTAAGGTTATAATATATTTAAACAAATATCCTGAACCATCTTCATCTTGAACTGAAACAACGGTGGTTCCTTCTTTCCATTTGTTTTTACCAAAGGCAATAAGTTGATTTAATAAAGTTCTTTCATCAAAGTTTGATGATATGGCATATCCGTTAGCACCTATCTTGGACGGAATTCTATAAACATTCCATAGTGGTTGATTTACATCTTTTTTTATTTCTAAAATTATATTTTTAATTAAAGAATATAAATTTTCTTCGTTTAATCTTATTACACGACTCATATAATAATAAATATTATGAAATGTTGGTATTTATAAATTATGAAAAAGAATGTTATTAGTGAAATACACGATATGAAGAAAAAAATGGGTTTGGTCGATGAAATAGATTTTGAAAACATTGACGATGAATCAGCTGAAAGTAGAATCAAAAAAGATTTACAGTTTTCTGTTATTGAATATATAATCAAAAATGGTGAACCAAATTGTGATGAAGTAACTATGGAAGATTTCATGTATAACAAAGTGTCAGAACAAGTATATGCTTACTGTTCGAACAAAGATTATTACGATACGTTGCTTTCTGGATTGGGGTATTAATTTATATTTTCGTATATCATTTCAAAATCCGTCACTATTCTAAAATACTTACTAAGTTTCATTTCAAAATCTTCTTGAAAGTCTTCAATAAATCTTTTTGGGATATCGTATTCGTCAGTAATTATACGATTTTCAGTCAAATTATATATTTCTTTTACGGTAATATACACCGAGCCTGACAAATATTCTTTGTTTGTTGTCATAGGGTATAAAATACTCAATTTACTTAGCTCATAAGTCATTCTGTATTTGATAACAAATGACTCATGTGTCGTTAGGTTAAGATAATGCTCTTTGTTCACATATTGTTTTTCACCACCCATCAATTTCATGACAGATGATGCTCGTTTTTGGGCGTTTTTGTACTCTTCTTCGGTTGGGAAATCATCCTCCCACACATATGTTATTCCCATGAGTGTTAAATTATGGTAGGTGAAAAATTATTGGTCGTGACTAACGTCAGGGAAAGTACTAAATACAATAACATTACCCGTCTTAATAATTCCTTTTTTAATTTCAGGACAAAGGTCGTTAGCATATTCAATAGAATAAATTGAGTTTGCCAGTCCACCATTTTTTTGAATTAACTTTGATAGCACATCACCTTGTTTTACTTTGTAAACCAAGTGTGCTAATCCAGATTCTTTTCTTAATCTTTGTGCCATCTGAGGTGAAAAACAATATTTACCACCTACATCAGGTTTAACTTTTTTCATTTGTTGTTCTATTGGTGGATTTTCGTAACCAAATGTTTGTTCATTAATAACCTTTTCAATTATGTTTTTTAAGTCGGCTTCGGTCAATTTAATAACTTTTTTCATATTATATAAATATCTTTAATCTATTAAAGTCTGACTAATCCCATTCTAACAGGGTCAATATAAACGTTTTTATTAGGGTCCTCATCATATCTATTTTGATTTAAATAAATTTTGTCATTTTGACCAACAAACCATCTTTCATTATCAGGGTGTTCATATACCTTAACCATATTTGAATTAAAATTTTTAATTGCCAATTTTTTAGCAAATTCAAATGCTGTTTGATAATCAGGAGCTCTAAAAAGTCCGTTTCCAAAATAAAAATCAACTGGTTTAGTTTTGTCAATATTTGATTGTACTGAAGTAGGTGGTACGGTTTTAGATGGTTGGATGGGTAAAGGTGTTGGTGAT
>SXGQ01764432.1_pt1 | contig 11987 bp, 5 predicted proteins | sample 3178371 | NCBI WGS metagenome assembly SXGQ01 (sample SAMN11356859, study PRJNA531348) | freshwater metagenome | isolation source: freshwater sample F1-20 | place: China: Fuxian Lake, Yuxi | collected 2017-12-25 | reverse complement strand
CTTGAGATGAGCTTCAGCCGAGGCCTTGTCCAGAAACAGGCCGGTGGATTCCACCACGACGTCAGCACCGACAGCATCCCACTGCAGGGTGGAAGGATCTTTGACTGCGCTGAGCCGAATGGTGCGGCCGTTGACAACCAGATTGTTGCCTTCGGTCGAGACATCGCCTTTGAAGCGACCGTGGACCGAGTCGAACTTCAGCATGTAGGCCAGGTAGCTGGGTTCCAGCAGGTCGTTGATGCCGACGATTTCCACGTCATTGGAAAAATTCTGAATGGCAGCACGGAAAACCATGCGCCCGATGCGTCCGAAACCGTTGATACCGATCTTGATCATGGACCGTGTTACTCACATTGAATGAGACTTGAAAAGCAGGTGCACAACGGCCGAAATGGTAGCGAAAGCAATGGAAAACGCAAAACAGTTGGTGGTTTTCGGGGGGGATTGCCACGGATGAACACGAACGCCACAGTCCGAGGGTTTGTGGCGTTTCAGGGGTGTTTTTTTTAACCACAGAGGACACAGAGGCCACAGAGGCAAGACAACTGCAGTGTGGCAGCCGCGTTTGTGTTTGCAGCGCGGGGTGGTGGTGGGTTTCCAAGGGGATTGGCCCCCTCACCCCCGACCCCGCTCCCCCGTTCCGGGGGCGAGGGGAGGAATTTCAGTGGTCAGTCAGGAGTTGCGGGCTGGAGGTGGGAGGGGGGATCACTGGGAAAGCAGGCATTCGTCAAGGATGGCCTGGGGTGATTCGGCGCGGTGCGATTCGGTCGAGCGGTAGCAGGCGTCGACCAGGGCCATGGTCAGCAGGTTGCGACGTCCTGAGATTTCCGGTTCCCGCTGCTGTTCGATGGCGCACAGCAGCTCGGCCATCGGCCCGATAAAGGCGTCCGGAAACCACACGGAATCCCACTGCGGTGCATGCCACGCTCCGTTGTCGGAAATGGTGGAATAACGCAGTGTGCTGGGAGTTCTGGCGGGGTAGTCGGGCCAGCCAATGGTCCCCAGCGCCAGGCCCTCCGTCCCCTCGACTCGCCAGCGAATTCCAATGTCACCGGCACTGCCTTCGCGAGCTGGTCCGGTCCAGACGTCATCCCAGATGGATGCCTGAACGGAGCCGGGGAATTCGAGAATGCAGAGTGCGATGCCGTCGGTGTGCGGGAAGCGGCGAGCCGTGCGGGGGTCCGGTCGCACACTGGCATAGACTCGCAAGGGATCTCCCAGCCAGTACCGCAGCGTGTCCAGATGATGAATGCTCATGATCCGCAGAGTGACCCAGCCCTGACGTTCCTGCCACGGCATCCAGTGCGGGATGGCACGCATTTCAATTGTGGCCAGTACCGGTGTGCCGAGGGCCTGTTGGCTGAGCAGTGCATGGCAGGCTCGCACAGACTGGTCATATCGCATGTTCTGGTTGACTGCCAGCGCGACGCCCTGCTGTTCACACAGCTGCACAAGTTCCACGGCTTCACGACAGTTGATGCCGAGTGGTTTTTGCGCGAGGATGCCTCGCAGTTTGTGGGGGCCTCTGAGTGCCCGGCGAATCACATCGGCCTGGCAGTCCGGTGGGACGGCCACATCCAGCACCTGGACTTCCGGGTGCCCGACAACTTCTTCAACAGTCTGGCAGACTGATGGGATCTGCCAGCGGGCGGCAGCAGCTTCCGCGCTGCTGAGTGTCCGTGAGGTGATGGCTGCGGGGCGCAGCTGATGTGCGGCGTATGCGGCAAGGTGACAGTCGGCCATGATGAAGCCGGCGCCGATGCAGCCGATACCGACGGATCGCTGCTGCGGCAGGACCGGCTGGACAGACTGCAGAATGTGCTGTTCGAGTGATTGAGGCGGCAGGTTCGTCATGGAGGGTATTTGAACAGTCGTCACGATCGATGAAAAGCCGTCAATCCGAAAAACTCAGTCCGCGAACCCCGGCTGCCTCGCGGATTTCCCTGGTGTTTTCCCTTTCGCTTTGCGACACTGACCGGTGTCAAGGGGGCAGCAGATTTTCTGACTGCTGCCCTGCTCTGCCCTGATCCCACCTCCAGCTTCACCGGTCCCGCCTCATGCTGCTGCCGTTCCTGCCGCGTACTGCTCGCTGTCTGGCCATGATCTGTCTGTTGTTTTCCGGTGCTGCTGCGACGGCTTATCAGCAGTCAGCAGATCCCACGCGTTTTGAACTGACGGAACTGGTACGGGGGCTGGTTCAGCCGATGGAGCTGTCGGTTGGTCCGGACGGCACTGTCTGGCTGATTGAAATCGCCGGCAAGCTGCATCGTCTGCCACCGGGCAGCAGTCAGCTGCAGCTGGCGGGTGAGCTGAAGGTGACGACCGAACAGGAAAACGGTCTGATCGGAATGGCGCTGGATCCGCGATTTGCCGAAACCGGCTGGATCTACCTGCAGTATTCTCCGCCGGATTATCCGGGTCAGCATATCAGCCGGTTCACGATCGTGGACGGGCGTCTGGATCCGGCGTCAGAAAAACTGCTGCTGAAGTTTGAAGAGCAGCGGAAGGAGTGCTGTCATCACGCGGGTTCTTTGCACTTTGGTCCGCGGGGTGAATTGTTCATCGCCACCGGCGATAACACTCATCCCCACGGTGATTCTCAGGGTTACGCACCGATTGACGAGCGTCCCGAGAAGGCTCCCTGGGATGCTCAGAAGTCTTCCGCCAACACCAGCAGCTACAGCGGCAAGATTCTGCGGATCCGACCTACGGCGGAGGGTGGGTATGAAATTCCTGAGGGCAATCTGTTCCCGGCAGATGGATCAGCCGGTCGTCCTGAGATTTACGCGATGGGCTGTCGGAATCCGTGGCGGATGACGGTGGACCGGAAGACGGGTTATGTGTACTGGGGTGAGGTTGGTCCGGATGCCGGTGGCGACAGTCCGCGTGGTCCGCGTGGTTATGACGAAGTGAATCAGGCGCGGCAGGCTGGCAACTTCGGCTGGCCCTACTTCATAGCCAATAATCAGGCCTATGCGGATTTCGATTATGTGACGGGTGTGGCGGGTGCCAAGTATGACGCGGCCGGTCCGACCAATGAATCCCCGAACAATACGGGCGTGAAGGTGCTGCCACCGGCTGTGCCGGCGTTCATTTATTATCCGTATGGTGATTCGGCCGAGTTTCCGGCTTTGGGCAGCGGTGGACGGTCGGCCTGTGCGGGTCCGGTCTATTACTACGATGAACAGCTGCCTTCGACCGTGAAGTTTCCGGCTGAGCTGAATCACACGCTGCTGATTTACGAGTGGACGAGGAACTGGATCAAGCTGGTGCATCTGGATGAGCAGGATCGGATCGTGAAGATCGAGCCATTCATGCCGCAGCAGAAGTTTGTGCGACCGATCGACATGCAGTTCGGTCCGGAAGGTGCGTTGTATCTGCTGGAGTATGGTGAGACGTGGGGTGTCAACGCGGATGCGCGGCTGGTCCGCATTGATTACATTCGCGGCAACAGGCCTCCGGTGGCCGTGGCTGCGGTACAGAACAATATCGGGCAGGTGCCGCTGAAGGTTCGGTTGTCGGGCAAGGGGACCTATGATCGGGACGGCGAGGAAACTCTGACGTACCAGTGGCGTCTGATCAGTGCGGCGGATGCACAGGCTGCCCCGCAGGTGCTGGGAAGTGGTCTGGAGATTGAAGCTGAGATCACGGTACCGGGAGTGTACACGGCCGAATTGGTGGTGCAGGACACCGGTGGTGCCAGTCGTACGGCAACGGTGCCTGTGCTGGCGGGGAATGGAGTTCCGGAACTGCGTTTTGTGAATCCGCAGTCTGGTGATTTCTTTGATCCGACGCAGCCGATTCCGTATCAGCTGCTGGTGCAGGATGCGGAAGACGGGACCAATGACGAGCAGCAGATTGAGTCGGGCAGTGGTCAGCCCCTGGATCCGGAGGGCCCGGGGCGAGCATCCGTAAATGCGGTGTTTCTGACGGGCCCTGTGCCTCAGGCCGGCGCGGCGGCGGCCGATGACCTGACTGCTCCGATCGGCCTCAAGCGGATGAAGAACAGTGACTGTTTCAACTGTCATGCTGTGGATCAGAAGCGAGTTGGTCCGATGCTGCTGGACATTGCCAACAAGTACCGTGGGGTGGAAGGGGCGCTGGAGGCTTCGGTGCAGCGTGTGCAGAAGGGTTCGACCGGAGTCTGGGGAAAGATTCCGATGATTCCGCATTCGCACAACACCGTTGACGAGCTGCGGGACATGGTGGGCTGGATTTACAGTCTGGAGCCAGCGGGGCTGGTGCGAGTCTTTCAGGGATTTGCCGGTGAGATTCCGGTGTCAGCCGAGGAAGCTGCGAAGTCCGGTTATTATCGTCTGGAGGCGATTTATGCGGATCGGGGAGCCGGGACGGTTCCATCGCTGACTGCGGCGACGACGGTCTATTTGCGACAGCGACTGGTTGAGGCTGAGCTGGCCGACGAAGTGCGTGGTCCGCAGATTCTGAATTCGGGCAACGCCAGTGGGGGCCGTTTCATTGGCGCGATCAATCACGGGCATCTGCTGCGTTTCAGTGGAGTGCAGCTGGATCAGGTGGGGGCGATGAAGCTGAAGATTGCGTCGGCTGGTGCCGGTGGTGCGATTGAAATTCGGCTGGACAGTGCGGAGGGTGAGCTGTTGGCTTCAGTGCCGGTGGAAGTGAACGGTCAGTGGGAACAGTTTTACGAGCGGACGGTGTCTGCGGGTGAGCACAGTGGTCGGCGTGATCTGTTCATCCGTTTTACTCATCCGCAGCAGGCTGGCGGGCTGATGAATCTGGATTCGATTGAGTTTCTGCCGCGGGTGGTTCAGGCGGTTTCCGGCAGTCGGTAGCGAGCGACGATGGACCGTCCTGCTCGCAGTCCATCCACAGCAGCCGTGACGATTCCGCCGGCATAGCCTGCGCCTTCACCGATTGGGTACAGCCCATGGATGCCGGGGATTTGCAGGCTGTCGGGGTCGCGATCAATGCGAACCGGTGAGCTGCCGCGCATTTCGGGGCCAACGAGGACAGCTTCGGGCAGGTACTGACCGCGCCATTGCTGGTCCATCAGGGGCAGTCCGGCCTGCATGGCTTTCAGGATCGACGGTGGCAGAACAGCCGCCAGGTTCGACGGGCGGACTCCGCGTTCATACGACGAAGCGATTTTTTCCGAGGGAGCGGGAGTTCGACTGGCGAGGAAATCGCGGGCACGCTGAACGGGGGCCGAATAATTGCGGCCTGTCAGCTCAAACGCAATCGCCTCGTACCGGCTTTGCAGGTGCACTCCCGCCAACGGGTGATCGCTGCCAAATTCATGAGTTTCGAGGGTGACGACGAGCCCGCTGTTGGCATAGGGCGTATCATGCCGCGAATTGCTCATACCGTTCGAGCAGAATCGAAGTGGTTCTGAAACACTGGGGATGACAATACCACCTGCGCACATGCAGAAGGTGAACAGATCTTTTTGCCCGCGGGCGACGAGGGAGTAATCTGCGGCCCCCAGCAGCTGGAGGTAACTGTCGCGTCCGTACTTGCGCTGATTGACAAGTTCCTGCGGATGTTCAATCCGCAGACCCAGCTGAAAGGCTTTCTGACGCAGGGGCAGTCCGGTCTGCAGCAGCATTTCGTAGGTGTCGCGGGCACTGTGACCGATGGCCAGTACACAGACGGAGGCGGGGATGTAGCCTGAGGATGTCTGCAGCCCGCGGAGCTGGCCATCGCGGACATCCAGTCCTTCGAGTCGGCAGCCGAACTGGTACTGACCACCCAGAGCTTCGATGCGACGTCGGTAGTTGCGGCAGATCATGGGCAGTTTGTTGCTGCCGAGATGCGGGCGATGTTCATAGACCAGTGACGGCCGTCCGCCGCATTCGACGAAACTGCGCAGCACCCAGTCGACGTCCGGGCCGGTGATGCGACAGGTCAGTTTGCCGTCGCTGAAGCACCCGGCGCCACCTTCACCGAACAGGTAATTGTTCTCCTCGTCATGTACTCCGCCCCCGTCGAATTCACGGATCGCCGGGACTCGTTCCTTGACCGCCTGGCCGCGTTCGATGATCAGCGGTTTGTAGCCGCGGAGTGCCAGAAAGTAGCCGGCCAGCAGACCGGCAGGCCCGGAGCCCACGATGACCGGTCGGCGCGGCAGTGGTTCGTGGCCGGATTCAGGTTCCTGAAAATCTGTCGGCTGCCAGGCTTCAACAGTGACACCGTGGCGACTTTTGAGTGCGTGTGCGGAATGATCATCACCAAGAGCCAGCGTATAGACAAACTCAAGCCTTTGACGATTGCGAGCGTCAAGGCTTTTGCGGAGGATGCGGACTGCAGGGACGTCGTCACGACGTACCTCGAAAACTCGTGCCAGTTCATCCGGCAGCTGAGTTTCCGGAAGTTCCACCGGAGTTCTGAGATTGGTAACGCGGAGCGGCATGAGTCAGGGGTTGGGGGTTGGGGATGCGGGCATCAACCGGGAATGACGGGATGGAATGTTCGGGGTTTCAGAGTACTGGTGTGCGGGCGGTGTGGCAATGTCAGGAGTTCGGGAAGCGGGCGATTCGCTGAAGCTGCAGGGGTGCGGTGGTGAAAATCGGGCGATTGAGGGGTGAGTGATGACTGGATTGCTGAACAGGCTGGCTGGTGTGCTGGTGGTGTGGGTTTGGGGATTGTCGCTGGTGCAGGCCGGAACGGACATTCCTGAGGACGCGCGGCCGAATGTACTGATCATTCTGTGCGACGATCTGGGTTACGGTGATCTGGGCTGCAACGGGCATCCCATTGTGCGGACAGAGCATGTGGATCGACTGGCAGCGGGTGGTTTGAGGCTGACCAGCTTTTATTCGGCTGCGCCGGTGTGTTCACCATCGCGAGTGGGTCTGCTGACGGGACGATCACCGAACCGAGCCGGCATTTATGACTGGATTCCAGCGGCAGGTCCGCAGCAGCCGCCGCGAGCGGATGCGCGGGAGCAGGTGCATCTGCGTCCCTCCGAGCAGACATTGCCGGGCCTGCTGCGAGCGGCCGGCTACGCGACCTGTCTGGCAGGCAAGTGGCACTGCAACAGTCGCTTTAACAGCAGTGCACAGCCGCAGCCGGATGCAGCCGGTTTCGATCACTGGTTCGCGACTCAGAACAATGCCGGTCCCTCGCACCACAACCCTGTGAACTATGTTCGCAATGGTCAGCCGCTGGGTGAGCTGCCGGGATACAGTTGTCAGCTGGTGGCGGACGAGATCAGCAGCTGGCTGCGGCAGCGTCAGCAGACGGGTCAGACGGCACCATTCTTTGCCATGGCCGCGTTTCATGAACCGCACGAGCCGATTCAGGCGCCGCCCGAGCTGGTGGAGCTGTATCGATCGCGGTCACGATCTGACGACGAGGCTCAGTACTATGCCTGCGTCCATAATCTGGATCTGGCTGTGGGCAGGCTGGTGGGTGTGCTTGAGGAACTGCAACTGCGTCAGAACACGCTGATTGTGTTCACTTCGGACAATGGCCCGGAAACTCTGAATCGCTACAAGGGCGGTCAGAGATCGTGGGGGCGTACGGGCATTCTGCGGGGCATGAAACTGCATACTCACGACGGTGGTCTGCATGTGGCGGGCATCATGAACTGGCCGGCCGGCATTCAGCCGGGCCGCACCGAGTCGACAGCCGTGTCGGCGCTGGATCTGCTGCCGACGGTGCTGGAGCTGGCGGGTGTGCAGCCGCCGGAAGGACGAGCATTGGATGGAATCAGCCTCGCGGGTTTCATGCGGCAGGGACAGCTCCCCGCACGTGCTCGTCCGCTGCTGTGGGCGTACTACAATGCGATCAATGAATGTCGAGTGGCAATGCGGCACGGGCGCTGGAAAGTGCTGGCACGCCTGAATTCCGGCAACCTGCCCCGGCTGGAAAATCTGACTCCGCAGACCGCGGACATGGTGAGATCAGCAGAACTGACGGACATACAGATTTATGATTTGCAGTCGGATCCCGGCGAGACACTGAATCTGGCCGGGCGCGGAGTGCCGGAGGAAACTGATTTGGTGCGGATGCTGCAGGCTGAGTACCGGAGCCTGGCGGAGGATTCTGCGGTCTGGATTCCGGCGCCGACAGCTGACCAGCCGAAGTGAATTCGGTGATCAGCCGAGGGGTGTGGTTCAGAACAGTTCCAGGAAGTTGGTCAGGCTGCCGGACAGTTTGACGATGAAGCGAGCAGCGTCAGCGCCATTGATGGCGCGATGGTCGTACGACAGTGACAGCGGCAGCATCTGACGTTCAGCCAGCTGACCATTTTCGAGGATCAGATGGTTGAGTGTTCGTGACATGCCAAGGATGGCGACTTCCGGGTAGTTGACGATCGGAGTGAAGGCGGTGCCGCCGATGCCTCCAAGGTTGGTGATTGTGAAGGTGCCGCCCTGCATGTCTTCGGCCTTCAGCTTGCGATCTCGGGCACGCCCGGCGATCTCGGCCAGTTCAGCTGCCACCTGCAGAATGTTCTTCTGGTCGCAGTTGCGAATGACCGGGACGACCAGTCCGTTGGGAGTATCGACGGCCACACCGATATGGTAGTACTGTTTGATGACCAGTTCGCCGGAGGCCATGTCGACGCTGGAGTTGAAGTTGGGGAAGGCTTTCAGGGCCTGCACAACGGCTTTGATGATGATGGCCGTCATGGTGATTTTGGGGGCATTCGGGTTGGCTTTGACGTACTTGCGTCGAGCCGTTTCCAGTTCGGTGATGTCGGCCAGATCGTGCTGGGTGACGTGAGGAATGGTGACCCAGGCCGCGTGCAGGTTTGAGGCTGCGGTGCGGAAGATTTTGTTCATCGGCTGTTTTTCAACCGGTCCGAAACGGCTGAAGTCGGGCAGCGGTGCAGCCTGCACGATGCCGAAGCCGGGTGCTGCAGCGGCCGCTGCCGGGACGGCTGGCTGAGTCATGCGTTCGCGTACGAAGGCTTCGATGTCTTCGATGGTGATGCGACCACCTGCGGCCGAGCCTTTTACCTGTCGCAGATTGACTCCCAGCTTGCGAGCGAGGCGGCGGGTGGCCGGGCCTGCGGGTGCCGGCGGCCCGGCATCACTGCCGGTCGCTGCGGCAGGAGCAGCAGCGGGTGCGGCAGGTGCAGCGATCGGCGGTGCGGCAGGTGTCACGGGTGCCTGTGCGGCGGGAGCGGCGGGAGCGGCGACAGGTGCAGCAGCAGTACTGCCGACCGCTTCGATGGTCAGCAGCAGATCACCGATCTTCATGCTGCTGCCGGCGGAAACGTGGACCGCCGTCACTTTGCCGGCAACGGGTGAGGGGATTTCAGCGACAGCCTTGTCGGTTTCCACTTCACAGACGACGGCCCCTTTGGCGATGGTATCGCCGACTTTGACTGCGACGCTGGCGACGTCCACTTTGGTGACGCCTTCGGAAACTTCCGGGAGTCGGAATTCGAAGGGGGCACTGGCGGTGGGAGCTGTCGCTGGGGCAGCGGGAGCCGCAGTGGCTGCAGGTGCAGCCGGGGGCGGAGTCGGTGCAGCGGCGGCCGGTGCTGCGGGTTTGGCAGGTGCCGCGGCAGCAGCGCCGGCGTTGGCGGTTTCAATTTCCAGGATGGTGGTGCCGGGGCTGATGGACATACCTGAGCTGATCAGCAGTCGGGTGATCCTGCCGGCATGCGGACAGGGAATCTCGGCGACGGCCTTGTCTGTCTCCACCTCGCAGATAATCGCTCCGGCTTCGATCACATCACCCTCTTTGACGCGGATCTCCGCGACATCGACTGAGGTGACACCTTCAGAGACTTCCGGAAGTTTGAATTCGATGGCCATGTGAGGAATGACTTCGGAGAGAAGGGAGAGAGATCAGAGTGTCAGCCGAGGGAGGTCGGTCGCCGGTGATCAGCCGGCGACCTGGGCCTTCTGCGGGGGCTTAAGCGTTCAGCGGATTGATTTTTTCCGCATCGATACCCAGTTGCTGCAGGATCTGCGGCAGTCGGGCTGCGTCGAAGGCACCGGCATTGGCGAGGCCACGGAGTGCCGCCCAGGCTGTGCATTCGGCATCGATCTGGAAGTGTCGTCGGAGTTCCGGACGAGTTTCGCTGCGTCCGAATCCGTCGGTGCCGAGGACGATGTAGTTGGCCGGCATCCATTCGCGGATCTGATCGGCCACCAGTCGCACGTTGTCACTGGTGGAGATGAACGGACCCTGAACTCCGGCCAGCGTGCGTTCGAGGTAGCTGGTTCGGCGGGGCTGATCAGGATGCAGATCGTTCCAGTGCTGGCAGTCCATGGCATCGCGGCGCAGTTCGCTGTAACTGGTCACGCTCCAGACGTCGCAGCCGATGTCGAACTTTTCCTTCAGCAGCTGCTGGGCACGAATGGCTTCGCGAAGAATTGTGCCGCTGCCGAACAGCTGCGGTCGCACAGTTTGCCCGTTGCCGCTGTCGGTGGAACTGTACCGATACATGCCCTTCAGAATGCCTTCGATCACATCCGGACGATCGGGAATGGGCGGATGGGCATAGTCTTCGTTGTACACGGACAGGTAGTAGAAAATTTCTTCACCTTCCGCATACATGCGACGGAGCCCGTCCTGCACGATCACCGCCAGTTCGTAACCCCAGGCCGGGTCATAGGACCTGAGCGACGGGACGGTGGTGGCAATCAGGTGGCTGTGTCCGTCTTCATGCTGCAGGCCTTCTCCGTTGAGTGTGGTGCGTCCCGAGGTACCACCGCAGAGGAATCCCTTGACGCGGGTATCCGCAGCACACCAGATCAGGTCACCAACTCGCTGGAAGCCGAACATGGAGTAGAACACGTAGAAGGGCACCATGTTGAGGCCCAGATTGGCGTAGGTGGAACCTGCGGCGATGAAGGAGCCCATGGCACCGGCTTCGTTGATGCCTTCTTCCAGGAGCTGGCCGTTGCGGGCTTCCTTGTAGAACATGGTGCTGCTGGCGTCGACCGGTTCGTACAACTGACCCTTGCTGGAATAGATTCCGCAGAGGGCAAACAGGCCTTCCATGCCGAATGTGCGGGCCTCGTCCGGTATGATGGGGACGATCCGCGGGCCGATGGCTTTGTGCCGGATCAGACCGCGAACGATGGTGCCCAGCGCGAAGGTGGTGGAACCTTCGGCACCATCACTGCCGGACAGCAGCGGTTTGGCGTCAAACAGCTTGTCATCCAGCGACGGAATGTCGAGCTTTTCGGTGCAGGTTTGTCGCTGCGGTACGTAGCCACCCAGAGCTTCGCGGCGTTCCCGCAGATACTTCATCTCGGGGCTGTCCGGAGCCGGTTTGTAGAACGGCAGTTTTTCAATTTCCGCGTCACTGATTGGCAGATGGAAGCGGTTGCGGAACTGCTTGAGTCCGTCGAGGTTGACCTGCTTCTGGTTATGAGCAACGTTTTTGCCTTCGCCGGCCTCACCCAGTCCGTAACCCTTGACCGTCTTGGCCAGGATGACCGTCGGAGCCCCCTTGTGGCTGATGGCAGCGTGGTAGGCTGCATAGACCTTTTCAGGGTCGTGTCCGCCACGGCGGATGATTTCGAGGAAGTGGTCGGACAGATGTTCGACCATTTTCAGAACTTCGGGGTCTGCCCCGAAGAAGTGGCCGCGGATGTAGGCGCCGTCCGAGACGGTGTACTTCTGGTACTGGCCGTCAACGACTTCACCCATGCGCTTGACGAGGCGGCCATTGACGTCGGCATCCAGCAGCGGATCCCAGTCCGTGCCCCAGATGACCTTAATGACATTCCACCCGGCTCCGCGGAAGGCCGCTTCCAGTTCCTGAATGATTTTGCCGTTGCCGCGGACCGGACCATCCAGACGCTTCAGGTTGCAGTTAATCACCCAGGTGAGGTTGTCGAGATTTTCGCGGGAGGCAAGTGTGAGTGCGCCGAGCGATTCGGGTTCATCACATTCGCCGTCGCCGAGAAACGCCCAGACGCGGGATTTGGAGGTGTCGAGCAGCCCGCGATGTTCCAGATACCGCAGAAAGCGAGCGTGGTAGATGGAGCAGATGGGGCCCAGTCCCATGGAAACAGTGGGAAACTGCCAGAAGTCGG
>SXGQ01045527.1_pt1 | contig 11987 bp, 8 predicted proteins | sample 3178371 | NCBI WGS metagenome assembly SXGQ01 (sample SAMN11356859, study PRJNA531348) | freshwater metagenome | isolation source: freshwater sample F1-20 | place: China: Fuxian Lake, Yuxi | collected 2017-12-25 | reverse complement strand
CGGCGGGACCCGCGCCCACGACCGCGGCGCTCTGGAAGCGCGCCCGTCGCGGCCGCCGCGGCGCCGTGCGCTCGCGGCCGGTGCGCGGGTTGACGACACAGGCGATCGGCAGACCGGCATGGTAATGCCCGATGCAGCCCTGGTTGCAGCCGATGCAGCCGATCACCGTGTCCGCCCGGTCCTGCGCGGCCTTGCGCATCAGGTCGGGGTCGGCGATCAGGGCGCGGGTCATGCCGATCGCATCGCAGACGCCGGTCGCGGCGATCTCCTCGGCGTGGGCGAGGTCGACGACCCGAGTCGTGGCCACGAGCGACACGTCCACAGGCAGGGCCCGCCGCATCAGCGCCGCGGGTTCGGCGACCGCGTCCTCGGGCTCCGGCGGCGGCGGCACGATCCAGACCGAGCCCTCATACGTCGAGGAGTCCCCCATGGCGGCGGAGACGAAGTCGAGGTGGACCCGCCCGGCGAGGTCGCCGGCGATTTCTGCGCAGGCCTCGGGGCCGAAGCCGTCCCAGGAGCGCTCGTCCGCGGCGAGCCGGACGCCGACCGCCATCGAGCCCGCCTCGCTGCGGACGGACTCCAGCACCTCGACGAGGAACCGCAGACGGCCCTCCACGGTGACCCCGTACGCGTCGGTGCGCTCGTTGCGGCGCGGATGCATGAACTGGGCCGCCAGGTAGGCGTGGGAGGCGGACACCTCGACGCCGTCGATGCCCCCGAGCCGCGCGAGGCGGGTCGCAGCGGCGAATCCATCGATCAGCTCGCCGATCTCCCTGACGCTGAGCGCCCGCGGCTCGGTCTTGAAGCGCTGCGACGGCACTGCGGACGGTGCCACCGCGGGTGATCGCGGCGCGGAGGAGATCTGCTCGCGCCCACCGTGGAAGAGCTGCACGAAGACGCGACCGCCATGCCCCTGCACGGCATCGGCGATCGCCCGGTAGCCGTCCTTCACCGCTGGCAGGTACCCCCCGATCGTGTGGGCCGTCAGAAGCCCGCTCGGGTGGACGGCGGTCGCCTCCAGCCAGACCGCCGCGGCCCCGCCCCGGGCCCGCGCCGCGTGGTACGCCACGAGGTCCGCCGTCGGCACGTGATCGTGGACGAGACTCGTCTGATGCGACGTCGAGACGACGCGGTTGCGCAGGTCGACGGATCCGAGCCGCGTTGGCGTCAGCAGGTGCGGAAAGGACCCGATCACGGCGCCACCATAGACGCCACCCGGGGAATCGCGAGGGCTCGCCCACCGAGGTGGACGAGCCCTGGCGTTCCCCCACCCCTGAATTCGGTCACCGGGGCGACGCGGCTGATCATCCGCGCACGATGCGCGCGTCGAGTGCGAGCGCCCCATCGGCCGTGGCGCGCAGCGGATTGATCTCAACCTCGTCCACCTCGGGGTGGGCGGCGAGGAAATCGCCCAATCTGCAGGCGATCCTGGCCACGCTCTCGCAGTCGACGGGCGCCTGCCCGCGGGCCCCGGCGAGGAGCGGCCAGGCCCGCAGTCCCTGCAGGCGACCGGCAAGATGACGGAAATCCGTGGGCGCCGCGGCGAGCACGACGTCGTCCAGCACCTCGACGAAGACACCCCCGACCCCGATCAGGATCACGGGCCCGAAGGCCGCGTCGCGACGGGCGCCCACCACGAGATCGACGCCGCCCGAGGGCGCCATCCGCTCCACCCAGATGCCATCGGGTGCGATGCCCGAGGCGGTCTTGACGGCGTGGCGCATCGCCGTGAACTCCTCGGCGGCCGCCTCCGGGGTGCTCACGCCGAGCACGACCCCACCGGCGTCGGTCTTGTGGAGGAGATCGGCGTGGACCGCCTTCATCGCCGCGGGGGCGCTGACCGCCACGAGCGCCTGCGCGGCCTCCTCCGGCGTCACCGCGAGCGCCCCGTCCGGGAACGGGATCCCGAGCTCCAGGAGCGCCGCGCGGGCTTCGGGATAGGCCGGCCGCTCGCCGAGCTCGCGGGCGGGAACGGGTTCGTGGGCCGCAGCCGCCACCGGTGCCGGTCGCGCCAGACAGGCGAGCGCGTGGACGGCGTCCTCGATGCGGGCGAAGACCGGCACGCCGGCGGCGCGCATGCGGGTCAGCGTGGCCGTCTGGCTGGGCTCGACCATCGACTGCACCACGACGGGCTTGCCGTGCTCCTCGCCGCTGCGGGCGATCGCCTCGGCCACTTCGATCTCCGTGTCGCCGGCCTCCGAGTGGTAGTCGCCGTAGCCGCCGAAGTATCCGGTCATGACCAGCGCGTCGATCTCGGGAGCGGCGAGCAGCGCATCGGCGACGGCGTGGAAGTCCCACACACGCGAGCCGTCGACCCCGGCCAGGTCGACGGGATTCTGCGGGAGCGCGTTGCGGAGCACCGGCTCGACCCGCGCGCTCGTCTCCGCCGAGAACGCCGCGACCTCGAGCCCGGCCTCGGTGACCGTATCGCTCGCGACGACGCCATGGCCGCCGCCGTCCGCGAGGATCCCGATCCGCCGGCGACCGAGTCCGCGCCCGCCGCGCAGGACCGCGACGGCGTCGACGAACTGGCCGGGCGTGTCGACCACGACCGCCCCCGCATCCCGGCAGACGGCTCGCAGGACGCGGGACTCCGCGGCCAGGATGCCGGTATGCGATGCGGCTGCGTTCGCGCCCGCCGCGGAGCGACCGGCGTTGAACAAAACGACGGGCTTGATCCCGGCCGCCTCGCGCACCGCCTCGGCGAAGGCCACGCCGTCGCGCGGAGCCTCGATGTAGGCGCCGATCACGCGCGTCGGCTCGTGATGGGCGTAGTCGCGGATGAAGTCCGCCAGCGTGAGGTCCGCCTGGTTGCCGACGCTCGCGAAGCGGGTCAGACCGAGCCCGGCACGCTCGAGCTGTAGGGCGACCTCGAGCGCCAGGTTGCCGCTCTGCGTCGCGAAGCCGAGATCGCCGGAGGGGAACGTGCCGCCGTAGACGTTGAGCCGCCCGGCATCCTCGTACAGGCCAAGGCAGTTGGGGCCGAGCAGGCAGGCGCCGGCAGCGTGCACCTCGTCGACCATCGCCCGCTGCACCGCCTCGCCCTCTGCCCCGGTCTCCCCGAAGCCCGAGCTGATCACGACCAGCGCGGACACACCGAGGGCGAGCGACTCGCGGATCGCGTCGGGCACGCCCGGGGCCGGCACGACGATCACGGCGAGGTCCACCTGCGCGTCGACCTCGGCGATCGTGGTGCGCACCGGGATCCCGTACAGCTCGCCTCCGCGCAGGCTGACGAAGTGCGTGTCGCGGAGGTCCTTCGTATCGGCGAGGGACCTCGTCACCCAGCCGCCCCACTTGAGGGTGTCGCCGGTGGCTCCGACGAGGAGGACGCTCCGCGGATCGAAGAGGGACGTCAGGTCCCGCCGCTCACTCACCCGATCTCCCCCGGGTCGACAGCGAGGGCGTCCGGCACGCCTCGCTTGACGAGGGCGTTGGCGACGATCACGCGCTGGATCTCGGAGGTGCCCTCCCAGATCCGGTCGACGCGCAGCTCGCGTAGGAATCGCTCCGCGGCGTTGCGCCGCATGTATCCGCGGCCGCCCCAGACCTGCACGCAGCGGTCGGCGCAGGTGTAGGCGCGTTCGGACGCGAACAGCTTCGCCATGGACGCGCGCGCATGGACGAGCTTGGGCGGCGCGCCGTCGTCGAACATCTGCGCGCACTGGTAGGTCATCAGGCGTGCGGCAACGCAGTCCGCGGCGGAGTCGGCGAGCGGGAAGCTGACGCCCTGGAAGTCCATGATCGGCTGCCCGAACTGCTCGCGCTCGACAGCCCAGCCGACGGCCTCGTCGAGGAGGCGCCGCATGGCGCCGACGCAGCGCGCCGCGATGTGGATGCGCTCCTCGACGAACCAGGCGTGCTGGCCGGCATCGCCCTGACCGACCTGGCCGGGGCCGCCGAGGACAGCGGATTCGGGCACCACGCAGTCGAGCCGGTACGTCGGGTGGCCGTCGGGGAAGACGTGGGTGAAGGCCGGGTCGTCGATGATCTCGACGCCCGGCGTATCCCGGTCGACCAGAAACAGGGTCGGCAGGAGCGCGTCGCCCTCCACGACGTTGGCCATCACGATCAGGTAGTCGGCGTGATCCCCGGACGTCACGAACCACTTCTCGCCCGTGATCCGGAAGCCGCCGCCGACGCGCTCGGCGCGCGCCTCGATGCCTGCTGCGTCCGAGCCCGCGTTGCGCTCGGTGACCGCGTACGCATCGGCGCGCTCGCCAGCGAGCGTCGGGAGCAGGTAGGCGTCGATCTGCTCGGGGGTGCCCAGCGCGAGCACGTTGTAGGCGCCGCCCATCACCCAATGGATGCCGTTCGTGACGCGCCCGAGCTCCTCGTGCACGATCACGTGCTCCATCATCGACCAGCCCTGCCCGCCGTGCTCGGGGGCGTGGTTGCCGCCGACCAGGCGCAGCTCGCGGGCCAGCCGCCGGATCTCCGTGCGCACATCGTCGGGCACCCGCCCGCCGGCCAGCTCCGCGGCCTCCTCGTGCGGCATCAGGGAGTCCGCGAAGGCGCATGCGCGCTCCCGGAGGTCACGCTGCGCAGGTGTCAGGGCGAAGTCCATCAGACCTCCTCAGCGAGCACGATCAGCGCGTCGAGGGCGATCCCCTCGCCATCGCGCACGACCAGCGGGTTGACGTCGATCTCCGCGACGCGCGGATGGTCACGGGCGACGCGGCCGAGCACGACCAACGCCCCGGCCACCGCCAGCACCTCGTCGTCGGAGAGCCGGTGGGCCAGCGGGTCGACAGCACGGACGAGGCGCTCGGCATCGGCCGGGCCGATCGGGGCGAGCGCGGCACGCGCCGTCTCGCCGACGGCCTCGGCCCAGGAGCCGCCGACCCCGACCACCACCACGGGGCCGTAGAGCGGGTCGCGGACCAGCCCGCAGAGGATCTCCGCGCCACCGCGCACCTCCTCGCACACGAGCACGGGGCCGCCGATCCGCTCGGCCGCGGCCGCGGCCCGCTCGGGATCGGTGCAGCCGAGGACCACCCCGCCGTGCTTCTCCTTATGGGCCGGACCGTCGGCCTTCACGACGACGGTGGCGCCGATCTCCTCGGCGGCCTGGCGTGCCTCGGCGGGATCGGCGGCGCGGATCTCCCGCGGGGCGGCGATCCCGTAGCGGACCAGGACGGCCTTCGCATCGGCCTCGGCCAGGTGCCCGTCGGGACGGTCGAGCTCGGGCGCCTCGACCGCCGCCGCAGCGGGTGGGGCCTCGGGGACGCGGGGCTGCCACTGCGCCGCCCGGGCGATCGCGCGCATTCCCAGCCCGGCGCCGATCAGGACGGGCACGCCGCCACGAGCCGCCTCGAGCACACACTCGTCGGCCGGGTCGGAGACGGCGGTCGAGAGCACCGCGCAGAAGGCGCCACCGGCAAGCGCCGCGTCGGCCATCGCCCGGCAGGCGTCGATCGCGTTGTCGCGCTCGCCGTTCGAGAAGCGCCACGACTGGTCGATGTTGATGACGACGTTGTCGACCTCGGGATGCATGGCGCAGCGCATCGTCAGGTCCGGGACGATCACCTCGGGATCGGCGAAGGCCCAGTAGTCGATCGGATTGTGGACGCCGTGGAACGGGTAGGCGGCGTCGATGTCGCCGGCGAGGTCCCCGGGCAGGGGCGTCAGCGGCATCCCGGCGGCGTCGGCCAGGTCCGCCACGAGCTCCGCCTCGCCGCCCGAGTTCGTCAGCAGCACGGTGCGCGTGCCGTGCGGGCGACGCGGGGCCCCGAGCACCTCGAGCTGCTCGAGCCATTCGCCGTAGTCGTCGACGCGGATCGCGCCGTAGGAGCGGCAGAGCGCATCGAACGCCTGATCCGAGCCGACGATCGCGCCCGTGTGGGCCATCGCGTTGCGGGCGGCGGCCTCGCTGCGACCGACCTTCATGACCACGACGGGCTTGCCCGCCTCGGCGGCGCGCTCGAGGGCGGCCCGGAAGGCCACCGGTCGACGAACCGCCTCGAGGAACAGCCCGATCGCGCGGGTGCCCTCGTCTGCGGCGTGGAAGGCGAGCCAGTCGGAGGCGTCGCGGCTCGTCTCGGAGCCGATGGAGATGACGCAGCGGAAGCCCACGCGGGGACCCAGCGCGAGCACCGCCTCGCCGATGGAGCCGGAGCCGACGATCGCGGCCACGGCACCGGGGCGGAAGCCCGGGCCGACCGTGCCGATCCAGCCGGAGGGGCGCTCCGGCACGGCGAAGCCCATGCAGTTGAAGCCGACGCAGACGGCATCCGCGGCGTTGAGCCGCTCGCGCACCTCGGCGCGCACGGCATCACCCTCCTCGCCCGCGGCCTCGGCACCGAGGCCCGGGATCACGAACGTGCGGTGCCCGGCGGCGAGCGCCTCCTCGAGGGCGGGGATGATCGTGCGCGCGCCGAGCCCGATCGCGACCACGTCGGGCCGCCACGGCAGGTCGGCGATCGACGAGACGCACGGGACCCCTCCGGCGGTCTCGCGCGTCGGGTGGACGCCGATCACCTCGCCACCGTGGGTGGCCAGGTTCTCGATCAGCGTGTGGCCGAGCCCGCGATCGGAGGCCCCGACGACCGCCGCGCGGCGCACGTTGAGGAGCGGGGCGAGATCGGTACGCAGGGCGTCGGTCATGGCGTTTCCAACATCTCCTCGAGTCGGCTGGAGCGGGCCTCGTCCTCGGGCCTCAGGCGCAGGACGCCCGGGGCGAGACGGTACTGATCGCGCAGGATCTCCGCGAGGATCATCCGCTCCGGCTCGGCCACGACGGCCTCGCGCCCGCGCTCGACGAGCGCGGTCAGGGCGGCGAGGTAGGCGAGCCAGGCGGCGGCATCGCCCGTCCGGATCAGCTCGCGGATGTGCGCCTCACCGAGGCCATCCGGAACCTCGCCGAGCGCCACGGCGATGCGGTCGACGAGCAGCGGCCCGAACCGCTCGACCTCGGGCGTCAGCCCGAGCCAGTCGTGCCGGCCGAGGCTACGGCCCGTCATCGATACCGGGCACCGCCTCGCGGAGCAGGTCGTGGAAGTGCCCGACGGCGTTCTCGTTGTCGTTGAGGACTCCGCGCGTGTAGGTGAGCGACTCGAGCCCTGCCTGGACGCCGTCGCAGAGGACGACGTCCTCGTCCATGACCTCGCTGTTGATGAGGCCGTTGAGCCGCCGCGCCGCGCGGTCACGGACCCCCTCGGACGGCGACCGGAACGCCATGAAGAGCGTACGCGTACGGCGGACGCCATCGGGGTGCAGCTGCCACAGGTCGATCGAATCCGGGTAGATGTCGATGAACTGCGCAGGCCACAGGTGGATGTACGTCCACTGCTCCCGGAGCTCCTCGGGGAACCCCGGCATCGGCCGCAGCAGGCGCTGGTAGAGGCGCTCGACCAGGTCCCGCGACGGGTTGTCCCGCAGGGGACCATCGACCCACGCCGCACGGCGATGCAGCGTCGCACCGTACTCGGGATAGTCGAGCAGGCGCAAGAGCCCCGGATGCCCGATCGGCACGTGGTAGCCCTCGAGGTAGTTGTCGGCGAGCGTCTTCCAATTGTGGTCGTAGGCATGCCAGCCGCGGCTCGTCGCCGCCGCCGGGACCAGTTCGAGGGCGTCCACGAGCCGCCGGGAGCGCACCACATCGGGCAGGCCGCGGATGATCTCCCGTGGCCGCCAGTCGCGCTGCGTCACCGGGACGAGGCGTTCGATTCCGAGCCCCTCGAAGCGCTCCGCGACGTCGCCGAACCACTCCCGCAGGGGTTCGGCTGCCGGATCCATATTCACGAACACGAGGCCGCCCAGCGTGTCGACCTGGAACTCCGGCAGGCGCACGGCATCGCGGTCGAAGTCCTCGCCGAAGCCGCGTCCCTCCGGCATCGCCGCCAGCGTGCCGTCGAGGCGGTACGTCCAGCCGTGGTAGGGGCAGCGCAGCACCTTCCCGCACGAGCCGCCACCGGTGACCAACCGCGCGGCGCGATGGCGGCAGACGTTCGAGAACGCGCGCAGCACACCGCCCTCATCGCGCAGGGCCACGACCGGCTCGCCGGCGATCGAGCCGCTGGCGAAGTCGCCGGGCTCCCGCACCTCGGAGACGTGCCCGATCGCGATCCAGGCCCGTGCGAAGACCTCCCGGCGCTCGCGCTCGAGGATCGCGGGGTCGGAATAGGCGTGCGCGTGCAGGGTCAGTGCCGCTCCGCCGGAGCGGGTCGGCCGCGCGCGCCGGCGGGTCGCGCTCACAGCCCGAGCACCTCCGCGAGCTCCGTGTCGAGCAGCCGCTCGGCCTCGGCGCGCGGCACGCAGTCGATCAAGACGTACTCGCCGAGGCCGTCGGCGAACGCGGCCAGGCGCAGCGCCGTCTGAGCGGCGTCGAGACCCACGTCGACCCGGCCGGCGGCCTGGGCCTCGCCGATCAGCTCCGCGATCGAGCCGACCCAGCGCAGGGAGCGGTCGACGACGCTCGCGCGGACGTCGGGGTGGAACAGGGCGAGCCGCTGCATCTCCGCCCAGATAACCCAGCTGGCACGCACGTCAGGAGCGTCCGAGAGCTGCTGCGCGAACGGGTAGCGGATCCGCTCAACCGGATCGTCGATCTCCGCCAGCCGCAGCGCCAGCGCCTCGGAGGCCCGCCGATCGTGCAGGTCGAAGGCCTGGCGAATCAGCTCCTCGCGCGTGTCGAAGTGGTAGTGCAGCAGGGCGCTCGAGACGCCGGCCTCGCGCGCGACGGACGCCATCCGCAGGCCATCCGCCCCGTCGCGGGCGATCACGCGGGCGGCGGCCATGAGGATCGCACGGCGGCGATCGCCGGTCGTCTCACCGGCGGGCGACGCGAGGCTGACTGCACGGTCAGGCACGGCTTCAGCGTAGCGGAAGTGGACGCACCCGCCAACGCCCGCGTCAGGAGACGGCGTCCAGCGCCCGCGTATACGCGGGATCGCCGGGCCGCAGCCACGTCGCGAGGCGGTAACTGCCCCGTGCGGCGGTGACGTCGCCGACGCCCTCGAGCGCGCGCCCCTGGAGGAAGTAGGCGTAGTGGTCGTTCGGAGCCGCCTCGACCGCGGCGTTCGCCTCCGGCAGCGCGTCGCGGAACCGCCGCGCTCGCAGGTAGGCGATCGCCAGCATCTCCCGGATCGAGCCGTTGGCGGGGGCGCGGTCGCGGGCCGCCTCGAGGGGCGGGATCGCCGCCAGGTACTCACCCGCATCGAGGTGGGAACGGGCTTCGGCGTAGAGCTCGTAGACACCGCCGTTCACCGGCTCAGTCTAGCCATCCCGTCGTCGGGGGCCGCGCCGGGGTCGCACCGCACCGCGGATCCGCTCGCGCCGATCGAGCCGGTCGCGCACCCGACCGACCACCGCTCGCGTCTCCGTGCGCGCCTCGCGCAGGGCCGCCTGCGCCTCATCGGGCGGCGCGTAGCGAGCCCGCTGGAGCGCATCGGCCCAGGCACCGGCGTCGAGCCCGTACAAACGCTGCAGCGCCCGGGCCACATCCGCAGCGGGGAGCGCCCGGGTTGACGCACCCTGATCGGCGAGCCAGCCCGCGAGGACGTCGCGCAGGGCGACGGCCCCCACGCCGGGATCCTCCTCGGCGAAGGCGCGCACCTCGCGCCGGCGCTTGGGCAGCCAGAGCGACAGGCCGACGAAGGCCGACCCGAGGACGACGAGGCCGGTGATCAGGGCCAATCGACCCCATGGCGTTCCGGGATCGCCAGCCCCGACGCCGCCCTCCGCCACCGCGCTGCCGCCCCGATTGGGCCCGTTCGGGCCACCGGGGCGCTCCCCCGGGGTCACGAGACCGGCCAGGGCCGCCGCGCCGACGGCCGCCGCGCTCGCGGGGACGTCCGGAGAGGTGCTCGACGTCGACAGGGGGAGCGATCGGGACGGCGTCGGCTCGAAGGCGACCCAGCCCGCATACGGGAAGCGCACCTCGACCCACGCGTGTGCGTCGCGGTTCGTGATGATCCGGCGGTCGCCGTCGGCCTCGCCCTGCGTGAAACCCACGGCGACGCGGCTCGGGATGCCGTGCAGGCGCAGGAGCGCCGCCATCGCCCCGGCGAAGTACTGGCAGTGGCCGCTGCGCGCGGGCGAAAGCAGGAAGGTCGGCAGCGGGCCCGCCGGGCTGCCCGCGGAGTAGTTCGCGGTCTCGTCGTACTCGAACTCGCGCTGGAACCAATCCTCGAGGAGCACCGCCGCCTGGTACGGGGTCTCCGCCTCCTTCGTCACCCCGCGTGTGGCGCGGTAGGCGCTGCGCCAACCCGCGACGGCACCGGCATCGATCCCGCCGCGGGCGAACTCCTCGGCGAGGATCCGCTCCACCTCCCGCTCCCGCCCCGACGCCCCGAAGGCGGGAAGGGAGATCCCGGCCAGCGACACCAGAAGCGGTGGCGGCAGGGACTGCCCGAGCAGGCCCTCGGAGCGCGGCGGTCGATTCTCGTCGAGTGCGTCCTGGCCGTACGGTCCGGGCTGCTCCTGGTTCGTGCGCTCGTCCGCGCCGGCGCTCCACGGGGCCGCCGAGTCCTGATCGGCGTTCCGCCCGACGACGGGGTCCTCGGCGAACTCCGCCGCTATCGCCACCGCGGGATCGGTCGGCGCCCCGAGGACGTCGCGGTCAAGCAGCTCTGGCGTCACCGGGAGCCTGACCGTCTCGGCGGCGTAGCCGGCTCCGAGCGGCAGAGGTGCACCCAGCCGCACGACGCCCTCAGCCGTGACGCTGACCGGACGGGAGTCCGCGTCGAGTCCGCGCACCCCGACTGTTGCGCCCGGCAGCGGCAGCTCGGTGGTCTGGAGGGCCACATTGCGGATCCGTACCTCGCGCACGGCCCGCTCGCCCACGCGAGCAGCCGGAGGCAGCGCCGAATCCGGCACCGGGAAGTCGCTTCCGTCGACCGTGCGCTCCACGCTCCCCGCGTCGCGCCAGCGGACGCCGTCGAAGCCCTCGAGCACCCCGACCCGCAGGTACCCGATGTCGCGCCCCTCGACCTCGAGCACGGTCACCTCCTCGCCCGCGAAGTCGAGCGACCCGAGTGACTGCTCCCAGACGAAGCCGACCGTGACGGGCTCGGGCTCCTCGAGGGTCCAGCCCTGCCACGCCCAGAAGCCGGTGCCCACGGCGAGCGGACCGGCCAGGGCAAGCAGGGCCGCGACCCCCAAGAGGCCGCCCGACCACAGCGCCGCCGTCGGCGCGCGCCGACGCGCCTCGCCGCCCAGCAGCGCGAGCAGCGCGACCCCGAGAGCCCCCAGTCCGAGCGCGTAGGCCCAGACGGGAGCGAGGCCGAGGAACAGGCTGCCGATGGCGGTGGCGACGGCGACGCACAGCACCGCGGGCACGGGCGACCGGTAGGCGATCAGGGCGAGCGCGGCCACGAGGGCGAAAAGCAGCCCGACTAAGCGGACCACCGCGACCGCATCGGGCTCAGCGGCGGTGTCGGCCGGGTACAGCACCTGCACCCACGCCCGCCCGATCTCCCCGAGCGCCAGCCCGGTCTCGCGCAGGTACCCTGAGCCGCCGAGGTAGCCGTCGGGCCCGCCGATGTCCTCCTGCAACGGCCAGCGGCCGGTCCGCAGTCCGACGATCGCGAGGCAGGCTCCCAGCAGGGCGACCGCCGACGCCGCGAGCCGCGGCAGCCCGGAGGGCGCGAGCCGGACGAGCCAGGCCACCGCGAGGCAGGCGGCGAGGGCGGTCAGGATGCCCGGCCACGCCGCGGACGGTTCGAGCATCCGCCGCAGCTGCACCGCGATGGCGAGGCCGCACACGAATGCGAGCCCGGTGACGAGCAGCGGCCCACGGAAGCGCCTCACGCCGGCACCGCCGAGGGACCCGCGTGCACGGAGCCCGCTGCGTCGCGGGCGACGTCGACGATCTCGACCGGACAGCGGCGACGTGCACGATCGGCCCAGGCCGCGAGCCCGTCGGTCGGGGTCGCGGTGACGACGATGATCGTGTGCGCCGCGAGGGCGTCCGGGCAGCGGGCGAGGCGCGCCCCGAGGTCGTCCCGACGGTCCGCCGGGGCCGCGGACAGCGCATCGAGCGCGTG
>SXGQ01153728.1_pt1 | contig 11988 bp, 29 predicted proteins | sample 3178371 | NCBI WGS metagenome assembly SXGQ01 (sample SAMN11356859, study PRJNA531348) | freshwater metagenome | isolation source: freshwater sample F1-20 | place: China: Fuxian Lake, Yuxi | collected 2017-12-25 | reverse complement strand
GCCCGTGCCCTCAAGTCACTCTACGGCCCGCATGCCCTGTCCGTGCTCGCAAGCCACTTCATCGAAGAGGACGGCGTCTACACCCTCGTCGATGGCAAGAGCCAACCTTCTCGGGAGGAGTACAACAAGCTCGCGGAGGCGTACTACACGTACACGGTCGCGTACCTCATCGAAGACGCCTTCTCGGTGATCGAGGGGCTCGCCGAAGAGATGCGAGAGGGCTACGACAACATGGAGAGCGGCAACCTCGGCGCCACACAGAAGTGCCAGACCTACGGAGAGACGGCTGACACGCTCGAAGGCGTCCAGGCGCCAGAGCTGCCAGACTGCCTCTCCCAGATCGAGACCGTGCGCTATCCGACGATCTCCAAGTCGACCGGCCGCGCCCACCGCGCGGGTGAGGCGGCCTCAGATCTGAACCTTGCGGCCGACGCCATCGAGGAGTGGGTCACTGAGAAGAGAGAGATGCTCGACGAGCGGGACGACGATGACAACGAGGCCATCGAGGATGAGCTCGACCTCGATGGGCTGGACGCACTCGTTGAGTCGCTGCGAGAGGCGGCGGGCGAGGTGGAGGGATGCGAGTTCCCCGGGATGTTCGGATGAGCGGGTACAAGCACCTCTACCTTCTCTCCTACTTCCATCGCTGCGGAACTGACGTTTCCCTGTACCACTCGAAGGAAGATCGTCTTCGCGGTGCGTGCTGGATCATCATCTCTTGGTGGGACGAGATCGCCGACCGCGCGGTACGAAATGAACTGCGCGAGCATCTCCGTTACGAGAGATGGCAGGAAGCCGTCGACCTGTGGCACGCCTACCAGGACGGAGACGGACAGGATGAGTCCTTCCACTTCCACGAAGACGCTTTGGTAGCCCTGGAGTACGAAAGCCCTGTCACCATCCCTGCGCCCCCTGCCGAAGACTAAAGGAGAACACCTGAACATGGCTGAGATCATTCGACCGAACGGCTCCCGCGAGACCGTGACTCCTGCCAGCAAGAAGAAGGGCTTCGAGTACGAGTTCCTCAAGACCACCGTCGGTGGCTACATCGAAGTCGTCTCTCTCTCGGAGCATACGATCATGGTCATCAACGAGGAGGGCAAGCTCCTGGGCCTCCCGATCAACAAGGCCGCCACCGAGATCTTCAGGGAGAACACGCAAAGCAGCGACTACATCTGCGGCGCCGTGCTCATCTGCGGCAGCAAAGAGGTCAAGTGAAGCAGAATCGCTTCGACGTCGTCGGCTACGTCTACGACCACAGCAACTACTGTCTTGTGTGCTTCCAGGACAATGACGGGGGCGACGTAGAGGTCAAGCACGTCAAAGCCCTCTTTCGTGGGGGTCAGCAGTCCAACCTCTACACGTGCGCGACGTGCCACGAAAAGCTCATCACGGAGTCTCCGGGCAAGACCTTCGAGGTCGCCATCGTCTACAAGGGCCAGCGAACCTACATCGTCGAAGCCCCTGACGAGGAGACGGCCAGCGACTTCGCGCTCGCTCGTTTCATGAACGGTGAACGTGGAGAGAGCACCGGGAGTGAGTACGAAGAGACAGAGAATATTGCGGTAAAAGAACTCGCATGAAGCAACTCCGGCCTTTCATAGTCGTCGAAAAGTCCGTACGCCTTGTTACCCGATCGGTCACCGTTCACGCTGAAACCGCCGAGGCTGCGATCCTGTTGGCGTCGCGCCCGAGGGTGACATGGGACACCGTGATAGAGGACACCCGGGAGGAAACTTTCATGGCCTATGACAAGCAGAACGACGCAGAGCAAGCGACAACCGTAAACATCCCGCACCCGGCGGAGGAAAGGCTGCCGAAGTGAGCCTTGCCGCTGATCTTCGCCGGCTCCGTCGTCTGGAGAAGAAGATCCTCGCGGAGCTCATCGACACGCTCCAGAAGGAGGTTGCGCCGCACCTCTCTCGCCACTACTGCAATCTCTTATGCGAATTCTTTCCTGAGCAAAAGCGCTCTCGTGAAGACGAACGCCATCCGCGCGAGCGCCGATTCAAGAGCCCTGACCCAGAGTTCAAGTCGCTCATCGGGTTCACCGAGGACGGTATCATCCACGAGGTGCACGTGGCCCTGGTCACCATCGCTTACGTGGACATGTCCATCGACATGTTGAGGGCTCTCATCCCTGTCTCCAGACGGTTCGCACGGGAGCGCCTGCGCCTGCAAGTAGCTCACTCCGTAAAAAAGGAAGTCACCGAATGCTGATCGTAACTCTGCCTGACACGCTCTGGACATCTTGCCACGGTTACTGGCTGAACAAGCCTCACAACGCGAAGACGTACAACTGCCTCATGAACCTCAGGCGCGGAGAGGGGCTCGTGTGCGTCTTGTCGTTCAACGGACAGGAGAGCCTCGCACTCCAAGTAGCGCGCGACCACACGGGCTGCTGGGAGGCAGGCGGCGTAGCCAAGCGCCGCCTCGACGCGGGCAAGCAGACGCTCCTCGACATCTTCGACTACTGTGATGCTGATCTCCTCAGCACAGCGCTACGCGCAGCGGAAACAGTCCCCCACAGCAGCATCGCCTACGCCCTGGGCATGTTCACCCGCACCGTCGACGACATCGTCAAGGTCGCAGCCGCTGCCAAGCGCCTCACCGCCCGAGTCAACGTCAGAGCGAGGAACGTCGACTTCGATCAGTTCATGAAGAAGATCGAAGAGACCACAGGCCCGAGGCTCGACCAGAAGGCTTCGGCCGTCTACGCCAAGTTCGTAGCAGAGTGGAAGGAGAAAGTGCGGTAACATGACGCAAGACGTTCACGCAGTGAAAGAGCGTCGCATCCCGCTACGTCGCCTACGCCGTGAGCTGGAGCGTGAGCACGCGCATCTCGCGTGGCGCATCGAGACGCACATCCAGGGCATCTGGCCGTCCGGCGTGAGCACCGAGAGCTCGTCCTGGGTGCTCCTTTCAAAGCTCTGGCACGGGCCATCCGATGTGCAGTTCTCGTTCGGCAATCTCGTGGCGTTCACCGAGTCACGTCTGCCTGTCTTCCAAGTGACGCACGACCGCTTTCGTTCAACCACGTGGTGGGAGCTCTCCATCGAAGAACTCTGGGAGGTGCTGCCAACGATCCGCAAGATGCGTGGTCGTATGCCCAGCGAACGCGTCAACAACCCCTACGAAGTTCGCAACCCACCGTCGCCGCGCTACTACCACTGGGCACGGCGGGCGGCGGCGGGGTTCGTCCCGAACAAGCGCTACAGGGTGCAAGACTACTACACCCGGTGTGAGATCCTCGGCGTCACCAACAAGGAGCGTGAGGTGCTCGACGAGATGTTCAAGAAGAACAAGGAGAGACTCTGATGAGCGAATATCTCCGTTTCCCTGCCCAGGACGGCGTCTACGTCCTTTACCAGTACCAACTTGGGCTTCGCAAGTGGGTCGAGACCATCGTCGAGGTCAGCGACATCGCCGATGATTCAGCAATCGTTATGGAACCCGGCGGCGAGGTCGCTCGACGCGTCACCACGAGCCCATCAAAGCGCTGGGTGCTGCTGCCCATCCCGCCTCCGCCTGATGCCGCGCCCAAGACGAAGAACTTCAATGTGCTCGTGAAGAAGAAGCGCTGGCTGCGTGTGAATGTTGAAGCCGAAAACGTAGACGCCGCGCGCCAGTTGGTGAGGGATCGCTACACCGAGCACGACTGGGAAAAGGCCACAGAGGATGACCCTGAGATCGAGGACGTTGAGGGGGGTGATGAATGAGCGACAACCCGCCTCTGTGCTGGCTCGAAGAACTGCCTTGCACGCCGTACGCCTGGGTGGTTGAGCGCTTCTGCACCAACGGCTTTTGGCGCACGCACAGGCCGGTACCCGTGAAGATCACGCAGAACGCCGGAGAAGAGCCCCTGTGCACACTGCTGGAGAACACGGCTACGCGGTTCGCCGGCGACACCTTCAGAGCGTACGACGGAGACTTCCTCTGGCTACCCCTTGAAGCCCCGGCCCGGCCTGAGGACAAGTCTTCACTCCGCTTTCGTATTCTCTGCGTTGACGTGGAGGGCAGAGAGTGTGACCTCTCCTTTGAGACGCGGAACGACCACCTATTCCCGTGGTTGGAGAAGGTCCTTGGGCTCAAGTCCAGCGGCGCGGAGAACGACGAGTGGATAATCGAGCGCACGCAGCTCGAACGTGTCATGACCGGTGTCGCCTCGTTCAACGACCTCTACAACGCACAGATGAAGGTGGAGTGGCTGTGAACGTCAGCGACCGCGCCTACGCCTTCATCCGCGAATTCGACGAGGACTACGTCGAGCACTTCGGTTGCACCGGAGATGACACCCCGGAGAACCTCGAAGACCAGGGACTGATCATCCTGGAGGGAGACTGCCTGACCATCGGGTACACGTTTCGCCTGCCGAGCGGCAAGTACTTGTACGTCCAGGCGCAAGACGATGAGTTCGACATGATCGAGGTCGACAACATGAACATGACAGAGCTCGCGCAACGTGTGGCCAAGGACATCAACTGCTCGGTGGAGCAGGCGATGGTGCGGCTCAAGAAGGTTGGGATCGAATGAAGGAAGGTACATCCATGAACAAGCATCAGCACGGTTTCACCCTGGTCGAAGTCATCATCGTTCTCGTGATCGTCAGCCTCGTCCTCGGAGGGGTGGGCGCCGGCCTCAGCGGCGGCTGCGCAACCGTCACGTCGGGCACGGTCAAGGAGCAGGCCGAGGGCTACGCCCGCAACTACTGCCGACGCTTCAAGCGCTGGAGTCAGCCGATCGTCGACTGTGCCGGCGAAGACACGGACCACAACCGGTACGTCTCTTGCACGGTGGCCGAGGCGCCGGGCCGGCCCACGGAGCAGATCGAATGCCCAGCGAACTTCGCGCTGGAGAACAACACCTCCTGCCGCGTGCCAATGCTGCGGAGCGTGCAGTGGCCGCAGGAGAACGGGAACTGATGGAGCGGTTCCCTGTTCTACGGGACGACTACGAAGAGGCTCGCGCCGTCCGCTTCATCAAGGAGTTCAGCCTGGATCTCGTCCGAGAGTTCGGACTCAACCGCTGTCTGAGTCAGAGCTTGCAGTACGACGACGTGTCTCGCGTCGTCCGTCTGTACGCGCTGATTGAGGACGGGCCCGACAAGGACGTCGTTGAAGTGACCGTCGAACGGGCGCGCAGCATCAGCATGGGTGACAACAGAGACATCCTGACCTACTTGGAGTGGGCTATTCGCGGTCCATCTGGAAAGAGAGCACAGCTCATGGCGCGGATGCGCGCCGCTGATCTGCTGGAGAATGACAGTTTCACTGGGTGAACAATGCTGCATTCGACAACCATCGCCGAGAAACATCTCCTGGTCCCCGACTGCGATGACGACCGCGCCTCCTGGGACGAGCACCGTCAGTTCGTCAACCGGCACCACGCGGCGGCACAGCGCCGCGTGTACGCCACAGGGCGCGTGGAGTGGGTGCCTGAGCTCAACCTGCGCACGAAGACCTTCGTTTCTGGCGACCGCGTGGGTCACTGGAGCCCGCCCATGAGTCTGCGCCTCACGCCAGACGGGACTCGTGTCGAGGTACGTTCCAACGAAGACCAGCGAGGCACGCGCGCCGGTGTGTGGGCGCATTGGTCGCAGTACCTGATCAACCCGGAGAGCAGTAACCACATCGTTATCTGGGGTGGTGACGACACGTACCTGGAGCGTGTGCAGCTATCAACGGAGAAGGCACGGCGCATCTGGGAGATGCTCAACGACTTCGTGACCATCAAGACGCTGTGGCGCCTGGGATTCACTGTTACCTGAAAAGGCACAATGGACACCTTCCCCCTCTCAATTGTCCCTGAGCTTCTCACCGCGCGAGAGGCCACAGACCGGCTTCTCCAACACCTCAAGCACCAACTCTTCCAAGAGCTCGACATCTCCGAAGACCGGAGAGGCAACGTCGACTTCCGGTACTTGAACAAGTTCTGGCACCTGCGAGTTTACCCGCCGGTCGAAGGCTATCGCAGAAAAGAACGCCTTTGTGTCAGCATCCAGAAAACCCTCAACAGCGAAGAGCTGGAAGACGGTGCCGGCGTCGACGACCGGGGTGTTGTCATCGACGGCTACACGGTTTTCAAGATGGACGATGGCGACACCGTCGACCTGCTCGTGCTCAACACATTCCTCGAACGGAAGCTGTAACATGGACATGAACAAGCTCTCCCTGATCCCGCACCTGCTGAGCATCATCGAACACAGCGAACGGTTCATCAAAGAAGTGGAGCAAGAGTTCTTCACGAAGTTGGGAATCGTTCAAGACGCTCGGGGGGATGTTGAACTGCGTTACTTGGAGAACCCCTGGTACCGTCAGGCAGGAACAGCAAGCCAGTACCCCATGCTGTACATTCAAGAGCAAAACGGAACCCCGAAGGGCATCTATGTCGTGACAGAAGACACGAGCACCTCCATCGGGAGCTACGTCGTCTTCAAGTGGGTATCAACCCACTCGGTACGCATTGTCGTGCTCGACCCTTCCCGTGAGATAAAGGCGCCCCAATGACCCAACGCATTGACCACGGTGACGACGGCGACGAGGTCCGCACGGAGACCGAGCTCGAAGCACTCACCGGCGAAGACCTCATCGACATCCTTGCTACGTTCGCGGACTACGGAGGCGACAGCGCTGGTCTACAGGTTCGTGTCTCTGTACCGGACATCATCTCCAACAGGGGCCTGCGCAGCGCGCGCCTACTGCGAAGCGCCTCGACGGGGGAGTGGGTGCTTCATCTGGTGACAGAATGAGTAGCGCCTACCGGCGCATCCCGTGCCGGCCTAGCTGCTGTCCGCAGCCGCCGTTTCCGCCACTGTCTGAAGAGACCCTGCGCGGCATCTACCGCAGGGCCTACAACCGCAAGTACGTCATGTCGCAGGGGTGGAGCAACGGGGTCTTGGACAGCTCGGTGTGGATGTGGGCGGACGACACGTTCAGGGTCAAAACGTTCGAGTCAGAGGCGGCTGCGCGAGCCTTCGTGGCAATGGCCGGGATCGAGGAAAGGGTCGAGTGGCGGCTGTGAGCGATTGCAATCCACGAGGGCAAAAGACCATGGCCACACAGCTTCGCCGCTTCCCGCACGGCGCCCCCGAAGCAGGGGCTGCTGTCTACACCCCTGACGAGCTGCGGGACGCCTTTGCACACGTCGAGGACGCGCTAGAGGCGTTTCCCCGGACACACGGCAAAGTCTTGTTCCCTGTCGGGACCAATGACTATGTGATGGGTTGGGTGTTCGTCGCACGCAGGCAACGCTTTCGCCTCTGGTTCTGGCCTGCGCCCATGTTCCACGATTCTGGGCGAGGCGACGGCGTTCGCGAGATCGACGACACCGTCCTCCAGTCCGCTGTGCCCTACCTCCCGCTGCTTGTGCAAACCCTGCTAACGGCGCAAGAAGCCAAGCCAAAAGACGCGCTCGAACAATACAACGCCATCTACGAAGCAATCGATCTCACCCTCGGCCGGCCGAGTCTACTGCCGTAGCACAGAAAGAACCGCATGAACTGCACTACTTGCACAGACACCTACGGCGAAGCGACGGACGCGAGCGATCGGCGCTGGCGCACGCTCTGCTCCTGCGAGCGACTCGTCAACTGCGGGCGGTGCAAGCAGCGCGCTACGCACGCCTTCCTCGACGACGACAACGAGATCGACCGCTTCGCCTGCGACAAGCACGGAGTCTCCGCAGGAGACCGTGCTGGCATCGAAACAGTTCACGGCGTGAAAGTGGTGGCCAAGAACGAGGCCCCTGCCGCACACCGAGAGCGTGAGAAGAAGACCAGCGGCGGGGTGCTCGTGCACATCGCCTGCCGTTGCGGCAAGATCGTCTACGAGGGTCGTGACCCGACGCGCGAGGTGCAGTTGAGAGCGATGGGCGCACTCAAGGCGTGTTCGGTGTGTAACACTACCGGACGACGCGCTCGCGCTCAGCCTCAGTAGGATCGCGTTACGACATGACTTACGTCGTCGACGTCCGTTCGATGACCGCCCCTGCGGGGATCGCAGCGAAGTCGGTGGCGGTGCCGCGAGTGCCGTCGCTGGTGCGGTAGCAGTACGTGGTGGTGCTACCGCCCCCGATCTGTGCGCGCGCCGGCGCGACGCGAGAGGTGACGACTGTGCGCGAAGGCGCAGAGACGAAGGTCGCCATCGTCAGCTCCCCAGCGCGATGCCGTCGTTCAGCACCGCGATCGACCAGAACGCCGCGTGCGTGAGGGTGCCGCCGCTGTCGATGCCGACGACGGGGGTGCGCCCCGGCTGAACCCCCTTGAAGAGCGTCGACGTGCCGAGCACATTGGCGCCCACGAGCCAGCGGACATCGAAGAGCACGTCAAAGCCGCCCTGGTCAGAGGTGGTGCTTCCCGCCACGCTGCCCGGGTTCTCCAGCGCCGCACTCGACCAAGAGCCGCCCAGACCGTATCGGATCCACGCGTGGTTGTACCCGTTGCCCGTGAAGAGGTCGTTGTTGGCGAGGTTGTTGTCGAGGCCCACGTTGCCCAGCACCACCGGGTCGGTGTTGCCCGCCCACACAGGGGTCACCAGCGCATCGCAGTAGATGATCCCAGCCGCACCGACGTTGCCCACCGGGAGGGGCGTGCGGCGCGTAAGGAGGACGAACGACGGCCCCGCATCATCGACGTTGATGTGGACCTTCATGGCGTCGTTGACGGTGGTGCCGCCCGTCGAGGATCCCGGCATCGTCGTGCGGAAGTTGTTCCCTCCGGCGTACTGCGACGTGCTCGCGCTACGATCGGGAACCGTCGCGCTGCCAGCGGTGAGAGCGCCGCTCGCGGTGTACTCGAACCGCCACGCGCGGTAGTCCGGGTTGACACCCGTCGACCGCTGCCAGCTCCACGTGCGCCCACCGCGCGACACGCACACCCACGCGCTGTGCCCCGTGCGCAGCGCCGTGGCGAGGTCCGCGGCGGTCGCAGGCTGCGAGGCGCTCCGCGCGCCGCCGCTGCCGGTGCTGTGCGCCACGTACGTGAACCCGTTGGCGGTGAGCTTGAAGACGAGCTCTGCGATAGCAGCGGCGCCATCGGCGCACGCGATGTCCCGATACTTCTGGATGGTCATGTCAGCTCCAGGTGACGCGAATGTTGGCGATGCTGATCACCGCGTAGTCAGAGGCCGCGCCGCCAGCCTTCTTGAACCGCAGCTCGTAGACCTTCGCGGTCCCCGGCAGCGTAACCGACGCGATCTTGCGCGTGGCACTAGTCTCGGTCCACGCGAGCGTAGCGTCGTCGGTCGAGTCGGTCAGGTTGCGCAGCGTGAGCGTGCCCGCGACGCCGCTCACCACCTGCCCGATCGCGTCGAGGGTAAGCACCGTAGTGCGCCCTGAAACCGCGTAGTCCGCCGGGTCGAATCGTGTACCTCCCACGACAACGTCTACCGTCGATACGGTATCGGAGTAGGACGCAAGTGGGATCAACCTCGGCCCGTCCTGTACCCCCAACGCGGCACGCGCGTCCGACGCGTTTGCGCTGCCGGTACCGCCTCGCGCAACGGCGAGCGTGCCGCTCGCGACGTCCCCCGCAGCATGCGTATGGGACGCAGCAGCCGCTCCAAGGGATGTACGAGCTTCCGCAGCGGTGATGCCGCCCGTACCTCCACGATCCACGGCGAGGACCCCGCTGGCGATCTGCAAAGCCGTGTGGGTATGGTTTGCGCCGCTCGTAACGGTCGGACTTGGGTAGGCGCCGCTCAGGTCCCCGCTGGCGGGTCCGGTGGGCGCAGCGGTAGTCGGACGTAGTGGCCTACTGATCAACACGAGGCAAGGATAAGCTGCGTATGGTCAGCACGTTACTTCGGTGTGCTACCCACGCTTTTCACTGAGTGAAGGGGCGCCGTCTAGCCTCGCAGGCTAACAACACGCGAGCTTCTGGTAAAAGGAGGGTTATGCCCTATTTCTATCGCCGAGACATGCTCACCGCGATGAATCACGTTGACATCCACGAGTCTCGCTACGTCTACCGCGTGCCGGGCGTCGTCTCAATAGGCGCACGTGCCGCACTCAATCACCGCTACGGGGAGCAAGGTTGGTACTCGGAGTGGGAACGGCTGTGTGAGGCGGAAGCCCGCAAGCAGAGCCGTGGTTTGGGGTGGGGTCTCGGCTTCGACCTGTTCGTGCCTTCTTTCGTGACGCGCCCGGCAGACCCTACAGGATGGAACGAAAAGTGAACCAAGAAACAGTACAACGGATGATGCTCGCGTACCTCGGGAGCAAGCAGTCCACGCACCTCAACAGTCGACCTCTGCTGATCGAGATGAAGCGTGAGATCGAGGACGCGATTACGCTGGGTGGCACCATCGTGCTCCCTGAGATCAAGACTGTCGGCCTCGGAAAGCCGACCCCTGGAATCACCCTGGAGACCGACGACCCCCCTGCTCGTCTTTCTCTACGAGGTAGCCAGGGACCACCTGGACTTGCAAACAATGTTGGAGATCGCTGAGCGTGATCGTTCCCATGAAACCACGAACACAAACGTCAGGTGGCGCCTGAGCCACGCAAAGCTGGCTGACAAGGTGAACATCCTGGCGGGGCTGCTGCGGCGGCGTGTCGTGGTGCCGGAGTCGAAGAAGGTGACGAAGTGACAACCCTCCGCGAAGCCTACCTCCGCGTCGAAGAAGAGCTCAACCGGCACAACAACCTGGACGCGCGCGGCTTGTGCCTCGTGCATGACGATGTGGACGTGAGAGTGGTGTGGTCCTACATGCCACGGGCTGGCCGGTGGGCGATCTTTCTCTGCACACCGCACGACATCTACAGCGTCAATCAGATGTCACCGCGCGACCTCATCTGGTTCGCGCCGCACTTGCCAGCGTTCGTCTCGCTGGTCGTACCAAACGACGACAGCGCAGAAGAGTCGGCGCGTAAGGCGCTCGGCATGGCCAGCGTCGCGGCACGAGGATGATGACGCTCAACGCGTTGATCGCCAGCCTCACCAAGATCCGCGACCAAGCAAGGCTCAAAGGGGAGACCTGCTGCTACATCGTGCTCGACCCAAAGGACAACGACACAGGCATCGATCAGATCGAGATCACGTGTGTGGCACTCGGCGGAGACCACTCGACCGAGCAAGACGCGGGGGTGGCCATGATCGTTGGTCCTATGCCGTTTCGAATGGAGGGATACTAATGCCTGTGTTCGCTGTCGCCAAGAGCTGCCTCGCGCTCTCACCCGAATCGCAAGTCGTCTTGGGCCCTCGTGTAAACCCCTGCAAGGCCGAACAATTCATCGAGGCGCTCTCCGAAAGTGTCGTGCGGGCGCCCGACACGCTCACGATCAGTGTCGAGAACGGAGACGGGATGGTGCTGTCTGGCGTGGGACGTCGCTCTGATAACCCTCTGGACTACACCGTGGTTTTCGACAACTGCATCGCCGAAGCGTGCCTACGCCGCGAGCGCGCGCTCGTCGCGGGCACGTACATCGTGAAGATCACCCCGAAGACGCTCTACCTTCGACAGGATAACGTGTTCAAGGACCAGACCGAGTTCGATCGCGTCGCCAACATCATGTGCGATTACGTCATCACCGCTGTCACCACAGACGTGGATCTGCAATACCGCCCACTGATGTCAGCGCTAGCCGCAGCAGGAGACTCCTACGCGGAGCTAGAGGCGTACGAGATCCGTGATCTCTTGGAGGAACACAAGAAGTGGGCGAGGGTGGCAGGATGACGGCACCAAGGACGCAGCAAGAGCAAGCCCGCTACCGTGCGTTGTGGGTGATTCACGACAACATGTCGGCGGGGTGCATGATCCCGGCGATGTACGAGGGCGGCGTGAACATGACGCCTGCTAACGTGATGGCGGAGTTGAAGCGGAAGAGGCTGATCCGTACCAGCCACGCAGACAGGCTGGCGTGGCTGACAAGCAAGGGAACAGCAGAGATGTGGCGGCTTGACCAGAGGAAGACGGCAGCGTGAACGACGATGAAGAACGCGAACTGCGCCTCGGCTTCGAGAAGCTAGAGCAAGCCCTTCGGGCAAAGGGT
>SXGQ01112055.1_pt1 | contig 11988 bp, 13 predicted proteins | sample 3178371 | NCBI WGS metagenome assembly SXGQ01 (sample SAMN11356859, study PRJNA531348) | freshwater metagenome | isolation source: freshwater sample F1-20 | place: China: Fuxian Lake, Yuxi | collected 2017-12-25 | reverse complement strand
TCGCTACGAACCACACGAGGAGAGCGCGATGGAGCGCAGCCGGATCGACGACACGGTGGGACGTCTCGTCTCCGCCGTCGAGGAGCAGCATGGCGACGGCGCGGAGGTGCGCAGCGTGCTCGTCGCGTTCACCGTCGCGTCACCCGGTGGCCAGGAGGACACGGTGTACTTCCAGGCCTCGCAGGGGTCCTCGGTGGTGGAGATCCTCGGGATGGCCGAGCTCGTGAAGAATCTCGTCGTCGCGGACGCGACGGCGGCGCTGCCGCGCAGCTGATCAGGCCGCGGGCCTGCCGCTGCGGCCGATGTTGCCGACCAGCAGGCCGACGACCGTCACGAGGTAGATCTGGCCCACGAGCATCTCGAGGACGGCGAGTGAGCGTCCCAGCGATGTCGCGGGCGTCAGGTCGCCGTAGCCGGTCGTCGACATCGTCGTGAAGCTGAAGTAGACGAACTCGCCGAGCGACGCCTCCTCCGGACCCCCGAAGAACGGCGTGCCCTGGGCGCTGCCGATGCCCGCCGCGGCGAACGCGAAGATCAGGCCGAACTGGAGGTACAGCGCCAGCGCCCCGAAGACGGCCTGGGCCACGACACCGCGCTCGCGCAGCAGCCGGATGAGGCCGCGGACCATCACCGCCGGCGTGGCGATGGCGACGAGCAGGGACACGGCCACGCGCACGTCGTCGTCGAGCACCCCGACGGCGGTGAGCAGGCAGAGGCCGATGAGGCCGACCAGCGCGACGACCCCGGTGGTGCGCCGCAGCGCGGCGTGATCGTGCGCGGCGACGAAGGCGATGACGAGCGCAGTGCCCTGCAGGAACAGGACCGCCGCGCGCATGAGGTTCGACTGCGGCACCGCGATCGTGAGCAGCACGGTGCCCAGCGAGAGCACCATGACGAGTGCGAAACGCTGTCGGCGCAAGCCTGCTTCGGGGGAGTCGGTCATCGGCACGTCCGGCGGTTCGGCGCCGGCGCGCCGACCCTACTCCGGGCGGCGGCGGGGCAGGTCCGTCAGCTCAGCGGCGTGCTCGCCGCGCGGGCGCGTGAGGCGCAGATCCTCGGGGTCCACCGGGCCGAGGATGCGGCCGGTCGAGAAGTCGACCCGCAGCGTGACACCGGTGGCGGCGCGCACGTCGGCGGGCGCGCGGGGTTCGGGCTGGGGCTGGGGCATGGCGGCCATCGGGGTCTCCGGGCAGATCAGGTAACGGCTGGGCGGGTACGTCCTCCAACGGCGGCAACCGGTGATCCCCGGAGTCCGGCACCGCTGTCCCGGACGATCATTCGAGCCCGCGCGCGTCGCACCTGCCCTGGCGAGGGCGGCCGTCCTGGCAATTAGAGTGTCGGGTCAATGGCCGGAATCCCGATCAACATCGCCGACCTGGTCGGGAACACGCCGATGGTGGAATTCACCCGGATCGTCCCGGAGGGCGTCCGGCTGTTCGGCAAGCTCGAGGTCGCGAACCCCGGCGGGTCGGTCAAGGACCGCATCGGCGTGGCCATGATCGAGGCCGCCGAGCGCGAGGGTCGCATCGAGCCCGGCCGCACGACGATCGTCGAGGCGACCTCGGGCAACACCGGGATCGCGCTGGCGTTCGTGTGCGCCGCGAAGGGGTACGACCTCGTGCTCACGCTGCCGCAGGGGATGAGCAGGGAGCGCGAGGCGCTGCTGAAGCTCTACGGCGCGCGCGTGGAGATCACCGAGTCCATGGGCGGGATGAACGAGGCCGTCGCGGCGGCCCGGGCGATGGCCGCCCGGGACGACGTCTTCCTGCCCGACCAGTTCTCCAACCCTGCGAACCCCGCAGCGCACCGCGAGGGCACGGGACCAGAGATCTGGGAGGCGATGGACGGCGACGTCGACGTCCTCGTCGCCGGCGTCGGCACCGGCGGGACGATCACGGGGACGGGCGAGGCCCTGAAGGCGCGCAACCCGAAGCTGAAGGTGGTGGCCGTCGAACCGCTGTCGTCCGCGGTGCTCTCCGGGCAGCGGCCCGGCCCGCACAAGAGTCAGGGCATCGGCGCGGGCTTCGTCCCCGCGGTGCTCAACCGCGACATCCTCGATGAGGTCATCCCGATCGACGACGAGGACGCGATCCAGACGGCGTGGCGGGTGGCGCGCACCGAGGGCGTCCTCGCGGGGCTGTCCTGCGGCGCGGCGATCGCCGGGGCGCTGCAGGTTGCCGCGCGGCCCGAGAGCCAGGGCCTGCGGATCGCCGTCGTGCTCCCGGACTCCGGCGAGCGCTATGCGTCGGCGCCGTTCTTCGTGCCCGACTGAGCACGGGCGACGAGGTCGTCCCGGCGGCCCAGGCACCAGTCCAGCACGGCGGGCCACGGCCCGTAGCCCGCGTCGACGTTGAGGTGCCCCTGTCCGGGCAGCAGGTCGCAGGCGATCCGGAGCGGGTCGGCGTACGTCGGCTTGCCGCCCTGGGGGCAGTACGGGTCGTCGTCGGAGCAGACCAGCCGGGTGGTGGTCGCCGCGGTTGCGACCCCGGCGCGGTCGATGGGCACCGGGAAGAACGTCGGGAGCTCACCGAGCGGGCCCGGCGGCGCGTTGAGCAGGACGCGGTCGACCCGCGGTGCTCCCGGGGTCGGCGCCGCCGCGTGGTGCAGCCACAGGATGCAGCCGAGCGAGTGACATACGACGAGCCGTTCGCCGTCGCCGGCGGCGAGCTCGCGCAGCTCGACGTCGAGCATCGATCGCCAGGCGGTGAGGTCGGGCGTCATCGCGTCGGGCAGCTGCGGGAAGCGCACGACGCAGCCCGCGGCGCGGAGCTCGGGGGCCAGCCACCGCTGCCAGTGCGGTCCCTGGGACCCCTGCCAGCCGTGAAGGATGAGGACCCGGAGCGCGATGTCGCGCAGGGTATCCGCTGGAAACTGACACAAGCGCGAGCCCGGTTACCGAGTTGTATTACGGTGCATTGCGCCCTATTCTCCGCCGTCCGCACATGCGCAACGGCTTGGAGCAATCAACAATGCGTGCCCTTCGCGCCGCCCTCGGGGCGGCGCTCGTCGTCCTGCTCTCGGCCGCGCCGGCGTCTGCGGCCACCACGTCGCTGGCGATGACGGTCGATCCGGCTTCGCCCGGCACGGGGGCCACGGTCAGTCTCCAGAGCACGGTCAGCGGCAACCCGCAGCCGGCACTGCAGATCCTGACCGTCGCGATGCCCAAGGACTTCGAGTACCGCGGGGACAAGATCGCCACCGTGTGCCGCGCCGCCGACCTCCAGGGCTTCGAGCCGCGCTGCGCGGCGTCGTCGCTGCTGGGGACCGGCAAGGCGACCGTCGAGTTCAAGAACGGCAACGTCACCGGCACGGCCGTCGTCGACCCGGTGCGCATGTACTACGCGGGCGCGGACCAGGTGCTGTTCCACATGAAGGCGCTGAGCCCGCTGCAGCGCGGCGTCGTCGTCCCCTCGACGGTGCTGCTCAGCGACCCCGACTTCGGGCCGGTCTTCCAGATCGGGCCGGCCACGGGGTCGGGTTTCGGGACGCTGGCCCTGACGTCGTTCACCTTCACCACCGTCCCCGGCCTCTTCACCACCGGCAGCTGCGAGTCCGGCGCCTGGGTGGCAGCCGGCCGCTACCTGTTCCTGGGCGGGGCGACGCAGGAGATCAACCCGCGCATCGCCTGTGCCGGCCCGGGCGATCCCACCGGACCGGCGACCGGCACCGCGAGCGCGCCCACGCCCGGCGCGGCGCTGACCGTTGCCGGCACGACGGTCGCCCAGACCCGGGGAACGCTCGGCGCGGCTCGGGTGAAGGTCATCTCGACGAGCCTGCGCGCCCGCAGCGGCCGCGTGGCGGTGCGCGTGCAGTGCCGGTCACGTGCTCGCTGCATGGGGACGCTGCGGCTGCATCACAAGCGGCCCGCGGGCGGCATCGCCCGGTACGGAACGGCGCGGTTCTCGATCAAGGGCGCGTCGTCGAAGACCATCACGGTCAAGCTGCGCGTACGGGGGACCACCCTGCTTCGTCGGGGTCGGGTCGTGACGTGGGTCCGCGCGCACCTCGACGGCGCGGGACGCGAGCGCGATTCGGTGCGCAGGCTGTCGATGCGCCGCGGCTGACCTCGCTCAGTAGAAGACGCAGCGGCAGCGATGCCGCGGGCGGCCCTTGTAGTCCGGCGCCTGTCCGCGGTTCCAGAGCCAGTGGTCGAGCTCGTTGGCGGTGACGTCCAGGCGGGCGGCGAGCTGCTCGGCGGCGTGGACGGCGCACCCGCGGATCTCTCGCTCCTGTGGGCCGCCGAAGCGCAGCGGGCGCTCGGCGTCGATGTGCGCGGCCAGCCGCTCGTCGTAGACCAGCACGCCGTCGCAGCGCAGCACGTGGGGGACCAGGTTGTCCGCGAAGATCGTCAGGCGGTCGAGGTCGCCGAACGTCGCGACGCCCGCGAGCGCCAGGTCACTCGCCGCGATCTGGGCGCGCTTGTAGAACCCGCGGTCGGCGTACATCGCCATCCCGCGGGCGAGGCTCTCGGCGAAGCGCTCGGCCGAGCCGCCGGCCGCGACGACGACGTCGAGCGTGCGCCGCGGGCCCAGCCAGTCGCCGAGGCCGCGCAGCGCCTGCGCGTACAGCGCCATGAGCTCGTGGTCGCGCGGTTGGCCGAGGACGCCGGCGAGCCGGTCGGCGTGCATGGCGCGCAGGTCCGCCGCGGTCCAGACCCCCTCGGCGCGCGCGTGGTCGGCCAGCGCGGTCGCCATCGTGAAGTACCCGGACATCCCCGGCCGCTTGCGGATGGTCGGCCACCATCCCGAGCCGAAGTTGATCGTGTCGAGGGTCAGCAGGAAGGTGGCGACCTGTTCGGGCTCGTCGTCGAGATGGTGGGCCACCGGATCGAGGCCCGGCGGGTCCTCAGGCGGGGTGCCGAGACGGTCGCCGTAGGCCGCCAGCGCGTCCTCGTCGATGCGGACGAACTGCGCCGTGGCCGCGATCTGCGCAGCGGTGGCCCGGACCTCGTCGGTGAGTCGCACGCGGGCATCTTCGCAAGCCTCGCCGCCGCCGCTCGCGCACCTATGCTGGTCGGGTGAAGGAGATGGCCACAGACCCGCGCGTGCAGCAGCTGCTGGAGGGCCTGAACCCCGAGCAGCAGGCAGCCGTGACGCACCCAGGTGGGCCGCTGCTCATCCTCGCCGGCGCGGGTTCGGGCAAGACCCGCGTGCTCACCCACCGCATCGCGTGGCTCATGCACACGGGCGTGGCGCGGCACGGCGAGATCCTCGCCATCACGTTCACGAACAAGGCCGCGCAGGAGATGCGCGAGCGCGTCGAGCTGCTCGTGGGCGGGCGCGCCCGCGCCATGTGGGTCATGACCTTCCACTCGGCCTGCGCCCGGATGCTGCGCGCCGACGGCCCGCGCCTGGGCTACACGCGCGGGTTCACGATCTACGACCAGGCCGATTCGCGGCGCATGGTCAAGCGCTGCCTCGACGAACTCGGGGTCGATACCAAGCGCTTCACGCCGGGCGCGGTTCAGAACCAGATCAGCGCAGCGAAGAACCAGCTGCGCGACGCCGAGGGCTACCGCCAGCTCGTCGGCTCGTTCTTCGAGCAGACGGTCGCCGACGCGTACGAGCTCTACGAGCGCGAGCTGCACCGCGCCAACGCGATGGACTTCGACGACCTGCTGTTCCGCACCGTCAACCTGCTCGAGCTCTTCCAGGAGGTCCGCGACCGGTACCAGGGCGCGTTCCGGCACATCCTGGTCGACGAGTCCCAGGACACCACCCACGCCCAGTACCGCCTGCTGCAGCTGCTGACCGGCGAGGAGCGCAACCTCGCGGTGGTCGGCGACGACGACCAGTCGATCTACAGCTTCCGCAGCGCCGACATCTCGAACATCCTCGACTTCGAGGACGACTACCCCGACGCGACGGTCGTGCGCCTCGAGCAGAACTACCGCTCCACGCAGACCATCCTGTCCGCCGCCAACGCCGTGATCTCCCACAACCGCGGGCGCAAGGGCAAGACGCTCTGGACCGACCTCGGCGAGGGCGACTCGGTGAAGATCCGCGAGCTCGAGGACGAGCACGCCGAGGCGCGGTTCGTCGTGGGGGAGATCGAACGGCTCGTCGACGAGGGCGTGTCACGGGCGGAGATCGCGTGCTTCTACCGGACCAACGCGCAGTCGCGCGTCCTCGAGGACACGCTCGTGCGCCGTGAGATCGGCTACCAGGTCATCGGCGGCACGAAGTTCTACGAGCGCGCGGAGATCAAGGACGCACTGTCGTACCTGCAGGTGCTCGCCAACGAGCGCGACAGCGCGAGCTTCACGCGGATCGCCAACTCGCCGAAGCGCGGCATCGGGCAGACCTCGCTCTCGCGGGTGCTCAGCCACGCCGCGACGATGGACATCCCCGTGTGGGACGCGGCGGCCGAGCCGAGCATGGTGCCGGGGCTGGGCACCGCCGCGATCCGCGCGCTGGACCGCTTCATGGACACCATGGCGGGGCTGCGCGCCCGCGCGCAGGAGCAGGTCCCGGTGGGCGATCTGCTCGAGGCCATCCTGCACGAGACCGGCTACCTCGACGCGCTGGAGGCCGAGCGCACGATCGAGGCGCAGGGGCGGATGGAGAACCTCCAGGAGCTGGTGGAGGTCGCGCGCGAGTTCGACGCGGCCGAGCTTCCGGAGGACGCCGCCGACACCGCGCTGGAGACGTTCCTCCAGCAGGTCGCACTGGTGGCCGACGCCGACGGTCGCGTCGACGACGAGGGCCTCGTCACGCTGATGACGCTGCACAACGCGAAGGGGCTGGAGTACCCGATCGTCTTCCTCATCGGCTGCGAGGAGGGCGTCTTCCCGCACGCCCGCGCGCTGGACGAGGGCGGCCTGGAGGAGGAGCGCCGGCTCATGTACGTCGGCATCACGCGCGCCATGCGCGACCTCTACATCACCTACGCGCGCCGGCGCTCGGTGTTCGGCAACCCGCAGTACGGCCTGCGCTCGCGCTTCCTCGACGAGATCCCCATGGAGCTGACCGACCGCGAGGACGAGCCGGTGTTCAAGCCCGGGCCGTCGCGGTCGGGCGCGCGCAACGACACGCGGTGGGGCGCGCCCACCCCGGGCGGAGGCGTCACCCGCGGCGCCCGGCGCGAGGCGCCGGTCAGTGACTTCCGCATGGGTGACGACGTGCAGCACGCGGCGTTCGGCGCCGGCGTCGTCACCGGCGTCGAGGCGGGCGGGATCGTCGTCGTACGCTTCGCCGGGGACGGGACCGAGCGCAAGCTGATGGCCGAGTACGCCCCGATCACCAAGGTATGAGCGCCACCATCATCGACGGCAAGGCCTCGGCCGCCCGCCTGCGCGCTGCGCTGGCCGGCGAGGTTGCCGACTTCACCGCCGAGACCGGCACCCCGCCGGGGCTCGCCACGATCCTCATCGGCGACGACCCCGCCAGCGCGGTGTACGTCGGCGGCAAGCAGAAGGCGTGCGCCGAGGTCGGCATCCGCGGCTTCGACCACCGGCCGGCCGGCGACGCGCCGCGTGAGGAGATCCTCGCGCTCATCGACGAGCTGAACGCCGACCCCGCGGTCAGCGGCATCCTCTGCCAGCTGCCGGTGCCCGACCATCTCGACGGCGTCGAGCTGACGAACCGCATCGACGCGAGCAAGGACGTCGACGGGCTGACGATCGCCAGCGCAGGCCGGCTCGCGCTCGGCATGGAGGGGCTGCGGTCCTGCACGCCGGCGGGGGTCATGGTGCTGCTCGAGGAGCAGGGTGTCGACCTGCAGGGCGCCGAATGCGTCGTGGTGGGCCGCTCGAACCTCTTCGGCAAGCCGATGGCGCAGCTGTTGCTCGCGGCCAACGCGACGGTGACGATCTGCCACTCCCGCACGCGTGATCTCGGCGAGGTCTGCCGGCGCGCCGACGTGCTCATCGCGGCGGTCGGTGTGCCGCATCTCGTCAAGGGCGACTGGATCAAGCCGGGCGCCGTCGTCATCGACGTCGGCATGAACCGGCTGGAGAGCGGGCTGACGGGAGACGTGGACTTCGATGCGGCGCTGGACGTCGCTTCGGCGATCACCCCGGTTCCCGGCGGTGTGGGCCCCATGACGATCGCGTTGCTGTTGCGCAACACGCTGCAGGCCGCTCGTATGCAGCGACGCGATACGTTGCCGTCATGAGCCTTGCTCGCCTGCGCCTGGGGGAGATCCTCGCCGTGGTGGCCGCCATCGGCCTGCTCGTCGTGCTCGGCGCCGACTGGTTCGAGCTGCGCAGCCGCGTGGCGGTCGTCGGCGCCAGCAGCACCGGCTACGCCTCGCTGGGGTGGTTCGCCGACGCGCTGCTGATCTTCGCCGCGCTGTCGTGCCTGGCGCTCGCCGCGGCGACGGTCTTCGAGCGCGCACCCGTCACGCCCGTCGGGATCCAGACGGTCGCGGTCGTCGCGACGTTCATCGCGCTGATCTGCGTGTCGCTGCGGCTGATCTTCCAGCCCGGACTGGGCGTGGGCGCCGACGACACGAGCGTCGACCTGCTGCCCGGCGCCTACCTCGGGTTCGTGTTCACGCTGATGATGTTCGTGGGCGCGTGGATCTCGATCGGCGACGAGCGCACGAGCAGCCGCTTCTCGCGCGAGCAGACCGACCGCGTGCTGAGCCTTCCGGGCGTCGACCGCCCCGTACCGCTGACCGATGGAGATGGACGTTGATCGATCGTGAGCAGGTGCTCCACGTCGCGCGCCTCGCGCGCCTGGAGCTGACCGAGGACGAGGTCGAGCACATGACCGGCGAGCTGTCGAAGGTGCTCGGGCACATCGACAAGATCGCCGAGCTCGACCTCGACGGCGTCGCACCGACCTCGCACGTCGTGACCGTCGAGAACGCGCTGCGCCCCGACGAGCCCGAGGCGTCCCTGCCGCGTGACGTCGCGCTCGCCCCCGCTCCGGCCGTTGCCGACGACGGCTTCCTCGTCCCGAGCCCGCAAGCCGGATGAGCGCGCCCACCGACCTGACCGCGGTGCAGGCCGCGGAGGCTGTCCGCGCGGGCGAGCTCTCCGCCGCCGAGCTGTTCGACGCGTACCGCGAGCGCGCGGCCGCCGACGAGCTGAACGCCTACACGTGGGTCGCCGACGGCGCACCCGCGGGCGCTCCGGCGGGCGACGCGCCGCTCGCCGGGGTGCCGATCGCCGTGAAGGACCTCTTCTGCACCGAGGGCATCCCGAGCCAGGCCGGCTCGCGCATCCTCGAGGGGTACCGCCCGCCGTATACCGCGACGTCCGTGCAGCACCTGCTCGACGCCGGTGCACCCGTGCTGGGCAAGACCAACCAGGACGAGTTCGCCATGGGCTCGTCGACCGAGAACTCGGGCTACGGGCCGGTCCTCAACCCGTGGGACCGCACGCGCGTCCCCGGCGGTTCCTCGGGCGGCAGCGCCGCGGCGGTCGCCGGCGGCAGCGCGCCGTGGGCGCTGGGCACGGACACCGGCGGGTCCATCCGCCAGCCCGCCGCGCTCTGCGGCATCGTCGGCCTGAAACCGACATACGGGGCGATCAGCCGCTACGGCATGATCGCCTTCGCGTCGTCGCTGGACCAGGCCGGCCCGCTCACGCGCACCGTCGCCGACAGCGCGCTCATGCTGCGCCACCTCCAGGGCGCGGACACCCGCGACATGACGAGCGTCGGGCTGCGCGAGGACATCGTCCTGCCGACCGCCGAGCGGCTGGACGGCATCCGCCTCGGCGTGCCGGAGGAGCTGTCGGGCGACGGGATCGATCCCGGCGTGCGCGAGGCGTTCGAGCAGTCCCTGAAGCTCGCCGAGGAGCTCGGCGCGACGGTCGAGCCCTGCCGGCTGCCGCACGCACCGCACGCGCTGAGCGCGTACTACATCCTCGCCCCGGCGGAGTGCTCGTCGAACCTCGCGCGGGTCGACGGCGTGCGCTACGGGCAGCGCGTCGAGGCCGACACGCTCATGGACATGTACACGCGCACCCGCCACGACGGGTTCGGGCCCGAGGTCAAGCGCCGCATCATGCTCGGGACCTACGCGCTGTCGTCGGGCTACTACGACGCCTACTACGGCAAGGCCCAGCGCGTGCGGACGAAGATCGCCGAGGACTTCACGTCCGCGTTCGAGCGCTTCGACTTCATCGTGACCCCGACGAGCCCGAACGTCGCCTTCGAGCTCGGCGCCAAGACCGACGACCCGCTGAGCATGTACCTCAACGACTTCTGCACCGTCCCGATGTCGCTCGCCGGCATCCCGGCGATCAGCATCCCGAACGGCCTGTCGGACGGGCTGCCGACGGGACTCCAGCTCGCAGCGCCTGCGTTCGGCGAGAACCGCCTGCTCGACGCGGCGCACGCGCTTGAGGGCGCGCTCGGGTTCACCCGCCTTGACGAGCGTGAGGTCGCGGCATGAGCCCCGTCGAGTACGAGCCCGTCATCGGGCTGGAGATCCACGTCCAGCTGAAGACGAAGACCAAGATGTTCTGCGGCTGCGAGCTGAGCTTCGGCGACCCGCCCAACGTGCACACGTGCCCGCGCTGCCTCGGCCTGCCCGGGGCGCTGCCGCTGCCCAACGCGCGGGCCATCCACTACGGCCTGCTCATCGGGATGGCGCTGGAGTGCGAGCTCGCGCCGCGGTCGATCTTCCACCGCAAGAACTACTTCTATCCCGACCTGCCCAAGGGCTACCAGATCAGCCAGTACGACGAACCGCTCTGCGGGCCGGGCCGGCTGGGCGACGTGCGCATCCACCGCGTGCACCTCGAGGAGGACGCCGCGAAGCTCGTGCACGTCGGGGCATCCGGGCGGATCCATGCGTCCGACGCGTCCGTCGTCGACTTCAACCGCGGCGGCACGCCGCTGGCGGAGATCGTCACCGAGCCGGATGTCACGTCGGCCGAGCACGCGCGCGAGTGGCTGACACTGCTGCGCACCACGCTGCGCCAGCTCGGGGTCAGCGACGTGAACATGGACGAGGGCTCGCTGCGGTGCGACGCGAACATCTCGATCCGGCCGAAGGGCGAGACCGAGCTCGGCACCAAGACCGAGCTGAAGAACATGAACTCGTTCCGGTTCATCGAGCGCGGCATCCGCGCCGAGGTCGCGCGGCAGGAGGAGCTCCTGCGCAACGGCGAGCAGGTGGTGCAGGAGACGCTGCACTTCGACCCGCGGACCGAGGCGATCACGTCGCTGCGCTCGAAGGAGGAGGCGCACGACTCCCGCTACTTCCCCGAGCCGGATCTGGTGCCGGTGACGATCACCACGGACATGCTCGACACCGCGCGCGCGGCACTCCCCGAGCTGCCCGCCGCGCGCCAGGAGCGCTTCGAGGCCCTCGGGCTGCAGACCGACACCGCCCGCCAGCTGGCGTGGCGCGCGGAGCTGGGCGATTACTTCGAGACGGCGCTCGACGCGGACGGGGACATCGGGTCGCCGCAGGCCGTCGCGAACTGGGTCTCCAACGAGCTGGTCGCGCGCCTCGGCGACGCGGACCCCGCGGAGTCGAAGGCGAGCCCGGGAGCGGTGGCGGCGCTGGCCGGCCTGGTCGAGACCAAGGCGGTCACGCCGAACAACGCGAAGATCGTGCTCGACAAGCTCGTCGCCGACGGCGGCGAGCCCGCGCAGATCATCGAGGCCGAGGGCCTCGGCGCGCTCGGTGACGACAGCGAGCTCGACGGCATCGTCGAGGCCGCGCTGGCCGCCAACGCCGACGCGGCGGAGAAGATCCGCGGCGGCAACATGAAGGCGATCGGGCCGATCATCGGTCACGTCATGCGCGAGACGAAGGGCCGTGCGGACGGCGGCGACGTCACGAGGATCGTCCGCGAGAAGCTCGGGCTCTGAGCCTGTCGCGTTCGATCCCCTGCGCGGCGTAGAGTGCGCGCGCTTCGCTGATCACAGCGCCCGGCCGCCAGGTACGGGCAGAAGGGACGACATGCGCGTACATCAGGCCCGCCGGCTGACCGGGGTGGCCCTTGCCGCTGCGGCGCTGGCCATCACCGCTTGCGGCGGCGAGGACAACAGCGACTTCATCGACGCGTCCAAGAAGGTCACC
>SXGQ01484041.1_pt1 | contig 11989 bp, 1 predicted proteins | sample 3178371 | NCBI WGS metagenome assembly SXGQ01 (sample SAMN11356859, study PRJNA531348) | freshwater metagenome | isolation source: freshwater sample F1-20 | place: China: Fuxian Lake, Yuxi | collected 2017-12-25 | reverse complement strand
GCGACAGTTTGTCGCGTAGATAAAGCCGTCGAATCTTGCCCAATATTTCCATGGTGATCACCCTTTTTATCTCCTGCCTAAAAATTAGGCAGGACAAGAAGAACACCTGGGTCAATTTTGGATCGGCATCACCCCTTAAAGTGGGTCAGTTTTCGGTCGGCGGCAACAGGTCAAGGGCAACACCAAGGTGATGAGCCATCTGATGTTTGGCCTGCTGGTTCTGACGGTGGATCAACTGATGCGCTTGCTTCATTGATCTACCGTTCGACGAACAGCATGGAAATCCCCAAGGATGCGTGGGCGTGGCAGACTATCGCCCGCAACAGGATATATCCGTGATCCCGCAGCCGTAATCGCCCAAAATCACCCAACACTTCAGAAATTAGCCGTTAAAGTCGGCTCGTACAAATTCGGGTTGCTGCAGGCGGCGAGTTTTGCAAGAGGCTCAGTAGTGATGTATTGTAATTACGCCCCTCTTTAATATGGCATCAATGCACCGTTTCCGTTGGTTGGGGTTCAAATTGCGCTATGCCCCGTTTGCACCGACTGTGAGCATTTGCGATTTCATTGAGGTTTGCCAAAGTTAAAAAGTACGTAATTTGGATTCTAACCAAGGTAAATCGCCGCCTTTAATGATCTACAAGTCCAGTGTCCTGAACACATCGTTCACCAGCACTTCTAGGTGCGGGCTGCGCATCATGGCCAAGTGGCTGCCTGGGGCTGGTCTCAGAGATACCGCCGGACTCGCTTGAGTCCACTGGGCTGCCGCGCTTTGCTGGGCTACCTCGTCCCCGCAGACCCAGGCAAGCACCGGGGCGTCCAGTGCCGGAAAGGCTGGTAGGCTTAGCGTGCCCAGGTACCCATAGAGTTCCCAATAGGCTTGCAGTTCTTCTGCCGAGACTGGCAGATCGCCTTTCCCTAGCCGTGTCAGCGCCTGTAGCACGAAAGCTGCCCGCCCATGCGGCTCCACGGCACTGAGCACTGGTAGAGCCAGATCCAGTGGTTGGTCGAAAAACGCCCGTGATATGGTTCCGGCAATCTGGCGCCAGCGCCACAGTTCGTCGGCCGCTTCCGGCACGGGTGGTCCGGGAGTCATAGGAGTCGCGTCCAGTGCGACCAGGAATGCTACTTTCTCGCCCACAGCCTCCAGCCTTGCGGCAATATGGGCCGCTAGTTGCACCCCATAGGAATATCCCAGAAGACGGTAGGGCCCGGTGTCCTGTTCACGCCGCAGCGCGCGTATCAGCGGCCGTATTAACTCGCCGAAATTCTTGGGTGCGCTGCTTTGTAATGGGATCTGCAGGCCCCAGACCTCAAAATTCTCTGATAGTCGGATGCCCAGTGGATATATCTGCTTCAGCTGGCCCGAAATGTCGGGCAAGACGAACAGTTTGGGTTTACCTGAGCGCAGACCCAGCAGCACCAGTAGAGGGTTGGACGCATCTGTTGCGCGCTGCGGGGCCTCGATGCGGTGCAGTAGCGCGCGGCAGTTCCGCGCTTCATATACCAGCGCTAGAGTAACCGCCTGCCCTAACAGCACAGAGGACTCGGACGCTACCCGCAGCAGCAGCAGGGACGTGCCGCCCATCTCGAAGAAATCATCGTCGGGCTGCACTGAAGAACGTTTTAGCAATTGGGCCCAGAGGGCGCAGAGCGCCTGCAGACGCTGCTCATCCTTTTCCGTACTGCCGCTGGCTTTTGCCGAGTAGGCTGCTTCCAGCGGCTGTGCATGGTTTGTCTGCGACGGCCAGTAAGGCAGGGCCAATGGGTTGCTCAGGCTGCTTAGAGCCAAGCACCAGTTAGTGCAGAGGCTGGCCGCAAGATCTGCGCTTACCAGCGCCGCGTCAAACACCAAGTTTGCACAAAGTCCCTTGCCACCTTGTGCCGCTGGGCTTTCGAAGACCGTCAACACCACGTCGCTCTTTGCGTGGGTCGGTTGCACCGGGATTGGTTCGATCTCGAGGCCCTGTAGCACCAGTTCAGGCTGCTCAAAGGCTTGCCACGACACCAAGGTCTGGAAAAGGCTGCTGCGCTGGCGCTGACCCAGCGCGGAGGCGCAGGCCTCCATGATGTCCTCTAGGGGTAATTCGCTGTGCTCGCTTACGGCTAGCATACGCGTTGACACCTGTTGTAACCATGCTTCCGCCGGGCCTTCTGAGGGCAATTGAAATCGCACAGGCAATGTGTTGATCAGCGTCATTACCACATCTTGAAGTTCGGGCTGGGCCCGGTTGGAAATCACGCTACCGATGACCAGGTCACCCCGGCCAGTGTGCTGTGCCAGCGTAAGGGCCCAAGCGCCCAGAATCATGACGTAGGGAGAGATGTGCAACTGCCGCGCGCGGGCTTGGGCGTTGGCCCAGGCTGCAGCGTCCAGATGCCGGATTACCGACGGCGATGCCGTGCCAACTTTGGCGGCAGCCTGAATTGGCGGCCAGTCGATGGGCGCCGGAACATCTGCCAGCGCCTGCCGCCAGAAGCCCCGCTGGGCCTCAAGCCACTGTCCAGCATGGCGGGCGTGCTGCCAAACCGCCACGTCGGCCGGTTGCAGCCATGCAGCGGCCAGCACGATAGGACGACCATTGAGTGCGGATTCGTAGGCCTGGCGCAAGTCGTGGAATATCACCCGCAGCGAGGCACCATCCGCGTGAATGTGGTGCAGGGCCAGGGACAGCACATGCGAACGCTCAGATTGCTGGATCAGGTTCACGCGCAGCACCGGACCTTGATGCAGATCGAATGCCTGCTCCGCTTGGTGCTGCAGGACGAGTAGCAACGCGTGTTCTGGGCCCTCGAAAAACGATTCGCGGTACTCAATCCACCGCGAATCCGCAGCCTCGATGCATTGCAGAATCTCGTCGCCCTCCGGCCTGAAATGCGTGCGAAGTGTCTCGTGCCGGACCTGCACGGCAGCCAAGGCCTGGCGCAACGCAGGTCGGTCTAGGTTCCCTTTGACGCGCAGCGAGATGCTGATGTTGTAGGCAGAGCTGAGCGGTGCAAGTCTATGGATGAAGTAAAAGCGCCGCTGGGCGAAGGAGGCTGGGGCTTGGGTCGCCCATCGGGCGGGGCGCTGCCGTAGCTGAGGGCGGTCTACTGGCCCGTCCGTTTGACCTTGGGCTATGCGCGTGGCCTTTGCTATGCCGGGGATGGTCGGCTCGTTGAAGATGGCGCACAGGCTTGGCGCGGCCGCGAAGTGCCGCTCGATCATTGCGGCCAGACGAGCCGCGAGCATTGAATGACCGCCAATGTCAAAGAAGTTGGCATCCCTCGAGGGCAGTCTGATGTTGAGCAGGCCAGCGATCATTTCGGCAATCTGCTGCTCCATCGGGTCCTCGTAACAAACGGGCTGGGAGTAATCCTCATCTGCTGATTCGGCTTCAAAAGGGTTTGGCAGACCTTGGTGGTCCAACTTGCCTGTGGGGGTGAGCGGAAAGCGTGGCAAAAGGCGGATGACGGAGGGCCGCATATGATTTGGCAGGACCGACTTGAGTCGTTCCTGCACATGGCGACCGAACTCCAGAGCTGCCGGCTTGTCCGCGGGACGGTTGAAGCCGGCAGGCAGATCCGGCAAAGACAGGGCGGCTCGATAGGCAGGTGCGCCCTTAGGGGCGAATGCCAATGTAAAAACACCAGGTTCGGCGGACTCTCCGGTGTTCACAGACAACCACATCGAGGCGCATTCGCGTCCAAGCTCATGGCCAAGGGCCATCAGTTCCCCGGGGTCTAGCGCATGCGATAAGTCATTGGTGTCGCTATGCAGCGCCTGCCAGGCCCGGCGCTCCAACGACAAGCGTTGGTTGCCCAGCATCGGCAGCAGAAAGGCCAGATCGGGGCCTGCACGCAGCTGCGCTTCGATGGTGGGCAAGTTGACATCGGTCAGCACGACGGCGTCTGCCCTTACCGCGTCTCCCTCTTGCTGGTCCAGGAACACCACGCAGTCATAGCGCAGGCGCGACATCTCGTTCGGCGAGTCATTTTGCTTCAGGCGGGGCCAAACGCGCGGCGCGCGCTCTGCCAGCAACTCTTGCAGCAGCCCGGGGTCTACCATCAGCTCTCTCTCCAGCGCCAGGGACTTGTGCCAGGCGCTGCGCAACGCATCCCCTTTGCGGTCCGGTCCTTGCGGGCCGTGTAGCGCGAGCGACAGGTGGTGCAGCGCTCCGGTGGCATGGGCACGCAGGTCGCCAACGAAAATCACACCGCCCGTGCGCGTGCACGCGGCGGCCTGGCGCAGCACCAGGCCCAGGTACTCCGCCGAAGGGAAGTATTGGACGACCGAGTTAATCAGCACCAAGTCATAGGGCGTGGTCTCTTCTGCCAGTGCCTTCTCCAGTTCATGAGCTGGCAGGCAGTGCAGGCTGACATGTTGCCATCCTTTTTGGCTTACCCGCGCGGCCAACTGGTGCAGCACCACTGGTGACGCGTCGATACCGCAGTAGTGTTCGACCTGTGGCGCCATACCGGCCAGCAGCATGCCGGTTCCGCAACCAATCTCCAGCACCCGGCGCGGCCGCAGGGCGCGCAGGCGATCTAGGGTTTCCTGCAGCCAGTTCCGCATCTCGGAATTTGGGATCGGCTGACCATCGTAGCTTGAGTGCCAGCCCGAAAAGTCGGGATCATCTAAGTCGCAAATGGCCGGCGCATAAGTTGTGTCGAATGCGCTGGACCATGCTTGATACTGGCGTAAGTCGGCCTGGCGGCGCTGTTCTTCAGTGGCTGTGATGTAGGCCACGATGCGCTGGTCGCCTGCCTGCCTTTCCAGCACCTGCACTTCGGCGCCAGCCACCCCCGGTTGCGCCATCAACGCAGCCTGGATCGCGCCGAGCTCGATGCGAAAGCCGCGCCCTTTAACCTGGCGATCGGCGCGCCCGAGGTAGACCAGTTCGCCGTTGGCGTCGATCCGCGCGAGATCCCCGCTACGGTAACAGCGCAGCCCGTGCTCGTCGATGCTGAACCGCTCCCGCGCCTCGCTTTTCAAGTAGCCGTGGCTGACGCCGGCACCGCAAATCAGCAATTCACCGATGGCTCCTCGGGGAACATCCACGCCCTGATCATTGGCAAGCCGCAGGCCCAGGTCGGGTATGGGGACGCCGATCGGCGAACAGGCTGGTCGGTCAAGGTCTTCGCGCCGAATCGGTCGGTAGCTCACGTGGACCGTGGTTTCCGTGATGCCGTACATGTTGGTGAGTTGGGGATGACGGTCGCCAAAGGCTTCGATCCAGGGGCGCATGGAGCCCATCTGCAGCATTTCGCCACCGAACACAATATGCCGTAGCGCCGACGGTTCCCGTGGTTTGCGGGCCAACACGGCGGCAGCAGTCTGTGAGAAGGCGCTTGGGGTCTGATTCAGAAAGGTTACGCCTTCGCTGGCCAGCATCTCGGCAAACGATGGTGGGTCCCGGCTAATGTCTGTGGGCACCACTACTAGGCGACCACCGTAAAGCAGCGCGCCGAACATTTCCCAAACCGAAAAATCAAAGGCATAGGAATGGAACAGCGTCCAGACGTCTTCAGGCGAGAAGGCGAACCAATGCGCGGTAGACTGAAACAATCGCATCACATTGTGATGGCTCACCCTGACCCCCTTAGGCTGGCCGGTAGAGCCGGAAGTGAAGAGCACGTAGGCTAGGGCCTGCGATGTGAGTTCCTGCGGGAGCTCGATGGCGGGGCCGTCCGGCGCCGAATGCGCGAGCCCGTTTGCATAGCAGACCTGGGCGCCGTCCGGGAAAGGGGTCTGCTCGTCGGAGCAGACGTAGACCCTGAGCTGGGCTTCCTGCGCCATCAGCATTAGGCGAGAGGCCGGATAGGCTGGATCCAGGGGCACATAGGCCGCACCGGCCTTGAGGATGCCGAGCAGTCCCGGCAGCAGATTCAGATCGCGTTTGGCTGACAGGCCCACCAGATCGCCGGGTTGCACGCCCATGCGGACCAACTCCCCGGCTACACGGGTCGACCATTCGTCCAGTTGGCGGTAGCTCACCCTGGCTTGCCCGCAGACCAGGGCGGTGGCCTCTCCCCGTTGGCGCGCCATCGTGCGGAACCGGGTCTCCAATCGGGGGGTGTCGGTCGCGCCCGCATGGAGGATGGGAAAAGCCGCTGGCCAGCTGCGGTCGAGTTGACCGAGAGGCCGTTTCGGCTCGGCGAGGCCTTGACGTAACAGCACCTCAAAATGGGACAGAAAGGCCCGAACAGTTGTCTCCCCCAACAGTGTCGAGTCCCAGATCAGAGTCCCCGTGTAACTGCCACCGGAGGTTCGAATCGACATCTCCATATCGAAACGGGCACCCCGTTGTTCGGCTACTTGCTGGAACGTCAGTTCCGGGAACAACCCCGAGATTTCCCCCTGTTCTGCAAACATGCTCAGTGCCACGGACACCAGTGGGTCACCAGGGGATGTGCCAGAAAATCCCAGTGCGCGCACCACCTCCTGATATGAGGCGTGCAGATCGTCAAACGCATCCAGAGCCGCGTCCCTGAAAGCCTGGATCCATTGTTCAAACCCGAGGTTCCCGTCCAGACGGCAGCGCAAAGGCAGCATCTCAACGAAGATGCCTGGCACACGCTCGGCCCCAGCGGGTTCGCGCGCGAGAACGGAAGTTCCCAGGATGAAATCGCTTTGGTGTGAAAAACTTGCCAGTGCCGCGCTGTACGCGGCACCGATGACCATGAAGTGCGAGGCACCCGCGGCGGTGGCCTGTCTCTCAACTGCGGCTACAACATCCGGACCGAGTTGGACCGGAAGAGTCATACCGACCCGCTGGCCGTTGCTGGCCCGGGCGCCGTCCTCGGGCATGTGCAGACGCTCGGCGCCATCTAGGCGCTTGATCACCCTCTGCGTGTTTTTTTGCACGGTGGTCGACGAGGTGGACTCCTGATCCCACCACACCAGATCAGCGAAATGAAGTTTAACAGGCGGCAAAGCCTCACCGACGTAGAGGCGGCTGAGGTCCTGCAGCAACAGTCCGATTGAGAACGCGTCCAGCAGGATATGGTGGACGCAAAGCGTTAGGATCGTGGAGCTGTCGTCCAGTCGCAGTGCCTTCATGAACCAAGCGGGTACATTCCCAAGAACGAAGGGATGCGCCCGGTGCTGCTCAACTATCGACATGGCCTGCTCCAGGCGGTCCGACGCCGGTCTCATACGCAAGTCAATGACCTCGAATGGATCGGCCAAGGACGCCACAGGCTGCTGGTAAACTTGGCCATCGTCCCCTTGGAAGAAGCCGGTGCGCAGTATTTCGTGGCGCTGTTGCAGTGCGTACACGGCCACAGCGAACCGGTCCAGATCCAGGGGCCCGCCTACCTGGAAGGCCGAGAATATGTTGTATGCCCCGAGCTCGGCAGCCATCTGGTGCAAAAACCATAGCCTGGCCTGCATGGGCGTGAGGACGACACCTCGCTGCTGCGCAGGGCGCGGCCTGGGGCTGTCGGGGCCGATAGCCTGTGCCTCTATCCAGAACAGGTCATCTTTCGCCTTTGTGCCCAGTTCGGAGGTGAGGGCGTGGCTGTCGTTGCTCATGGGCCTGGTCGGGGTTGCTGCTGCAAGATGGAAAGAGCGCGGGCATCCATGTCTCCGACGATGCCCGGCAGGATGCGCACACGCTCGGCGATACCCAGCGGGGTGCGGCCATCGAACAACAGGCGTATGGGAATCTCAGTCTGAGCCACTTTCTCTACCTGAGCGCGCAGCTGCATTGCAAGCAGGGAGTGTCCGCCAAGACTGAAGAAGTCAGCCTCGACGTCGAAGTCGGGCTGCCTGAGCAGCACGCCGCAAAGGGCCGCTACTAGGCGTGCAAGGCCTGGCGTCTCTGCCTGTATCACCGGGCTGGACGGAGAGGCTGCTGCCGACAACCGGGTCGGTGGGGGTAAGGAATTCATGTCGATCTTGCCATTGGGCGTTAGGGGCAGCGCCGCAAGCGTCACCCAGTGCTTGGGCACCATATAATTCGGCAAGCGAGCGGCGATGGCCCCTGTGGCTGCCTTGAGGTCGAATTGGCCGGCTTGAGCCGGGACCAGCCAGACACACAGAGAGTTCATGGCTTTGCCCACGACTACCTCACGCGCGCCCGTCAGCTCGCGTACCGCGCTCTCAATCTCGCCGGGCTCGACCCGAAAGCCATTTATCTTGAGTTGACGGTCTACCCGACCCAGCACGACATGACGGCCATCCTCCAGTCGACAGGCCAGGTCACCCGTGAGGTACATCACCGCGCCGTGCTCGGCCGCTGAGGGCACGAAGCTGGCTGCTGTCAGGCCTGCGCGGTTGAAGTAGCCGCGGCTGACACTACCGCCCGCAATGGCTAGTTCGCCCACCGCGCCCGGCAAGGCCAAGTCGCCGTGCTGGTCTAACACGTGCATGCCCGTGCGTGCGATTGGCCAGCCGACTGTGATCGCTGCTGAATCCAAAAAGGCCACAGAGGACCAGATGGTGGTTTCTGTCGGGCCATACATGTTCCAGGCCTGCCCGAATGCACTGCGCAGCCATGCGGCGAGATCTGCGTCCAGAGCCTCGCCACCGCACCAGATCCGCATGGAGGTGCTGGAGAAGCCTTCTTCGCGCAGTAGTTTCCAGGTGGCGGGCGTCGCCTGCATGGCCGTGATGGCTTCCGCCTTCAGCAGGCGCCCAAGCGCGCGACCGTCGCGGGCCGTTGCGCGGTCCACCGGGTAGAGAGTGGCGCCTGCAAGTAGCGAGCCGAAGATCTCCAACAGCGAAATGTCAAAGGAGATCGTGGTCACTGAAGCGAAGCGGTCGGTGTTGCCCAGGCCAGGGCGCAGAATCATCGAGGCGATGGCGTTGGCAAACGCCGCCTGCCCGATCTGGACGCCCTTGGGCTCTCCAGTCGAGCCTGATGTGTAGATCAGGTAGGCCAGATTCTGCGCGGCTGGGGTGACAGGCAATTCTATTGTGGCGGGGTCTGCCGGTTCGACCAGAATGGCCATGGTCTCATTGTCCAGGCCCCATAGTGGCCAGCGTCCATTGGCGACTAGCGTGGCCGCCGACTTCGGGCCGACCACCAGCACGGGTTGCGCTTGTGCCAACATGTAGTCGAGGCGTTGGCGTGGCAACTCCGGGTCCAGCGGAAGGAAGGCTGCGCCACTGAATTGCACCGCCAGCAAGGCTAGCACCGTGGCCACATCGCCGCCACCGGCAACAGCAACCACGGTTTCGGACCCGGCGCCTTGCACCATCAGCTGGCGCGCCAGTCTGTCCGCGGCGACGCACAACTGCCCATAGCGCAGGGTACTACCGTCAGTGCCGATCACCGCCGGGTGGTGGGGCTGTAGTCGTGCCTGGGCCAAGATGCCTTGCGCCACCCAGGCCAACGACGGCACTGCGTCCTTCGACAGGTCGGCTCGTAGCAATGCCTGGCGGCGTTCACCGAACAGGTCAGTTTGCTCCAGCGTACGCACGCGGCCACTCGACCAGTCCTCCAGCGCTGCGCCGACACTGGCAAGCAGTTGGTTGGCCAGTGTACCGGGGACAGTGTGCGGGTCGAAGCGCAAGGTAAGGTCGAGGCTGTCGCGCTGGTCGGCGTAAAGCGAAAGCGGGTATTCGTTACGCTCGTGCGCCTTCACCTGATCGATCGGCAATTGACCGGGATCAGTAGCGGGGGCCGTGAGCGGGTAGTTCTGGAACACCACGATGCTCTCGAACAACTGGCCAACATTGGCCCAGGTGCGCACCTCCGCCAGTGCGTCCTGGCTGTGTTGAGACAGCTCAGCTACTTGGGTCTGCAAGCGGGTCAGCCAGGCAGACAGTGGTGTGCCGGTGGCGCATTGCAGCCTCAGCGGTAGGGTATTGACATGCATTCCTACCCATTGGTTGTTGGCAGCCAGCGTCGCTGGACGGCCAGACACCACAATACCGAAGCATAGATCCTCACAGCGCAGGAATTTGGACAGGGTCAGGCCCCATGCGGCTGCTACCAGAGTAGACAGCGTCACTCGATGCGCGACTGCAAAAGACCGTACGGCGTGCAGGACTTGGGGGGACAGGCGTTGCTCGATCTTTCCACTCGCATGCGCCTGGGCAGGGGCCAGGCAAGCATCCACAATACGGGGTGTTTCGCTGAAGCCCTGGAAACGCTGCCGCCAAGCGGCCTGACGTCCCGCTTGCCGGACGGGATCGCGTTCCTGGGTGAGCCATTCCCAGAAGGACCGACGGGGCGCCGGCGCGGGCAGTGATGCGAAGACCAAGGGGTCAATTCCCAGTTCGTGCAAGACGATAGGAAGAGACCAGCCATCCAGCACTAGGTGATGGTGAGTCCAAAGCACGCGCAAGCCCTCGGAACCCGGAAGCACGCTGACTCGGGACAGCGGCGCCCGGGCTAGGTCGAAGCCGCGTCGTGCATCCGCTTGCACGAAGTCTTGCCAGGTCTGCGCCGCATCCGTGCCTGCAAGAGTTGGTACCCAGTCGACCGGCGTTTCTACTACCGCGTGGACAAGTTGCAGGACCTGACCGCTGGCCGAAACCTCAAAACTAGTACGCAAAGTCTCATGGCGGGCGGCCAGCCGGTCGAACCTGGCTTTCACGTCCGCCAAAGAGACCGCACCACGAACCTGTATTTCCAGTTGTTGCACATAAACGCCGTTGCCTACGCCATCGCGGTGATGAGTGAATACCATGCCCTCTTGTGCTGGCGTGGCCGGTAGGATCTCCGTGAGGTCGGGGAGGCGTGCCCAAAGCGCATCGATTTCTGTGGCGCTGATCTGAAGCCACGGCAGGTCCTCGCAGAGCCAGGCGTGGCCGCCAAGTGCCGTGCTGCCCAAGTCGCGCAGTGCCTGACCTATGCCTGCTATCAGCGCTTCGCCAGATTGCGCCGGTCGTCCAGCGGCGCAGGCCAAGCTCAAGCGAAGCTGTCCCTTTGACACCAGGCCAACCAGCTCCAGTCCGTTGCTGCGCGGGTTGAGCGGGTCAATACTTGGTCCCAGATCCGCATCAAGCGGCTGGATCAGCCCGTCCTCACCGAAGCTGGCATCGAAGGAGCCCAGAAAATTGATGATGGCGTCTACCTCGGCAAGCTGCCGCAGTTCGGGATCAGCAGCCATCGCGCCTAGACAGTCGAGATGCAGTTCGTCCCACTCGCGCATAGTTGACCTGACCTGACGCAAGGTCGCAGGCAGTTCGGCGTTCGGGTTGGCGACGAAGCGGTAGAGGGCGGTGAACCATCCTACAGAACGCTCGGCAGCCAGCGGTCCGAGCAGATCTCGGCCATGGCGCTCGACCGCCATCCGTAACGGCTGCGGCTGCCCCAGACGCCACAGTGCCACCAGAAGCGCGGCACACAATAACGCCTCGGGCTTGGCGTGCCAATATGACTCGCCGCGGCGCAGCAATCCCCTGGTTTCGTCGGCATCCAGCGTCAGCCGGTAGGTCACGGATTCGCCTTGCATCCCCCAGGTCGGAACGGTCGGCAGGGCTGCAGTGGCCCGCGCTTGCGCTTGCCAATGGGCCAAACTAGGGAGGTGGGTGGGATGCTCTCGCAGCACGGCGGCCACGGCGGATGCGCTGGGGGGAGCTGCACCTAGGGATTGGCCGCTGAGCAGGGTTTGCAGTTCTTCGAACAACACGCGCCACGAGTAGCCATCCACTACCATGTGGTGAATGGCGATGGCGCATTGGCACACCTGGCCGTTCGCGTCGCGTAATAGCACTGCGCCCCAGACTGGGCCTTCTGCGAGGTTCATGTTGGCCTGCAAGGCGTACACAGCTTCGCGCAGAGCACGGTGATCTGTTAGCGCGTTGGCAGGTGATCCGCTTGCGAGTTCCAGCAGCCTTGGCGTTGTGTCGCCTTCACTGAGGTTTTGGTGCGATCCGACTCGGGTGCCCAGCGCTCTATGGCGAATGCCTAGGGTCTGCAGAGCCTGGCGCAGGGCCTCCGGGCTCACCCCCGCAGAAAAGCTTAGACCCACCATCTGGTTCCACCAGTGCGGGTTGGCCCAACTGCGGTGCAGGAACCACGCCTGCGCGGGCAGCGCAAGCCAGTTGCTG
>SXGQ01717477.1_pt1 | contig 11990 bp, 9 predicted proteins | sample 3178371 | NCBI WGS metagenome assembly SXGQ01 (sample SAMN11356859, study PRJNA531348) | freshwater metagenome | isolation source: freshwater sample F1-20 | place: China: Fuxian Lake, Yuxi | collected 2017-12-25 | reverse complement strand
TTAGGTGATCTAATTGGGTGATTGCCTCACAGAATTCATTGAAATTAATTCCATGTTTTGAGGGGGTGCTTACTGCAGGTATTTGGCCAGGGTCAAATGCATCAATGTCTAAGCTAAATCCATACCCTGAGGGGCATTGACTAACATGGTTAAGAGCTTTTTGCAATATTTTCTTGATCCCTTGCTCTTGAATATCATGCATTGAGTAAATAGTAGCAGGGGTGCTTTGGATGAAAGTAAGCTCTTGGGGCTCATAGTCACGAGTGCCAATATATACCAAGTAGTTAGGGTCTACTTTTGCGCCAATTCTACCAATTTCAATCAGGTCTTTACTGCCTTGCCCAAGCAGGCATGCAACCGGCATGCCATGTATGTTTTGAGTGATTGATGTCTCAGGCGTGTGTGCATCAAGATGAGCATCAATCCAGATTAATCCAATTGGGGCTTGTTTGAATTTAGAGGCCCCGCTCCAGGTGCCGATGGCACTGCTATGATCGGCGCTGATGATGAATGGGGTAATTTTTTGTTGAAGATAAAGATGAGTTAGTTCGCATAGCTGTGTATTGAGTTGTAGCACATTTTGAAAGGTGCTTATTTCTTTTGGGTAAAGAAGTTTCCAGTGTGTGAATACTGATTCATCAAGGTGTGGTTGAAATAAAATGGGTCCATGATTGGCATGTTGGTCTGGTCCTGCGCCTGAAAAACAATATCCTATTGTGCGGTACATTTGTGTGTCCATCTTGGTCGAGTGATGCTATTATAGTCAAAATAGTGATGGGGATAAAGATAACCTGTGGGTAAAAAATATGAAAATTTGGTGCCAAAGCCTATTTGGCACGTTATGGATGCCCTTTATCAAAAAGGGTTTCAAGTCTATATTGTGGGTGGATTTGTTCGTGACGCCCTTTTAGGGCTTGAGCCTAAAGATGTGGATTTGGTAACGGATGCTGATATGCGAAGCATCATTAAGGTATTTGGAAAGAAATCACGAATCATAGGTCGCAGATTTCCAATTGTACATGTGCCTATTGGGGGTAATGATGTGGTTGAGATCTCTTCTTTTGAGAAGCAGTCATGGGCCAAAAAGATATTTAGAGGGACAGTCTCTGTAGAGGAGACACTTAAAATAGATGCCCTGCGGCGAGATTTCAAATTTAATGCCATGTATTTTGAGTATCCTGGATTTAAGTTACATGACCCTCTGGGCGCCAAAATTTCATTTGAAAGAAAGGTTATTGAGTTAATTGGTCAACCCAATGAGCGATATCAAGAAGATCCTGTTCGATTACTTCGTGCGATTCGTTTTCAGGCAAAGCTGGGGTTTATCCAGCAAAAGGGTTTTGATCAATTTGTAAAGCGTTTTTATAAGCCACTGTCAAAAGTATCAGGACAGCGATTATTTCTAGAGTTCTTGAAATTGATGCAAAGTGAGCACGCTTGTTTAAGTTTAACATGTCTTCAAAAGTATCGAGTGATCGACGTGTTTTTGAAACTGTTGCCTGAAGCCCAAGAGTATTACGAGTCATTTTTAAGGGCCTATCAGCAATTGGCAATAGATGGAAAGTATCAAAGCACCAGCTTATTGATTGCTGGGTTATTGTGGCCTTCTGTACAAAGAGACATGGGGAATGTAATAAAGAATCAAAAAGGGCTGATTGATTACTTTGTGGATCTTTCAGAGGCTCAATTGAATGTTCATGTGCCAAGACGACTTTTGGAATTGTCGGCTTCAATTTGGCTCCTGCTGCTGTTGATTCGCTCTGCTTCGTTACCTGAAGGTCAATTGGTCAGTTTGCACGGATATGAGAAGGCATTATTTATTAATTCATTATGTAAATAATGGTTGCGAATTATTCATACCTAAGTATAATTAAAATGAAAATGATTCTCATTATCTATGTATAAGATTAAAGGTTATAACACAATAGACTGGGCTCTAATAGGCACCTATCTTGCTCAAGGATTGGTTCCGGGTGCAACTTTTACTTTGGTATCCTCACCTGGCCCTGGAACTATTTGGATCGATCTGGATGGACAGGTTATTGCCTTAAGAAAGCAGGAGTTTGAGGGCATGCTGTGTGACTGTTAAATTGGCCATTGTTGGCAATGCCAATGTGGGTAAAAGTACTTTATTTAATTTACTAACAAATAGTCAGGCACAGGTAGGAAATTGGGCTGGGGTTACATCTGAGCCTAAAAAAGGCCAGCTTAAAACAGATTCTGCAGTGCAAGTTTTTGATACTCCAGGCGTATTTAGTATTACAGAAATGTTGGCTCATTTTTCCATTTATGGCTGGATAAAGGACAGTCAGATTACGCATGTCATTCAAGTGGTGCATGAGCAACATTTAAAGCGCGATTTATGTATGACTCAGCAGCTTCAACTTTTGGGGCTTCCTGTATGTTTGGTGTTTCGTGGGACGCAGGATCGGTTTTTGACTTTTGCACGGTGCTTGATTGACTTTAATGTACTCTTGAAGCGATTTGAGGACTCATTAGATTTGAATGAGTTTTTAAGGCAAAAGCCAGCTTCAAGTGCGAATTTTGATGTTTTGGAAAAAGAATTGGCGTATTATCAGAAATTGGCATTCTCGGATCCAAATTTTTTGATGATTTTAGAAAAACGATATGAGCTAGCACAAGCGATCGCTGTGCGTATTCCAAAATCGGTGGTTAGTGCAAAAAAGCCAAGGGCCTCTATCCTTCATTTTTTGGTTTTTTTTGCAGTGATGTGTTTTATCTTTTCCTTATCGATTGGTGTTGGAGGCGCATTATCAGCCATGATGCATTACCCGTTGGATTTGGTTTTTGTAAAGATGAATGCATGGATTTTGCCGCCGATGATGGCTATTATTATTGAGGGGGCCAGTATTGGTATTGGCTTGTTATTTGATTTCTTTTTCCCACTTTTGATTTTGTATTTATTATTAAGGTGGATGGAAGAGTCAGGATATTCTGCTCGTATTGCCGTTGCTATGGATGGTTTTTTTAGAAAAATGGGCCTTTCTGGTAAAGTGTTTTTGCCGATGCTCATGAGCCTTGGCTGTAATGTGCCTGCCATTGCCTCAACCCGAATGTTGCCATCTGCAGAGAAAATAAAAGCGGCATTGATGTTACCATTTATGACATGCAGTGCGCGGTTAGCAACCTATGTTGCAATTACAGCTGTTTATTGTCCTGAAAGTGGGGTATGGGCTGTGATGGCCTTATATCTTTTGGGTTTTGCCGTTGCGGTATTAACAGCGTTGGTGGCTAAAAAAATGAAAGTGGCAGCAGCTTCGACTCCGCTTGTGATGACAATACCTCCGCTTGATTTTACCTTCAGGGGGAGATATATCAAAGAGGCCTATTCCCAAGCATTAATTTTTGTTCGACAGGCAGCCCTGGTTGTGGTAGGCGGGAGTGTAGTGGTGCATGCATTTGTGCACTATTCGCCGACTTTCTTAGATCAACTGGCTCCAGTATTTTTATTCTTATTTAGTCCTTTTGACTATACAGTCAATCAGCTGCCAGCTGTTTTGGGAATCATTTCTGGTTTTTTGGCAAAGGAAATGGTGGTTGCAACCATGGGTGCTTATCATTCAGCAAGCATAGATCTGGTCATTCCTTTGAGTATTTTTGACTTTCTGGTTCAAATGTTGAATGCTGCTTTCACGCATTTGTACGATTTCTTTTTTTTATGGACAAGCCCCGAGTTAGCGTTGAATCAAATGAGTACTCAAAAAGCACATCTGATAGGAATTTTTGAAACCAAGGCTCAGGCATTATCATTTTTGGTGTTTGTGGGTTTGTATTTTCCATGTGTTTCAACCATTGCTGTTTTAAAAAGCATCGTAGGATCATATAAAGCATATGGGATTGTGGTTTGGTCAGTTTTCGTTGCCTACCTGATTGCTTGGATATTTTATGACTTGATGCATCACTTTGAGCATGTTTTATACGCGGGGGTGTTTTTCTTGGGATACATCTTATTTAATTTTATCAAACATAAGCGTTTATTGATGAGGAGCATATGAAGCAATTAACCCCGTTAACATTGAAGGCATTTTTGCTAAAAAACCCTCAAGTTACTGTTAGGCAAATCCAAATGTATTTTCAAGCTGACCAAACAATGCTTAGCTATCTGCTTAGTTTTTGGAAGGTCGCTGGTCAATTGGCTATTTATAATCAGTGCGGGGGATGTCAGGGCTGCCTGAAGCCAGAGAGTTTGGTTGAGAGTTTTTTTGATGAATGAATATAAAAAATGGTTGATGTATTTGGCATCGTTGTCGTTTGCAACAATGATCTCACGTATTTTGGGATTTATTAGAGAGTTGGTTTTTGCAATGATGTTTGGTGCCAGTGCTTTATTTGATGGTTATATCACAGCCTCAAGAATTCCAAGCATGTTAAGGCGACTGTTTGCAGAGGGGGCATTAACGCAGGCTTTTGTGCCTGTGATGATTCAGGTGCGAGAAAAGCAGCCTGCTGAATCCTTGCGTCAGTTCCAAAATGCAATGCTTGGAATACTATTGGCAGTAACGTTGCTGATTGCTGTTTTATTTGCCATGTTTCCGAAAGTGGCGATTTCAATTTATGCATTTGGTTTTGCTGAGGATGATCCACGGATAGAAATTGCTGCTGGTTTGTTACCAATTTTGGCATTTTTCCTACCTTTGATCTCAGCAATCAGTTTTTATGCAGCCCTATTGAACTCTCATCGGCACTTTTTTTTGGGAGGGTTATTGCCTGCGATTGGCAATATTGTTTTGATTGCTGCTTCACTTCAAGTAAGCTCAGTTGATACCGGGATAGTCACGTTATCTTGGGCCTTGATTGTAGGGGCTGTGATTCAGCTCGTTTTGGTTAGTTTTCAAGCTTGGCGTCTATTTGGGGGCGCTTGGCCCACACTTCGTTTTTATCATCCAGCACTTCGTCAAGTATTTAAAATGTTGCTTGTGGGAATTTTTGCGCTTTCAGCGGTTCAGGTTAGTTTGTTTATCGATGGTAATTTGGCATCTTATTTGCCAGCTGGAAGTTTATCATGGCTTTATTATGCAGAGCGCCTCATTTACCTGCCCCTTGGTACAGTTGGGGTAAGTCTGGCCAGTGTTAGTTTACCACTATTGTCCGAAGCAATTGCTCGAAAAGACAATGGAGAGATTCAGAAGCAGCTTCATCGCTCTGTGCATATGGTTTTTTTGTTGGGGACGCCTGCAGCCATTGGTCTATTCTTTTTGGCAGAGCCAATAGTATCAGTTCTTTTTGAGCGCGGTGCTTTTACTAAATATGATGTAGCTATGAGTGCTTATGCACTGCGCTATTTTGCCTTAGGCCTGCCATTTATGATGATGATAAAGCTATGGGTTTCTGTAGCGTATTCGTATGGTAAAGTAAAAGCCACAGTGTGGGCAGCGTTTATTTCAATTGCTGTGAATGTCGTTATTGTAGTGATAACCATGCCTTATTTGGCGCATGGCTCTATTGGTTTGGCGGTATCTTTGAGTGCTTTTTTACAATCTGTTTATTTATATGCAGCGCTTAAGAAGACTGTCGGGATACCTTTGTTAGACCTTAAATTATTTTTAAATTTGATAGCACCAGTGAGCATTTTACTGCTGACGCTTTGGTGCTGCTTGATGGTCTATCATAACAATGTTTTCTTAGCTTGGGTTTGGTTAACTGGAACGATTTTTGTCTCAATAACTCTTTATTTTATAACATATTTTTATTCGGCACAACCGCGATATTGATGTGTCTTGTTGCAATGTGCTAAGATGCGTGATGGTAAATAAAAAAGGCGCTCTTTTTGTTGTTTAAAGATGGGTCCGTGAAAGTATCTACGGAATTTAATTATGGCTCAAAAGTAACTCAAGGATCCAAGTACCCTTTGGGGAATACATGGCTTAGAATTGTTTTAGCCGCCATTACATTTTTAGCACAGGGGTATTTGTGTAGTCAGGTTATTTTCAAATTCGAATTTTTTGGGATTTTTGAATTTATTGGGTACATTTTTGACGGGGCTGCAAGTGTGAGTATGTTGTTAAAAGCAGCTCAGTTCTGTTTATTTTGTTTGATGTTGTTTGCTTTATTTATTTATTATTTTCAATCCACAAGTAGCCATATTATGAAGCAGCGTCTGAATGTGCTTCAGCTAAATTCAGCCGAGTCTAATCGAAAAAACTTGGAAATTGCAATAAGAGTAACTTATAAGGTGACAAAGTTATTTGCTGCAAATGGGTTTATTCGAATTCATGATCTTGAGTCGCGAGTGGTTGGCCCTAAATCCGGCTCAATAAGATATCAAGAGATGACCGTTAATACTGCATTATTTCTTAATGCGCAAATTGAAATTCAGCGATTATTGCAGTTAATAGTGGCCCGTGATGATCAAGGTTATAAGAAATATGCTGAAGATTTAGGGTATAGCTTGGGTGATGCTAGCCAATTAGTTCAAGGCCTTAGGGGTGACCAGGGTGATTTAGCAACGGTCCATGATAAAATACAGGATGAGTTGACGGCTTTTGTAAGAGCATGGGTTCATCCAAAAAGGGATGAGGAATTTTATACCTTTATGAAATCACAAGTTGACAGTGGGAAGACAACAGAAGGTTTTTTTAATGGGCATCGTAACTATCGTGTTATTGACGCATGCACGCCAGGCTTACCAACCACTCCTATTCAAAAAGAAATTGCCAATTATTTTTTTTACATGCAGAGAAAATTATTTCGGCAGGCAACTTTGAATGATGGGGCTGTGATGTCTAAAGAAAAGTTCTTGGATAACGCTATAAATCTCGCAGCAAATTTTGAGCATGAGGTCATTAAAAAATTCCCTGCTAAACAATCCACATTTACTAAAATCTGGCAAACCATAGTCCTGAATTTGGGGGAAATAAATGCAGCAGCAAATGCAGTGATCTTCGGATGTGTGTGCTATGAATTGCTGGTTCAATTAAGCTGTCCTCAAGTCCTGCTTTATTCTCTTTTTATGGCAGCAATCAGTGCCGGATACTACATGTCAATTTCATTCACATTTCCAAATGTGAAGAAATTTATTAAGATTTTGCAGTATAAAAAGACGCCGATGCATTCAGATAATCATATGGCCAAATTTAATATTGCGCTGGGCTTTATGATCGGATTGACCAGTGGCGTATTTTGCTATAGCAAGGTTATTAAATTATTAACGGACGCTAGAAGTCCAATATATCTTTTAATAAAATACCTTAATTTTCAAGCATTTTACTTGGCTCACATTGGCACAATTTGTTGGATGATCGGGTCTTTGCTTGCGGTTGTGACTTTTATTTTTGCAGCCATGTTGTATATGAACCAATGCTTAAAATCACAACGTTCCTCTTATGATCGTAGTCAGTGCGGTGATTGGTCTGGTCGAATATCAAATATACCGTGGGGCAGAGGTAAGCAGGAGTTCTTAGTTATTAGCGCCCTAATTCAAGCAGCAATTTTTAAAAAATCATTATTCGCATTGCCGCTTTTAAAATTTTTGGGTTGTTTGCGTTGGCTAATTATAGCTGGGGTGGCATTTGTATGGAGGCAATTATTTAACAACGCTTATGAGAAAATGGTACTAGGATCAGGTTTTGCCAGCTTGATGAGCGTTAACAACTTAGAGTCTTATTCAAGTGATTTTTTTAGGATAGGGGTGAAATCGGAGGTTGCTGTTTCTGATCGGCTGCCTCACCTTAAGGGCTCACCGTATCAGGCTCAAATTTAAAAAGCAGCAGGTGTTGCATGAGAACGGCCACTGTTAATGGGCCAACTCCACCGGGTACGGGCGTGATTGCGGCTACTTTCTCTCTCACCTCAGGGCAATCAATATCACCGTTAACAGAGGCCTTTTGAATGTGAATGCCAATGTCAAAAATGACCTGGTGCGATCTTAGCCAATCATGTGGGATTAAATTTTGTTTTCCTGTGGCGCTAATGATAATGTCTGATTCCTCAGTCACATTTTGTAGACAAGATGTGTATTTATTACAAACGGTGATGGTTGCTTTGTTCAGTAAACACCAGAAAGCAGCTGGTTTCCCAACCAAATTGGAGTCGCCAAGAATTAGAACTCGCTTGCTTTTGATGTCAATATCATAGTGCTGGCATATGAGTTCGATGGCTTTTGCTGTGCCAGGGTAAATTCTTCCAGCGCCTGTAAAGAACGCCCCCATGTTTACAGGGTTAAGGCAGTCAATGTCCTTGTGTGGCGCGATGTGTTTTGTGATTTCCCATGTGTGTAGGCTGTCTGGTAAGGGAAGTTGCAAAATGATCCCTGTTATTTCTTGATTTTTATTGAGTTGAGTGATGGTCAAAATAATATCATGTTTTGTGCTGTTTATATCAAGATGAACCAGTGAGAATTGGTATCCCAGTTTTAGGGCCTGCTTTCTTTTGTGCTCAATGAATCTGAGTGAGGCTGCTTCATGGCCGACAAGAATGGCGGCAAGGTGAACAATCTGTCTTTGCTCAATGGGGTATGACATGATATTATCATAAATTTTTTGGCAAATGGCGTCAGTTTTCAGAAGTTGCATAAGCAGTTTTTGTGAGTGAATTGTCTTTAAGGGTAGATCGAAGTTATTTAAAAATCAAACCTTTTTAGCGCAGGGCTTGATTTTCAAAGTTGCAGGAATTAACTTATTATAAAGGGGGCTCATAAATGTCTAAGTTTGGTTTTAAAAAGAGGGTTAAATCACTTTTTAACATAGGAAAGTGGATCGGTGTTAAATCAATACGTGAGAATGGGCAGTTAATACACTCCTTGGTCAACATTTTAATCAGAAAGTCTGATAAAAGTGTTAAACATCGAAGTTTTGAAGAAGCTGCTCAGTATTTTCAATTGGATGATGAGACAATTAAGCAAAGGCAGAATCATTTTAAGCATATGTCCTGGATATATGGTATAATACTGGTTTTTGGCCTATGCTATGAATGCTTATTGGCCTGGCAACAGAAGTGGGGAGCCTTGGTCATGATGACGTCATTTAATTTTATGATTTTTGCTTTCTTTTTTAGGGAAAGCTTTTGGTATCTTCAAATGAGGGAGCGTCAGTTGGGCCTGACATTCAAAGATTGGTTGACAAGGATGTAGATGAGTGGAAAGAGCCATTTTATGTTTGTTAGCCTTATTCCCAATATTGTCTCAGGCTGTATCACTGGATAATATTTCCTTCACGCCTGGAGCAGGAGATCTCTCCATGAGCTATCTGGGCTTGATTTTTGGCAGTGTGCCAGGATCAGGTCTTGCTTCAGGTACCAATCAGCTTATTGGTCAAATTTTTACGGTTTTTAATACCGGCGTTTTAGTCATGACGATGGGAATTATTGGCTATACTGTCTTCACAACTACGGTTGGAGTTTCTCAAGAGGGCTCTGGTGCCTTTCAAACAAAAATTTCTCCCTGGGTTACTTTGCGAATTACAGCCGGTTCATCTCTTTTAATTCCCTCTTTTTCTGGGTATTCGGCGATTCAGGTGCTGGTCATGACCATTGTCGTAAAAAGCATTGGTTTTGCCAATCTTATCTGGTCTGAGATCATTGATTACGTTGCTTCGGATCGTGCAATTATTGTGGGTGGGGCTCAATCTTCCTCAATTCCGTTATCAACAAGAACCACCAATACCATCAGTAATTTAAAATCGATTAATTTGACGGATTTGTCTGCGGTCAGTTACTGTGTTTGGGCCTTTAATAAATTGTCAGATGGGCCTAAGGGCCCGGATTATCAGGTGGATACTAATACAAACACCATTACAATAAATGCTTACTTAAAATCAAGCACTGGAAATTCATATGCATTAGTTCCCTGTGGGACAATTTCAACAACTCAACCAAATACGCTTAATTCATTAAGAATTGGAGTAGACACTATTGTTATGACTGCAATTTCACAGTTGAATCTAAACAATAATGCCTTGGCTTGTAATAATGGACAGTGCTTTAATACAGTAAATTTTTATTATACAGCGTGGTCGATTTTGTATGCGCAGGCAGGTTCGGTCACATTTACCCCGACCTCAAGTAATCAAGCTTGGGCAAATGAGGCCAAGAACAGAGGCTGGATTACAGCAGCGGCCTATTATTCGAAGTTAGTGAGTTTGGAGAAAAGTACATCACCCACAGATAGCCTACCAGGGTATGAGGCAAATACTAATTATGCTCCTAGAATTACAATTACCAAGAATTTAAGTCAGCTGCCTCAAGCCTATCAAACCAATGCAAATACATTTAATACCGCAGCTCAAGTTGCAGGTTACAATACGTTTATCGATAATTCTATGCCTACTGGGACGCAAACAACAAGCACAAGTACAGACCCCAGTGGTCCAGCCGCTCAAAGTGCATCTGCAATTTTAAATGGGTATGGAAAAACCTTTGGAGAGTCCTGGTCAAACGGCCCAATTGGTTTATCTAATTTGGGGGTGGCAGGTACAGGTGCTCCCGGCTTGTTTGGGGGAAGACCCTATTTTGCTTTTGATCACATGGTGGTTTTGACCAATACAGTTGTGACAAAACTCACGGGTTGCTCAGTAGCCAAATGTAGCGGTAGCGGTAGTTTTGATCAAGTAGGATGTACACTTTTAGAAAAAAGCCAAAGCAGCTGTGATGGCGAGTATATGAAAAATAACGGATTTTTAGGAATGCTGTACAAACAGCAGCAAGGGTTTGCTTTTGATCCGTTGGATCAAATGAGAAGTTTAGGGGTGGTGATGATCCAGGCAGCAGTCAATTACTGGAAGACCACGCTGGATGTGATGTATCAAAAAACAGTGTATTTGGCCTGGGCGACTTTTGGTGTTCGAATTGCTATCAACTTGCCATCTACCATTCTTACTGCTGCATTGTATGGCTGGGGCCCTGGTTTTGCGGTAGTGGCTCAAGGTGTCCAAAGTGCATTGAATGCGATGTTAGATGTCATTACACAATTGATTAAAGCGGCCTTTGAAGTTTATGTCCCATTTGGAACAGCCTTAGCCACTGCCTTTTTCTCAATGGGGGTGGTGTTGGGCATTTATTTACCATTTATGCCGTACTTGTTGTATATATTTGGTGCTGTTGGTTGGTTAATTGGCGTTGCTGAATCGTTGGTTGCTGCCCCTTTGGTTGCGATGGGGGTGACTCATCCTGAGGGTCATGATTTGCTGGGTAAGGCTGAGCAGTCCTTGATGCTTTTGCTTGGAATTTTTGTTCGTCCTGCCACAATGTTGATTGGTTTTATCTTTGCGATTAATTTAGCGTCAGTTGCTGTTAGCTTACTAAATATTGGCTTTATGAATGTATTTATTGATTTTATGAAGAGTGCATCGAGTGACCCGTTGGTGATTAGTATTAATTTAGTTGGTACGATGTTGGTATACACCTATGTCATGATGAGTGTTTTGGATCAAGCATACTCATTAATTTATCAAATACCGGATCGGATTCTTCGATGGATCGGTGGTCCAGCAGACAGTCCAGGCGCAGGCGCTGCTCAAGCGGCCAGAGAGGTTAAACAGCAAACACAGTCAGCTGGCTCTCAGGCCGGTCAGGGTGCTGGTCAGTCGATGCGGGCGCCAAGTATTCCAGTGGATAGCAGTGCCGGAAGTGGTAATGCAAAGGATCTCTATCAAGCCTTTAAAGAAAACAATAAAAAAGACGATCCTAGCAGCATAAATAAAAATTCAAATGGGAATGCACCCGGATCATGATAAGAAAATTAAGCTTTTTTGTTTGTTCTTTTTTGTTAATATCTTTGAATGTTTTTGCTGATGATGGATTTGTTGAAAATTTAAAGAATTTTATTTCGCTACCATCTGTAACATTGACTCAAAATTTTGCCATTCATAGTTTAGGGACACTGTTTGGGTCTAAGATTACTGGGGCTGATATAGTAGGATCGCCGATTATTTCAAGAATTTTTGAGATATTTAATATAGGAATTATAAGTATTGTTGCTCTTTTACTGTCTTATACAACCTCAACAACGATATTAAATACAGCGGGCGAAGGTTCAT
>SXGQ01554928.1_pt1 | contig 11990 bp, 15 predicted proteins | sample 3178371 | NCBI WGS metagenome assembly SXGQ01 (sample SAMN11356859, study PRJNA531348) | freshwater metagenome | isolation source: freshwater sample F1-20 | place: China: Fuxian Lake, Yuxi | collected 2017-12-25 | reverse complement strand
ACGGATGTCATATCAACGACGACCAGGATGTGGGACGGAAAGGGGTGGAGCTGTCCCCCGTGCACGACCGACACAGGTCTGGGATGGGTCGACTGGCCAAATGGTCATAAACAATGTCGTCTTGATCCTAACTGTTAATCAAATTCATCATACATTTCTCTTGTGATATTTTCTACACAATTATCTTGGCAATGTTTGTAAAATTCTTTTGAGATGTAAAACATTTCATTTGAGTTAGGATGCGTGCGAATAAAACTATCCACATAACGAATATTTTTTGCAGGAAATACAAAACTAACAGCTTCTCTTGCATATGAATATACTTTTCCATAGACAACAACAGGTTTCGCCTTTGGGTTGTTTTCACCTATATTTTTTATGCTGAACTCTTCACGACGTTCATCAGTCCATGCTGTGCTCATATTCGCACGAGCTTCTGCACTTTTAGGAATACCTGTCAGTTTATCACTTAGTGCTGCACGACGATCATCGGTCATTGATGCACTTAATGATGCACGATGATCGATTGATAGAGGAACACCTTTGTGTGCCATGCTCATATTCGCACAACGTTCGATGGACAAAGGAATACCAGTCAGTGACACGCTTATTTTCTTCTTCACATCATCTGGTCGAGGTTTTCCCCAGCCAACGTGATTTACACCACTTCTTGTTTCCAGAGCTTCAGCGGTGATCACGTAATTACTCTTTCCTCCGGTCGTCTTGTTGTATCCGTTAATCGAGTTTGTGAGATCATACCAATATATCATAAAGATCTCTACAATATCAGCACATATTGCTGTAGAAATTGATTCGTATTCTCGTTTAACATTAGCCCATCCATACCTATTCAAAGCATTTGTTATATGAGGATTAGAACCTGTATGCTGATTATACTCCTTCATTCTGCGTTTCCAATCAACAGTCTGGCCACAGTACCATTTACCAGATGGAAATTGTAGAATATACACATAGTTATCAAATGGGTGATCTTTGATATTATAATACTCCATCGTTTTGTTCACAACTTCTTTCAGCGTTGGTTTTCTATCAACAAAGTATTTCATAAGAAACGAACATGCTTCGTTGATACTTGTCATTTTGATTTTACATCAACATCTCTCGTATAAAATTATTTCTTTGACGATATGTAATCATTTGTCATTTTTCTTCGAAAAGATAATCCAGATATTTGGCAGTGTATAAAAGATCGCGAGGTGGAGAAATAATATCAGAAATAATGAGTTCCTCATTTTGATGATTTATCACGACGATAGAAATCTGCGTGGCCTGTGCGTAGTTCCTCATTTCGTCCTCCGAAACATGACCGATAAGCACATTCCTCAACGGTTCATGTTGATCGAATTCGTATTTGATGTCGAGGCTCTGACCGACAAACAAATTCGCATACGGCTCGATCAACTCCTCCGTGAATGTATCTGCTGAGTTATAAAGCAATCTGTGGTCTACAGCCTGAGCGAGATGAACGGCGGGAGGAAGCTGACGGAAAGAAAATATAGCGGGGCCGTGAATGCCACGAATTGCGTGTGAATGAGCGATTCCCGCGAACTGAGTGTGGTTCGTGCTCGGAGCCACGACGAATAGCTTACTACTCATTGTATCAAAATGTGATTGTGATACAATAAGCGGTATATTTATATTTCAGATTGTTGATATGATTGATGCCATGTCAACAAAATAATAATATATCCTTTAATAATAATGTCATCGCCGCGATACGTTCTTTCGCCAGGTCCAGGACAAATTGAGTCTCATCGCATTCCGAAGCGTATTATGATGAGAAAAACACCATTGAAAGTCGAGGCCATCCCAGGGGAAAATGAAGTCGCCAGGATGAAAGTCGAAAAACAGGGGGTTGGTTTTGATCCCACCCCATATGGTGAGAAGATCGGCGGGGGCGTGTACGGTCGAATTTACAGATGCAGGGTGACGAAAAATTTTATGGAGAACCTCAAGCGCGCTTTTAACGCCGGTGGTGTAAAGGTCTTCGAGAGTTTTCCATCTATCAACACTTTTGTCATGGTAAAGGTTGTCAAACAAAAAAGGACAGTTAAGGACAAGGAATTCTTCGAAGAGTCTGCGCACGAGAACACGGTGCATTCTAAATTAGCAACCATGGAGTGTAGTTCGTCCGCCCTCGCGTGCATATCAAACTTCGTCCCAGAGTTTTATGTATCGTTCGTTACGAGGGTGAAGGGGTATCAAGAATGCATAACTCTCATGGGATCTGCAGGCATGGCTACTATCGCCCAAACGAGGAAGACGGGGGTATCCGCAGAATTTTACGCTCGCGCCGAGCAAGCCGTATGTGCTCTGTGGCTCGCAGGGTACATCCACGGGGACCTTCACCTCGAAAACATCATGACCGACGATAAAGGCAATGTAAAGTTGATTGATTTTGGATTTGCAGCTAAAATGCCCGATTCGTTTGTTACGTTTATCTCACAGGGTGTCAAACAGATGGTTCAATCAGGATCTACCAAGAGTTTGGGTGACCTGTGGACCGAAGGGAAAATGAATGGGACGCAGACAGTGGTCGATTATTCCAATCGTCTTATGAAAGGTCGTGATTACGATTGGTACAATCCGGATTACAAATCATTGAGGAAGATTTACAACGACATTCCGCGCGGAGGAACAAAATTACTCCCAGGTATACGTTCTAAGTTATGGGGCATCCCCGTGGGCATGCGCGGGTCCCCTCTGGAAGAAGGAGAAATCCGCCAGAGTCCCGTGGCACCCCGTAAACAATGGGTCCCTGCGAACGGGAAGTATTGGGCAGACGAACCGAGCCCAAGTCCATATAGACCGTCCCAAAAATCACCGTCCCCAAGACGCTTGACCCCCCCGGCTTTACCGCTTCCGAGATTATTGTCTAAAACGCTCCCCGTATTGCCGAAAACACCACCGCCGAAGAAACTTGCCCCGGTCGATAGATTGAACAAAGTAAACGCCAAGGGGAGGAAGGTGTATAGAGATATAGTTGGCCGCACATACGTAGAACAGAACGGTAAGAAGGTGTACGTGAAGAAGCTGTTCACCCCGAAGAGAAATGTCGTAGTGGCTCCCGTCGCCCCGAAAATCGCCCCCGCGATTGCCCCGAAAATCGCCCCAGCTTCTCCAGGCAGAAGCCCGATGATAAATACCGAAAAGGTAGACGCCAAGAATCGCAAGGTATTCCGGAATTCCAAGGGGCGAACCTACGCGAAGCAGGGCGATAAGAAGGTGTACGTGAAGAAGCTGTTCACCCCGAAGAGAAATGTCGTAGTGACTCCCGTCGCCCCGAAAATCGCCCCAGCTTCTCCAGGCAGAAGTCCGATGATAAATACCGAAAAGGTAGACGCCAAGAAACGCAAAGTATACCGTAATTCTAAGGGGCGCACCTATGTGAAACAAGGCGACAAGAAGGTGTACGTGAAGAAATTGTTCACTCCAAAATGATTATTGCTTTATAATTTCGGCCACTATCGCTCGGATGTCCCTCTCGACTTGATGAATTTCCGAACGACTCAGGAACTTATGCGACATCTGACCGCGTTTGAACTCGTCCAAGCCGAATGGTGTTGTCATGCTTTCTTTACACCAGCAACTTCCGCGGACATTGTCAAAACCGAAAATGCTCGCATACTCCATGAAACGTTCGCGTTCCGCCCCGGGAGGAGCGTCGTATGTAATCTCCAGAATGCGCTTGACGGGGCCATGGGTCTTTACCCACTTGGCGGAACTTTCGGACATCTCGAAGTGCGAAATCAGACGGGAGTATATATTAGATGTATCGCCAACGTAAATCTTGTTGTTGTTCAACTGCAACACGTATGTGAAAAAGCGGTTGCCGTTTGTGTGGTAGGAAGGTCTTCCGAGCTTCGTGTATTCGTTAGACACGTGAACGTTCGTGAGCGATGATTGGCGGAGGGCCTCGAGCAAGTTGGCAGGGGGAGTGTCTTCGAAAGAGGTCATCGTCTACCATATCACGACACATCGCATTAAATTAATCTCGCGAACGTTGCTATGAATAATACCTTGGTCAAATAACAATATATATCGTCGCCCCAAGTCTATTTATTCTTTGTTTCGAAATATAATCAAATACCCGAACAAACACACGCTTCGCCATGTTTATGACACGCCCTCAGAACGAACCCGGGACTTGCTACTGCGGGACGGACCAACACCACATTTTCGACTCGTTGTCTTCGTGCGATGTTTGCCAACAGTGTGGAGTCGTCGTAGAACAAGTCTTCAACGATACCCCCGAGTACGAGTTCGGCGACGACGGTTCTAACAATGGGTTTCATGGAATCGAAGGGTTCTCTACGTTCATTGACGACAATAGCAATTTGTCAAAGCGCTTGCAGGCGTCCCTCATGACGACCGAGGAAAAAAACACACGCGAAAGGAGGGAAGTCGTCAAGATTATTTGCGACGCCTTTAAAATTCCCAAGGAGAACGTCATATTCGACACTACGTTAAACATCGCATCGGTTCACCAAGACAAGGTAAAGCTCTCGGGGCGCAAGAAGATTGCCACGATCGCGGCGGCGTTTTATTTTGCGTGCAAAATACACCACGCAGCGAGGGAGGCCAGGACTATCGCGAATGTATGCGGTATTGACATCAAAATTCTTAATTTCGGAATAAAATCAATTCGCGAGAATCTTTCGGAGACCCAGTACATGACGGTGAGCAATGGGAACACATCTTCGAACCACACCCTGGCAGAACAATTCTTGAATATGCTGGACGTAGACAGTGCTACGCTGAGGGGGCTCAGGAAGAGCGTATGGACGATGATTGACACGCTCGAGGATGAATTTTCGTCTGGCAGAAAACCACGCACCGTCGTGTCAGCCATTATCGTCATTTGCATGTTTCAACACTCTATCAGCTTTGATAAGAAGGAAGTCGCCACGAAGTTCAACGTATGCTCCCAAAGTATTGATTCCTGCATGAGAAGTTTGAAGAAGACTTACTCTCTGGTATTCTAAAGTAATTATCAATTTAATAAAATCTACAAATGTAATACACGACATGCTGACATTTGAAAACAATTCGAACAGGTGCTGGTTTAATTCGGCCGTGCAGGCTATATTACACATCCCGCAACTAGTGAATTTACTCAGAGACGACATATTCGAAAAGATCCTCGTAAAGAAACGCAAGAACTCTTCGGATTTTGCCACAGAACTATCATCCGTAGCTAAGGAATATTGGAGCACATTCAAACATGAAAAGGTGGCAAATATTGATGTGCTCTTTGAGTTGTTCGTGAAGATTAACAGAAACTTCGCAGGCAAAAAGTTATACGATGCTACGGAAGCGTTCCTGGCGATACTAGAAACTCTCGACGGGGCGTTTGTGTCGAAGGAGCCTTTCCCTCTCCCAACCGGGTGCGATATAGTCTCGTGGAATGAACACGTGCAGAAAACAAAAAGCTCTTTTCTATCGGACATCCTTCTCGGGCAATCAAAGCGAACGTATAAAGGCGAAACGTCGTATGAACACTTTTCGGCACTCACGTTGTCAAAACCATCGGTGGCAGCTGGGATAGAAGATTATTTGCTCGACGAGGATACCGGTATTACTCGCGAATTCACGAAAATGCCGTTTATCTTGCCTATCATCTTTCAAAAGTCCGCCGATAAACCTTTTATTCACTACGAAATAAGCATGTCTATCGGCGACACGGAGTACACTCTTTTTGCCATCATGTTACACGCCGGGGCTCACTGGGTGACTATGTGCTCAAACGCCGGCAATTGGCATCTAATGGATGACTCGAAATGCACCAGAATTTTTGATCTCAATACGCTAATTCAGAAAGATGTTATGATGTTGCTTTACAAGATGAAGTGAAATTATTTAAATAAACAAATCGAATAATTCATCAACTTGTATATTTTCTCTGATATTCAGCAACGTTTTTTCATACGTTAGAAGATCGTTGCTCTGCTTCTTATCCGCGCGAACACAAACAACATTCCACACATTGTTAACAATCTCGCACTCTACCACGACACCCGCCTGGTAAGTGCACGAAACCTTCCCAATTGCAACGTCTCTCTTGCTTCGCGGATCGTATACGCCGATTGTGCCATTATTGTCCATCAGAATAAAGTCTACTGTGTGCGTGCCTTTGGGCTTCAATTTGAAGAAATCAAAGTTCCTACCGTATATCACAGGATCGTCTTTAGGGATACAGACTACCCCGTCGGTGTGATAAATCTTCTCGGCCTCCGAAATCTTCGTCTTGGCTGCGGTGACATCGCTGAGCTCGCTCCATGCCTTCATTCGGAGTTCAACTGGATCGGTGGGATGCACTTTGAAATCCTTCAGCCCCCTCCGCATGGCGATGACCCTCGAACCCAAGTCCAACTGCGAGACAGTTACTCCACTGACAACCACCGCATCAAACAAAATAAAACACTTCCTTCCGTACTTATCCACCGTGAGCTCGCCATCGAGGAGGGTTCCTTGAAAAAGAACACGCGGGATGGACTTGAGGGGCACCAGATATGCGGCCATAGACCTATCAATGATCGTACACACCTTGAAATCGAACAAACGTGTGAACATCATGATGAAGCGGACACCATCTGTTTTCTCCGCGATCGCATACTTCTTGGTCTTTAGTTTTTCAAAGTCTTTCCTCTCAATACTGACAGGGTTTGGACCTGGAAGTCGCGGGATCTTATGATCGTCCAACCCGAGTTCCATCATCTTTTTTACGACCTCCGTGGCAGACGCTCCCATGAGACGGTGCATGGAAAATTTCTCGCCATTGATGAGGAGAGTTTCCCTCGCAGTGTCGATTTTCTGCGTATTTACGTCCATTTTATATTTACAAAACTCATCGCGTATATAACTATGGAAGTGTCGATATGTTGTTGTAGAAAACACTTGTGCCAGATAAAGTGTCGATATAAAGGATTTTCGTATCGACAAACATACTGAACGTGCAATCACAAAACAAGAGAAATACCAGCGACGCCAGAAGATAATCTTCCGAGTGGGGACAATTCCCCGTCGTCAATCCCTATGACACCGTAGTGCAGAGCCAGAAACGAGTTGCCGGCATCGTATTTCCCAAGAGCACACAGCAAATAACCAATGACCCCCAGCATCCTCATCCGGTGAACGTTGCTCAATGCAGCCAGCAGATAAAATCTAGTGTCGTGGCATTGAACTGCGTAAGCAGCGGAAACCTCGCCAAATGATGAAATATACTCTCCATTTACCGCAGATATGCACGCGAGTATCAATAGAGCAAACAGGTGGAGACGAGACGCGGTCATCTTAATATATAGTATCATTATTTTATTTTAGACAATTCCAGCGCATACTCTTTTTTTAAATCATCAATCTGCTGGCGTTTAGAAGCAAGCGCAGCGGACAACGCGGAATTCGCCTGATGAACTGTCTGCTGAGTAGCTCTCGCGGACGCGGCGACTTTGCCACCCTCCACAGCCACGATGCCAGCCTTTAATTGCTCCGTAATCGCATTGTTGAGCAACGCGGTCTTACTCCTCAGGTAAATTTCGTCAGAGACATCTTCCTCGACCTGGTTCTTCTTCAAGAAATAAACCAATGCGCCAAAAACCAAACCAACGGTAACAATAACCATACAAATCGTGATGACCAGCCACTTAGACATTTAACATAATCATATATTATTTATTTATCTTCGTATCGACAAACTGCCCTCGAGTACTTTAATGGCTATTTTATGCAACTTTTTTCATGTAAATGTTCTTGTGCTCCACTATGCTGTCAACCATCGGCTTCCCGGTCACATCTGTCGTGGCCGTGCAGTATAACCCCCATTTATTGCTGTATGGAAACCTTGCCTTCGTCGTGTCCAAATTGATTCCCTTGAAAGCGTCGCCATTGATCGACATCTGGTAAAACCCGTCCTTGGCAAACTTTACGCGGACTCTTATGGAGGTCCACTGCTCTCTGGGAATCGCGATGTCTCTTGCGGTCTTTATCCCGCTTCCTATTCCATTCGGGAAGACGAACAAACTTCCCGTTACTATGTTTCCTTTGATTCCGGTTAAAGACAGAAATGAGCCATCGAAAACAGGTTGAGCCAGATTGCAGTAACTCTGTGACGGTACAAAGTTTTTGTCGAGCTTCACCGTAGTCGCAATCTCCCATGTTTCACCATTGGAAATCTTAGCGGGTAATCCGTTCACTTCCGCACGAGACTTGTCGTGGTATTTCCCATCACGCTTTCCCTCATTCCACTCCAAATTACGATCGCCATCGTACCAAGCACCCCTAGTTCCACGTGGGTTATACGGGGACCATGGGTTACCCCGGTGACGAAGTACGAACTTGAAATGCCTCGGAGCTATCTGCGTAATATTGGTGATCTCCGGTGCCGCGCCACGGGGAAACACTAGAGAATCGTCAACACCTTTACCCTTGCTAAAATCTTTGAGAGTCTCTGCAACTATAGCTCCGGGAGGAGGTACACCGACATCTGTCGTTGGAGAAGGGGGCTTAGGCGCGGGGGGCTTAGGCGCGGGGGGAGTAGGTGCGGGGGGAGTAGGTGCGGGGGGAGTAGGCGCGGGGGGTTTCGAAGCTACGTACCTGTCCTCTAATAATTTCTGGGATTGAGGACCAACCCCTGTATATTTTGCCTGCAGCGCTATCACCGAATCGCCTGGGGAAACCCCATTGTCCCTGTTGACCCTATATAGCTCATATGCTTGGTCCACGTTCTCTCCGAATGCCAGTTTTGTTTTGACGGGGGCTATCGGCCACGAACACGATTTCATGTTCGAGTTCCAGACCAGACCAGCGGGACAGTTCATTTTATCAGTTCCGTTATAAAAAAAAGGTTCCCCGTCTTTTCCCCACACATCGCTCTGTTGGGGGCGGATTGGGGCGATGCTGTTGTTCGGGAGAGACGGAAAGAGTTTACCCTCATCGTTTATAGTTCTAGTTGGGAAGACCATTGTATAGTACAATATAATTATTATATTTCGTGTTTTCTACCACAAACAAAACATTTCCCGGTAGACATCATCTCGTAGATCTTCACGACCGTTATCAGAATGAATGTCAGAATCAGGACAAATACTAACGTCGCTGGGAGTACCCAACTTGGCACAGGACCACGCGACCCGACGATACCAATTCGGTTATACAAGGGTCTGAGAGCGTTCTCAAGTATTTCTTTGTTCATTATATATATATATATATACAACATTTTTTACTTCGTATCGACAAACTGTATTCTCAACATGAGTCTAAAATCTTCTGTAGTCTATACACAGAAATATTGGTTTCGATAGAAAGATCAGACAATATTTTGTCACGCAGATGAAATTTGATCCATTTCCTAGGTGGTCTGCGCAAGTTCACGATGGCGAGACGTTCGTTGAAATGTTCTACCGCGATGGTTACCACCAAGATGGAGAACATGTCACAAGTTTCATAATCACAGTCGGTAATATTATACACCCCGTCTCTCGGCTTAATTTTCAAAACAACCGTCGTTAGACCAAGGCCGTGAAAATAGAGCGTTAATATTCTCCCGGTTCCGTACACCCTCATGGTCCCGTACATATTCACATCCTCATTTACATTCGGAATATTACACATCGCCAGGGGGTAACAGGTGGTTGCCCCCTTGGTGTTGAGAGCGTCGACCAAATGATCGCTCACCGCAACGGCAACCCCGCGGGCTGCTTTTCTCATCTCATCCGCATTTCTGAGCGCGCAATATTTTACATAAATTTTGCGCGTTACATCATAAGACAGGTCTTCCCAGGTCATATAATTCCGTTATATTTTTTTGACAAAATATTGTTTTGATTACATATATAATGGGCTCGTCGTTTATATTGTTTTTACTTTTCACGGGAATAATACTTGTTGTCACAAATTCTCTGTCATATGACAGACCTCGAGAGATCCAATACAGATACTTACCAAGGGACCTTGACACATACATCAGAACTGAGGAGTTCCCCAGTGCTCTATTCGGCAGTCTCTGGTCTACAGATATAAAACGCGGCGGAGACGGTGGTCCTAACCCACCCGGTGTAAAGCAATCTAATTAGGAGTTCGAGAGCGGATCATATGACCATCGAAAACCATAAGCCGTTTTTTGTTTACTTCTGGCACATCTACGTCATATTTGTCATTTTACCTGGCCGTTTGTCATTTGCCCCTGGACTAATCATATCAACACACCGATGTATAAAAGCGGCGTACACATCAGTAATGTATCTTCCTTAAAACTCCCTACTCCTCATAAGAAACACACAAGCAAAGACCCCCAAAGCCCCCAAATAACAACTTAACAATCCCAAACACAACCAAAACAACTACTTTCAAAATGGCTCCTATTTACACCGCCAAGACTTTTGAGCCCGCTGCCATCCACTTCGGCCCCGTTGAGAAGAACAAGATGGGTGGCAAGTTTATCCCCCTGACCAACGAGCAGGGTGCCAAGACGCGTGTCACTCTGCAGTTCCCTACCCTGCACCTGCCCTTCGGCATCTCCGCTTACCGCGAGCGTCCCGAGGATGACCCCGTGTCTTATAGCGCGGACCTGTCATTCCGCGGAATTGACGAGAATGAGAATGTCAAGCTCGTATTTGACAAGATTAATGCTCTCGACAAGCACCTCATCGACGCCGCTCACGCCAACAGCGTCGCCTGGTTCGGCAAGCAGAAGAGCCGCGAGCTCCTAGAGGACACCTATCGCAAGCTCACCAAGATTGATGAGTCTGGTAAGTATGCCCCCATCCTCAAGACTAAGATCGCGATGCTGAACGGCAAGCCCAATGTTCAAATCTTCGACACCGACAAGTCCCAGATTAGCATCGAGGATGTCCCCCGCGGGTCTACCGTCAAGGTAATCGCCGAAGTCGCAAGCATCTGGCAGGTCGGTTCTACTGCATGGGGTGTGACGTGGCGCGCGGTTCAAATCCTCGTGGTGGAGAAGCCCAACAAGTTGGCAGGTTTTGCATTCGTGGATGACGGCGATGACATCACTTCCGAGACTGCCGAAGACACCGATGCTGATACCAAGAGCGATGACCTATACGACAAGTTCCTATAAATATTTGATATATATTGACAATGAAAGCATATCAACAATGATGTAAAATCTTAAGTAAACACAGACACTCACAGGAAACCATTACAGGAAACCATTCGTTTTGTTCTCGGTGGTAATCTTATCGAGCGCTTTCTCAGTATGACTTTCTATTTTCTGATGGCGAAACTTCACATCTTCAGGCACTCCTTGGTGGTATTCTCGAGGATTGGACACACGCAACTTCGCAGCATCTTGCAACGATATCTTCGTTCTTTTAGAACCACGTTCCGTTTCTAAAAAATCGACCACACCAGTGGCAGGAGGTTGCAAACACAGAGCATCAACCGCTTCGTGCGTATACGTCTGTATAGCTTTCTTCTTTCCCATTATTCTTTCAGTTCCGTCAGGCAGTTTTTCAATGATTTTCTTGCCGCGTTCTATCAATGCTCCCGGAACTTTCTTGGCGTCTCTCGTGAACATCAGCATCTTCCCAGGCATCGTCGCGATTTGTTCCGGTGCTCTGTATCCCAAATGGTCAAGCTCTCGCAGATACTCCAAGAAGTCCTCTTTGGTCGTTCTCTCGGGAAGAACCAGGGTGACATTGGTGATGTTCGTGCTGTTATCAATGTTATCACCATTATGAATGTGGCTATTGTCCACCCTATTGTCGTTGTTCGTAGTTATCTTGGCCCCAATACTTATATTATAATCCTCTTCTTTTACGAATCTCATTTCTTCTTTTTTCATCACTCTGCCACAACATTTCTTTGTCTTAGAATGTTGACACGCATATTTATTAGATAAAGTGGTATATCCACACTCGCACGAGTATAAAGTCCCGTTGATAAATTCAACCATTACCATCTATTAAGCATCAATATTAAGTTATTCCAGGAAAATAAGGGCCCTTTTT
>SXGQ01318646.1_pt1 | contig 11990 bp, 10 predicted proteins | sample 3178371 | NCBI WGS metagenome assembly SXGQ01 (sample SAMN11356859, study PRJNA531348) | freshwater metagenome | isolation source: freshwater sample F1-20 | place: China: Fuxian Lake, Yuxi | collected 2017-12-25 | reverse complement strand
AGTTTGTCAAGTGCATCTTGAGGTTGCACCCACAAACTGGCAATTGTTTCTTGTGAATCATGTAACGGTTCCTGAGATTCTGGTGCACGCGCTACGAAAAAGCGTGTGTCAAATCTTCGCGCCTCACCAACCGGTGTGATCCAATGACTGACATAGTGAATTGAGTCGGTTATCAGATGCAAATCTTCGCTATGACATAACTCGACGAGTCTCATCGAAGAGTCATGAATTTTGAGCCGTGCTTTGTCGAAACGATCTGTGATCTCAGGTTGATCAAATGCAATTATTTGATTTGTCTTGGTGCTTCGCGCCAGCAAAACACCTGCTTCTTCGAAACATTCGCGAATGGCCGCCACCCAATACGCCAAACCACCACTTGGAATCTCGAGTAAGCCACTTGCGTATTCATCGTCTAAACCATCACACAGTTGTTCTAATTCTTCAATGCCGTCCGAGTCGTCAACTTTTCCACCAGGAAACACATACATCCCGCCGGCAAATGCCGCGTTAAGCGTGCGTTGCAACATGAAAACTTCAAATGCTCCGTTTGCAATATCGCGGATCAACATCACGGTGGCGGCTGGTCGCAGCGCAGATTTGTCATCATTCGACGATTGTGGGTTGGCGCCTGAATTCGTCACGACAAGATAGTACGACGAGCCAGAACTATGAATCGCATCGAAAAACTTGCTCGTTTCACTTGTGGTTTGCCGATAGGTTCAAAGCAATGAATCGCGTGTCGGTCGACACCGCGGGGCGTCCACCATCTGTGGATGCACTCGCACGAGAGCTGGCGATTCGCCATTCGTTGCCACATGCAATTCTCGTAGATTGCGCGCGTCGTGCAATTGCCAATAGTCCTGCGCAGCAGAATGCACAACAGACAGTCCAACAGACGGTGCAACAAGCCGATCAATTAGCCACAGAATTTTCTCAATCATTGTTGCGAGAAGTTGTTAACGCAACCGGGGTTTTGTTGCACACGAATCTTGGTCGCGCACCAGTTGAAATACACACCACTGATCGTGCATCAAACCTCGAACTAAACATGCGAACGGGTGAACGCGGCTCACGCCAAGAAACCGTCGGAAAGTTGCTCGCACTACTTTGTGGTGCCGAGTCGGCAATCGTTGTCAATAACAATGCGGCGGCAGTCTTGCTTGTAGTTGCCGCACTGGCGAATTCTCGAGACGTGGCAGTGTCGCGCGGTGAGAGTGTTGAAATTGGTGGCAACTTTCGAATTCCGGAAGTCACCGAACAATCTGGTGCGCGATTAGTTGATGTCGGCACAACGAATCGAACCCGCCTGCGCGACTACAAAAAAGCGATCGAAAAACGGGGCAACGATATTGCACTTGTGCTTAAAGTTCATCCGTCTAATTATCGCGTGTCGGGTTTCGTTGAAGACACGCCGATGCGAGAACTGGCAACTTTGCCTGTGCCAGTGGTTGCCGATATTGGTTCGGGGCTAATCGATAACACCTGCCCGTGGCTTGAAGGTCGAACACCTACGTGGTTGGCCAACGAACCAGCGGCGCGACAAACATTGAGTGACGGCGCATCGCTGGTGATGTTTAGTGGTGACAAATTATTTGGTGGCCCGCAATGCGGAGTGATCGCGGGTCGCGCTGATCTTGTTGAGGCATGTGCCCAACATCCACTTGCACGTGCACTACGACCGGGTTCACTAACCATGATCTCAATGCAATCTTTGGCGCTTTCGTATTTAGGGCGAACTGCAACGACAGATGTTGCGTTTTGGAAGATGGCGAGTACTTCTGTTGCTGAGTTGAAGTTGCGTGCGAAAAAAATAATCACAGCCTCCCAAGTCGGTGAAGTCTGCTTGCTCGAGTCAATACCCGGGGCAGGGTCGGCACCTGGTGCGTCTATTGCCTCTGCTGGTGTTGTAATCGCTGGTGATCATCTTGCAAAACTGCGCAATCGTCAGGTGCCGATTATCGCTCGAGTCAAAGAGTCAAAAACTTATTTTGATTTACGCACCGTGCGCAGCGAAGATGACTATTTGTTGATCGATGCCTTACGCAGTGTTGTTGAATCACCAACACAATGACCGTCATCGCAACTGCCGGCCATGTCGACCATGGCAAATCTTCGCTTGTTCAAGCACTAACAGGCACCGACCCAGACAGATGGGAAGAAGAAAAGCGTCGAGGCATGACGATCGATTTGGGCTTTGCCCATACGGTGTTGCCCTCTGGTGCTGTTGCAAGTTTCATTGATGTGCCCGGTCACATTCGTTTTTTGCGAAATATGTTGGCGGGTGTTGGGGCAATTGATGCTTGCGTTTTGGTCGTAGATGCCAAAGAAGGCTGGATGCCACAAACCGAAGAACACTTTCAGATTTTGAAACTCCTCGGCGTCGCAAATGGCGTTGTTGCACTAACAAAAATCGACTTAATTGACGGCGACTTAGAAAACATTCGCCGTCGTGAAATCGCCGAGCATACGAGCGACTCATTCATGGCTAACGCCGAAATAGTTTCAACTTCGGTGACAACAAAATTGGGTCTTGATAAGTTGCGCGGTGTACTCGACCAACTGATGACACAAACAAATTCGCGAACTAGTTCGTCGGCTAGCTCACCAGCAAGCAAGCGCCCAAGATTGTGGATTGATCGCGCGTTCACCACTAAAGGCGCGGGAACAGTCGTCACCGGAACTTTGATTGACGGCTCGATACAAGTTGGCGACGAATTAGTTGTAGTAAGAAATCAGCAAAAAGTTCGAGTCAGAGAAATTCAACAACATGAGCAGACGGTCACGAAACTCGATCGTTCACATCGTTGCGCTTTGAACATTGTCGGCATTTCGCACGAAGAAATCTCTCGTGGTGACGCACTTGTAAATCTAAAGCAATGGAAACCAACTGCGATGTTTGATGCATCGTTGCGTATTGTTCCGGGTCTCAAACACCGAGTGACCAGACGCGGTAGTTATTCGGTTTATATTGGCGCCGGCGAATTCCCAGCCAAAATTCGTCTGATCGGTGAGCGAGAGTTAAATGCCGATGAGCAAGGTTGTGTTCGCATTGCGATTGATTCATCGCTTGCGCTTATGCCCGGTGATCGCTACATCCTTCGCGAATCTGGTCGACAAGAAACAATTGGTGGCGGAGAAGTGCTTGACATTCACCCGATACTTCGTGTTTCACGCGCCAAACCTGATCGGTCGCTTGATCGGCTAATTGCAGAGCATGGTTGGATAACCGTCGGTGAATTTGAATTACTAACAGCCCAGAGAATGCCAGCAGTCGTCGGCGAATGGCTGACTACACCAGCGCTTTACGACGGATTACGAAAAAATTTAGCGATGCAGTTGGCAAAAAATCCTGATGGCATCGAAGTCTCTCGACTTGAATCGAATGAACAAGCAGTCGTCGCGACTTTGCCAGAAGTCGTAATCGAAATGGGACGTGCTCGAATCAAGGGCGCCAATTCAATTGCTGATCATCCATATGCAGGACTATTCGCTCACGCCGGAGTAACACCGCCGGACACCAAAACACTTGACCGCAATATTGTGAGACAACTCGTACAACGCGGATTATTGGTAGATGTTGATGGCACCGTGTTTCATATCACCGCGCTAGAAACCGCACGACTGAAAGTAATTGAAATTTTGAATCAGAATCCAAATGGTTTCACCGTCTCGCAGTTTCGCGAATATCTTGGTATCACGCGCAAGCACGCAGTGCCGTTGCTGGAAGCGTTAGATAGTCGTGGCATCACCAAACGTTTAGATGATTTGCGAGTCGGCGGCGCACGGCTAGTTAGCTAATTAATTAGCTAGCGCAAAAATTTATTTTGGTTTGCGCATCTCGCGGTAGTCACGAGCAGCGCCTTCGAGCGGTTCAACTTCGAGAGTGACTCCATCAATCGCGGCAACTTTTAATTCTTGACCATCAATTAACGGTGTCGATCGATTTGTTCGCGCACGCCAGTTGGCGTCGTGAATTCGCACGACCCCGAGTGGATTTATTGCGCCGACCGCAACACCAACGCTGCCGATCATCCACTCACGACCGATAGTTGGCGTGGCGAACCTCGTACGAACCATCGACGGCATGCCGACAACGAACGCCAAAGCGATTGTTGCAACTCCAGAGGCCAGTGTTAGCCAAGAAAGTCGAACGTCGCCACCGTCGCTCGGACGAAACAGAGTGACGCTAGAGATCGTAAATAGTGCAAGACCGAGGCCCGTAAAAAACCGTGGAATGCCAACTTGAACGTCAATCGCCAGCGCAAAAAACGCAACCATCATTACAACCAGGCTTGGTCCACGCAGGGGCAATGTCGCTAACCCATGACTGCCAAGCACTGTGCAAATAGCACCAACAACGCCGGCGATACCAATACCCGCCGTAAAAAATTCAAATATCAATAGTGCGAGACCGATGATGAACAATAAATAAGTTATTGGTGGGCTTGCCGAGGTGTGTAGCAAGCGCTCGACAAAGCCCAGTTTAAAAAATCTTGTCGTCGCCGCATCGCGCACGAGCTGACCATTCTTATCTTTGGCGTCAACTACTGTGTCCAGTGTTTTGCCTTTGATCGTCAGTCCATCAAGTGCCAACAACATATTTCGCAACACTGGCACGCCCTCGTCGGCTGTCGTAAGTTTTAATGCACCCAGTTTTTTCGCCTCTTGAGAATTCAAAGTAGAAGTTAACAACTGCGCCGAGGCATCGCCAAAAGTAATTTCGCCAGCACTAGTCGTAAGTAACTTTCCGGTCTTGCCGATTCGCGTGCCATCGGCCATCGCCGAAACATCGGCGACAGCCAACAACTGTGCGGCGCTTCCGTATGCGCGGGCCGTCGTTGGCCCCACCCAAACACCGATCGGAAGCTTTGAATTAATTATTTTTTCAAACAACTGTGTCATTCGAACCGTAGAGATAACGCCGCCATGAGAGTTGACTTGCAAGATGATTGCTTGCGAGTCAGAATTTTCGGCACGGTCAATTGCTTGCTCGATGTCATGAGCCACGATTTCATCGATTAATCCGTTTACTTCAACTACATCTACAGGCGCCAGATCTATCGCCCCATCTTGCGCCCGCGCAGAACTTGCAGAGATAAACATCATCAGCGTCATCAAAACAAGCATCAGCACTGTGACGCATGTTCGTTTCTGGCTGACTTGTGTGCGCAATTCACTCTCCGAGTCGTGTGTTGAGAAACTTACGCTAACATTTGCGCGTGCACATTTTGCTTGCCACCGATGCTCAGTGGGTTCTTGACGAAGTTCATTCGGCACTTGGCACACCTGAAACTTCATTTGTTGTGTGCAGTGACGGTCGTGATGTGCCACAAGCCATAAAGCAACGCACACCAGATCTAGCAGTTCTTGATTTGCAGAGTGGTTCGATGGGCGCGATGGCGGTGACGATGGATCTGCGTTTAGACCACAGTGATGGGCGAGCGCCAAATGTGCCAGTTTTAATGTTGCTTGATCGTCTTGCCGATGTGCACATGGCTCGGCGAAGTGGCGCGCAAGGCTGGTTGATCAAACCGCTTGACTCGTTGCGTTTGCGTCGTGCGGCAAATGCAATCACTTCGGGCGACGTCTGGCACGAAGGACTGCCAGTCGAAAGTTAACTTATAACTTTTTTATTTGTTACTGCTGACGATTACTTCGGCGATTTGCAAAGCGTTAAGCGCGGCGCCTTTGCGAAGATTGTCGTTAGAAACAAATAACACCAAGCCCTTGTTGCCTTCGATTGAATGATCTTGACGAATGCGACCGACGAAACTCGGATCTTTTCCCGCTGCGTTCAACGGTGTTGGTACATCCATCAAACTCACACCCGGCGCACTTGACAATATTTTTGTTGCTTCAGCAGGTGTGATCGCTCGTTCAAATTCAAGGGTTAGTGAAAGTGAGTGACCGGTAAAAACTGGGACACGCACGCAAGTTCCCGAAACACGAAGATTCGGAATATGCAAAATTTTGCGACTCTCGTTGCGCAGTTTTTTCTCTTCGTCGGTCTCTAACATGCCGTCGTCGACCAAGGTGCCCGCGAACGGAATCACATTGTTTGAAATTGTTTTTGGAAATTTAACGGCAGGTGGATACGCAATTGCATCTCCGTTATAGGTCAGGTCGTTTGCATTTGGCGCACCAAGTCTGATTTGCTCATGCAATTCACTGACACCAGAAACTCCCATTCCACTAACTGCCTGGTATGTGCTTGCAACCATTCGCACGAGTCCAGCAGCATCGTGAAGTGGCTTGAGCGCTGGCATTGCAGCCATTGTCGTGCAATTTGGATTGGCAATGATTCCGAGTTTTGCTTGAGCTATGTCTTCGGGGTTCACTTCTGAAACAATCAGCGGAACATCAGGGTTCATTCGCCACGCAGATGAATTATCGATCACCATTGCGCCGCGCTTGGCATAAATTTCAGCGATTGCCCGCGAAGTTGTTGCGCCAGCCGAGAAAATCGCAATATCTAAATCACTAGTGTCGGCAGTTGAAGCGTCTTCAACCGTGATTTTTTGACCGTTCCATTCGATGATGCTTCCGGCAGATCTTGCGGACGCGAAAAATCTAACCGTTGAAGCAGGAAATTTTCGTTCGACCAGCAGTGTCTGCATCACACTGCCGACCATGCCTGTTGCGCCGACTATGCCGAGAGATAATTTTTTTGCCACGCCCTTAGGATACTTGAGCGACCAACCACCAGTGACTTGTATTAATTCGATTTGTCGGGATCACCCTTACGCCATTTTTGCCAGTCGCCAAGACTTTAAGAGTTCGCTTTTTTGAATGAAATATTTTTATATTGCCGAGTTGCGGTGCAACTTTTGTCAGCACCGTGTCTGGTTTAAGTCGATTGGCCTGCCACCCGAATCTTGTCGACCAGCGCCAACGGGCGAGGCGTGGGCCAACAAATGAAACTTTCCAAAGCGAGCGCATCGCGACACCCAGTGGCACGAGTAAGACATCACTGAGTACCCAAGTGCGAAAATTGAGTACGACCGTGCCGCCACTTCGGGTGACACGAATTGCTTGGTTTACAAGTTCAAGAGCATCATGAGGCTGACAATGCTGCAGGGTGATGTATGAAAAAGTTATATCAACCGTGTTGTCGTTTAGCCCAAGTGTTCTTCCGTTGACGACATGAAGTGTGGTTAGGCGATCAATTCGTCCAAACCGCGCAACTGTTTGTCGGCATCGCTCAAGAAAAGCCGAGTCAACATCTGCGGCAATTACTTTCTCGCAGCGATTCGTAAACGCCGAGGTCATCCTGCCGATGCCACTTCCGATTTCGAGCAGACTTGAAGACTCGAATTTTATATCTCCGAGTTCAAGCAACCGAATATATCGCTGAACTTCTTTGTCGCCAGTGTCGACGAACTCTTCTAGAGTTAGATCTTTGCCGGTTTCGTTGTTGAATACCCAGCCCGTTTCGCGAACGACGTCATCTGCGCTCAAATTATTATCCGCAAGATTGCCTGCGCGCCTCCAAGGCAAATGATGTGCACGCTTGGTTTGCATATGTCTGAAGAAATCTACTTGCTACTTGCGTTCAGGCAGTGGTGCCGAATACTCCTCGCCACTATCTAGGTTGAAAGCCGTATGTAGTGCGCGCACCGCTGTTTCGAGCATCGGGGCGGCCACAACAACCGAAATGCGAATCGTGCTTGTTGAAATCATTTCGATATTCACTTTGTTGTCTGCAAGAACTCGAAACATCTTGGCCGCGATTCCTGGGCTCGACTTCATGCCGGCGCCGACGAGCGAAAGCTTGGCGATGTTGGTGTCTTGAGTTACGCCACTAGCACCGACTTGCTTGGCAATTTTTTCGACGATCGGCTGAGCGATCGCCACATCTGTCTTGGGCAATGTAAAAGAAATGTCGGTCGTTCCCGCAGTCGAAGTGTTCTGCACGATCATGTCGACGTTGACATTTGCATTGGCCAACGGCTCAAACAATGCCGCAGAAACACCGGGTTGGTCGGGCACACCCAACACCGTTATTTTGGCATCGCCTGCGTCGTGGACGACACCAGAGATAATTGGATCTTCCATATTTTTTTCTCCTTTACGTTCTTCGCTCGTTACCCAAGTTCCTTGCTCCCAAGTGAAACTTGAGCGCACGTGTATCGGCACGTTGTGATTGCGTGCAAATTCAACACTGCGAAGTGCCAGCACTTTGCTGCCGGCACCAGCCATCTCGAGCATTTCGTCGAACTCAAGATGTTTTAATTTTCGTGCCTGTGAAACAAGTCGAGGGTCGGCAGTAAAAACCCCGGTGACATCGGTATAAATCTCGCAGACATCGGCTTTCAATGCCGCGGCGAGTGCGACTGCAGTCGTATCGCTTCCCCCACGACCGAGTGTCGTGATTTCTTTTTCGGTGCTTACGCCCTGAAAACCTGCAACGACCGCCACCTTGCCCTCACTTATTGCTTCGCGAACGCGGTCACCTTTGATTTCGAGAATTTTCGCCCGACCATGCACCGTGTCGGTAATGATCCCCACTTGACTGCCAGTGAAACTCATTGCTTCAACGCCGAGATCTTGTAACGCCATGCATAACAACGACATGCTGATGCGTTCCCCTGTTGTCAGCAACATGTCCATCTCACGACCGGGTGGCGCCGTAGAAACTTGTCGTGCGAGTTCCATTAGGTTGTCGGTGGCTTTTCCCATTGCCGAAACCACTACCACTATTTGGTTGCCTTCTGCTTTTGTTGTCGCAATATGGCGCGCAACATTGCGCATTCGTTCGGGGTCGGCTACTGAAGTGCCACCATATTTTTGAACTACCAAAGCCACGGGCTTCAACGCTAGCGGTGCTGGTGTTGCCGACCTGTAGCATTTTCTGATCATGGGAACAGACAAAAGAAACCGCCAAAAACAAAATCGCTTAGCGCGTCGAAATGAAGTCGCACAAAAGACTCAACGTCAGATTTTGCGCCGTCGAATAACGAGGATCGCTTTATTGCTCGGCGCAGTTGTTGGGGTTGTTTTGTTGTTTAACTTGAGTGGTGGTGGAGATGAATCGGAGACAGCAACAAGTGATTCTGTAATTCCAACCGAGTCAACTGTGGCTCCAGCTGCTGCCGGGCCATTTGCTTACGGCGAAGGCGAGTGTGCGCCGACCGACGGTTCTGGTTCTCAAGTTCAAGCGTTCACTTCTGCGCCAAAATTGTGCATTGACTTAACGAAAACTTATACAGCAGTCGTGTCGACATCAAAAGGTGATTTCACCATCGTGCTTGACGCAGCAAAGGCTCCCGGCACTGTCAACAATTTCGTCAACTTGGCGCGATCAAAATATTTTGACGACACTGTTTGTCATCGAGTGATACCAAGTTTCGTGGTGCAATGCGGTGACCCAACTGCGACTGGTACGGGTGGGCCGGGTTATTCAATTGCCGATGAGTTGCCGGCTGCCGGCGAATACAAACTCGGCTCATTGGCCATGGCCAACTCGGGGCCAAACACGAATGGCAGTCAGTTTTTTATTATTTCCGGTGAGCAAGGAGTAACGCTCGCGCCGAACTACACACTGTTCGGTCAAGTCACAAAGGGTTTGGATTCAACAATTCCGGCGCTTGACAAAGCAGGTAATGATGACCCGGCCGCAAATGGTGTGCCGCCAAAAGAAGAAGTTCGGATTACGAAAGTAACAATCAGCGAAAACTAAAAACTCGCTTAAGTCGTTTAGTTGCGAGGCAAGAAAGCGGAATCTAATCGTCGAATTTCAAGATTTGAACGATCAGGCACTAAATCCATATTGTCTCGAAACCCGACGAAGATGTTCATCTCGCGAAGAATTTTTAAAATGTCTTCGTCGTAAACACCGTTAGGGTGCGACATGCAGTTTGGGGCTTCGTTTAGATAGCTGGTCAAAAATTCTGAATTAACAGAATATTCAGAAAACTTTTCGGCTGGTGTAAGCCTCGTTATGTTTGTCGGGTGACTGTGTGAATGCAAACCAATGACATGGCCTTGATTCGCCAGTTGAGTGATCGATTCTTGGTTCATTGTGATTTTCTTGTTTATTTCGTCAATTGAGGTGCCGTGATTTTGAATTATCAACTTCATAATCTCCAGATATTCTTCAGAAGTCAAGATTTCATCACGCAGATATCTGAACCACCGGTCGCCACGCGTATAAAACGGATAAACGGTCAGATAATCTTCTGGGAAAGTTTTTTTCGCCGATAAAAAAGTTTCAGACATGGTGGTTTGGATACTTAGATCAAATTCTGCGAAAAACACGTCTTTGTTCTCAAAGAACTGGTTTCTGAAAATCCTAAAAATCTCCAAAATATAGGGTTGCCCTGCATGCGGCCCAGTGTTGACGAAAAAAAATGCCTTGAGTTTTTTCGAAGCGAGCACCGAGGCTGCAACATCAAATTGACATTGCAGTCCGTCATCAAACGAACAACAGATGTCGGTCTCATCTAGTTTTTGGCTAAGAGCCTTGTCTAGAAATTCGTCTGCGCTCAATAGAGTTGCGACTTTTGATGCGTGATCGAGTGATCGCCCAAACTCATCGGCAGAGAACGAGCCTTCACTTTTTTCATGACCCGATCCGTGAAAGTGGTGAAACATCAGACCCGTTGGCCCTGAACTTTTGAGATTGGCCAAAGAGTGTGTCACGACTCAATTCTAGTTATTTAGAAATTTAATTGGTTAGTAACGACTCTCGCAACGTATTTGCTGTTTGGTCGCTTACACCGATTTCGCGAACGAAGTTTTGAACTGATCCATGTTTCGTATTTAGATCATCAAGAATGATTGCCATTGCACGTGGGTCGGCCGCGGCAAATCGTGCCGGCATATTGGCGTAAGCCGCGGCAAGTTCTGGTTGGCTAACCTCGGCCCACTTGATGAGTCGCTTCATGCCTAATTCGGTTAGTCCGTAGTCGGCGGAAATAATTTCGTCTGGCACACCGAGTATTGACAAAATCAAAGCCGCTAATACTCCGGTGCGATCTTTGCCGGCAGCACAATGAAAGACCAAAGGCAAAACATCGGTTGCTGCAATCACTTTGATGGCATTAGCGAACTTTTGTGCAGCATTGGCGATCATTTCGCGATATGCCCAGACTAAAAATTCAACCGTGTCTTCAATTACTGGTGTGTCACCGTTGTTCCATGTTGCGTCGATGATTGAAAGATGATGAAATGCGACAGGAAACTTGTCAACGGGGAAGGTGCCACGAGTTTTGACCTCGTTATCTGTTCGTAAATCGATCACAGTTTTTACGCCAAGATCAATAACTGCTTGCGCATCGGCTGTGGTTAATCGATAAAGCCCATCGGCCCGAAACAGTGTTCGCCATTTTGTCGTCTGACCGCTAATTGTGGGGTAACCGCCTAAATCGCGAAAGTTATGCACCGCATCAAGTGCGATTAATCGTTGCGGATCGCTGATCAAAGATTCAATCTTCGCGCTGTTCACTTCGTTGACTTTATCTGTTTGAGATGACTTCAAAGTGATTTAAAAGCATCTAAGAGATGTCGGCTTACGTACGGTTAGATAAATGACAGTAAATGTCGGTAGTGTCGCTCGAGTGACAAAACTTGAAATCAAAACAGTAGGTGTAATTGGCTCTGGGATCATGGGCTCTGGAATCGCCGAGGTTATAGGCAAATCGGCGATAGATGTAATCGTCCGTTCACGCTCTGCAGAGACCGCGCAAGCGACGAAATCTGCGATTGAGGCGAGCCTTGATAAACAACTCGCAAAAGCAAAAATTACCCAAGAACAAAAAGATTCGACAATGTCTCATGTGAGTGTGACGAGCAAACTTGAAGATCTGGCTAATTGTGATCTGATAATCGAGTCTGCTGTCGAAGATCTTGCAACAAAACAAGAATTATTTTCTCAACTCGACAAAATTGTCAAACCGTCTTGTGTCTTGTCGACGAACACGAGCACGTTGCCTGTAATCGAGATGGCGAAGTCGACAAACCGCCCTGACAAAGTTTGTGGCATCCATTTT
>SXGQ01882661.1_pt1 | contig 11991 bp, 9 predicted proteins | sample 3178371 | NCBI WGS metagenome assembly SXGQ01 (sample SAMN11356859, study PRJNA531348) | freshwater metagenome | isolation source: freshwater sample F1-20 | place: China: Fuxian Lake, Yuxi | collected 2017-12-25 | reverse complement strand
TTTGGGGTTGGGGGTGGGGGCTTTTGTGTTTGGGGGGGGTGGTTGGTCGGCGTTTTACCGGGCGATGACGTTGTTGGTGGTGGGTTCGCCGTGTGCGTTGGTGATTTCGATTCCGTCGGCGATTTTGGCGGGGATTGCGGCCGGGGCGCGGCGGGGGATTTTGTTCCGGGGAGGGATCGCGCTGGAGACGTTGGCGACGATCCGGCGTTTGGCGGTGGACAAGACGGGCACTCTAACAGAGGGGAAGCTGGCGCTGGTGGGGATCGAGGTATCGGAGGCGGGGACGGAGGATGAGATTCTGGCGGTGGCGGCGGGATTGTCGCGGCAGTCGACGCATCCGTTGTCGCGGGCGATCGCGGCGGAGTATTTGAGGAGGCATGGGAGTGATGCGGTGGGGGCGGAGAATGTGGTTTCGTTGGCGGGGCAGGGTTTGCGCGGGGTGGTGGGTGGGGTTGAGGCGGGGCAGGGGAAGCGTGCGATGTTTGAGGGTGGTGGGTGGATGCAGGGTTTGCCGGATCCGGAGCCTGGATTGACGGAGGTGATGGTCTCGCATGGAGGGCGGCAGGGGCGGATTTTGTTGCGGGACGGGTTGCGGCCTGAGGCGGGGCCGTTGGTTGCGGAGTTGCGGAGGCGGGGGATTTTGGTGACGATGTTGACGGGGGATCGGCCGCAGGCGGCGGAGTTGGTTTCGAAGGAGTTGAAGTTGGATGAGGTGCGGGCGGGTTTGACGCCGGAGGACAAGGTGAGTGCGATCCGGGAGTGGCGGGCTGCGGGGGAGGTGGTGGCGATGGTGGGGGATGGGGTGAATGATGCGCCGAGTTTGGCGGCGGCGGATGTTTCGGTGGGGATGGGGTTGAGGGGATCGGATGCGGTGTTGGAGCAGGCGGATGTGATTTTGACGCGGGACAAGTTGGAGGGTGTGGTGGATGCGATCGAGCTTTCGCGGAGGTGCCGGTGGATCATCCGGCAGAATTTGGGGATTTCGCTGGGGGTGGTGGTTTTGTTGGGGATTTCAGCTTTGGCGTCGTGGATTCCGTTGCCGATCGGGGTTTTGGGGCATGAGGGGTCGACGGTGGTGGTGGTGTTGAACAGTTTGCGGTTGTTGTTTTTCCGGAAGTGAGGGGAGGTTGAGTTGAGGGCATGAAAAACCCCCGGTGCGGTGTGGCCGCGACCGGGGGTGGGGAGAGAGAGGGGTTAGGCTTTTCGGATCACATGCTGCGCGAGGCGCGCTGGATGCCTTCGGCGACGCCGCGTGCGATGGCATCGCGATACCATGCTGACTTCATGCGGTTGCGTTCGCCGGTGTTGCTGACGAATCCGCCTTCGACGAGGATGGATGGGATGGTGCAGTGGCGGATGACGTAGTAGCGTGCGAATTTGGCACCGCGGTCGACGGCGCGGACGCGTTTGAGCATGCCTTGTTGGACGTATTGGGCGAGGCGTTTGCTGTGGGCGCCGTGGTAGAAGGTTTCTAGGCCGCTGACCTGTTGTTTCCATGTGTAGTTGTAGTGGACGCTGACGAAGATGGCACCTTTGTAGCGGTTGGCGGTGCTGACGCGATGGGGGAGGGAGATGAAGTAGTCGCTGCGGCGGGTCATGACCGTGCGGAAGCCCATGGCTTTGAGGTGGGATTCGAGGCGGACGGAGGTGTCGAGCGCGAGGTGTTTTTCGTAGACGCGGCCCCATTGGCCGCCTTTGTCGTGGCCGCCGTGTCCGGGGTCGATGATGACGGTGCGGAAGCCGGCTTGGGCGGTGGTACCGAAAACGAGCAGTGCGCCGAGAGTGAGGAGTTTGATGAGGTGTTTCATGGCGTGCAGGAAATGGGAAACATTACGGGAATATTAAATGTTTAAAAAATGTAAAGATTTATCGAGGGATTGGTGAAAAAATTGGAGGGTTGGTTCATTCGTAGATGAAAGCGGGCCGGTCGGAGAGTTTTCGTTCCTGTCTGCGGGCGGCGGCTGCGGCGGCGGGGTCGTAGGGGATGCTGTTGGAGACGGAGACGGTGCCGTTGGGAGCGGTGATGAGCTGAGGGTCGCCGCGAGGGCCGCGTTCGTGGATTTTGCGGTCGGCGAGTTTGCCATCGGTATCGACCTGGGCGTGGACCCACATGGTGGGGGTGGCGAGGTAGAGGATGTGCATGCGCTGGCGGTTATCGACGGTGACCATGGGCTTGCGGAGGAGGAGGGCATCGCCGAGGGAGAAGGTGTTGACTGGCATTCCGGTGCGGCCTTCGATGACTTGGGCGTAGATTTGTGAGGTTTGTCCGCCGGAGAAGGTGAGGACGCGGAATTCGCGGGTTTGTCCGGGGCGGCCGGGGATTCCGACTTTTTGGGTCCAGTAGGTGCGGCCGGGGTTGAGGTTGAAGAGGACGCGGTTGGTGGAGGTTCCTTCGACGGTTTGGTTGGGGAGGCGGACGATGGCGGTGACGGAGAAGTTTCCTGGGTCGGCGAGTTGGAAGATGCCGGCGAGGTTGACCTGGCGGCCCATGGTTTGTCCGGCTTTGATGACGACGGTTCCGAAGACGGGGCGGCCGATGGAGGTGACGGCTTCGCCGTTGCTGCGTTTGACGATGAAGTCGAGCCACTGGCTGCGGGCGTCGCCGCGGAAGGTGATGTCGCGGCCGGCGTGGTTGGTGATGGTGACGGTGGCCATGACGGGTTCACCGGCGACGTATTGGGATTTGGAGAGACGGAGGTTTGCCACCAACTGCGCTTGGGCAGGGATCGCGATTGCGATGAGGGTGAGCAGGATTTTTAGGGAGCGCGAAATCATTCCTCCGCAGAGATAGGCATTGGGGGTGCCGACGTCAACCCTATGGATCGCTTCAAACGCGGGAAAAGGCGGTGATTTGTCGGCTTGCCAGTGGGAGGGGTGGTGGGCAGCCTTGCGACATGGAGAGCCATGAATGGAATGAGCATACGGAGGAAGGGAAGCGGTATTTCCGTGCGACGCATCATGCGGGTGGTTGGACGATTTTGACGACGTTGAAGACGGATCCGGATTGGCAGCGGTTGGAGGCTGGGGAGGTTCCGGAGGAGGTTTGGCGGGCGTTGCGGGATGTGGTTTGGCGGAAGTATCAGCGGAAGCGTTGTCCGTGGGAGCGGGTGGCGGAGTTGGACAAGATTCTGGGTGAGGAGCCTGCGCCCGAAAGTCGGCTGTGATTTGAGACGTTTGATGTTGAACCCCTGATTGATGTGATGAGAGCGACCTTGATGTTTTTTGCGTTGTGCGGCTGTGTTTTCGGACAGGAGCCGTCGATTGAGAGGCTTGATCCGGCGCTGGATGCGTTGATTGCGCCGGGGACGGCGATTGAGAATCTGGGTGGGGGCTATCAGTGGGTGGAGGGGCCGGTGTGGGACAAGGCGAACGGGCAGCTTTTGTTTTCGGACATTCCTAACAATGTGATTCATGCTTGGGAGCCGGAGAAGGGATTCCGGGTTTTCATGAAGCCGGCGGGTTTCACGGGGTTGGCGGAGTATGGGCGTGAGCCGGGGTCCAACGGTCTGACGTTTGACGGGAAGGGGCGGTTGATGTTGTGCGAGCACGGGGACCGGCGGGTTTCGATTCTAACACCGGGTGGGGGGAAGATGACGGTGGCGGACCGGTATGAGGGCAAGCGGTTGAACAGTCCGAACGATCTGGTGGTGCATTCATCGGGTGCGGTGTTTTTCACGGATCCGATTTATGGATTGCCGAAGGGTGAGAATGATCCAATGCGGGAATTGGATTTCTGCGGGGTCTATCAGGTGACGGTGGAGGGTGAGGTGAAGCTGGTGGAGAGGGGCATCGAGCGGCCTAACGGAATTGCGTTGTCGCCGGATGAGAGGGTTTTGTATGTGGCGAACTCGCATGGTCCGCGGGCGGTGATTTTCTCGATTCCGGTGGATGCGGATGGCGGGACGGGGAAGGCGGAGGTGTTTTTCGATACGAAGGGGCTGGGTGGCAAAGGTGCGCCGGACGGGTTGAAGGTGGATGCGGCGGGGAATCTTTGGGCGACGGGGCCGGGCGGGTTGCTGGTGATTTCCAAGGAGGGGAAGCTGTTAGGTAGGGTTTTGACGCACCGTGCTACGGCGAATGTCGCGTTCGGGGGAGCTGACGGGAAGTCGGTGTTTCTAACAGCGCATGACCGGATTCTGAGATTTTCGAGGAAATGAAGGTTTTCTTGGTGTTGGTTGGCGGGTTGTTGGTGATGCCTTTGTCCGCAACGGCGAAGGCGAAGACGATCCGGCTTGAGGCCGGGGCGGTGGAGCGGAGGGATTCGCTGGTGGAGCTGGATGAGAAGGTGGTGGGGGCGTTGCCAGCGGTTTATCAGACGAGCGGGGGTGATGTTTTGCAGGTGCAGCGGTCGGCGGGCGGGGTTGGGCATGTGGTGTTGCCGGAATTGGCGGCTGGTGAGTCGGTGATGTTGGAGCCGGTGGACATGAAATTGGCGGAAATGGTGGCGGCGGAGCGGGAGGGGTCGCGGATTGTTTTCAGAAAGAGCGGTTCGGTGGATCCGCGCGAGCTGTTGATCTATCAGGCGGAGGCTGGGGATTTGCCGTCGCCGGAGATTGATGAGCTTTACCGGCGGGGTGGGTATTTGCATCCGTTGGTGACGCCGGGGGGTAAGGTGGTGAGTGCTGATTGTCCGCCGGGGCATGTGCATCATCATGGGGTATGGTTCGCGTGGACGAGCACGGAGTTCCAGGGGCGGAAGCCGGATTTCTGGAACATGGGGACGGGGTCGGCTAGGGTGGAGTTTGTTTCGTTGGATCGATTTTCGGGTGGGACGGTTTTTGGGGAGTTGGTGGGGCGGCACCGGTATGTGGATCTTGGGGTGAAACCGCCGGTGACGGCGTTGAATGAGCAGTGGCGGTTGCGGGTGCTGCCGCCGGGTGGGGGTGAGGTGGAGGTGAACCGGTTTGATCTGGTCGTGCGGCAGGAGTGTGCGACGGAGGATGTTTTGAAATTGCCGACCTATCATTATGGCGGGCTGGGATATCGGGGGAACCAGGCTTGGAACGGAGCGGAGAATCTAACGATTTTGACTTCCGAGGGTCTAACGGACCGGGTGAAGGCGAACACTTCGCGGGCGAGGTGGTGTTATGTGGGTGGGAAGGTGGATGGGAAGGCTTGTGGGGTGGTGATTTTGTGTCATTCGAAGAATTTTCGGTTTCCGCAGCCGATTCGTGTGCATCCGGAGGAGCCGTTTTTCTGTTTCGCGCCGTCGCAGTTGGGTGAGTGGACGATTGAGCCGGGGAAGGAATATGTTTCGAGTTACCGGTTTCTGGTGATGGATGGGGAGCCGGATCGGGAGGTGATCGAGCGGCATTGGCGGGATTATGTGGAGCCGGTGAAAATGGTGGTGGAGTGAGTTGGGCGGGTTGGGGATTGCGCGGGCGGGTTGGGGATTGCGTGGGCGGGTTGGGGATTGCGTGGGCGGGTGTGGTGACTAGGGTTGGGGCATGCGTTTTTCTGGTTTCGCGATGATGGTTGTGGGGATGGTTTTTCCGCTGCATGCGGATGAAGGGATGTGGTTGTTCAGCAAGCCGCCGGTGGAGCAGGTGAAGGAGCGTCATGATTTCGAGATCACGCCGGAGTGGTTGGAGCATTTGCGGAAGTCTTCGGTGCGATTTGGTGGTGGGTCGGGTTCGTTTGTTTCGCCGGACGGGTTGATTCTGACGAATCATCATGTGGGAGCGGGGACGATCGAGCGGTTGAGCACGACTGAGAAGGATTACCTGAAGGATGGATTTTATGCGGAGAATCTGGAGGATGAGCTGCCGTGTCCGGGGATGGAGTTGAATGTGCTGATGTCGATCACGGATGTGACGGAGCGGGTGAATGCGGCGGTGGGGGATGATCTAACAGCGGATGAGGCGGTGGCTGCGCGGAGGGAAGTGATCGCGGAGATCGAGAGGGAAGCAGGGAAGGAAAGCGGATTGAACTGCGAGGTGGTGGCGATGTATCGTGGAGGGCAATATCATCTCTATCAGTTCCAGCGTTACAGCGAGGTGAAGCTGGTGTTCGCGCCGGATGCGAGGGCGGCGGCGTTCGGGGGTGATCCGGACAATTTCGAGTATCCGAGGTATTGTTTGGATTTCTGTTTTTTCCGGGCCTATCAGGACGGGAAGCCGGCGAAGACGCCGCATTTTTTGAAGTGGAAGGAGGCTGGGGCGGAGGAGGGGGAGTTGACGTTTGTTTCCGGGCATCCGGGGCGGACGAATCGTTCGATGACGTTGGCGCAGATGGAGTCGATGCGTGACCGGCAGTTTCCGCAGGGGTTGGAGCGGATGTATCGGGTGGAGGCGTTGTTGCGGGCGTGGTCGGATCGGGATCTGGAGAATGCGCGGCGAGCGAAGCAATCGCTGGTGGGGACGCAGAACGGGCGGAAGGCCTCGCAGGCGAGGTTGGATGGATTGTTGGATCCGGCGTTCATGGATCGCAAGCGGGAGTCGGAGAAGGCGTTGCGCGGGGTGATGCGTGCGGATGAGCGGTGGCGTGCGGCGGACGAGGCGCATGACGAGATCGCGAGGTTGTTAGGGGAAGGCGCGGAGATTTCCGTTAGAGAGCGGATGTGGGAGGGTGGTGAGGCGTTCGGGACGCGGTTTTTTGGGATGGCGCGGACGTTGGTGCGGGTGGCGGAGGAGTCCGGGAAGCCGGATGGGGAGCGTTTGCCGGAGTATCAGGAGTCGGGTCGGGATTCGTTAGAGCACGGGTTGTTTTCGGAGCGTCCGATCCATTTGGATTTCGAGACGTTGTGGTTGGGGGATTCGCTGACGGTGATGTGCGGGAAGCTGGGTGTGGATGATCCGTTGGTGAAGAAGGTGCTGGATGGGAAGAGTCCGCGGGAGCGGGCGGTGGAGTGGGTGCAGGGGACGGAGTTGGGCGATGTGAAGGTGAGGCGGCGGCTGTATGAGGGTGGGATGGAGGCGATCCGGGAGTCGGGTGATCCGTTGATCCGGTTGGCGTTGTTGGTGGATGGGGAGGCGAGGAAGTGGCGGGAGAAGGGGGATGCGATTTCCGAGGGGATTTCGCAGGCGCACCGGAAAATTGCGGAGGCGCGGTTTGCGATGGAGGGGGATGCGGTTTATCCGGATGCGAATTTCACGTTGCGGCTTTCGTATGGGTTGGTGAGGGGGTATCCGGCTCCGGATGGGGTGGCGGCGTTCACGACGTTTCAGGGGATGCAGGAGCGCCATGAGGGGCAGAAGGGGATTGCGCCGTTCGATCTATCAGATGAGTGGAAGGAGAAGGCCGGGGCGATTGATGCCGGGGTGCGTCTGAATTTTGTGAGTGATCACGACATTACCGGAGGGAACTCGGGGAGTCCGATGGTGAATCGTGATGGGGAGCTGGTGGGGCTGATTTTCGACAGCAATGCGCCGGGTTTGGTGTCCGACTTCGGGTATAATGGCGGGCGTGGCCGGGCGGTTTCGGTGCATCCGGCCGGGATGTTGGCGGTGATGCGGTCGGTCTATCAGACGGAGCGATTGCTCAAGGAGCTGGGGTTTTGAGCGGGCTGAGGCCGATGGTTTCGGCGAGGGCGGAGAAAGATTCGTCGGTGAGGACGGGGTGTGAATTTTCGCGCCAGTTGGCGGGTGGGACGGGGAGTTGGATCCAGCTGCGGCAGCCGCCGAAGCGTGGGGTGTATTGGATTTCCCAAGGTTCGGCGAGTTGGCGGATGCGGACGAGGGCGATGTGGATGCTGCCGGAGGCCATGCCTTTTCCTTCCCAGTCGAAGCGGTCGCGGACGGTGGCTTCGGTGTAGAGGTGGAGGGGTTCGAGGGCGGCGATTTTGGGCCAATCGGTGACGGTGATGGCCCACTCGGCTTCGGCGTGGTGGGTGATGCGGACGATGTCGCCGTCCTGCCATTCGGGTTTTACGGCGACTTGGCCTTCGCGGACGTGGTCTGCTTGGGCGTGGAAGTGGGTGGGGAAGAGGAAGAAGGATTCGTGGGCGAAGGAGAATCCTTGGCGGCCTTCGTGGATGCCGCCTTTGCGGAGGAGGATGGACTGGCGGCCTGAGGCGAGGGCGTCACAGACGACTTGCCATTCCTTGAAGCCGATTGGGGGTTGGCTCATGGGATTTTATGGGCGGCGGGTCAGCCGAGGTCGTCGGCGGTGACGGAGGTTTGCTCGCGTGCGCCGAGGATGCGTGCTTGGAGGATGACGCGTTCGGCGGAGGTGTCGAAGCGGAAGCTGTGGCAGTTCGGGCAGAGTGCGGCACCGGTTCCCACGATGGAGTCGCAGCCTTCGCACACCTTGTATCCGCCGGGGTTGGCGGCGATTTTGGCGGCGGTTGCCGCGCGGGGATTGATGGGAGTGGATTCCGCCATGGGGAGGGAGGGTGGTGGGAGATACGAAAAAAAGCGGCACCGGTGGGCCGGTCCGCTTGTTTTCTGGATTCCGGCGATCCGGTGTAGCCGGGATCAGGCGATGGAGGCAAGGGCCTTGGCGGTCTTGCTCTTGAGGTTCGCGGCCTTGTTGGGGTGGATGAGGTTGCGCTTGGCAGCTTTGTCGACCACGGAGGAGAAGGCGCTGGCGGCTTTGGCGGCGGCGTCTTTGTCGCCGGAGGCGATGGCTGCGAGGGCTTTTTTGCGGATCGTTTTCATCCGGCTTTTTTCGGCGCGGTTGCGCTCGGTCCGGACTTCGGTCTGACGGACGCGTTTGAGGGCGGATTTGTGGTTTGCCATGGTCGTGAAGAAGAGTTGCCGTTTGGTGGCGGGGCGCGGAACATAGGGAACGGGGCGGTCGAGTCAAGCTCGGGTTTTTCGAAAAATTGGCGGGGATGGGGACTGGTGGATGGAATTGACGTGAAACATCGGGATTGGAATGGCGTATGGGGACGGCGGATGCAGCGGAATTTTCTTCCATGGATGGCTTTTCTTGCCGGCGCGTTGCCCGTTTTCGGGCAGGCACCGAGCGGTGTGGCCATTTATGAGAAGCATTGTGCATCGTGCCATGGGGCGAATGGTGAGGGGGTGGAGGATGAGTGTGAGGATCCGTTGCAGGGGGATCGGTCGTTGGCGTCGTTGACGCGGTATATTGAGAAGCGGATGCCGGAGGAGGATCCGCATTTGGTGGTGGGTGAGGATGCGAAGGCGGTGGCGGAGTATATTTACGGGGCGTTTTATTCGCCTGCGGCGCGGGCGGGTCAGGTTGCGGAGGTGAGGCCGGCGTTCGCGCGGTTGACGAACCGGCAGTTCCGGGAGTCGGTTGCGGATTTGTTAGGGAGTTTCAGCGGGGTGAGTCATCCGGGTGAGGGCAAGGGGTTGCAGGCGCGGTATTTCCAGTCCGACGGGATGAACAAGAAGGCGAAGCAGGTGTTGGAGCGGGAGGATCGGGCGTTGTCGTTTGATTTCGGGGAGGGGCCGCCGGTGGAGGGGATTGCGGCGGATCAGTTTTCGATCGAGTGGCAGGGGTCGTTGATTGCGCCGGCGACGGGTTGGTATGAGTTCAAGCTGAGCACGCCGAATGGCGCGCGGTTTTATCTGAACATGGAGGCGGAGGAGGGGGATGGGAATCATCGTGATGACAGCGGGGCGAAGCGGCAGACGGCGTTGATTGATTCGTGGGTGAGTTCGGGGGCGGAGGTTCGGGAGTCGGTCGCGCGGGTTTTTCTGTTAGGTGGTCGGGCGTATCCGTTCAAGTTGGACTATTTCAAGTATAAGGAGGCACAGGGGATGGTGAGGTTGGATTGGAAGATGCCGCGCGGGGAGTGGGCGGTGATGGCTGCGCCGTATTTGTCGCCGGCGTGGGCGGGGCGGGTGGCGGTGGTTTCGACGAATTTTCCGCCGGATGATGCGAGTGAGGGTTATGAGCGTGGGACTGAGATTTCGAAGGCGTGGCATGAGGCGAGCACGCAGGCGGCGTTGGAGGTATCGGGTGAGGTGGTTGCGCGGTTGCACAAATTGAGCGGGGTGCCGGAGGGTGATCCGGACCGGGTGAACCGGCTGAAGGGTTTTGTTGGGACGTTTGCGGAGCGTGCGTTCCGGCGTCCGTTAGGGGATGCGGAGCGGCGGGTTTATGTGGAGCATCCGTTTGCGGATGGGATGGAGGCGGATCAGGCGGTGAAGCGTGCGGTGATCTCGATTTTGAAGTCGCCGAGGTTTCTTTATCCGGAGCTTGGTGGGGAGGCGTCCGATTTCACGGTGGCCACGCGGTTGGCGTTGGGGCTTTGGGATTCGTTGCCGGACCAGGCATTGATTGATGCGGCGAAGGCGGGGCAGCTGCGCAATGCGGAACAGGTTCGGGCGCAGGCGTGGCGGCTGATGTCCGATCCGCGGGCGCGGGCGAAGGTGAATGATTTCTTTTTCCGGTGGCTGAAGCTGGATGTTGAGGGGGATTTGCGGAAGAATCCCGAGTCGTTTCCGGGGTTTGATGCGGCGATGGTAGCGGATTTGCGGAGGTCGCTGGAGTTGTTTGTGGATCGGGTGGTGTGGAGTGAGGCGTCCGATTACCGGGAGTTGATCCAGGCGGATTATTTGCTGCTCAACGAACGGCTTTCGAATTTCTACGGGTTGCCTTTTCCGGGAGGTGAGGGATTTCAGGTTGTGAAATGTGATCCCGCGCAGCGATCCGGGGTGCTGACGCATCCCTATCTGTTAGCGCGGCTGGCGCATCATGACACGACCTCGCCGATCCATCGTGGTGTGTTTCTGACCCGGCATGTGCTGGGAGGGGTGCTGAAGGCACCGCCTGAGGCGATTGCGTTTGAGAACCAGCATTTCGAGCCTGGGTTGACGACGCGGGAGAAGGTGGCGGAGTTGACGCGCAACGCGTCTTGCATGACGTGTCACGAGACGATCAATCCGCTGGGGTTTTCGTTGGAGAATTTCGATGCGGTCGGGCGGTTCCGGACGACGGAGGGGGAGAAGCCGGTGAATGCCGAGGCCGATTATCTAACAATCGAAGGGGATGTGATCCGGTTGCGTGGGCCGCGGGATGTGGCGGGGCATGCGGTGACCTCCGAGGCGGCGCGGCGCGGGTTCATCCGGCAGTTGTTCCAATTCATTGTGAAACAGAATCCGGCGGTGTATGGTCCGGGGACGATTGAAAATCTCGATGGGTCGTTCATCCAATCCGGCCACCATCTTAGGAATCTCATTGTGGAACTCAACACTTTGGCCGTGTTGCGCGGCATGAAGCCTTAACTGAAATCAACCATGAATCTCACCACGCGCCGCCGTTTTCTCCGCCAGCTGGGTTTGTCCGCTGCCGCGCTGCCGTTTTTGCCGACCTTGCCATCGCTGGCTGCGAATGCGCCCGGGGCGAAGACGCAGCGGATCATTTTCATGTTCACGCCGAACGGGACGATTCCGCCTGAGTTTTGGCCTGATGAGGTTGGAAGTGATTTCAAGCTGAAGCGGATCCTTGCGCCGCTCGAGGCTTACAAGAGCCGGTTGATGACGCTGAAAGGCGTGTGCAACAAGGTTCGGGGTGATGGTGACGGGCACATGCGCGGGATCAGTTGCCTGTTGACGGCGGACGAGCTGCTTCCGGGGAACATCCAGGGTGGGAGTGACAAGCCGGCGGGGTGGGCGCGGAACATTTCGATCGATCAGGAGATCCGTAATTTCCTTCAGGCTCGGCCGGAGACCGCGACGCGCTTCGGTTCGCTGGAGCTTGGTGTCGCCGTTCCCAACCGGGCTGATCCGTGGACCCGCAAGGCGTACGCGGGCTCGAACCAGCCGTTGGCTCCGGTGAGTGATCCGTATGCGCTGTTTGAGAAGCTTTACGGGTCCACGAAGGACCGGGAGAATCTTGGGAGCGTTCTTGATGAGGTGCGCGATGATTTGAAGCAGATTGCGGCGCATGTTGATCCGGAAGAGCGTGCCTTGTTAGAGCAGCATGCGACTTTCGTGCGTGAGCTGGAGAAGGATCTGCAAAGCTCGGGCACGCAGAATCTACTGTTCCCGCCGCCGGCGTTGCAGCCCGGGGTTTCTTTGGACAATGATGGGATTCCGAAGATCAGCGAGATGCAGATCGATCTTCTTGTTAGTGCGT
>SXGQ01569469.1_pt1 | contig 11991 bp, 10 predicted proteins | sample 3178371 | NCBI WGS metagenome assembly SXGQ01 (sample SAMN11356859, study PRJNA531348) | freshwater metagenome | isolation source: freshwater sample F1-20 | place: China: Fuxian Lake, Yuxi | collected 2017-12-25 | reverse complement strand
GCGGTATGGGCATGGCGCCCTCCGCCGATGTCGGCGAGACCTACGGCGTCTTCCAGCCCTCCCACGGCACCGCGCCGACCATCGCCGGAAAAGGCATCGCCAACCCGATCGCCACCATTCTTTCCGTCGCGATGATGCTCGAATGGCTCGACGACCCCGAGACCCTCCGCGGCGCCCGTCTCATTAACGAAGCCGTCGCGCGCGTCCTGGCCAACCCCGACCATCGCACCGCCGACCTCGGCGGCACGACCTCCACCACGCAGATGGGCGATCTCATCTGCCAAGCTTTCCTCTGATTCTTAAACCGACCGACGACTTTTCAGCCACCGTCCATTTCACACCCAAAAAAATATGATCCCCCGCCTCCTCCAGCTGCTCCTTGCCACCGCCACGGCCTCCCTCGCCGCCGAATCGACACCTCCGTGGCGCCAACTCTTCAACGGCCGCGATCTCCAAGGCTGGAAAATTGTCGGCGCCACGCCGAAGGCCGCCGCCTACGTGGACGAGGGCGCACTCACCGGTCACATGGTCCGCGGCACACCTGAGCACACGTTCTTTTGCACCGACGAGAGCTTCGGCGACTTCATTCTCGAAGTGGACTGCTATCAAACCGGCGGCTTCAACACCGGCGTCCTTTTCCGCTGCATCGAAACGCCCCCGACGGCTAGCGTGCGTCTCCACGGCTACCAAATGAAGATCGATCCGTCCCCGACTCGCCAGTGGACCGGCGGCATCTTCGATGACTACGGCAAGAACTGGCTCTGGCTGCAAAATCTGAAGACCAACGACCGTGGCCGCACCGCCTACAAGTTCAATGAATGGGCCCGCTTCCGCATCGAAGCCGTCGGCTCAACCGTCAAAATCTGGGTCAACGGCATCCCCACCGCGCACTTGATCGACGACAAATACACGCGCGGCCCGATCGCCTTTAAGATCCACTCCTTTCCCGCCAAGGGCGACGCCGCGCAGGAGAAAAATCTCATTCGCTTCAAAAATATCCGCATCCTCACCACCGACCTCGCGCGCCACGCCCAGCCCATCGACCTGCCTGCATTGCCTCGCGACCCTACCCAGACCGTCCTCCCCAAACCCTAATCCCGGACCGGCGACTCTTTCGCCGCCCGGTCCTGCCCGCCCTATGCCCCTGCCCCGTATCGTTGACCTCACGTTGCCGCTTAACCCCGGCCAGCGCGGCGTCACGATGGAACCCAAATTTACCGTGACCCGCGACGGCTGGAACGCCGCGACTTGGCACCTCTACTCGCACGCCGGCACGCACATGGATGCACAGGTGCATTTCGACGCTGGCCCTGAGACCATCGATACCAAGCCCCTCGAAAACTGCCTGGGTCCCGCGATGGTCGTTAACCTCGCCCCAGTCGCTCCGCGCACGCTCCTCACCGTCGCTCACCTCGGCCCCGTCGCCGCCAGCTTCACCGACGGCGAAAGCCTCCTACTCCGCACCGACTGGCACAAGCACATCGCCGATCCCGCGATCTACCGCGATGGCCTGCCGAGAATTTCGGAGGATCTTGCCCTTTGGTGTGTCGCACGCCGCGTCAAGATTCTCGGGGTTGAGCCGCCCTCGATCGCCGACGTAAACAACCTCCCGGAGGTCACGCGCATCCACCGCATTTTGCTCGGCGGCGGCGTCACGGTCGTCGAGGGTCTCGCCTACCTCGATCAACTCACGCAGCCCCGCGTCTTCTTCACCGCCCTTCCTCTCAAGCTCGCCGCCGGTGACGGCTGCCCCGTCCGTGCTTTCGCCTACGACTCGCCCCCCGCCACCTGGCCTAACGACTGAACGCCACCTTCCTCCGCTTTTCTCCCCACCCGTGATTCCGTCCCGTCTTCCTGTTCTCTCCGCGCCATGAAGAAACTCCGCGGCATCTGTCTCGGCGCCGGTTATTTCTCCCGTTTCCAATACGAGGCTTGGGCGCGCATTCCCGAGGTCGAAATCATCGCCCTTGCCAACCGCTCACTCGACAAAGCCCGCGAGGCCGCCGCACTCCACCGCATCCCGCGCGCCTACGCCTGGGCCGACCTCGCCGCGATGCTCGACGCGGAGAAGCCCGACTTCGTCGACATCATCACGCCACCCGAGACTCACCTCGAAGTCGTCCGACTCGCGGCAGCCCGCGGTATCGCGATCATCTGCCAAAAGCCCATCGCGCCCACCTTCGCCGAGTGCGAAACCATCGTTGAGACGGCCCGCCGTGCCGGTGTGCGCCTGATGATCCACGAAAATTTCCGGTGGCAGCCGTGGTATCGGGAGATGCGCCGCCTGCTCGACGCCGGCATGCTCGGCGAACTTTTCTCCATCAATATCCGCACCCGCCTCGGCGACGGTTGGCAGGACGACGCCTACCTCGCACGCCAGCCGTTTTTTCGAACCTACCCGCGCCTTTTTTGCTACGAAACGGGCGTTCATTTCCTCGATACCTTTCGCTACCTCGGCGGCGAAATCACCTCGGTTTACACGCGTTTCCAAAAACGCAATCCCGCCATCCTCGGCGAAGACGCCGCCCAGATCGTCTGTGGCTTCGCCAGCGGCGCGACCGCAATCCTCGACGCCTCGCGCTACAACGAATCCGACGCCGCCGATCCACGCTATACCTTCGGCCTCGTCCGCCTCGACGGTCGCAAGGGTCACGTCGAACTCGATCTCGCGGGCAATCTCACCCTTAAACTGCTCGGGCAGCCCACGCGCCTCCTCGACTACCCGCACACCCGCGGGGGCTTCGCCGGCGACTGCGTCTACGCCCTCCAACGGCACTTCGTCGATTGCATGATGAGCGGCGGGCCGTTTGAAAACACCGGCGAGGATTACCTCAAATCCACCGCGCTGATGGAAGCCTGCTACCGCTCACAGGCCAGCAACCAAGTCGTCACCCTCCCCTAAACAGACCGGTGGCTTTTCGGCCGCCGACATCATCCCGTCCCATGTCCACCCCAGCCCCAACTCCCGAAACGACGCCCCGCGAATCCCGCACCGGTCTGCTCCCTTGGACCGTCGGCGAACTCGCCGCCCCGCCCCGCCGCAATTGGCGGCAACTCCTCGGCCCGGGTATCGTCATGGCCGGTGCCTCCCTCGGCGCCGGCGAGTGGCTGATCGGTCCGGCCATCACCGCCCGCTACGGCGGCGCGCTGCTTTGGATCACTCTGCTCACCCTGCTCGCGCAATACATCTACAACGTCGAAGCGAGCCGCTACACGCTCGCCACCGGCGAGGGCATCATGACCGGCAAACTCCGGCTGAAACCGGGCTCGCGGTTTTGGACGTTCACCTACCTCGCGATCGACTTCTGGACGATGTTGCCGTTTCAGCTTTCGGCCGTCGCCGTCACCGCCGCCGCCGTGATTCTCGCGCGCATTCCCGACCCCGCGACCGAGACCGGCCTCATGCGCACCGTGACGTTTGTCCTCCTCGCGCTCGTGCCGCTGCCGCTCATTTTCGGCGGTACAATCTACCGCTTCGTGAAAGGGCTCGTGATGGTAAAGGTGTTCTACGTGCTCGGTCTCTTGCTCGTGCTCTGCCTCGCACTCACCTCGTGGCGCACCCTCGGCGAAGTGCTCCTCGGTTTCGTGAGTTTCGGCTCGCTGCCCGCCGCCGACGGCAAGGTGGTCAACGTCTTCGCGCAGCTTTGGTCCGGGGGCCCGTGGCCCAGCCTCGACCTCGAGTCCATGAAGCTGTTCACCACGCTCGCGGGAATTGCCGGCGTCGGCGGCCTCACCCAAACCGCCATCTGCGCTTACACCCGTGAACAGGGTTGGGGCATGGGCGCAAAGGTCGGCGCGATTCCGAGCATGATCGGCGGCGAACCCGTCGCCCTCGCGCACACCGGCACCGTCTTCCGGCCCACGCCTGATGCGCTGACCCGCTGGCGCGGTTGGCTGCGCATGGTGCATCTCGACCAGTGGCAAGTCTGGCTGCCCGCCTCGCTCATCGGTCTCGCGTTGCCCGCGATCTTGTCGATGGAAGTGATTCCGCGCGGGACCACCGCCGATCGTTGGGTGCTCGCCGGCCTCATGGCCGAGGGCGTGAATTCCCGCCTCGGCGGCCTGCTCGGCCAAGTCTGCTGGTATCTCATGCTGGTGGCCGGATTCCTTGTCCTCTTCCCAGTGACGATCACCACGGTCGACGGCTTCCTTCGCCGCTGGGTGGACGTCGTGTGGACGTCGTCCGGCCACGCCCGCCGACTCGATCCGCGCCATGTCTTCCGCATCTATTACGGCTTTCTCGCCGGCTACGTGCTGATGGCCGCGGGGTTTCTCTCGTTCGCGAGTCCGCTCTGGCTCGTCGTGGTGGCGGCCAACGTGAACAACTTCGCCCTCGGCCTGAGTTGTCTGCACACGCTCGCCGTCAACACCCGCCTCCTTCCCGCCGAGCTCCGCCCCGGGCGCATGTCGCGCTGCGCCCTCGCTCTCTCGGGCACCTACTTCCTCGGCCTCGCCGCCCTCACCGTTTGGCTCATCGCCGTCAACTGACCCAAAAAAATGAAACTCCGTCCTCTCCTCGCTTGTTTGCTCCTCGTGGTCGCGCCGTTCGTCTGCCCCCTCGCCGCCGCGCCGAAAACTACCGTCTCCATCGTTGGGGACAAATTCTTCATCAACGGAAAGCCGACCTACGAGGGCCGCACGTGGAAGGGCAAACCGATCGAGGGGCTCATGATGAACTCCCGCATGGTGCAGGGCGTCTTCGACGACCTAAATCCCGGGACGGTCTCCCGTTGGGCTTACCCCGACACCGGCAAGTGGGACGCCGAGCGCAACGTCCGCGAGTTTCTCGCCGCCATGCCGGCTTGGCGCGCGCATGGCCTGCTTTCGTTCACCATCAATTTCCAAGGCGGATCGCCTGAGGGCTATTCCAAAGATCAGCCTTGGATCAACAACGCCTTTCGCGCCGATGGCACGCTCCTACCTGAATATGTCGCGCGGATGAAACGCGTCATCGATTTCGCCGACGACCTCGGGATGGTCGTCGTCCTCGGCTATTTCTATTTTGGCCAAGACCAACGCCTCACCGACGAGGCCGCCGTCATCCGCGCCGTCGACAGCGCCACTGGCTGGGTCTTGGAAAACGGCTGGCGCAACGTGATCATCGAGGTGAACAACGAGTGCAATATCCGCTACGATCACAAAATCCTCCAACCCGAGCGTGTCCACGAACTCATCGAGCGCGTGAAAAACACCAAAGCCCCCGACGGGCACCGCCTCTTGGTCAGCACCTCCTACGGCGGCAACACCGTCCCAAAAGGAAACGTCATCCGCGCCTCCGACTATATACTCCTCCACGGCAACGGCGTCAGCGATCCCAAGCGCATCGCCGAGATCGTCCGACTTACCCGCCAGGTGGCCGGCTACACGCCAAAACCAATTTTTTACAACGAGGACGACCACTTCAATTTTGAAGTCCCCGACAACAACTTCACGGCCGCCGTCGGCGAATACGCCGGCTGGGGCTATTTCGATTTCCGCATGAAGGGCGAGGGCTACGCCGAAGGCTACCAAAGCATCCCGGCCAATTGGACCATCAGCTCCCCGCGTAAAGCCGGCTTCTTCCGTCTGCTCGCTGAAATCACCGGCCACACCCCCGGCGCAAGATAAACCCCGAGCCCGGCGACTTCCTGCAAACCCCTAGTCTGGGCAACCGGTGCCTGATTCAACCTCACTCGCCAAGAGCGCGACCTTCGCCGCGCTCCCGCCCGTCTGGCCGCACGACGTGCTCCCCACCAACGCCGCCGCTGCCTCCGCTGCCGGTCGCACGCTCGTCGTGCTCGACGACGACCCCACCGGCACGCAGACCGTGCGCGACATCGCCGTCGTCACCACGTGGGACGTCGCGACCCTCACCGCCGAACTCACAGCCGCGCCCGCCTGTTTCTACATCCTGACGAACTCCCGCAGCCTCACGCCCGCCGCCACCCGCGCACTCCACTTCGAACTCGCCACCAATCTCCGCGCTGCCTCCGCCTCGACGCACCGCGCGTTCGTCGTCGCCAGTCGGAGCGACTCCACATTGCGCGGCCACTACCCGCTCGAAACCGACACCCTCGCCGAAATCTTCGGCTCTTTCGACGCCACTATCCTCACGCCCTACTTTGAAGCCGGCGGACGCTACACGCTTCACGACACGCACTACGTCGCCGAGGGCGACCGTCTCGTCCCCGCCGCCGAGACGCCCTTCGCCCGCGACGCCGCCTTCGGCTACCGTTCCTCGCACCTTCCCGCTTACGTCGAGGAAAAAACCGCCGGCCGCATCCGCGCCGCCGACGTCGCGACGATCTCGCTCGATCTCCTCCGCCGAGGCGGCCCGCTTGTCGTCGCCGAAAAACTCCGCGGCCTTCCACGCGGTTCCGTCTGCATCGTAAATGCCGCCGCCCCCCGCGATATCGAGGTCTTCGCCGCCGCGACGCTCGCCGCCGAGTCTGCCGGCTCACGTTTCCTGTACCGCACCGCCGCCGGTTTCGTCGCGGCCCGCATCGGCCAATCACCCCAACACGCCCTGCTCGCGCCCACCGCCTTCAGTCTGCCCAAGGCCCACGGCGGCCTGACGATCGTCGGCTCCTATGTCCCCAAAACCACCGCCCAACTCTCCGCCCTGCTTGCCAACTCCCCCGTCACTCCCATCGAGCTCAATGTTGCCGCGCTGCTCGATGAAACCCGCCGCCAGCCCACTCTCACTGCCGCGCTGACCGCCCTCAACACTGCCCTCGCTGCCGGCCGCGACACCGTTGTCTACACGAGCCGTCAGCTCATCAGCTCAACCGACGCCGCGGCGAGCCTCGCCATCGGCCGACGCGTTTCCGACGCGCTGATTTACTTGGTTCAAAATCTCGCCGTCACCCCGCGCTACTTGATCGCCAAAGGCGGCATCACCTCCAGCGACACCGCGACCCTCGGCCTTGGAGTCCGCCGCGCTCTCGTCCTCGGCCAAGCCCTGCCCGGCGTCCCCGTCTGGCGACTCGGTCCCGAAGCCAAATTCCCCGGCCTCGGGTATGTGGTGTTCCCGGGAAACGTCGGCAGCGACAACGCACTCGCCGACCTCGTCGCCCGCCTCCGCCGCGCCATCGACCGTTCCGAACTGCCGGCAAGTCGGGACCAATAGCAGACCTCGAACACCAGCCATCCCACCGTGACCGCCGTCGGATTCCACCCTCCTTACTGCGACGCATCGATTCATGAAAACTGCCCGCCCGATCCTAACCACGGTCCTGTTTGCCTGGGTCATTTTCGCCTCCGCTGCGACTCCCGCAAAAAAGCCGCGCCAACCCCCGCCGTCAGCAACGGCGGCACAGTGACGGCCGCGTCTCTTGACCTCGCGGGCACCGGCTTCTACATCGACGAGGGCAATTGGGCCGCGATTGACCCCAACAAACGCAAAACCGCCTCGGTCAAATTCACCGCACCCGCCCGCAACGGTGCTTACCATACCGGCGGCGCGAAGCCCTCGCTCACCGCTCCTTCTAACGACGATTGGCTCGCCATTGTCCGACTTTGTTAACCTCAAGCCCTGTTCCAACCTCATGTCGCACTCCCTCGTCCTTCGCGCCTTCTGCGCTTTGCTCCTATCCTCGCTGCCCAGCCTAAGCGCCACCGCTTCGCGCGACGAGCGCCCCAACGTCCTCCTCATCGTCGTCGACGACCTTGGCTACAACGACGTGGGCTTTCAGGGCGGCCGCGACATTCCCACGCCACACCTCGATCGGCTCGCCGCGAGCGGCGTGCGTTGCACGAGCGGCTACGTCAGCTATCCCGTGTGCAGTCCGTCGCGGGCGGGGTTCATCACCGGACGCTACCAGCAACGCTTCGGTCATGAATTCAACCCGCGCTGGAATCCGACGAGCCAGATTGACGGTCTGCCGCTCTCCGAGAGAACCATCGCCGATGCCCTGCGCGGCGCCGGCTATGCGACCGCCGCGATCGGCAAATGGCACTTGGGCGCGCACCCGCAGTTTCATCCCAACCGCCGCGGCTTCGATGAATTCTACGGCTTCTTGGGCGGCGGCCACCGCTTTCTTCCCGGCTCCCACGTCGACGTCGAAGTCGGTGCGGGCAAAAAAATGGAAACTCACGCCGACGCCGAGCACGCCTCGCCGATACTCCGCAATGCCACCGAAGAACCGGAGCCGCCCGAGCTCACTACCAAACTCGGCGAAGAAGCCGCCGCCAGCATCACCCGTCATGCCCGCGGGACCAAACCTTGGTTCCTTTACCTTTCCTTCAACGCTCCGCACACGCCCCTGCAGGCGCGCGCCGATATGTTGAAAAGATTTGCGCACATCGCCGATGAACGCCGCCGCACCTATGCCGCGATGATGGCGACCGTGGACGAAGCCGTCGGCCGCACGCTCGGCGCGCTGGATGCCACGGGACAACGCTCGCGCACCCTTGTGTTCTTCTTTTCCGACAACGGCGGCCCGATAACGAAGCGCAACGCCAACGCCTCGAACAACGGCGTCCTTCGCGGCCAAAAAGGCGATGTCTTCGAGGGCGGTATCCGTGTGCCCTTCCTTGTGTCCTGGCCCGACCGCCTGCCCGCCGGGCGCACCTACGATGCACCGGTGATCTCGCTCGACGTGCTGCCGACCGCCCTCGCCGCCGCCGGCGCAAAATACGATCCCGCGCTCCCACCGCTCGACGGTGTAAACCTGATTCCGTTTCTCACCGGGGAAAACAAAACCGTTCCGCACGAACGGCTCTATTGGCGAATGGACTACGGCGCTGCCTTCGCCGTACGCGAAGGTAAATGGAAATGGTTCCGCACCTACGAGAATCGCCCGCAGCTCTACGATCTTGACGCAGATCCCGGAGAAAAAACCGATCTCACGACCCGGCACCCCGAAGTTGCCACGCGCCTCGCGACTGCCGCTGCCGACTGGAATCGCGGCCTCGCCGCGCCGGTGTGGGTCAACAATCCCTTCGGCGGCTTCATCAATCTCCCGGGTCCATCCGCCAAGCCTGCCGCGCCTTGAAGTGCTCCTCTCACTTTGCACGTGACGAGATCGCCGGGCCACGCCCGCACTTGCGTTTCCGATCAGATCGCTTGGTTTCGACGCACCCAATACCCATGAAAAATTCTTTCCGCGCGGTTCTCTTCGCCACCTTTTTGCTCTTGTCCGGCTCCGATTGCTTGCGCGCACAACCGGTTGGATCTGGCGAACCTCCGGTCAAAGCCCCCTTCCTCAAGGGCGAAGACAGTCTCTGTGTGAACGACTGGTGGAATCGTCCGAAAAATCCCATCATCGATCTCAAAGTTCCCCGCGACCAAGCCGTCGCCTTTGGCCTCTACACGCTCTCCGGTCGTATTCTCAAACTCAGTGCGCAGCTCTATCCGCTCTATCCCGCCGAAACCCGTGAAGTCCGTCTTGAGATCGAACGCGACGGCCGTTGGACCGAGTTGGCGCGCCGTTCCGTCAACGATCTCGGGTGGTCGACCGTCTTCCGCATCGAGCGGTGGGACGACTCCCGCGATCACAAATACCGGCTCCGTCATGGCGAAAGCGCCGTCTTCGAAGGCCTGATCCGCAAGAACCCCTCGGCTAAAGACGAAATCAAAATCGTCGCCTTGTCGTGCAATTCGAATCGCGACCGCGGCCTCCGCCCCGAATACACCCGTAACATAAATCACCAGGATCCGGATCTCGTCTTTTTCTCCGGCGATCAAAGCTACGATCACAAAGAACACACCGCGGCGTGGCTGAAGTTCGGTCTCGCCTTCAAAGAAATCTTCCGCAGCCGGCCCTGCATTTCCATCCCCGACGACCACGACATCGGCCAAGGCAATCTCTGGGGTGAGAACGGCAAAGTCGCGACCGTGCCGACCGGAGACAGCGGCGGTTATTTTTTCCACCACGAATACGTCAAGATGGTTGAGCGCCAACAGACCGGCAACCTGCCCGACCCTTACGATCCCACTCCGGTCGAACAAGGCATCGGCGTTTACCACACCAGCCTCAACCTCGGCGGGGTCGACTTCGCGATCATTGAGGACCGTAAATTCAAGACCGGCCCGCTCGGCCGCCATCCGATGAAAGGCCCGCGCCCCGATCACATCCTTGATCCCGCTTACGATCCGGCCGTCATCGACACTCCCGGGCTCCAACTCCTCGGCGAACGCCAGCTCAAGTTTCTCTCCGACTGGGCGCAACGCACCGACGGAATCAGTCTTCGCGCCGTGCTTTCGCAAACGGGCTTCTGCGGCGGCGCCCATCTTCACGGCAATCCGAAGGGCCGCCTTCATGCCGATCTTGATTCCAACGGTTGGCCGCAATCCGGTCGGCTCGCCGCCCTTCGCCTCATCAAGCGCGCCAACGCCGTGCACATCGCCGGCGACCAACACATCGCCACCTTGATCCAACACGGCATCGACCAACACCGCGACGGCCCGTGGGCGTTCGTCGTGCCGGCGATCGACAACAGCTACTACGGCCGATGGTGGTGGCCCGCCGACGAAAAGCCCGGCGCCAACCCGGTGCCAAACTCACCGCTGCCCTGGACCGGCGATTTCCTCGACGGCTTCAACAACAAGATCACGATGTTCGCCTACGCCAACCCCGACACCGCACAATACGCCACCCCTGCCACGCGCACGGCCCATATCGGCAAACCCGGCTGGGCCGACGGCTGGGGTCTGATTCGCTTCAAGAAATCCACCCGCGAAGTGACCTTCGAGTGCTGGCCCCGGTTCGTCGACGTCACCCAGCCCGGAGCCCAGCAGTTCCCGGGCTGGCCACACACGATCAAACTCTGACTCTGCCGCGCTAGCCCCGCTGTAATCGCTCCCACTCGTGACCACCCGTTCATTTGGCAAACTCCCCGACGGCCGCACCGCCCGCCTTTTCACGCTAACGAGTGCCTCCGGTTTTCAGGTCGAGATCTCCGACTTTGGCGGCACCGTTGTCCGCCTCTTCGCCCCCGACCGCACCGGCCGTTTGGTCGATGTGGTACTAGGCTTTGATTCGGTCGAGCGTTACCCGGCCGAGTCCCCCCATTTTGGCGCTATCATTGGCCGGGTCGGAAACCGCATCGCCGGCGGCAAATTCAGCCTCGGGGCGAAGACCTACAGCCTCGCCACGAACAACTCCCCCGACGGAATCCCCTGCCATCTTCATGGCGGCAACGTCGGTTTCGACAAAGTCCTCTGGTCGGCCGAGCTGGCCACCGTCGCCGGTCAACCTGCACTTCGTCTCCGCTACACGAGCGCAGACGGTGAAGAGGGTTACCCCGGCGAGCTTTCCACCGAAGTCACCTATTCGCTCACCCCCGATCAAGGTCTTCGCATCGATTACAGGGCCACGACGGATCAAAGCACGCCCGTCAATCTCACCAACCACTCTTATTTCAATCTCGCCGGCGCCGGCCATGGCGACGTGCTCGACCACGAACTCACGCTTCGCGCCTCCCGCTTCACTCCGGTCCACCCCGGCCTGATTCCCACCGGCGATCGTGCCCCCGTCGCGGGGACCCCGTTCGACTTTACTTCGACCCACCGCATCGGCGCGCGTATTGGCGCCAACCACGAGCAACTCCGCCTCGGCGCCGGCTACGATCATAACTGGGTACTCGACTCTACCGACGGCCAGCTCGCACTCGCCGCCACCGTCTATGAACCCGCCTCCGGCCGCGTCCTCGAAGTTTTGACCACCGAACCCGGCATCCAGTTCTACACCGGAAACTTTCTTAGCGGGCGCCTCAGCGGAAAATCAGGGGCGACCTATGCCCACCGCGGCGGTTTGTGCCTTGAGACCCAGCATTTTCCCGACTCCGTCAACCAACCGAGTTTCCCCAGCACGCTGCTGCACCCCGGCCAGACCTACCGTAGCACAACTGTTTATCGATTCTCCTCGGCCTAAGCCGGACTCATGCAATTGAGGGTAGGATAAGTTGGTGAGGACCGGCTCTGGCGGAGAGAGCGGCAACTGCATCGCAGGGCTCGTCGGCACTCAATTGGCGCAGGAGAACGTGCCACCAAGCGCGGCGTTGGGGCGT
>SXGQ01267532.1_pt1 | contig 11991 bp, 13 predicted proteins | sample 3178371 | NCBI WGS metagenome assembly SXGQ01 (sample SAMN11356859, study PRJNA531348) | freshwater metagenome | isolation source: freshwater sample F1-20 | place: China: Fuxian Lake, Yuxi | collected 2017-12-25 | reverse complement strand
GCTGAGTTCCAGAGACTGACGGGTTCTGAGTTGCCTCTTTGTTCGTCTGATGAACAGTGGCAAAAGCCTTCTGTGTGGGCTGTTAAAAAGACAGGCAACAAAAGAGCATTGAAACTTTACGACAACGAAGCAGATGCCAAGACGGCACTTGCTGACGGACAAGAGATTGAGTTTCGTCGTGGGGAACCAACCCGTTGCACGGCCAACTGGTGCCGTGTAAACGCTTGGTGTTCGCAGTATAAAAAATATCTGGAATCGCTTGATAACCAGTGATGGTTTGGTATAGTTCTTTTATAAATTTATAACAGGAGACAAGCAATGACTGATGAGATTGTCAGTAAGGATTCTATCGCCGCTGACTACCGCAAGATCTGGGACACGCTTTCTAAGATCGACGTTTCGAAACACGTTGAGAAAAAGAATGGCCTGTCCTACTTGTCGTGGGCATGGGCATGGGGTGTCCTCATGGAGGAATATCCTCACGCAGAGTACTCATTCTCTGCACCTGAGGTTCATCCTGACGGGACCGTCACTATCCACTGCGACATCATGATCGGACACTGCCACCGTTCCATGTGGCTCCCGGTCATGGACTACAAGAACAACGCCATCAAGAACCCTGATGCGCGAAAGATCAGCGACACGAAGATGAGAAACCTCGTCAAGTGTCTCGCCATGTTTGGATTGGGTCACCGCATCTATGCGGGTGAAGACATCAATCCTCCGGGTGAGCCTGAGGTGGTTTCTCAGTTGACCCCGGATGAGATGAGCAACATCTCTGACCCGGAGCCTCCGAAGAAGAAGAAGGTTCCGGTGAAGTCGGGTCCGAATGATATCCCCAGTGAGGAAGGTGCAGCCGAAGTCGTGGGGAAACTGTTGGAGTTTGCGAACAAGTTCTGTGCGGATGAGGCAGGGCTTGTTGGATTCTGGAAAGAGAACAAGAAACTCATCGACATTTTGGACGGCAACTACCCGAAGCAGTACGAAGTACTGAAGCAGGGTTTCACTCAACTGAAAGCAAAGGTAGGAGGCAACAACAATGGCTGATTACTCAAACAGGGACATGACCCAAGGGGCATTGTTCATCAACAACCGCAAGAAGCAGACCAACCACCCTGACTTCCGTGGCGAACTGACCCTGAGCAAGGCACTGCTCAAGGAGTTGGTAGAGCGTGTGAAGGAAGGCAAGGAAGCGAAGTTGTCGCTTGCCGTGTGGAAGAAGAAGTCCAAGGCTGGCAACGAATACCAGTCCATCGCCGCTCAGATTCACACTGAGTACAAGAAGGACGGCGGTTCGGATGAGGTCGAAGTCCCGTTCTAACAGGAGATGAACATGGCTAGAAAGAAAGAAAACAAGTCCGCAAAGATTCGTGCGCTACTGGATAAAGGCATGTTGCAGAGAGACATCGTCAATAAGTTAGGCGTCTCTCAGCAGTTGGTCTATATCGTCGCCCGGAACCATGGTGTGTTGACTGATCGGCAGAACCGTCTTGCCAATAGGCTTGGGATCAACCCCAAGAAGTATGCGGCTAAACAGGCAAAGCGCGTTGATGACCGGGCCATACTGGATAAGTTGTGGTCCATCCTCAGCGAATACCGCAAGGCTGCATGATCCGTTGGATAAAACAACTCCTCCGCTCATTGACTGAAGCAAGGTCGTATGAGTGGAGGAGGGTTCCCCCGCCAAACTGGCGGAGTTGTCGCGGTCATAAGGAGTACTGGTGAAAGACGAATTCCTCAAGGCGCTTCAGTCTGGTGTCAACCTTGCGAACGAAGACAAGTTTGATGAGGCTGTATCCAAGTTAGATCCTCTCGCTGACTTGCATCAGCCAATGGTTCAGGCGCTTATCCAGAGGGGTCGCGCACACTGGGAAATGAGACGTTGGCAAAGGGCCATGGATGACTTCCGCAAGGCAGCACTCATGGACCCTGACAACACCGACATCCGGTGGACGATGTCCCTGATGAACCTTCAGCAAGCCAACTTCGTTGAAGGCTGGAAAACCTTTGAGGATCGGTGGAATTCAAAGAAGTTCGATAGCCCCCGTCTGAAAACCAAGAAGCCGCGCTGGCACAAAGACAGCGGGTACAAGGATGTACTCGTCTGGTCGGAACAAGGGGTCGGAGATCAGATCCTGTATTGCTCTCTGTTGAGGGAGATCAAACGCGAAACCCCTACGCTCACCGTTATGGTTGATGCCCGTCTCATTCCTCTCTTCGAAAGGTCCATGCCGGGTATCACATTCATTCCACAGAATGCGTTCGTCAGTGAGATCAATGCACAGATTCCAATGGGTAGCCTTGTTTCTGAGTTCATCAAAAGCAAAGACGACATTGGCCGTATCCGAAAGGATGCATACCTGATTCCGGACTACAGCAAAGCCAGCGACATACGAGTCAGTTTAAACATAGCCCGTAAAGAGAAATTGATCGGTGTCTCGTGGGCGTCTGGCGCACCTCGTATTGGTAACCACAAGTCTGTTGATTTGAAAGATCTGATACCGATATTCCAAATTCCAAACACAAAGTTCGTCAGTCTCCAATACGGGGACCACTACAAAGAGATCTATGAACTGGAAAAAGAGTACGGCATCCGGATCGAAGTGGTTCCGGAAGTCGATAACACAATCGACATTGATGGACTCGCCGCGCTCGTCACAGCGTGTGACAGTGTGGTCACGGTCAGCAACGTCACGGGTCACATCGCTGGCGCTGTCGGAACCCAAGCCTTCCTCTTGGATTCCAACAAACTCTGGTACTGGAACAACACCAAAGGAAACACAAGTCTTTGGTACCCCTGCGTCAAAACCTATCGCAAGTTCCACGCCACGGCTCCGTGGACCGCGCAAGTTGTTGACGTTGCCAGAGACCTCAAGCGACACCTGACTCCGGGATATGTGCCGACGTTCGTGTTCTTCAGAACTGGCACAGAGGATCAGATTTGGTACACCCGCAAGTTTGTGGAGTCGTTGAGGGCGTCCAATTCTGATGCACGGATCATCATGTGTACGGACTCCAAGACGCCTGTCATCGATAGCACTGAGCGATTCGAACTGGACTCCGACTCAACAGACTTTATGGAGTACCGGCTCAGGATTTATGCAGCGCTGGGTCTGAAGTATCCAGCCATGTATCTGGACGACGACATGGTCGTCTGTTCAGAAATGTTTCCGGATGCATTGCTTGGGGAACACCGGGCATTGTTCTGTGAAAGATCGTTTAACCGGGATGCATCGTTCAATGTGTCCATGAAGGGACTCGACTTCTCAGAGTATCAAGGCAAGTCGCTGTACGAAGTGTTCCCGTATCTGGCTTGTACGACAGTGACAAAGGATCACACGGTGTGGTCGGAACTGTTAGAGATTCTGGATCACATCGATCCCAAGTACCGCAAGTGGTATGGGGATCAGGAAGCCATGAAGATTTGGGCAAAGATGAATCCTGTTGGAACCCTTGCTGAATCTGAGTATGGATGTCTTCCTGAATATACGGAGAACCGTAACCCGAAGATCCTTCATTACAAAGGGGATCGAAAGGAGAAGATGCGATGACCCGCGACGACATCCTCCGCATGGCGCGAGAGGCGCAATTAGGCAACCCGTATGGCGTTGGAGATTCGGCGTCTGTTTACGTCGGCAAGGAAGACATTTTGCGCGATTTGGAACGCTTCGCCGCCCTTGTTGCCGACGCCGAACGGGAGGCGTGTGCAGAGGTATGCGAAGAATGGGGCGCATGGAACAATGTAGCGCAAGATTGCGCCGCCGCGATTCGGGCGAGGGGGGATATATGAAAGAAGTTCAAGGTTGGTGGTTGCCAGATCAGGAAACCCACATCACCACTTACTTCGATGCCATCAAGCAGTCGGAGTACCAGCCTATTCACCAGCAGACAGTGGTTAAACACTGCAAGCAGTTCCGAACAGCCATAGATATTGGCGCGCATGTCGGACTCTGGGCGCGAGGTCTCACTGAGAAGTTCGACAAGGTCGTTGCCTTCGAACCCTGCGATCAGTTTGCGGAAATCCTTCTCAAGAATGCGCCTAAGGTTCACACCCTGCACCGCTGTGCGTTGGGCTGGAGAGAGGGTCAGGTTGCCATGGCGATTGAGCCTGACAACACAGGCTCCACCCATGTGGATCGTGGCAAGGTGGGGCTAACTCCCATGTTCCCCTTGGATCATTTCAATCTGACCGACGTTGATCTCATCAAGATCGACGTTGAAGGTTACGAACTGGATGTCATCAAGGGTGCAATGGAAACCTTGAGGAACAATGATCCAGTGATGATCGTTGAGCAGAAGGAAAAGTATGTCATCCCTGAGGAAGGCAAACATGCGGCAGTGCGATTCCTGATGAAGGAGTTGCAGTACCGGATCATTGGTCGGGTAGTGGATGACTGGATACTGAGGAAGTTATGAGCGATCTGAAGATATTCGTGGGTTGGGATAGCCGCGAGGACATTGCGTATCAAGTGTGTCGTGCTTCTTTGCTCAAGCACACCAGCGTTGATCTGGACATCGTTCCTATCAAGCAGAAACACATGCGTGAAAAGAACCTGTACTGGCGCGAACACGACCCATTGTCCTCTACTGATTTCACGTTTACACGCTTCCTTGTTCCGTATCTCGCCGGATACAAAGGCTGGGCAGTCTTCATGGACTGTGACTTTATGTGGCGAGGGGATGTGTCAACGGTTCTGGACTACTGCGATTACAGCAACGCAGTGATGGTGGTTAAGCACAACTACAATCCGCCTGAGCGGGTAAAGATGGATGGTGCTGTTCAGACCCAGTACCCCAGAAAGAATTGGTCATCGTTCATGCTAATTAACTGTGGGCATGAGCAAGTTCAAAAGAACCTGACACTTGAAACTGTAAACACTGCAACAGGTCTCCATCTACACAGGTTACAGTGGGCAACCAATGACTGCATTGGGGAACTGCCTGTGGCCTACAACTATTTGGAAGGGTGGCATACCAAAGACGATTGCCCGAATCCTTTGGCCGTTCACTTCACCCGTGGTGGCCCGTGGTTTCGTGACTACATGAACGTCGAATACGGTGACGAGTGGGTCAAACTATCGCGAGGGCTTGTCCATGAATGATGATGATGTTTCTTACCTTGATGTTCCTAAGAAGGAAGTTGAGAAGGTTTGGTGCAAGATTGGTGAGGCAGGTAACTTGGAGTTTGTGGATTGGAAGATGGTCAACGACATCGCCAACACATTCGACACTACAAAGCCTGAGAATCGAACTGAACAAATGCTGATTGCTAAACTGATGTGGCTTGTCAGGGAGGAAACTCGCAAGGAGATGAGCCATGACTAAAGAGATTGATGAATGGGAAAAAGAATGGGACAGAATCTCGCATACAACTTCTGAGTATCAATCTGAAATTAAGGAACTAAGGGAGCGGATTCTCAACTATGTTCAGGACATAGAGATTCGTGATCAGTTGATTGCGGAACTCAGAGATGAACTGACGTTGATGAACAAGTACTGGCGCAAAGAGAATCTTCGCGAATGAACTGGCGCAAAGAGGACATCCTTGAGGTGTTGTCTTGGGTGGAACAGTCCGGTAACGAAATCAATTCGGTCACCACTGAATTTGAATACATCGTGGTGTCGGAACTATTTAAACGATGTGCTGAAGAGATTAGATCACTTCGTGCTGAGAATGACCAATTGAGAAACAGGAGAAAGAAACGTGCAAATAGAAAATCGAACGGCGTTCACTGACATCGACCATGCTTTGGAAGAAGCGCAGTTCCTTGTAGAGAGGGACAAGGTGGCTCAGTGCATCATCCGTGTCCGGAACCGGGACGGCCAGAAGATCTATGTGGTCCCCGCCGACACAGTGATGGAAGTGGAGATCATTGAGACTTTCAATCCGGTGTCACATGGAACCGGAACTTGAAGTTGCCATTGGGCAAGTCATCAAGAAGAACCGCAGGAGCATTGGGCAAAACGCCCTGATGTGGTCTTTGCTGGGAGACATCTCTCGTCAGGTCGAATGGCATGGCGAGAAGATGACCAAGAAGGACTGGAAATGGGTGTTCACCGCAGCCATACGCAGACAGCGAATGGTGCCGGGTATCGACGGCGGGATAGTCTTCCTTGGGGAACCTACTTCGGGGATGTCTAAGCAGGAGATGTCGGATCTGATTGAACTGCTTTATTCCTTCGGCGCGGAACACGGGGTTGAATGGTCTGACCCTCCCTGATATTGTCCGCGCTGACAGCGTTCTCCTGTTTGCTGTCGGTTGGTGGAATCACATTTCCATTTGAGGGGAGATGACCTCTCCCCTCCTTTTTGTCCATCTGGCGGATAGTCTCAGCCAGTAAGTCCATCTCAGTCAATTTGGCGATTCGCATCAGGGTCTTGGTTCCGTGGAAGCCATGGGTTCCCCGGTGGCATTCCACACACAGCGCCACCGTTAGGAAGTCACTGGCGCGGTCGCCTAGCCCATGCCCTGTGCGGATATGGTGAGCCTCCGTTACGCCGCTCTGGGGCTGTCCTAAGAGGCTACAGAGGACACAGGGTAGGGACTTCACCCTACCCATGTAATCACTCTCGTGCTTGGTCCGACTCATTAGTCGTCGCCAAAGCCCATGTTGACCCTTGCCGCAGCCCGGCGGTACCTTCGATCCATGGTCACGATCTTCTGGTATTCCTCAGCAGGCAAATTCTTTTTGGCCCATCTAAGGAAAGCCACCCGCTCCTGATTGTTGGGAGAACTGCCTCCAATCTGGATAGGTTGTCGATTCCTTATCGAAGCACGAATACTCTGATTAATCTTCTGCTTTTCCTTGAAGTTATTACCCTTCAAAGCCTGTTTAATCAAGGCTCTCGCGACAGCAGAATCACCTTGATACAAAGCATCTACAATAGCCTTGTTAGTCGGAGTCATTTCGGTACGAACAGGTGGCCCGGAAGAAGTCCTTTGACGCTTGCCTTCAATCTCCATCTCCTGCGCGTAACGCAAGCCATACCTACGAATCTCTCTGATATCTCTTTGGGCAACGAAGCGTTTAACCTCTTTTGCCTCAGAGCCAAGTTCACTCATGCTTGCCAGAGCAATCCTCTTGTTGGCACGGTAGAACGACATGGTGTTCTCTGCGATCTCATCGAAGTCTCGTGCAGTCAATTGGCCTTGATCGTAAATCCTGTAACCCAAGTCGATAAGCGCATCTACAGAAGACAGAGCAGGAGGACTCATCGGGTTTTTGACACGCTGCTGGTCCATGACATCTTTGCCAAACTGGTAGTAGTTCCCGAAGAAACCAAAACTTCCAGCAGCCGTCACGTTCTGCATGGCTCTGGATATGATCAGCCCCCACCCCAATGCAGTCTCGTCTTTCTCAAATGCTTTCGCTATCTGGGCATAAGTCGGACCATAATCACCGCTGTATCCCAAGAATCTTCTGAACTGATTGATGACCTCTCCGCCAAATATGGCAGGGAACAAAAATGCAAGAAGTCTAAGAAACTTCAATGCATCTGTCTTGTCGTCCCACCAAGGTTTGAAAAAGTTTCTATAGAAGAAGCGGTTGATCTGTGTTCCAAACTTCTGGTACTTAAAGAAGAACCTACCGACATTGGTGTCTACAAATACAGGGGTCATGTCAATTCGATAAGAACCCTGCGGAACATTGACACCCCTTCTCATGAACTTGTCTGTCTCAGGGCCAGAGCCATTCTCAAGAATCATCTTGTCAAGATCTAAGTTTTCGCGATTAACGTACTCAATAAACTTCTTAGACTTATTGGAGTTTGGGTTTCTATTGATGGCTCTGAGAGAACTATCCAAGAATCCCCTCGCGGCCAGCATGGCTGTAGCACGAACAATGTTCTCTGCGCCGTTGAATCCGCTGAAGGTAAGCACCACATCAGTGAACTTTGAAAGAGCAACAGAGACTTTGTCTTCAGTGGCAAAGTACTTGCCAGCATCTCTTTCAATACCGTCTTGAGTAATTCTTAAATAATCCTTGTTCAGAATGCCAAGTTTAGTTCCTTCTTCCTGAACTCTTCTCCAATCCAAAAGCAGTGAAGCATGGGCTTTGGCAACTTCTCTCCATCCGTACATCTGGATGTTGGCTACATCACCGCCCACCACGTTCAATAATGCACTAGCCGGATTGCCCAGTTGAAGTCCGGTTGCCAACTGGTTACCCCACTTCATGGCATTGTTCCAGAACCCAAAGGTTTCTACTTCGTAAATACGATCTTTGATTTGGTTAAGGTAGTCCTGAGTCTCCCGGTTACGGATCTTCGGAATGTTCGTATCGAACCAGTCCTTTTTGAACGGTCCTAGTTCCTGACCGAAGTATTCAATCTGTGAGGTTCGCCTTGCCCACTTGTTTAAATAACGTGTGGCGGCATTCCATGAATAGTCATAGAAGATCTCAGGCAATGCTTCTGTTCTGGCTTTCTCAACGCCAGCAAAGTAGTCGCTCTTGACTTCATCACTGAAGTAATCTCTCAACAAGAAGTCTTCAGCCTCATCACGGGTCTGCGCCTTGCCTGATGTCACAACCGCATCCAGCAACTGATCGTACAGCAACGGGTCTAAATCTGGATTCATCATGACTTCCATCACTTCCCTTCGAAGAGTTCTTGGGAAGAAGTCTCTGATAGTTCCAATGGGTCGCCATTTTTCTTGCTTGGAATCCCATACCTTGATGGGTTCCCCGTCCGGCCCTCTCACATCCCGGTTAACGCGACCCGTTATATTCGTAATGCTTTCCCAAGCCGAGATCAGTTGGCGATCATTTTGGGTGGCATTTCGAAAAATATCTGCCGCATCTTGAGCGCGATTGTTTTCACGCGCCGTCATGTATCTTTCGAATGTGTCCTGAGCAGATCTCAGTTCACTGCGACTCATACTGTTGGTCACATTGCGAATAATGTTATTGACTTCACCCAGTCTTGCATCCCAAGTGTCGTAGTAGTTTTCGATCCTTGAAGCGATATCCCCAAGGCCAACACCACCACGCAACTTGTCAGGGGCAGACTCAAAAAACTCCACACTCCTAATCAGGCGCGTCATGACGGGGTCGATCTTGGCCCCGCGAATTGGATCTCCAGTACGAGACTCTCTAGCCCTTGGGGCAACCGTGCCATCAGGCATGGTGTAGGTGAGAAGTGGGCCGACAGGAATGCCCAGTGAGTTGACAGGCTGGCCTTCGTTTAAAGCCTCTGCCGCACCTGTGGTATCGATGTCTGTATCTGGACCCGGCTCTGTAACACTGGCGGGACCAGTGACACGCGACTCGCGTGCGCGAGGTGCTACGGCTTCTGCGACCTGTACAGGTTCACCAACTCCTTCACCTGCTGGCGCAACTGCTCTTTCGACAGGAGCAACTGCTCCCGGTCGAACCGGTTCTGCTCGACGTTGTCTGCGGCTCCGAACCCTATCTTCGGCTCTCTTGAGTTCTCGTTCGTCGATTCCTTCTCTTCGAAGGAATTGTTTTGTGCTGTTTGCATAGTCCTGCCTGACATGCTTTAACTTAACGCCAAGTTTCTTATACAGATCCTGTTCAGGATACCAGATCAACGCTTGAAATGCAGCAGGTGAAATGTCCTGCCCAGTTCGATCTCGCATCTTGTTAATCGCACGATTGACAATATCACGAAGTTGTTCCCGTTCTCTCCCAGTTGATGGCGCATCACGGGTCGCCTTCAATGACTTGACGATGGTGATTGCAGCATTGGTAGATTCAGACTTGTTTCTAACTTTTGCCTTGTATTCATCTTTAAACAGTTTGTAGTCTTTCTCGTGCTGCTTTGCTAACTGCTGCGCTCTGGCAACAAGATCATCTGTCGATGCGCCTTCCATGCCTTCTGCTTTGGCAAGACGCGCCAACTGCTTGCCGAACTTCTTCTCGTCAAACTCCATGACCTTGCCGCGTAAGCGGCCAATGGTTCGCATGAACCACATGTCGATGGTGACAGGGCTGAAGTCGCCGCGCAGATTGGTATAAAAACCGTTGCCAATCTTGGGTCCGAATACAGATGATCCGTATACCTTAGCGCCCACCAACTCACCGCCAACCTTGGCTCCCTTGCCAAGATGGCCCTTGAGAATTGGATTCAACTGGCCGACAGTGAACTCAGTTTGCAAGAAATCAGTGAAGGCTTCCATCGAACCCAACTCTTCGATCAGCATGTTTGCCTTTTCGAAGTTGCGTTTGATAGACGGAGACTTGGAACCAAATCCCTTCTCAGGGAATCTGCCGTTCTTCTTGAAGTGGTTGTAAACCTCTTCCGAATACTTGAGGTTGTCCGGAACCGCAAGGTTCTGAGATGTGATTGCCAGACCTACGAGGAATGCAGTACGCGCATTGGGATCTGTTTTGATCTCCGGATGCTTGATCGCCATCATCTCAATCGTGCGTTCGATGGTGGAGTCATACCACTCCAGTGCATTCTTCTGCACTTCCATCTCATACAGGGCTTCTGCAACAAGGTCGTCAGCAATCGCATCGCGATCTGCTTCGATGTTTAAATCACGAACACGACCGCCAAGCGCCTCTAGCGCACGGTCTTGAAGATACTGCGCGACCTGAGTCTTACCTCTAAGTTTGCGAGGAGGCTGCTCCTCATTGCTCATCAGGCTGACAACATTCGGACTGCGACGAGACTCCCGAATGCTCGGACGAGTAATATCAAATGCGCCTATGTTGCCAACGGCAGACTTAATTTGATTGGGATTAAAGGCAACAACTTCCCCAAGTTGCCCATTCTTATACTGAAGAATTCCATCAAAGCCTTCTTTTTGCGCCCTGCTTTTAACTTCAGTGGTGATGTATCCCTTAGTGTCATACGCTCTTTCAACAATGCTGTTTGCCCTGTTTTGAGGAACACCAAGCCGCATTAAGGCTTCGATCATCGGATCTTGAGAAAGAGACCCATCTATTATCAATGGGTTTTTTAAAGAAACATAAGCAGGAACAACATTTCCACCTTCTCTCTGTGCATATTGTCCAGCAAACTCAGCAGACGGGCTGAGGTAAATGCCTGTCCCAAGAGCGCCGCCATCTCGGCCTGCTTTGAAGGTATCAATGTCTCTATCTGTTCCGTGGTAAACAACCAACGGCTGTCCATTTTCACCGACTACTTTGCTTTCTTTAAAGAACCGCTGGAACTCTGGCGTGTCCAGTTGAGGATTGCGTACACGCGACTCCCGAATGCTGGGGGTGATGATGTCGAAATTGCCGTTGTTGCCGATAGCAGACTTGATCTGATTGGGATTGAAGACTGCAAGGTTCTTCTCGCCCTGCTCCTCCACATACATGGAGTCATAGCCCAGTTCCCGGATCGCATCCAGAATCGGCGCATTCCCTTCGGAACCTTCAATGGTCTGCCAGTTACCTTGGGAAATCTCTTCGATCATGGATGGCGTGATATCTGCGCCATTGTCTCTAGCACGTTTAACCACAGAACTGACATCGTTCTTGCTGTCGTAGTCCCAAGGCTTGTCTGCCTTGACGTAGACAGGCATCAGGTTGGCGCTAGATGGAAGACGCTTTTGGATCGCATTCAGGTAACGACTGCTACGCCCTTCGGCGGCAATGCTCTTGAACTTCTTCAGTGCATACGGGCGGATTGACTTTCCGTTTTGAACATCCAACGCGGCTTGTCTGCGAGCGTCATACATCTCGTCATACAACTTGGGTGCGAAGGCATTGGGCGAAGACAGAGTTTCATCCAGTGCTTCCAAGACTTGTTGGTCAGTCATGAAGTCAGGGAAGTTGCTGACCATGTAGTTGTCAGAATAGAACGAGAACTCTTCGGCAAACTGAGGGCTTCGGGTAACAAATACCGAACCCGCCTGCTTGGGACGAAACTCTGTGATATCGCCAGCGGTTCCGTGCAGATAGAGTTGCGGCCTGCCCTGCTTGTCCACCGCCTTGCTACCCTTGAACGATCTCCAGAAGTTCTGGAGTCCTTCTTGGGTGGGGCGCGTCTGCATACCAAAGACTTCCGGTCCT
>SXGQ01226749.1_pt1 | contig 11991 bp, 2 predicted proteins | sample 3178371 | NCBI WGS metagenome assembly SXGQ01 (sample SAMN11356859, study PRJNA531348) | freshwater metagenome | isolation source: freshwater sample F1-20 | place: China: Fuxian Lake, Yuxi | collected 2017-12-25 | reverse complement strand
GCAACAAGGCGGGGGGGATTGACGCCGACGCCGACGCCGATGATGCCAAGGGGTCTGAATCCGAAGACAGACAACTAGCTTTATTGAATCTCAATAGAGGCAGGCATTCTGCTTTGTGGAAATGGCGTCCTCCACGCCATGATGATTGGGCACTCGCGCGCGCGCTCATAAGTTAACTCAGAGTGGCTTAGTCTCAGTTGCTACTCCCTGCTCCCCTTACCTTTGTGTTCCTACTCCCGCCCATCTCTCAATTCGACCCTCACTCTCAGTGCCCTCGCTCTGAAAGTTTTTGTTTAGCAGTAGATCGATGAGGTCGTGCTTCTCCTCCCGCGTCAGGTTCTCCGTTTCCGTCGAGGCTCCATTTGCCTCCATCGATTCCACAGCACTTCATGCGGAGCCCCCGGGCTTGCCCGTTGGGGTCGCTTAGTAGGTCGTTGGGCCATATCAGCCAGGGCAGGTACATCTATTGCAGAAGTGTGCTCCCAGCGTTTCCGCTTTGGTCGCTGCCGTCCACTTGGTCGGGGGGGTTCTGCACACCGAGGCGGTGCAGCAAGGGGCATAGTTCTGACTGAGATGCGAGCTTGTGCAGTACCTTTCTTGAAGTGGCTCTGTCGGGCCACTCCCAGGTGCCGAGGTCCGCTGACAGGACAGGAAGCGGAGGGCGAGGCTGCCGCTCCGGCAGTCGACGTGTCCTCCCTTCGCCTAGCCGAGGGCAGATATGCTTTCTTTCGCTTCGGAGACTCCTCTCCAAGGTCATCTGTGTCCGGGGAGTCCGAGGCTGCGCAATCTGGAGGTGCACTTACCAGGCTCTGGTGTGGTTTCCTCTTGATCCGCTGCCTACCGTCCGCATCATCGCTGTCCTCTGCGCTATGATCGGGACTAAGGTCAGGTAGCACAGTTTCGGGGAGCCCCCCAAAGCGCACTCTGTGGAGGAAATAGAACGCCCGGACCGAGGCAAGGACCGTCCGTTCCACTGCCGTTTGCCAGTGCTGGTTCGGAATTTCCAGGAATTTGAGCAGGGATTGAACATGTGAAGGGTCAATCATGCCACGAATGCCAACTACCCACGGGAACACATGGATCGTCCAGCCTTGGTCAGAATAATAGCGGAGTGCGTCCTGGAGGGGTAGGTATGTCTGTTGCTTACGCACAGCTGCAGCGAATAATTGAGCCGGATGCACATCAGACGGGCGGTGGAGATCAGCAATAGCAATCCGTTTATGATGCTGCGACACCAGGACCCAGTCCGGCTGCCGCCGACCCCATTGTTCAGCTGTGGCTTGGGGGGTCGAACAAAGTATCAAGCCTGTATTCGACATCCGAGTCTCCTCAAACATAGTCCACTCTGATCCCAATGTGGAGCTAAGGAATGACGTAACTACATCTCGCACGTTGTTGTGGGCGGATGTTCTCGCTTCTCGAAATTTGGGGCAGACACAAGCAAAATGAGTTAGAGACTCAGGAGTTCCTGTGTTACAATGCAGGCAGATAGGGGATTGAGCCTTCCCTATACGCTTAAGATACACTTGGACCGGGTACGTTCCTGTCATGCATTTAAGCCATACTCGATACTCTGACGGAGTGCAGCGACGGATGAGTTTGGACACAGTATGACCTTCCTTGCGGCCGAAGAGATCCGTCACAAAAACTGTGCTACGCTGCCGAACAGCACGCAGCGCGTGGGACACAGCCACTTTCTCCAAAAGACTTCGGTTGGGGGCACTGTCCCTGGGCAACTGCTTTCCACATGCTTCCGCTAGCCGTCTGGTTTCTGGCCGTACTCGCAGCCAGAAGGACCCATACTTTTGGGGACCTGGGCAAATTTCAGGTCCCTCAGCAGCACGGCCTAACTCAGCCAATTCATCTGCACGCTCATTGAGGAGACAGCCAGTGTGGCTTTTCACTTTCAGCAGTGTGATGTTCCCAGCCCATTGGCGCAGCTCATCTATGAGTGGGCGTACGACAGTGAAGTGTATTACCTCTTTGGGGCCGGGATGGAAGTCGCTGCGCCCCCATTTCCTCAGGATATCCAGTACGACCAGACAGTCGACAAATATTAGTAGGTGAACATGGTGTCCATAGCGTTGCCGCACATCCCGCAGGAGCTGGAGCAAACTAGCTGCTTCTGCACGAGCAGACGCTAGAGGCCCCCCCACTCTAGCAGAGAAGACCATAGTGGGGACTGGGTCGGCACCCAACACGTAGGCGCCGCCCATCAGCTCAGCACGTTCATCCACGCTGCCATCAGTACCCGCTACGAGCCCATCCCAGCTATGCCGTAGCGCATCCTGTTGGTGAAGACGGTGGAGTAAGAGGCGAGGGGGGACTGGATCCACACTCCAGTGGAAGGCATACCGATGATACCCACTAGAGCTGCCAAGGTGTTGCTGCACTACTGCCGGGCTCAGTTCCGGGTCACACTGCAGAGAATCTGGGCAAGTATCTAGGCGCCAGAGCTGCGTGACACACCGCGACGGTTCGACATCCCAGGCAGCTGTCTCCCAGCACTCCTTCCTATGCAGCACCAAGCTCTTCTTTGGCAGCTCAGCATACAATGTCGCTGTGCGGTAGAGCATAAGTAGACTTGGGTCCTCTGGGTTGTTCTTGTGCTGCCACAAAACCCACACCCCTGGGAGATGGGCTGCCGCCTGAGCTAATACTTGACTCCGCAGCCGCGGTGCAAAAGAATCAAGGACCACGAGGGCTGGTACTTGGGGCCAATCTGCGGCCGCCCCAAGATGCACATCTGGTGGGTACGGGGAGACAAAGTGCAGGAAGTGAGGGTTAAACGCGACTGCACTCGCACCAATGAGGAGCTCGACACCTGTGACCTGCCGGATACTCGCGAGAAGGTGCCTGCTCCAGTGGACGTGATGCTGCCGGTCTGCATCTTGCTGAGCTCTACTGGATTCGCTGAGCTGTACTAGAAAGTGCTCAGTTGGGGCCCGGTTCTCCTCTTGACTGCAACATGTTGCGAGAAGCATGTTGTAATGCGCTGCATCCAATCGGATAATCTTACTGCCGTGCTCTGAAATCCAGACCCGCCCGTTGCGTTGTATAACTTCCCATCCCGCCGGCGCAGGTAGGCTCCTGGGGAGATGATGTGAAATGTCAATGGTAACCTTCGACGGAAGAGGGGGGTCTGTTTGCCAAGGGTGGAGGATAACGGCTGGGCGAGGTAATGCACAGCGACGACGTTGAGTGATATACTGTACCAGGCCAGCCAACTCTGTTTGGCCAGCCGGACCTCCAGCCTGTAGTTTCCAGGCAGGTGCAGTGCCGCACTCACCAGAAGTAGGGACATAATGACCTGCATAGTACTCCTCACGTGCAACTGTCCAACGAGGTCTGGTGCATGCATCTTTCAGTCTCTCACAGCCGGCGCCGATGAGACAGTCGCGCACCAGGGCCATGTGCAGCACAGTTAGAGGGGTAGTGTCCTCTACGTCGAATAGCCGGGCTATAAGGTACTCCTGTTTAAAGGGATAAGGAGATACTACTTTCCGGAGCGACGTTAGGCACTCGACCATAAAGGTACCATTGTCGTTGCAGGGGCAGGGAAAAACTGTCCGTCCATCGCAGAGGTAGTCCAGCAGCAGTGGATCAGAGACGTTCGAGAGATCCATTTCAGGAAGGCAATCTGGTGGTGAGTAGTGTAATACCAGCTGATTGTGCTGTAGCGTGTCAGTGATCTGTCCTCCAATACACGGGGGGAGCTGTGCAGAGACATTTGCTGCAGCACAAGTTGTCATCAAGGGCGCTTGCTTCAGCCCACTCCGTACTCTAGATTTGCCACAGGCCGCCTCTCCATCACAGCCGGTGATGAGGGCCTCTTGTGTTGCAGATACTGGTGTTCCTAGGCGATCAGCCGATTGTCCCATCAGGTCCTCCTCGCGCGGTGTTGGTAGCCAGGAGGTGAGGGTGGCGTACTCTGACGTGGTCAGGTGACAATGCCTACTCCTGAGTTCCTCCGAGTGCATCCACCGGGTTTGACTACCTCGAAGCTGTGCAGTAGATAAGATAGCTGCTGCAGAGCTACCTAGTTTCCCACAAGCTTTTAAGCAGAGTTGGGCTTGATCCCACTCCGTTCGCACTTCTTCAATTACCTCTGTGCAGCCAGCCCATCGCTCCTTCTCCAACCAGGCTTTGTGAATCCGGGGCCAGAGGGTGTCAACAAGGTACTCCTCATTACTAGCTTCCCACGGGCTGGAGATCTCAAGGCCTTGCTCATCTAACCGCGCAAGGAGCAGCTCCAATACAGAGTCAGCCTTCCCAACACGTAGGAGAAGCTGAAGCTGGTTTAGCGTGTGGCAGCCATGCGCGTTACATTGCTGCTGCAAGTAGTGCATCGTTATCCTCGAGATCTCACCAGGCAGGCTAACGCATTGTTCCAGGACGTCGAGCGCTTCGCGGATCCACAGGTTAGTGGCTGATGGGCATCCTCTACCTCCGTCAGATTGATCAAGTAGAATGGGCGAGCTGTCCATGCTGCCAGGGAGTGCCCAAGCTTGCTTGTATGCTCGGATCCACATTTTGGAGATGCACTCCAACTCGGTAATACTCCAGTCAACAAATCCTGCACTATAGCTGAATACGGTGCAGACGGCAGTCTTTATAACCAGTTCCTTCTCCAGTCGGGAGAGTACACGGTCCTCCGTCAGGGCCGCCAGCCGTTGCCGCATTTCCCGACACACGTATTCTTTTTCGGCCGAGAAATCTCCGTTCAGCGCCATTCGCAACCCAAGATGCTTATGTGATTGGTCAGGTGGAACGACAGGGAAGGGGACTCCATGTAGGGTAACGCTATCTGTCGCCACGCGCTGACCAGTCCGCATGTCCATGGCTGTTATTGGGCTTTTTGGTACGTTTATCTCCATGCCTGCCCACTCTATGTAGGCAGCCACTTTCGGGACCAAGATTGCCATTGACTGTACAGCGTCTGGACCGTCAGTGTGCAGGGGTGAGTCATCAGCAAAGCCACTGGAACCTGTGGGGTCAATACTGCCTTGCAGTGTGCACCCGCGCCTGCAATCACGGACGATGGAGTGCATTGGGTCGATCGCTACGTCAAAGACTGAGGGGCTGGGAGGGGCACCTTGAGGCATACCTCTGTTGAGAACACACATTGCACTCCGTCCAAATTGATTAGACATGACCAGAAAGGAGCCAGAGTACATACGCCGAAACAGGGTAATATCTTCCTCCGGGAAGCCTTTGACCTCGAGGACATAGAAGATAGTCCTGTGGTTCACCGCGTTAAATGCGTTCTTAATGTCGAGATACAGGACAACCGACAGGCCCAGCTTGCGTCGGCGCTGTTCCGCCAGTAGGCTGCGGAGTTTGCCTAGCTGACGCTTGGTGCTTCGATGTCGGCGGAACCCCTCTTGCGTGTCATCAAGAAGTCCATAGTCCTCAGATACACGGTCCATTCGTTCAGCCACAATCGAGAGGAGCAGGGAGAACTTCGCGCAGATGCACGCGACCGGTCGGAACTCCGACATCAATAGAGCCGACAGCTTCTTCGGGATGTATCCAGCCACAGCCCCCGCCCACTCGTGTATGCACACCGATGGTGTCTCTCCTCGCAGGTATGCATTACTCGCTGCCCAAAGCAGTTCCACGTATGCAGCCGGTCCATATTTACCGTATTCTCGGGGCTGACCGTCGGACCCCGGTGCCCTGTCATTCGGTTGTCGCCGCGTGCATCTTTCGAATGACTCAAAGTCAATCACTCGGTTGATCAGAGGAAGGGATCCGGTTGGGATCCTACGCATTGCCTCCAGCACCTGCTTGGGGATGGGGCATGGGGGCATGGGGGCCATAGCGGGTTCAGTACACGTTGACTGGCACTGTTCACAGAAGAATCGCACTGCTCTGGCAGGGTTACCAAATTTCTGCTGGGTCGCACTCGTACTAATTACATGCAAGCCTTTCGCTTGGCAGTTGGGACAGATCGAGTACGTGTCCATACCTTCACTTGCCATATGCCACTCTTGGACCGAGAGCATATCGTCAGGACGAATAGCAATGTATTTTCCAGGTGGTTGGAGTGGGCATATTGGGGGGCTTTTTCCTGGGCAGGCTACTGAGCTCCAGTGGGCGATAAAATCACCCGCTTGACGAGGCCCGCTAAACCAGACTGTCACTCCCCGCTCATCTCCTTCCAAGTGGACGATATGTTCTGTAGCCGGCAGTCCTTTCAGAAGCTCAAGCATCACCACTTGCTGCTCAGCTGCAGCTGCGATTCTCGCTCCCAGGATCACCTTCCCCGAGACCCCCCACATCCGCTGGCGCGGTTGGCATTTTCCAAGTGCTGCCTGGATAGTGCGCTTGTCAAGCACTCCATTGGCTTCCTTCCGCTTCTTCCGCAGGTTCTGCAGGTTGTTGTATCGTGCTTTCTCATACGATTCACGTACTGCTGCCCGACGAGACGCCACCGCCACTTGAGCACTTTCCAGCCACACCTGCAACAACCCTCGCGCTGCAGGGGAGAAGTAATAATTTGCCTCTCTTGCGAGCGGTATAGGGGTTGCGTGTCTACTGCGGCGGACCCTAAGGTGAAGATCTCGCGTCGCGAGGGACCATCGAGTCCACCGATGCTGGCAGTGCAGAATGGCTGGGTCACCGCTGAGTACCTTGTGGACTAGAGAGCGCGCTTTCACTAGGTAGTTTAATTCGCGGAAGAGTAGTCTGTTACCAGCGAATCCGAAGGCCCGCCGCGTTTCTCCAGGTCTCCAGATGTGCTTCGGGGCAAGTGCTTGAGCGAGAGAGTCTGCTAGTAGTTCACCCCGCTTCAAAGCCTCATACGGGTCTGGAGGGTTGTCCTGCCACTCTTGTCGCATCACTTTCAGCCCCTCGTGAAGACTCTGCTGCCACTCATCAACGTGCTCTCGCCATTTCCGAAGATTCACTCGGCATCTAGAGACCGGTATTGCCTCTCGGGTAGGTTTGCACGCTCCTGCAAATCCGGTTCCAATCAGGGGGTCCTGGATTCGGAGGACGAGTAAAGCGTGATCAAATACTATCAGCGGGCAATGCCAGTACACCGAGAGCTCCAATTGGGGGAGCTCGTCGTGAGAGACGAGCACTCTGTCAAGGGCCGCCGCCTGTGGGCCCTCATTCGGTCTCCACGTAGAGGTCGGTTTTCCGTGTTGAAGTACCTCTGTGAGGTTCGTCGTGACTACCCAGTCAGTCATGGTCTGGTCCTCTTTCACAGCAGCACTCCATTTGGAATATCCCCACCGACCCCCGGGTGGCGCCGCATTGAAGTCACCCAAGATAGCCACCCGGTGCCCTTCCGATTTGGCCTTTATTACCAGGGTGCTCAATGCAGCGCGGACTACTGCACGAGCTCGCCTGTTTGCACTCGCTGCAACATGCTGGTAGACTCCAACGAATTGCCACGTGAGTGGGGAGCCCAGACTAGTGACCTTAAGACACTGTATGCGGCCGTCTACAGCCGCACTCCATTCCTGTTTGCTGAGCTCCGAGGCGTCTGCGTCTGGATAATGCACAACACAATCAGTCACGTGGTTGGCCAAGGAGCAGTGGATTATGGCACCGATTCCCACTGGCCTTCCTGGAAGGGCACTGATGTTTGTTGTCACAAACCATTCATCATTAAGGTCAGCTTCCAGACGCTTTTTCAGTCGGCCGATGTGGCCTCGGGAGGTGACTAGGTCGCCCAGGAAGAGAATGTCTGGTCGATGCCGCAGGACCACATCCACTATCTCCTGCAGGGAACCCACCAGGTGTCGGCGCCCAACATTCAAGTATCCAACAGTGAAAGGGCTGGACCATGTGTCCATTCGGAACTGGCAGGTGAGATTCTCGCGCGCTCCAGTATCGAGTGAGAGGGCAGCCCGGGCTAAGAGATCATGTCCCACGTTGGGCCGGGATACGATTGGGGCTTGCCGCCATTCGTTCGTCGGGCCGAGGCTCCATCTTTGCTCCGCATGCATGCTCTCAGTCGCAGCACTCAGGGGGGGAATGTTGGTCTTATCTGCGTGAACCGTCATACTCGCGTGCACGTGCTTCTGGGCCAAACAGGCGTTGTCGTGCTCCAGGATTGCTTGCACAGATTGGAGTATTGAATCTGGTGGGTGCGCAGAGAAGGGGGACGCTTCTGATTTTTCCACCCAGGCCTGCAGAGTGGTTGCCATCTCGGCAGGTTCTGGTATTATGCTGGAGATGGGGTCAGATTTCTCTGCCAGAGGCTCTGGAGTACCAGGTGCTCTCCCCCCCCACTGGCCAGTTTCCTCCGTCCAGGCCAGGAAAGGTACTATCTTTTCTTGCTGGTTCTCAATTGCCACCTGGACAAGGCTCTGCTCTCGTGATAGCTTCTTGTGGTACCGATTTTGGGGGCCCGGCGAGAGGGATGGAGTCTGCCCCTCAGACGGGTCGCTTGACTGGGATTGATAAGATGAAGCATGCGAGTGAGCAGGGACAGGGGGTGCCACGGGCGGCTCCGGGATCAGGATTCGGTGATTCCCAGTACCGCTGTTCCTACTCGGACGAGCCGTCTTTCGCAGTGTTCGTACTGCTGCTCCTCCGCTCGGTCGCAAGGCTGCACCCATCCCGTCATTAAAACTCCCGTCATTACCGTCGCAGCCACGACATGTTCTGTTCTTGATACCTGCGCCACCGTCGCTGTCATCGCCTCCTGCTCCAACGTCATTATCCACTCGCAGGCCAGTACAAGCACTGCCTGCTTGAACACTGACTCCCCTCTTACCATCACTGCTAGACAGGTTAAGGAGCGATAGCGGGACATGCCCTAGGAGTCGTGTGTTGCAATAACCGCGCTGCAGGCATTGCGGATGCAGGCATATCAGGTACACTCCACCTAGACGGTCAACGGAGACCCAGGATCCATTGCTCATGTGCCCGGGCTGCGATGGGCGCCATATCTGAGCGGTCTTACAAGGACGAAGTAGGCCCGCAGAGACCTGCCAGCGTAATCTGAGTTCACTCTCCGCCTCGAAGGTAAGGGTGAGCGTTCCATTTGGCTGCCCTTGCTTGCGGAGTAACTGGAAAAGAAAAACGCGCAATGGGGTAGGGATATCTTGTGTGGGTTTCGCGTTGCCCTCCTTTCCCGCCGCACGTTGGATCATTGCCGAAGACTTTCTAGCGGGCATCCTGGGAATTGTCTCCTGGGGTATCCAGCCGGCTATACCTTCAATATGAGTTATACAGGAACGAGCAAACATGGCAATTGTCGGATGGCTGGAGAGGTACAGTGCCGTCTGCGAACGGTCTGAAAGCTTATTGCAGAGTAGTAGCCGAAACTGACGATTACTGGTATACACACCCGGGTCGATGAATGATTTGCTCTCTCCGTCGACTGTTTTATATTGAAATTGGGGCATCTCGCTCATTGCACCAACCTCATTATGAAGCGTGGTGGTGTTGGATGGAAACACCAACCATGGGTAGATGATATGGTAACTGACCTTCCAACCAGTTCCCGTCATTCTACTTCCTCTGAGAATCATGTGACCGAGGCTATGTGCACATTGCTCCTCGACCATGGGCCAGCGGTTCCGGACCCTTCTCTTCCATTCCCGAATCACAGCCTCGCACATATCTTGTCCTTCCTGCTCAGTCATCGCTCCCGCCTCCGCTTCAAGGTCTAGGTACGCCTTGCAGGGTCTGTCCTTACGGATGACCTCGTAGAAGCAGCGGTTCGTGGAGACTTCCAGGAAGTTAGTGACAAATTCTGCTGCGCTGCGGAAGGCTCCATACCTCTTGCCTATCCCCCATTCCTTGCCATCTCGGCGAGTCCAGTCGTCTGCTGCGATATAGAATGCGTTGGGGGTGAGATTGTCCGCTATCTGAAACATGGCTTGCTGAGGTTTAAGTCCGTCAACACGAACTTTCCAGAGTGGGAGAGTCTGCTGCCAGGCTGGGGAGCCAGGGGGTTGGGCACCCTTTGGGAGGGGGTAGAGGCTCATGGTTCCAGGTTTCCATGGAGTGGACCCTGGCGCCGCTTGCTTGAGGACGATCAACCTGGACGCGTCGATTCGCGCTGCATCTGACCTTGCTGAACCAGGGTTAACGAGAATTGCCGGGAAGGCTTCTCCAGGCAACGCTGTTGGATCTTCACAGGTCATTGCGCTACTAACCTGGGCCCTGGGCGTTGCCACTGGTGGTTGAGGTGGGGTCGCCGCAGAACCTGCCACAAGCTGTGTCATTGGTTGTTTCGAAGATGCTACAGAGGTCACATCCGAAGATGACAGGCGAACAGGACTGTAGTCACTGTCAGGCAGCGGCTTGAAGAAGTCTCCCAGCACTCTCTGCGTCGGGCCGGGTTTTCCCGCTAGGGGTGATAGGGGCCGCTGGCGCTTACTCCTCAGCACGTTCAGGGGTGACAGCTGTGTTGTGTTAGCCGCCTGAGCTGCAGGTTGAGTCCTCTGCCGACGACCCACCTCCCTATCTTTGCCGTTGGTAGCCATCTGCACATGTGCTTTCGTCCCGGAGGCTGGTACTAGCGGCGACGCCCACGCCATCGCCGCTGGTGCCGTTTGCTCTTGCTGTATCGCTGACGCTGGCACAGTCACTTCCACTACCGCCTGCGTCGTCGTCAACGCCAGCACCGTTGCCGCCGCTGCCGCCGGCTCTTGCCTCGTCATCAACCTCCGTTCCGTCGCCACCGCCGCTTGCTCCAGCTGCTTCGGCGATACCTGCAACGTCGTTGCCTCTACCGTCTGCTTCTGCTGTGCTGTCGACACCAGCACTGTCGCCGCCCTCGCCGCTTGCTCCTGCTGCATTATTGGAGTACGTACGGGTGCCGCTGTTGCTGGTAGGGTCCGCTCATAGATCAGGATTCTAGCGCACTGGGCTACCATCTGTATGTCCTTCGGAGTAGCTACTCTGTTAGTAGCATCGCTGACAAAGATCGGGGTTTGGCCATGAAGATAGGCCCAGTGATGCCGCTTACTATACATTATTGCTGCACGTAGCGTGTAATGGGCCTGCCCGCACTGAGGTGACAGGGTCAAACGAGAGAGATCCAATCTGTCAAAATCTCTTATCGGTCCGTGCCGATGAAAGTCCACTGGTAGACCTTCAGGAGTGAGCGGGGCTGTGATATTGATTCTGAGAAAACGGGGGAGGGAGAGGAGGGACCGTTGCCGGATTGCCGGGCATTGCACACAGGACTGAGTTCGACACTGCTCACAAAGGAATCCACTGACGGCTTCCGGGTTGAAGGCACCTAGGATATGATGAATTAATGGTTCACAACCTGTAATTGGAATCGTGACTCCTCGCTCGCACACTGTAGATTCTCTTATCATCTCCCCACATGCACATGGGAATATGGTGGACCATTTGAACTCCATAGCGCACATCTGCCCGATTCCGGGGACAATAGATAAAATGTAGTCCAGCAGGTCACCAGGGTCTGCAAAGGCTCCAAGGTCATACTTTGGATCGTACCTTCGCGTGAGCCTGAGTACAAAGTCTACCCAGTCTCCGCTGCTCATTGGCAAATCCCCACTAGTCACTGAGGATATGTTTAGCACTGTATTTGGCTCCGAGGACTGCTCTGCTATCGCCGGAACGAAGAGCTTCAAGAATGCAAGACAGTACGAGTCCTCTGCATGGTCAGGTGTGAGAGGTTCTCTCGCAATTTCCGTCGCAAATGGAAATATCGAAGCCATGACTTGCAACACCGAGTTGAAGAAGCAGGTGTTTCCGACGTTTCGAAGAGTTCGATTGTAGGAGCAGTGTGTAGCACAATCATTTCCGCCAGGCGTCGTTATCTGTGACTGCCACCACTGAAGCTCAGAAGCAGGCGCCCCCCAAGCGTCCGAAGCAGATGCCCCTGAAGACTTTGGCGGCTCTACGCAAAGGGCTGATTTCACCGTAGGCGTCCACGCATTTGGCCGCTGCGTAGTATGAGCGGAGGACACTTTTAGAACCGAGGAGAGGCTCAGGACATCTGTTATCGCGGTATTTGCCTTCTCGCAGTATTTCTGAGACGCGATG